>Ga0187850_10003517_pt1 | contig 13219 bp, 19 predicted proteins | sample June2016WEW_4_15_FD_132436 | JGI IMG/M metagenome (GOLD analysis project Ga0187850, IMG submission 132436) | Peatland microbial communities from SPRUCE experiment site at the Marcell Experimental Forest, Minnesota, USA - June2016WEW_4_150 | ecosystem: Environmental > Terrestrial > Soil >... | reverse complement strand
GGTAAGGTGTCGTCAGGTACTTGGGGGTGCGCGCGCAGACTTCGCACGCGTCCAGGCGCTACGCGCCGGCCGCGGCTCACTCCCCGAATATGCACGAGAGTGCATATTGCGCCGGGGTCCACAGACTACGCCAGCACCCCCGCTGGTCAGGGTGTGACCAGTGATCTCCGCGAGGCTAACGCCCGTATGCGGCTCCAGGTTGCCCGCTACGGCGTCCACACCCTCTGTGCGACCCTCCGGCCGCAGAGACGTGGCAACGCGCGTTGTAGACACTGCCAGCGCCCTAGGCACCGCCGGCAGCAGGTGACGCAGTAACGGATGCTGAGCAGTCTCCAGCTCGTCAAGCGGCGCCCCTAGTGAGACGGGCTCGGGAGCCTGCACGGTAGTAGCACCGTCGGACACGTCACAGGTCACAGCTCGCGTGGAGCCGTCACGGAGCACCCAGCGGTGTGCGTACGGCCCGCGCACGTGAACCTTCACGAGCGGCCGTGTGTAGACCGCGGCGCCCGTCTGCTGGAGCTGCCATAGGAGCCCCGGCCACCCGCGGCCGATGTAACAGTCGTCCCCGGCCGGTACGGCGTCCTTAGGCACGCCCGACAAGCGCGCCTCCGAGCCCAACCACAGGTGTTGCGGCCCCAGTATCGTCACCTCGCCCACGGTTGACTTCACGCGCAGGTCCACCCCGAGCCGCTCACGAGCCCACGAGGCCACGTCTACCGGCTCCTTCTCCTCAAGCAAAACCCCGTCCGTATCGACCTGCACGACGCGGCCGCCAGGCATCTCACGGAGCATGATGTCCACGTCGCACCTGACGTAGCTCTCCACGAACGCGAGCACCGCCGGAAAGGCGTTGTCTGCGTCCGTGCCGGGCCGCACGTAGTAGCACTCTCCGCCCATGTGGACGACTTGAAATCCCTCACGGGTGTCGCAGTCCCAACCGCGTTCTATGTGCCAGCCCTGCAACGGTGACGGCCCGGCCTTCTCGACGTTGCTAGTGCGTTGGGCAAACTTGCCGATTACCGCCCGGCTCCAGTGCTTGCCGAGCACGCGCGCCACCGCCGGCGCGCCCTTCTCAAGGCCATCTGCGAGCCCCATTACCCACGACGCCCACCCGCTATAGCCCTTGCTCAGCCAGTACAGATAACCCGGTCCGATCTCCACGTCGGCGCCGATCTCCAGCAGGCGGCGAATCTCCGGCGAGGCCAGCACGGTTGAGACGGTGCCCCGCGGATAGAACACCTCCCCGTCGATACGCACCGGCACGTGAGCGCCGGCGCCGCGCACCGTACAGCGAGCAATCACCCCGAGATTGCCGGGCAGCTTGCGGAAGCGGTCCGTAAGTAGCCGGGGGAACTCGCCCGCGCGCTTTACTGGCAACGGGTGGTCACGGGCGGCGCCGGGGTAGGCGCCGTGGATGTCCTGGTCTGAGTAGCGGCCGCCCTCCAGGTGGCCGATATGGAAAGCCTCGCGGCGCCCTCCGTAAATGGCCGCTCTCTCCAGCGCGCGAGCCTCCGGGTCTGGGTCGATCACGATATGCGGGAAGTCGGCACGGTGGCGCATGGCGTTCCACCCGGAGGCCGGCCCGGTGAGGCTCCAGCGGCCTAGGTGCTCACGGTCCCACCAATCCATCAGTGAGAGCAAAGCGGCGCTCAGTATCCGCACGTCCGACTCGCAACGCGCTCGCCAGGCGGCCGCTGAGTCGTCGTCGTCGGGCAGGTCCGGCTTCGGTATGCCCACTAGCTCTCCGACCACAGCCAAGCGCACCGGCAACCACGTGAACGAGTCAACGAACGTGAGCCGCTTAGAGCCGCGGCCAAGACGCAGCCACGGCGAGGCCGGGCTCAGTGATTGCGTCTGCGGGCGCCAGCCCCGCGCGGCGAGCTCTTGCGGCAGTCGCGTCAGGCCAAGGTCAAAGGCCAGGTTGTGACAGGCTATCCACAGGGTGTCACGCCCCACGGTGCGACGCTCTACCTCGTCGCAGAGCTCCGCCACGGTGGCACCCCGGCCCCACATCATAGCCGGCAGGCCGCCCGCCGTGCGCCGGCGGTCCGTGGTCAGAGACGCCCACAGTCTGAGTGTGTGCTCCTCGCCCGCCGGCGTCTCGTGCCAGGTAGACTCGGTGTCCAGTACCATCAGCGCCGGCGGCGTCCACTCGCTCTCATTGGCGCGCAGGCGGTGGACGGCGAGCGGTCGTGCGTTCACGGCCCCGGCCTTGCGGCAAGCACTAGCAGGAGAAGCGCCACCGCGACAAGCGCGAGACGCCACGTGATTGCCCACATGAGCCCTGAGCGGAGGTGGCGACGGCTCTCCATCAGACGGCCAAGAGCTGCGCGGTCACGACGCCCTGGACCGCGCCCTCCGGGTACTTGGAAGCATCGGCGGTCAGTGACGCTACCATGTCCTGGAGCTCCGCGGTCGTGGTCGGACGGGTGGATGTCTTGAGGGTAAGCCAACTCGTGATCTGCTCGGGCGCGCCCTCCACGCCGGCGGTATACGCCGGGTTGGCCTGGAGCACCTGCACGCGGAGCCGGTAGTCCTCGCTGCCCCACTCCGCCTCGCCCAACATCCCGCGGCCCCACGGGGCATAGGTCCACATCTGCGGGGTGATCTCCTGATTGAGCCCAGTGCTCGTGAACAGGTCCATGGCGGCGCCCATGTTCTGCTCGGCGCCCCTGACCTGAGCGGCCGCCGATCGTAGCGTGTTCATGTCCTGAATAGTCCACCCCTGCGTGCTCACTCCCATCTGTGTCGCGGCCGCCTTCGTCGTCTCCCACAGGTCATAGGTGGTCTGTTTCTCGTTGACGGCGCTCCAGATCACGCCCCATAGCTGGCCTATGGTCGAGGGCAGCTCGTCGAACAGTGACACGGGCTCCCCCGCTCAGTCGGCAGTCGGTGTGTATGTGCCGCGCTCTGCGAAGTTTCGCAGCCGCGCCGGGTGCTCAGAGCACCATCCGGTGGTACGTTCAATCGTCGGCCACAGAGTGATTATCTGACCTGGCATCCCTGGCAGCACGAGCGGCGGGTTGCGGTGGCATAGGCACCGCGAGAGGTCTTTCGGGTCCACCTCCGAATGAGGGCAGGTGGTACACATCCCCGGTCTGAGGTCTTCTACCATGTCTACTCACCACCTCTCGGGGGTGTCTGAGGGCGGCCCCTCAAGTAACGAGAGCTGGCCCTCGATATGAGCCGGCGAGCACTCGTCACAGACCCAGCGCAGGCGGCGCTTGTGAGACGCCATGTGGTCGATACTGACCACCGCCCAGCCGCGCCGCGAAGCGCCGGCTTCGTTTGTGGTACGGCCGCAGTCTTCGCACGCGACGCGGCTCTGCCAGGTTCCCACCTCAGCACCGGGCGGCCTAGCGCTTGCACCCGACGCGCCAGAGCGCGCGGAGCACGAGGGCAACGACTACCACACACAGTACAAAGAACACGACCACCGCCGTACACGCATAGATCGCAGTCCAGTCCATCTGCTCTCCCCTTCTCATTGGTAGACGGCGCACCAGCCGCGATGCACCCAATAGCGGAACTCATCATCCCCGAGCATCTCCAGGGCCGCCGTTTCCGCCTCCGTGAGCGGCCCTAGAGTGCTCGGGATAGTCCAGGTGATCTCACCCCCCGCGCTTGCGTGATTGACCGCGAGCCGCTCCCCCAGCATGTGAGCGAGCACCTCCGCGTTTCTTGCCGGCGGCCGGGGCGGACGCCGGCGACGGCTCCGGCGCCGCCTCCGGCTCGGGAAAGGCGGCCATCGCAACGGCCGCCTCCGTGTCTTCGCTGCGTTCGTAGAGCTCCACCGCGGCCGCGTCGGCGCTGGCCACGGCGATTACTTCCGGCGCAGCTCCGGCGATGAACTCGGCCGCTGCCTCCTCAGCGCCCGATACCAGCTCCATCGCCACATCAGCGGGTATGGAGTCGTGCGCCGGCTCCGGTGCTCCCTGAGCGCCGTCTAGGCGCTCTGCCGTGGCCTTTACGAACGTGTGCCAGCACTCCTCGCAGAGCGCCAGCGTGTCGCCGTTCTCCAGGTTCGTCACGAGCGCCGCCGCGGGGCGGCCGTCGAGAGTGTCACATATGTACGTTTGCGCCATGATTCACCCCCTCACAGTGCTTGCAGATTTTCTTGAGACGCGCCGTCGGCCATATGTGCCGATGGCGGCCGTCGGGGCAGGCGCTAGTCCACCACAGCTCGGGGTCGCTCTTGCACCTCGTGCGAGCTACCAGACCGGCCGCCTCTGCCTGCTCCAGACGGCGAAACGCCGTGCGGTGCGGCAGGTCCGGGTACACGAACCTGCACACGACCTTGCTCAGGGCACCGGGATGGCGCCCTAAGCAAGCGTTGAGCACGTCTATTCTGAGGTCCGATCTCTGCCCCATGTCTCACCCCTCCCACTTGTCGCGCAGGTGGTCGAGCATATAGGCGGACGAGCGAAGCGCGTCTTTGGCGTCCTCTAGGTGCGCGTACAGGTGGCCAAGGTAGTGATTGAGCAGAGTCGCGTTGTCGCCATACTGGAGCGGCACGCCGTGGACGAACTCATACACGCGGCTCAGCTCGGCGCGTATGCTCGCCATGCTCGCGGCGGCCTGGACGATCACTTGCGGAGCTGCCGACCTTGCGGCCTTACGCATGTGGGCAATATCTAGCAGTGTCCAGCCGGTGAGCGTCGTGTTCATGCTCGCGGCCGTGCTCTTGAGCGTCTCCCACAGCTCCGCCGTGGTGCGGTGCTCGCGCGCCGCCTTGTTCACGACTCTACGCACGGTGTCTTCGCTCGGGCTCTTGAGTCTGTGCATCTTGGTGGCCATGGTTCCTCCAGTCCGTGGGGATAGTGCCATCTGCTACACTGACACTATCGGCAGGTCCGGTCAAGTCCTTGAGCTCAGACCACGTACTCGTTACGCTTCACCCACGCGAGCGGCCATAGACGCGCCTGCTGGTAGTCAATCAGCGGGAGCTTGAAGATCACGCAGCCGGCCGCCGGGGTGTCCACCACATCGGTAACGTACTTCGCCCGGTTCGGCCATGCCGCGTTCCAAAGCTTCTCGCTGTTGAAGATGCGGAGCGGCATCTCCATCAGCTTGTACGGTTTCACGGCCGGCGCCGGCGGAGGCCACTGCCCCACGTCAGCGAGCATCTGCTCGTCAGCATCGTAGTCTAGGCCAAGGTTGCCCCACGCCTTGCCCAAGAGCTGCCGCAGGCCGGCGCGAGAGTCCCACTTACCGCCCGACCACGCGGTGGTCTGCCAGGCGTGCGCCACGAGCCCTCGCTCCAGTGTGTCTCTGACCACGCGCAGCCCGCCATAGATGCCCACGTGCCCCGGCCCCAGCACCCCGGTCGCCCCGGTGATACAGGCGCGCACGGCCGGCAGCTCCCCCGGCTGGACATCCCAGTCGGCGGCAAGGTAAAGCGTGGGCTGCCGCGGCCCGCCTATCTGCCCTAGGTGTGTGCGAGCGGAGTGCGCCGCGTCACGGCCGGCCGGCGCGCCGGCCTTCATCCACTGCGCGCTTGTCTCATAGATGAACCCGAGCGAGATCCCGGCGGCGCGAAGTTCCTCAAGCTCCGCGGAGCGCAGCGCCTTAGGCCAGGCCGGCTGGCCCACGTAGCGCAGAGCGAGCCCCACGCGGGCGGCCTTGAGCTTGGCCGGCAGGGACGGTGTGTAGCCTTCGGCATAGTCAACGGCGCGCAGGTTGCTCACGTCTCCCCCTTGGTGGCGGTTGTCTCCGGCGCCGGCGGCGCCTCCGGTGTGCGTTGAGCGTCCAGGGCGGCGGCCGCCTCGTGACTAGCGGTGTCTGTCTTGGCCAGCGCCGCCGCGGTTGCCTGGAGCTGTTTCGTGACTGCTGTGCGGAAGTCCACCTCTAGCCTCCGGGTTTGCCCTGAAGCGGTCCTTTGGCCTTGATTGAGAGCAGCATCCACGCCTGGAGCGGCGGGTATCCGAGCTGCTCAAGCTGCGTTTGTGCCTCGCCCTGGTCGATAATCTTATACTCGTAAGCGTCAAGCACCTGCGCCGGTGTGAGCACCTTGGCGGCCGCCTCGCGCTCGATCGTCCACAGCTCCATGATGTGGTCGAGCTGGTCAGCAGGCACACCTAGCGCGGTCAGCGAGGTACGCGCCGTGGTGGCGCTCATGTGATAGGAGACGTAGAGCGTCTGCACTTTGGAGACGGCGCTACGCTGCGCGGCCACGGTACGCGCGAGCTCGGCAATCTCCATGATTGAGGCCGCTTCGTGCTCGTCATAGCCTATCGTCTGGAGGTAGTCCAGGCCCGTCTTGCGGCTGATAAGGCCGAGCTGGTACTGGTCTGTGACAATGGTTTTGCCCGCCGTCCAGTCGGCCGCCAGCTTGGCCCGGCTGCCGGTGGTCGCCATGGTGGCGGAGTCGGCGGCGTTGTAGCCCAAGTCCTCTAGGCGGGAGATCGTCTCAGAGCGCGAGAGGGCGCCGCTCTGCTGCACGAGCATCAGCACGCCCTCTGGTATCAGGCGGCGCTTGAGCTTGAGCACGTCCGGTATGTAGTCGTTGGCCAGGTGCCCTTGCTTCAACGACTCCACCACGCGCGCCTCGTTCACCTCGCCACGGTTGAGCAGGGAGAGCATCTCCATGGCGCCGGGCGGATTGCCGGTCGTGTGGTACATCCAATCAAACTCTGCCGGGTCGAGGCCGCCGATCTCCGCCTTTGCTTTGGCCACGTCCATGCTCAAGTGACCCTTGACCGCGCCCTCTATGGCCTCCGCCGGCGAGGGCGGCGCGTGGCGGAGCGCCTCAACGACGTCAATCCACTCATTCCGCACGCGGCTCTCGCGGATGCCGTGCTCCAGCCGCGGCTTGTCTATGATGTGGCGCCGGTACGCCTCCAGGAGCTGCATCAATCCGGGCGGTTCGCCCGTCTCGTCTACCATGATTTGGAAGCGCCCCGGGCTGAGCCCCTGGAGTGCTGCCTCCGCGGCGCCGTCGTCTTGGTTCATCCATCCGCGGAGCACGGCGTCAGCGAGCAGCGCCGGGGGTAGGAGCTGCTCGCGGAGCAGCACGAGCACGTTCGCCATGTCGGCCGTCACGCCGGCGTGCTGGAGCGCGTTCTTTGCCTCCAGGTCGTTGATAAACCCGCGGTTGGTAAGCTGCTGGAGCTCCGCCAGCCCCGGCCACTGCACGGCCATATTGACGAGGTGAGCGAAACGAGACTCGCTCAGCGCCGAGCGCGCCGCCTCCGCCCTGCCGTCGCCTAGGCTCATCCAATTATGAGCGACCATGGCCGCTGCGGCGCTCGGGTCGAGAGGGTGGTTCGGCTTGTAGGCGAAGCTCTCCTGTAGCGCCGGCGCGAACAGGTTTGCGCCCATGCCGCCGGCCAGGCCCATTACCCCAAAGACGCCACTGAGTATCGTCGCCACCTTGACGTAATCGGGCGTCCCGAGGAACTGCTGCAAGAATGCTCGCGTCTCCGGGTCCAGCTCCCCACTGTTGGCCGCGGTTGCCAGCCAGGGCGGCACGAACGGCGCGCCCTCGCTGGCCAGCGAGCGCAGCACGCCCTGCGTGACAAACTGCGACACCTGCGCTTTGTGCCCGGCGGTTTGCCCTAAGGTCGAGAGATACGCCTGCGAGAATAGGCCGGCGATACGCGGCCCGATCTTCGCCCCGAGCTTGCTTGAGTCAGTCACGCTGCCAGCCCTCCTCTCGTCACACGAGGTCTGAGAATATGTCCTCTGCGAGGTTGGCGCCAGCCAGTAGGGCGCTGAAGATACCGGCCAGGAGCCACTTGGCAAACCACGATGCTGAGTCGTGGAGCACGGTCAGGGCAAGCGACCACAGCGGCGCCAGTAGGAGCTTGGCGAGCGTCTCCGGGTGTGAGACGTAGTGCCAGAGCACGTCACCCTTCTGCGTTATCCAGTTCCACGCGTTGGTGAAGGCTGCCGTGAGCGGGTTTAGCACGTTCTTTACAACGGTATTCCACAGGTCACTGACAAGGTTTTGCGCCTTGCCCCACACCACGTCCAGGGCGTGCGCCGCGGCCTTGAGCCCGGCGTCGATCACGTTGGCCAGCTTGCCGAGCTCGGTGCGCGCCCACTTGTAGACCGTCGGAATGACCGTAACGACCATCCAACGCGCGAACTTGTAGACATCCCGGAATCCGCCGATGAGCAGGCGCGCGACCACCTGCGCGCCGTCAATCATGCCCTCCCAAGCCTTCTTCACGTAGTAGAGCGGGTTCGTGATAATGCTATAGACGGTCCGCACCGCCTTATAGCACAGGTTCAACACGTCCTTGATAACGCGCGCCGGGCTCGAGAACAGCGAGCCCAACCACTTGAGCACGCTCATCAGAGCGCCGCCACTTCGTGCATAGCCGCGACACGCTCGTCTATCAGGTCGTGGACCGTCTCAGCCGTGTACTTGGCAACCGGCACGGTAACTACTCCGACCGTGCCGTCCGCCGGCCCGTTGGTCACGTTGAACGTAATCACCATGACCGACTCAAAGCCCGTGTTGGCCGCGTTCAGGCGCTCCTCTTGGCGCTGTGAGACGACTTCCCATGTATCCGCCATCTGTGCTCTACCTCCTCTCGACTACTGCTCCAGGTTGGCCAGCGCCGTGAGCGCCGCCAGTGTCTGCTTGTGCGCCGACTTGAGCCCGTCTGCGGTGCCCGTCACGTGCCGTTCCCACGCCCACGACTGCTCACCCTTGGGCGGCGCCGGCGTGGGCGCCGGGGCGCCCACCGCCGGCAGTGTGCCCTCGGTGGCGTATAGCCCGGTCCGGTGCGTGGCGGCGTTGAAGTAGCCCGTGCCCCACGTCTTCATCTCCGGCGAGCTCCCGATGAGCTGGCCTTTGCCCGCCCTGAGGTCGGCCACGATCACGTTATAGTAGCCGTTATGCAGGGTCGATACGGTGGCCGCGAAACCGGAGTCCCACGAGCTGTAGGACTGCACGCCGACACTGTTTATCGAGACACTGTTGGGCTCGGTCCAGGTCGTGTTGAGCGGGTTCGCGTAGGCGATGTTCTTCCAATTGCCACCCTCCCACGCGGCCCAATTGAGTAGAGCGCGGAAGTTGGCCCGGTTGCGCGGCGCCCCGAGCAGGTAGAGCAGGTAGACCGCCCACTGTTGCGGAGTCAGCTCTCCGGCTGGAGCGTGTGGGCTCACGTCTGCACCTTACTGAGCTGTCATCGGGGCGGCGGGCTCGTCTGCTACAGGTGCGACCGCCGGCGCCGGGCTGGAGGGCTCTGTCCCCGGGTCCGGTTCGCCCGGGATACTGGCCACGCCGGCGGCCGCAGTGTCCGCCGCGGCCAGGGGGGTAGCGGCGGAGCTTATAGGAGCCGGTGCCACATCGGTTGAGCGGGCGGCGTGCGGCGCGCTGGCGCCGTTCGTCTTGCCGTTGGCGCTCTGCACGGACTGTATCACCTTGCCGCCCACGTAGACGGTGACGATCACGGGGATTGCCTCGTCGAATCCGGGGGCGTTGATACCCTTGAGGTGCATTATCGCGTCAACGATCACGAGCGACAACGCGACCACCGCCTGGAGTATCTCTCCTAGCGTGTCCATCTTCACGATCACTGCCTTTCTCCGTTCTTGCGTCTATTCAATGTAGACGGGCTCCACGACTGGCGGACCCGTCACTCCGGCGCCGAGCGCTGCGGTGGTCATGGTGACCTGCAACGTGTGAGCAAAGGCGCCCGTATTATACGCCTGTAGCTGCCAGCTACCAGCGGTAGAGTCGGCCGGCGGCACAAAGCTTACCTGGTCGCCGTCGAGGATGAGGTATTGCCCGTTTTGGTGAGGGTAAATCTGGTCGCCACCGTAGCGCAGCAGGAACCCCACGGCGCCGCGCGGTCCGGGCGGCACGCGCACGACGATTGAGAGCACCTCGACCGGCGCCACGGCCATGGAGAATACAGACGGAGCGCTCTGCGGAGTGCCGGCGCTCACGGTGAACGTCCAGTTATACACCCGGTCAGGCAAGCTCACCGCCTCCCGCGCGCGCGTAGCCGCTGTGGCTGCCCGATCACAGCGCGACCACCGCCCCGTAGAAGTTCACTGCGCCGGCGTCGAGGTTGCCGATCACCAGCGTATTGACATAGGGCGGCAGTGACACCTGACCGACCCACCAGCCCGCCGTGGGGACGAGCACCTGCAATGTCATACCCATGTTAGTCCCCACGAATGCGCTCGAAACTATCTTTATCGTGTAGCTCTTGGCGGAGACGCCGGCCACCGATACGCTCACCGGCCCACGGTAGGACGGGATGCCCCAGCTAAACGAGTTAGCGCCGGCGATGGGCGCGTTGTAGACGCCCACTAGCAGCCCCCCAGAGCGCAGGCCGGACGGGGGGATTGGCCCGCGCAGCCCCAGCACGATAACGTCGAAAATCTGTGTGTTGAGCGCCGCGAACACCTGCACGCGAGCGTAAGGCCCGCAGACTGGTATGTCCCAGTCCAGCCCGTCGCCGTTGGCCACCTCCCAAGACTTGTCGTTGAGCTGATGCGTGAGCGCCGCATCAGCAAAGAACGTCACATCCACACTGTAGCCGGCCGATGAGGAGAAGGCGCGCACATAGATTCCCTGATAGGTGGAGCAGTCCCCCGACCATAGCACGTTAGGGTCGGGGTTGACCGTGAAGGTGTCTGAGTAGACGAGCACGCTCTCGATCTCCGGCGTGATCGCCGTGCTCGCGGTCAGGGCAAAGTCGGGCGTATCGGTCACGGCGTCTCACCCCGAACGGCCACCGCCCACGCGGCATGGTGGGCGGTGGCCGGTACAGCTCTGGAGGCCGCTCGCATCTGTCGGACCTTAGAGCTGAGGTTCGCTCTCGTACAGCACGGGCGGCGGCGGCGGCCCTGTGATCTCCTGCTCCAGGTAGGCCACGAGCCCGCTCCACTGGTCTGCCGCTTGTATGCCCTGCGTCGTCACCCCGAAGGCGTACCCGGAGGGCAGCCAAAAGCCCGGCAGCGCCGACACGCATTGTATCGGCGGCCCCACCTGATTGTAGGGAGCCTCAACCGGCATGAAGGTGAATCGCACCGCCGTCGAGGCAACCACTGTGAGGTTCGTGGGCAGGTAGACGAGGGGATTCGTGCCGTCGCTCACCCATAGGGTGGCGATGCGGTTGGCAACCGCCACCGCGGCGGTCAGTAGCGCCGTGATCGACTTCAAGCGCCAGCGGTAGCCGCCGGGCACGGTTGCTTGCCAATCGGCGCCGGCCGCCGGGCTCGGTAGTGGTTTGACGAACACATAGCGCGTCGTCACCACTACCTCGCCCGGAGACGGGTACATACCGGGGTACTCGGTCACGCCTGGCACCCCTTCCCGCTTAGGCGGCTGTGAGCTCGGCCATGATGAGCGAGACGTTGACCGCCACGCTCGCCGTGAGGCCAAGCACGCTCACGAACGTGCCACCCTTGTTGTTGGCGTTGATTACCGGGATGTGTGGACGCCCCGTGTTCATCGACATGTCGCAGAAGTACCACTGCGTGTAGTCGGGCATGAGGAGCCCCGGCCCACCGCAACGGAGGTTGCCCACGTCGATTCCACGGATGGCCACCGCCGGCACGGCAACGTCGGTCAGGTAGCCGAGCACGGCGTACTGACTGTTGGCGTGCAGGAGGTCCATGGTGGCGTTGATGAGGGTATCCGACCAGTTCCCGATGGTGGCGCTTGACGTGCAGGCGACCTGCACGCTCACGATATTGCGGATGCGCCCTGCGATGTCACCGGGCATCACGAGGTTGGCGCTGATGCCGGCAATATCCGTGTAGTAGATGCCTAGCGCGCACACGTCCACGTTGGTGTTCGTGCCCGTGCTCTCCAAGATCAAGACATCCAACGCCTGGAGCTGCTGTTGGAAGTATTGCGTGCCGCCGATGAACTGGCAGCCTGCGGGCAAGAGTGCCCGGATGCCCTGCACGTCGTCGTGCATGAGCGGCGAGCGCACACGCACAATGCCGGTCGCCGTACCGTGGCGGATTACATCCTCCAGGTAGGCTGTGCCGGCCGGCGTGAGAGCTCGCACGGCGAAGGTATCACCGGAGCCGGCGACAACGGCAATGAAGTTACCGATACCAGTCTCAGTGACCACCCCCGCTACAAGGTCTTTGCCTAGTCCCATGTGCCACGTCCTTTCGCGTGGTCGCTCAGGGGCCGCTCAGGGCGTGATAATGGCCGCCCCGGGCTGCCGACTAAGCCTGCTTGGTGAACGACGCCATGTGGTCCACGAACGCCAGTAGGCGCTGCTTGTTCGCGGCCAGGTTGCCTCGCGGAGGCAGAGCCGCCACGCCCCGATCGATGAACGGGAGTAGCTGCCCCATGAAGTGCGACATCTTAGGCTGTGCCGCGCTGGCGCCGGTGGCGACGCGCGGGACACCCTTCGTCACCATGGCTTCCTGCCACGTCTGGAGGGTGACACCGGCGACCCTGGACGCCCACTTGTCTGCGGCGGCCTGCACGTTCTGGACGTACACCGTCTTCTGGCGCGCCGCGGCCTGTCCGGGAGCGACCTTCACCGCCTCCACGCCGGCCTGAATGTTGGCGCCGGCGTTGCCCAGGTTTTGCGCCCACTTGGCGGCTACCTGGTCAGGGCTGAGTGCTGTCACGTTGAATCACCTCCCCCCATGCTATGCACGCCGGCTGAGATAATCACCGCCGGCTAGTCTCGTGGACCGTATACCCACCTGACTACCTATGCAAGCGCTGCGAGCGTCTCCTGCTCGACCTTCTAGTGCCACTTGGGGGTGCTGCCGATCTAACGCCGGCGCGTGGTTTGCGGCTTCCTCGGGTCGCTCGTGTGCGCGATGGCAGCCGCTTTGCACGTCTGCCACTGCTCGCCGTGCTCCTCGATCAGGTCGTGGAGATTCCTCTCCTGGCGCGCCCACGAGCAGTCCCGACAGAGCATCTTCCGCGAGACGTAGAACGTCTCCGACGAATGCCGGCCGCAGTCTTGGCAAACCCTGTGCGCGTATAGCTTCACGGTCACGAGGCACCGCCTTATGTCTTGAGGGTACTCCCCCCGTCTCTAGCAAGGTTAGCGGCAACGCCTTGAGCTGGCAAGGTGAGCGCCCGAGAGATCACGGCCGCTCTCTGTGAATATGCAGGGTAGAGTGCATGATTATGCAAAGTGTCGGCTGTCAGTTTGCAGTGCAAGCGCGATCTCAGTGTAACCGCCCACCCCGCGGAGCACCGCCCACCCTAGCGCAGCGCGCCGCCCGCCCCTCCAGACAGCCGGCGGCGCGCGCCCTCCTGCACGCGCGG
>Ga0187850_10003516_pt1 | contig 13223 bp, 12 predicted proteins | sample June2016WEW_4_15_FD_132436 | JGI IMG/M metagenome (GOLD analysis project Ga0187850, IMG submission 132436) | Peatland microbial communities from SPRUCE experiment site at the Marcell Experimental Forest, Minnesota, USA - June2016WEW_4_150 | ecosystem: Environmental > Terrestrial > Soil >... | reverse complement strand
GCGGACAGCGGAAGTCCGGTTTGTAGGGAACGGTAACGGCCCGGGTGGCGCCGAAGGAAGCGTTGTACTCGATGGCCACCAGGCGCGGGCTGACCACGCGTACGGCCTTCCACAGCCAGTAATCGACGCCGTCGACGTCGATCGAGAGTACCCCGAGTTCCCCGCTAAAGCCGGCTTCCTCGATGAGCCCGTTCACGTTCTCCGCCGTGACGAACGCCGGCCGGATTTGCAGCCGGTTGCGCTTGCGGGCCAGCAGCCGCGCAGCCAGACGCAGCGCGGCGTCGACGGCCATCGGGTTCGCCTCCAGCATCAAGCCGTCCCAACCCAGCAAAAAGGCCAGGATCGCCGTGTTGCACTCGCGGGCGTCTTCGACGCCGATTTCCACGAAGGTCTTCGACGCCGCGCCGGTCTGCTCGAGGAGCGACAGGAGCAGCCCATCTTCCCCGTTCTGCGAGTAGACGCTGAACTCCGGCAAGCCGGGCGAGGTCTCGGAGAACAGGCAGGGATGCTGCTGGCGGAGCCAGATCTCGGCCAGGCCGGCGCGCGCCGCTTCCACGTCACGCAGACGGTCGTCGATGTGCGAGAGCTGGCGAATTCGGATCAGCAGCTTGGGAGAGATCATGCGGCGCAGAAGACTACGGTAGAACTGTTTCATTTCGTTTTCCGTCGGTAGATGCGCGTCCCGCTGGTGCTTCCCTCCAGTTCATAGCCCGCCAGCCAATCCCGGAGATCCGGGAAATTCGTGATGGCCAGGGAGGGATTGTACGGTCCCAGCCCGTCCACGATGAAGTCCGGAGCCGAGGCGGCGAGCTCCCGCCGATTTGCCTGGGCAATCCGGGGCGCGCTGGCCTCCGACGTCACCAGGTGACGATCGGCGAAGACGCCGGTGAGCGGTTGGGAATCCAGGAAGCGGTTGGCTGCGGGCATTCCCGCCAGCACGTTGAGCTCGGGCCGGTAGCCCCAGACGAACAAGCTGTCGCCCGGGCGGGCGAGACTCTTCAACCGGTCCGCGGCGGCCCGGCAGTCCTCCAGCAGTGCCAGGTCCCGCCAGTCGTGCGACCGGCCTGCCAGGGTTTCGTACGCCAGCGTGAGGTGCCGGGCGCCGAACCGCACGGTCGGAACGCTGAGCAGCAGCACCAGCAGCAAGGCCCGCGCGCGCGCCGGCAGCAGAACCAGCCCGCGGGAGGCGGCCAGCGCCATCGCCGGCAGCAGTGCGAAGTAATACCGCGGGAAGAAGCGCCATCCGACGGCGATGGAGCCCAAAGCGAGCAGCGCCCAGAAGGCGAGCCTCGCGGCCGTCCCGTCGCGATTCCGCCACCAGTAGACGGCGGCTCCGGCCACCAGGGCAGCGTGAAATCCGGCCCAGCTTCCGGTGCGTCGTATCCCTTCCGCAAGCGGGTTGGCCAGCGGAGAATCCCGCGAGTAAAGTATGCCCCACGACCACACCTGCTGGAGGTAGTCTCTCAGGGCGCCCTGGGCCGTCTAGGCGGCCAGGGCGGCAGCCACCGCGGCGCCGTAGCCGGCCAGAGTGCGCCGCCAATCGCGGGGGCGCCAGAGAATCACCACGGGAAGGAGGTAAACGGCTTTGGCGTTGGCGTGCAGTGCGGCGCCTGCGAGGAATCCTGCCAGCATGCTCCGGCCGGAAGCCGTCGCCCACACCGCAGCCAGCGCGAACGGCAGCGTCAGCAAATCGGGCGCCAGCGGGACCGTGGCGAACGGGTGATCGAAGGTAAGGAAGAAGGCCAGCAACAGGGCCGCGCCGACCGCCTCCCTGGCGCCGAAAAGGCGGCGGGCGGTGATTCCCGCGAGCAGCGAGCAGAGGGCCGCGAAGAGCGATCCTGCCACGCGCAGGAGCCACCCCGGCTCCGCGCCCCACAGCAGGTAGACCCAGGCGTAAAGAGGCGGCTTGTCAAACCAGACATCCCGGTAGAGGACGCCACCGTGCAAGATGCGCGCCGCCGCCGCCAGCGGATACGCTTCGTCCACCCACAGCACATCGACGTGACCAAGCCGGAAGGCGAGCGTACAGAAAAAGACCGGAATGGATAGCAGAAGGAGCCGACGATCCAAATGCCATTTTATCGGTTCCCGGTGCATCCAGCTACGCAATTCAGCGCGGGGCGATCACGGGTTGCTCTTCAATGAGCCCCACCCCAAGTTGGTGGCTCCCCGGAAAGCGTGGTTTCCAACTACCTCTCCACCTGTTTTCAATGACTTCGCTCGCCCTGTGATCTTGTTGCGGGTTCGGCCGGACTATTGGGGCCGGTCGGTGGAAGACTTGATCGCGACTCCCTGGGAACTCAAGCATGTTCGAACACAAGAGCCCGCCCAAGACGGGTGCCGGCTCAGGTCACTCTCAACAAAACGGCAAGCACTAAAACGATTACAAACGGCAGCACTCGAGGCCGAACAAGTCCGGCAACTGCACCGTGCTGGCGTCAGCAAGGCCGAGTTCGCCCACCGGCTTCAGATGGGCCGCATCTCGGTGCACCGCATGAACTCATCGTCTTCCTCGCCGCTCATTGTCGCTCATAGCGCCCGACTTGGTCCATTGCCTTCCGCATCTCTCGCAGAGATTCGATCACGCCACCAGGTACGCCAGCCTCGGTCAGCTCATCAATCGACCGGAAGAACCCGCGTGCATCGCGGACCGCGATGATGCGTCTGGCCATCGATAGGTCGACACCGGGTACCGTCATCAACTCTGCAACGCTCGCGGTGTTCAGGTTGATCGTCAAAGGCTCAGTCCGTTTGGCGTCCCAAACCGCTGCCGCAATCTTGAACCCGGGATTTGCCACCCAAAGCTCCGGCCCCAGGTTGGCGTCGAGGGCCCGCCTGCCGCTCGCTACATCGGCGATCAGCGCATCCAACAATGGGAACGGGCGATCCTGCTGAAACAGAGCAATATCGCCGCGATGCCCGTCTGCCGCCGCACGCTGCAAAGCCGTTGCTACCTCCTTCGATGCCGTCGCGCCCCAGGTCGTCTCAATGAACAGCTCGTACACGTGCTTCGCCTCGTCGGGGAACAACCTCGCATACTCCGCCATCAAGTCGATGATCGGCGGTCGAACCGCAGTCGAGCCTCGGAGTTTTTCCATCGTCGCAAAGAGCTTCAGATTCACGTTTTCGTAGGGCGTCACAACCTGCTGTGGCGCCTCGACCGGCTCGCGCACAAAAGCCCTGTAAAAGGCCGGTTCGCGGTATGACATGCGCAGACGCTCGTCGTTCACCATGCGGTAAAACAGCGTCGCGATGACCCCTTCGCTCGCCATCATTTCCTGACCGTTCTTCAGTCCAGTTGGAAGGTACGTGGTTGAGGTCTCGTCCTCGATGAACAGCCGATAAAGATCGGGGTTCGCATCCAGCGCCATAGCCGGTAACGGCTTGCGATGGATGAACAGGTTGCGTCTTGCGCCGTCAGTGCGCAGTTGGCCGTCAGCCGCGCTCAGCCAAAACGACTCGAAATCCGTCGCAACTGTGCCGTTGGTCAGCTTGTGAAGGTAGGCGTTCTTGGTGGCATCGCGCACCAACGGCTGGAAGTGCTCTGCGTAGCCTTCGTCGAACGCGGTCGGGCAATCGGTCACAGCCATGCTCTGGTGCATCTTGCGAGATAGGCCGTGCGGCAGGCCACCAGTTAGCGCCTTCAAGATCAGGTGTCCCAGTTCGTGCGAAAAGATCTCCTCAAGGTCGCCGGTATCCACGCTGTTCTCGCCGACCACCAGGTCTACGTAGCCCGCCAGCACCAACTTGCGTTTGCCGGTCGCATCCTGAAGCCAGAAGCCGAACCGCGCAAACCCGCCTTCTTCGGTGGACATCAGCAGGTACATGGGCGCAGTCAGCGCTTCGTCAAGCGGAGCAGCGGCTGCCTCGCGTTTGGCTATCAGCAGGTTGCGGGCATACCGATCCAGTTTCAGCACCTGCTGTGCGAAACTCGTCTCCAATTCGTTCCGTACTCCGTTCACAAGCTTCGTCTCCGTCGCCACGCGGAATACGGGATAGGATTTCCCCTCCGGTGCCGTCGCGGTGATAACGGACTGTCTGGAGTCGAGTAGAGGAACCAGCACTTCGCACGGTGTCGCCGCCCGCTGCGGAGCTCCCCAGATAAGGAAGCTACAGATCGGCACTACTGCCAGGGAATGGGGCTTCATGTGTTTCGTCCATGAACAAGTATACAGGCCGCACGGAGCCCAAGGCTCTTGCTGTGTGCGAGCTATGCGAGGCACATCGCCGCCGCGATGGCATCAACAAAAACGCGGCCGACGAGCGTTAGCAGCGGGTATCGCTCGGTAGCAACAAATGATAACCGATAGCACTGCTTGGCGCTGGCTCCCCGGAAAACGTGGTTTCCAACTACCTCTCCTGGGCGGACCATTGCTATCCGCGAAACGGCCGTGTGAAGACGCCCATTGAGAGACCGCAGCCGCGTCGGAGACCCGACATCGCAGTCGGCGGCTGGAGCATCGCCTCGCCGGAGTGCAGACGCATTAGACGGACCGGCCTGTCAGGCCGAAGTAGGCGGCAGCCGCGAGCATGTGGCGGTCGTTGGTCCACACATCGCGTTCTCCGATTTCGTGCGCTGTCGTAAGATGCACCGCGTCAGCGGTGCGTATGAAGAGATCGCGGGGAGCGGAAACCATGAGCGCACCGGCCCTCCGCAGCAGAGCTTCGTTGACGGGAATTAGGTTCCATAATCCGTGCTCTATGTGCTCGGAGAAGCGCGAGGCCAGATCGCGCGCGTCATTGGGCGATAGCGCGCCTTCGCGCAGGCGACGATGAAGTACGGCATGGAACTCGGCCAAGGCCCATAGCGACGAATGGATGGCATCCGCTTTTCGGACAAGCTCGCGAACCCGAGGAGACTCGGGTTCATTGAAGTAGAATTTCGCAATATAGGACGTGTCGAAATACACGCGGCTAGCGACTCCGGTCCTCTTCGAGGATCTTCGTGCTGTCGCCGACTTGCGGCATCCGATCCCAGATCTTGCGCATGGCGGTGAAGATCCGCGCTTTCTTGCCAGCAGGCATGCGCGGTGGAGCGGTGATGGGGCGCAACTCCGCGACCGGCTCGCCACGGCGTTCGATCACGATAATGCCACCTCCCGCGGCCTCGCGCACCAATTCCGAAGTGCGGATGTGGAGCTCGCGGACTGAGGTTTTCCTCATATGCTACATTGTAGCACCAACTCCTGCCTTGGCGCTCCGAAAGCGGCAACTGCTTGGATTGGACGCGGACTTCGACCGCTCGCGGTGCTCAAGGGGCGCCGCCGGATCTGGGATTCTCCAGTTGGAAAAAGCTGTCAACTGAATTGGCTCCCCGGCATGGATTCGAACCACGATTCACGGCTCCAAAGGCCGCTGTCCTACCATTAGACGACCGGGGAGTAGGGCGGGAGCGGTCTTTTCGTAGTGTAGCATCGGCGCTACAGAGCGCGGGCGAAGACCTCGCTCAGCTCAGCGGTGGTGAGGGCGATGGGGTTGCCTTTCATGCTGCTGGCTTTGGCGGCGCTCGAGACCAGGGCGGGCGCGTGCTCTTCCGTGATGCCGTAGGCCCGCAGGGGCGGGATGCCCAGCTCCCGGCAGGTCCGGCTCACCCACTCGACGCCGTCCTCGGCGGCGACGCTCTCATTGCCGGTGAGGAGGCGCGCGACAGTCCGGTAGCGGCGCAATGGCTCGCTCTCGGGGGCGCGGGCGCGCAGGGCGCGGATGTTGACGTCCATGCCGTGGGCGAGCAGAGCCGCGCAGACCGCGCCGTGCGGGGCGTCGAACATTCCTCCGATGGGGGCGGCGAAACCGTGCACCACGCCCAGTCCGGCGTTGGCGAGCGAAAGCCCACCGAGCAGGCTGGCCAGCGACATGTCCGCCCGGGCCTGGGCGTCGCGGCCGTTGGCGAACGCCCGGCCGAGCGCGCGCGCGGCGCGGACCATCCCCTCGACGCAAAACATGTCGGTCATCGGGTTGGCGCGTACCGAGACGTACGGCTCGATGAGCTGGGTGAGCGCGTCGAGGCCGGTCGAGGCGGTGATCGCGGGCGGTAGATCGAAAGTCAGCTCGGGATCCACCACCGCCAGCCGCGGCAGCATGAACGGGCTCCGCAAACTGGCTTTGAAGCGGTGTTCGGGAGAGACCAGCACGGCGTTGCGCGTGACCTCCGCGCCGGTGCCCGCCGTGGTCGGAACGGCGATGAAGGGCGCCGAAGGGGCATGCAGGCTTCGGCCCGCCCCGATGACCTCGAGGTAATCCAGCGGGTCGCCGCCGTTCGCGACGAGCGCCGCCACCGCCTTGCCCGCGTCGATGGCGCTGCCGCCACCGAGGCCGATCACGAGGTCGCAGTCTTCCGCGCGCGCGAGCGCGATGCCGCGGCGCACCAATTCGAGCGTCGGTTCGCCCTCGACCGCCAGCAACGCGCAGTCCAGCGCTGCCTCCCCCAAGAGCGCGGGAGAAACGCCCGCGACGAGCAGGGCGCGGCGGCCCATCGACTTCGCCGCCGGCGCCACTTCGCGCACCGCCCCGGCGCCGAAGACAATCCGGGTGGCGGTCGCGAATTCAAAGGGCACGGCGCTCACCAGCCTTCTTCGCCGGGGAACAGGTTCGTGTACTTCACGCTGGTGCGCGGCTCGGCCATCATTTCAGCCACCTTGTCGCGCCAGACCTGGTAATGCACGGTGTCCTTGTGCGCGGCGGGCGCCTGCGACGTGCGATAGACCTCGACCAGGATAAAGCGCGCCGGCGAATCCGCCTGCTGGATGACGTCGAACCGCGCGATGCCCGGCTCCTGGACGCTGAGGCGCGCGTTCTCGAGGCTGGCCTCCTTGAAAGCGTCGATGAATTCGGGCTTGACGTGCACGTGAACGTGAACGATGAGCATAGGATCTCCCTAGGTGAAAGGTCCAGCGAGTATATTGTCGATCAGCCGGGTGGAGCCGAGCCAGGCCGCTACCGCCACCCGCACGGGGCTGGCGATCCGCTCCACCGGCTGCAGTTCGACGGGGTCGACGATCTCGAAATACTCGATCCGGATCTGCGGAAAGGGATGCAGGGTCGCGAGAGCTTTCGCCTTGACCTGCTGAGGGTCCGTCAGGCCGGACGCGATCAGTTGCCCGGCCGCCTGCAAAGCGCGGTACAGGGCGGGCGCGATGTGGCGTTCCAGCGGGCTGAGATGCTGGTTGCGCGAGCTGAGCGCCAGCCCGTCGTCTTCCCGCACCGTGGGCACCTCGACGATCTCCACGGGCACGTCGAGGTCGATCGTCATGCGCCGGATCGCCGCGAGCTGCTGCGCGTCCTTTTCCCCGAAGTAGGCGCGGTCCGGCTGGACGATGTTGAGCAACTTGAGTACGACGGTCGTCACCCCGCGGAAATGGCCGGGGCGGAACTTGCCGCACAGGTGCTCGGTGACGCGCGTCACCTCGACAAAAGCCAGTTGCGGGCTCGGATACATCTCCTCGACGGAGGGCGCGAACACGAAGTCCACGCCGCGCGCGGAGCAGAATTCCAGGTCCTCGGCGAGCGGTCGTGGGTAGCGGTCGTAGTCCTGCCGCTGGTTGAACTGGGTGGGATTGACGAAGATGCTGACCACGACGCAATCCGTCTGCTGGCGCGCCATCTCGATCAGCCGGCCGTGGCCGGCGTGCAATGCGCCCATGGTGGGCACCAGACCGATACCGCGGCCGGCGTGGCGAACGTCCGCCAGTCGGTGGCGCAGCTCGAGAATCGACTGGATCGATTGCGCGCTCACGGCAGAGAATTCCCCGCGGGAAATCGCCCGTCGCGCACCTCCTCGGCATAGGCCTTCGCGGCTGCGACCACCTCTTCTCCCAGGCTGGCGTACTGCTTGACGAACGGGGGAACGGCGCCGTCGAACAGCCCGAAGGCGTCGTAGCTGACCAGCACCTGCCCGTCGCAGAACGGCCCGGCGCCGATGCCGATGGTCGGGATCGCCAGCGCCGCGGTGGCCGCGCGGGCAACCTCGGCCGGAATGGATTCGAGCACGATCGCAAACACGCCGGCCTGCTCGAGCGCGCGGGCGTCCGCGACCAGTTTCTCGGCGTCCTGTTCGAGCCGGGCTTGCTGCCGGTACCCGCCCAACTGGTGAACCGACTGCGGCAGCAGGCCGAGATGGCCCATCACCGGAATGCCGATCTCGACCAGCCGTTGGGCCACATCCACTACCGCGGCCCCGCCTTCGATCTTGACGGCGGCCGCGCCGCCCTCCTGGATCAGCCGGCCTGCGTTGCGTACCGCCTCGGTCACGCTGATCTGGAAGGTGAGGAACGGCATGTCGGCGACCACCAGGGCCCGCGAGGCGCCCCGGCTGACCGCGGCCGTGTGGTGGACCATCGCATCCAGGGTCACCGGCAGCGTAGTTTCGTAGCCCAGGACGACCATCCCGAGCGAATCGCCGACCAGGAGCACGTCGATGCCCGCGCGTTCGAGCAGCCGCGCCATGGTGGCGTCGTAGGCGGTGAGCACGGCGATCTTCTCGCCGCGCTTCTTCCTCTCCTTCAAATCGGGAACCCGAATCCGCTTTCCTGATTCAGACATCGTCGTCTCCGCTCCTGAGCAAGAGATCCTCCAGCTTGCGGGCGTTCGCCTCGGACAAGCCGCGCCGGCGGGCGATCTCGAGGGCGTGCAGCCCGGCCGCGCGGTACAAGCCCCGAACGGTGGGCGAAACCGAGGCGGCCATGGCGTCGAGGTGCATGGAGATGGTCTCGACGTCTCCGCGCTCGACCGGTCCGGTCAGGGCTCGCACCGGCCCCAGGCTGAGCGCGTTCGCGCCGCTTGCTCCGACCAGCGGAGCGAGGGCCGCCAGCGCCTCGTCCTCGCCGATGCCGGCCGCACCCATCAGCATAGCAGCCGCGTCGATCAAAGCGACGACGTAGTTGCTGGCCATGACCGCGGCGGCGTGGTAGAGCGGCCGCTTGCCGGCCGAAATCCGCAGCGCGCGCCCGCCCAAGAGCGCTGCGATGCGTTCGGCCCAGGCCGCCGCCGGACCCTCGCCGGTGATGCCGAAGGCGCAGCCCGGCAATGCCGCCAGGCCTTGTTCCGGGCTGGCGACGGTCTGTAGCGGGTGCAGAGTGGCACACGAGACCCTGCTAGCCTCGAGGGCGGCCAGCGCCTCAGGGCCGCGTGCTCCGCAGGTGTGCAGAGCCGCTCCGCCGCTCATGCCGGACTCTGCCAGGGTGGCGGCGACCAGCGGCAGCGCGTCGTCGGAGACCGCGATCAGCACGCGCGTGACGCGCCCGGGGAGCGCCGAGTATGGGACCGCCTCGGCGCCTCCGATGAAAGCCGCCGCGGCCCGGGCGTGATCGAGGGTGCGGCTGGCCACCGCCACCACCGGCTCGCCGCGCTCCCGCAGCAGGCGTCCCAGCGCCTGCGCCATGCGGCCGGCGCCGGCGACCCCGATCAGTCCTTCCTCGAGGTTCATTCCGGCAGGGTGGTGAGGCGTAGGTGAGGTCATGGATAGAGCACCCTGTGTCGGCACGAGTGCCGACACTGCAGGTTAAAGCCCACGCCACGCACTATACCAACAGGCCGGTCGCGCATAGGTCCCTTGCGAGTGTATCGAGAAACTGCGCCGACTGAACGAAGAAATGCCCGCCAGGCAGCACTTCGAACGCGAACGAGGAGGTGGTCTGTTCCCGCCAGGCCAGCAAGTGCGCGGTTGTAACGTTGGAGTCCTCGGCGCCGCCGTAAGCCCGGATGGCGCAGTCGAGCGGCGGTTCCTGGGTGTACACGTAGCTGCGGTACAGAGCCGAATCGGCGCGCAGAGCGGGCAGGATCAGCCTGGTCCACTCCTGACTTTCGAGCGCATGTTCCAGGATGCCCCCGAGGCGGCGCAGCTCTTCCAGAAGCTGAGTGTGGGAAGGCTCCGGGTGCGGCACGTGGTTCAGCCGGAATTGCGGAGCGCGCGCGCCGGCAACAAACAAGCACGCGGGCAGCGGCAGGTTGCGGCGGCGCAGGAGGCGGGCCGTCTCGAACGCGACCGCTGCGCCCATGCTGTGCCCGTAGAACGCGAATGGTCCGGTGAGATACGGCTCGATAGCCTGCGCGAGGGCTTCCACCAGCGCGGACATTCTCTCGAACGGCGGCTCCGAGATGCGGCTCTCGCGCCCGGGCAGGCGCACCGGCCACAGCGCGACGCCGGCGGGCAACGCTTCGGCCCAGCCGCGGAACGCGGTGGCGCCGCCGCCGGCGTGCGGGAACAAGAACAGGCGCAGTTTGGCGCCCTGGCCGGAGTCCGCCTCGGGGAACCACGCGCTCGCGGCCGGGGACTTCTTGCGCAGCCGCAGGGCGAGCAGTCTGCGCTTCTCGGGAGAGAGCTGGTCGAGGGGCTTGCGCTCCCTGGCTGCATCGGGAACGCGAGGCCGGCGCGGAGCGCGAACGACCTCCTCGAGATAGCTCGCGAAGAGGCCGACGCTGAGGTCCGACGCGTAGGCGAGCGCAGCCTCGCGCGAGGCCCGCGACAGCTCGTCGTAGTGGGCGCGATCCGCCAGCAGCCTGCCGAGTGTGCCGGCCCACGGCTCGATATCCTGCTCGGGGACATCGGCGATCGGCACCATCTGCTCGTCCAGCCCGGTGTAGTACCTCTCGATCGGGCGCACCGGAAGCAGGTAGGGAACACCCAGCTTCGCTTCCGGGATGCCGCCCACGTCGCTGGCCAGCACGGGCACTCCCCGGAGCATGGCCTCGACCACGATGCGCGAGCGCGCCTCGGCCCACAGAGAGGGCACGAGCAGCACGCGCGTGCGCCCGAGCAGCTCGTCGATGTCATCCACCGGGTCGAGGATGCGAATGTTGGGGAGCGCCTCGAGCGCGGCGCGGTCCTTCTGATTGGTGCCCCAGGTGGGGACAGCCGCAAAGCGCACCTCGGGCAGCTTCGCGGCCAGCGCGAGGAAGATCGAGATGCCTTTGACGGCGCAGGGGTTCACCAGCGTGACGAACTCGTTGTCGAAGCGGCCGAGCTCCGGATACGGCCCGGGATCGAGCAGCGAGATCGGCAGCGCCACCGCTTCGATCCCGCTCCACCGCCGGATGTAGCCGGCGACGTACCGGCTCACCCCAACCACGCCGTCGGCCTGTCGGAGCAGGCCGGTCTTGGCGGCGCTCGGAAAGGCGCAGTCGGGCCCGAACGGAAGGGCGAGGGTGGCGCGCGCGAGATAGACGGTCCGCGGAGCCTCTGCTCGGAGCGCCTCGGCTCGCAGCGCCGCTCCGAAGAGCACCTGGGCGGGGTCATCGGTGGAACTCAGGATCACCGACGGCGCGAACTCGGCGATCTGGGCGGCGAAACAGGCGCGCAGGTGCGGGTTGTCCGTCACGACGTGGACTTCGACGCCGCGGCGCGTGAACGCGACCACCCCGGAATCGGAGGAAATCACCGGGACCGAGCGCGCCGCCAGTTCGGCCAGGTACAGCTCACGTTCCCGGGGACCGAACGCGCTGAGCCGCGCGACGACGCGGCAAGCGTGCCCTCGCTCGGCGAGCGCCTCCATGAGCAGGCGGTTGGATGTGTCGCCGCCGCCGTGCGCTGGGTAGTAGCGTGAATTGTGGGCTAGCAGTATCCGCATGTCAGTGGACTCCCGGCGCCCGCTTCCGCAGGCGCTCGACCAGCAGGGCGCGCCGTTCCGGAGACAGCTTCTCGAGCGCCTCGCGCGCCGGTGAGCGGGACGCCTCCCTCGCGGGAACAGCCCCGCGAGCCGGCTGGAGGGAGAGCAAGTACTCTTCCATGCGCTCGGGCCGGATCCCACTGACGAAGCGCAACGCGGCCCGCCGCGAAATCTCCGATTCCCGTTCGTAGAGAGCGCGGTCTCCCAGTATCGCCCCAAGCGCCTGCGACCAGGGAGCGAGGTCCTGTTCCGCGACCACCGGCTTGGGCATCCCGCGCTCGTCGAACACCGGCTCGAATCGCTCGATGGGCCGCACCGGGAGGACAAACTGCGTCCCCGCCTTGGCTTCCAGCAGACCGCCCGAGTCGCTGGCCAGCACGGGCACGCCGCGCAGCAGGGCCTCCATGGCGCTCAGGCCGAAGCCTTCATACCACAGCGAAGGCGCCAGCAGCAGCCGGGTCCGGATGAGCACTTCCTCGATATTCCGGCAGTTCGCGAGCAGCGTGACATTGGGGAGCGCTTCCAGCGCGCGGCGGTCGGCCGTGGTGGTGCCCCAGCCCGGCAGCGCTCCAAAGGCCACGCGCGGAAACTCCCGGGCGAGCGCCAGGAAAATGGCGATTCCTTTCACGGCGCAGGGATTGATCATGGTGACCAGCCCCTGGTCGAATGAGGCGCACAGGCGGAAGGGGCCGCTGCCGTAAATCGGCGGATGGATGACCTCCGCGCGGCAGATGGCGTGCTTCTCGATGTACTCCGCCATGTGCCGGCCCAGCGCCACCACGCCCGCCGCCCGCGCCACCAGCTCCGCGCCGCGCGGCTCGGGATTCCAACTCGCCGGGCCGAAGGGGAAGAACTGCGGCGTGTGCGCCAGGTACACAACGCGCCCCGGCGCCGACTGGTGCGCCTCCCGCAGCAGGATGTGGCCGACGTCCTCCGAAGAGACCAGCAGCCAGTCGGGCTCGAACTCGCGGACTTGCTGCCGCAGGACCTGGGTCCGCCGGGACGGCTCGGCGACGGAATAGACCAGGACGCCGCCATGCCGGGACACCGCGACGCCGTCGCCCCTATCCACCGGAGGCTCGATCCCCTCGTCGCGCAACTGCTCGAGCCGGCCCGCCGGGTCGCCGGCCAGCGCCGCCACGATACGGCAGGGGTGCCCGGCCGCGGCCAGGCGTTCGAGCCAAACCAGGTTGCTGCGCGTCGCGCCGCCCCGCGGCGGCACGTACGAAGCATTGGCGGCGAGCAGGATGCGCATGTGGCCTTAGCCCGATCTTCGCACAGCGCTAACCGCGCGGCATGCCGCCTCCGGCGGGCGCTAACCGCGCGGCAGGCCGCCTCCGGCGGAGAAGCATGCGTGGGTGGCGCGGCGAGCGGGGCGAGAGGCCAAGGGGCTGGCGGTTCCGGCTGCGCTTCGGCGTAGGTGTCTTCGAGCGGGGGATCGGGCGGAGGCGGCGGTGGTGGTGAGTGGTAGGGCTGCGGAGGCGGAATTTGGCTTTGCTCCGTCGCGTTTGCGTTGCGCGGGGACGGGGGTGATTTGAGTTCCTTGAGGGCTTTGTAGTAGGCGCGCCGGATGGAGTTTTCGTAGCGCGTGAGCTTGGTGAGGGAGTCGGTTTCGCAGTTCCG
>Ga0187850_10003512_pt1 | contig 13232 bp, 12 predicted proteins | sample June2016WEW_4_15_FD_132436 | JGI IMG/M metagenome (GOLD analysis project Ga0187850, IMG submission 132436) | Peatland microbial communities from SPRUCE experiment site at the Marcell Experimental Forest, Minnesota, USA - June2016WEW_4_150 | ecosystem: Environmental > Terrestrial > Soil >... | reverse complement strand
CAACGCACCGCCATCCTGCCAAGACTATCGCCAGCCAGAAATCCCAATCTTCATATCCCTTGGACATCTCGGTGCGGAATCCACCCGTTTGTTCCCATGCCTTGCGGCGAAACATCGAGGCTACATGAATGCAGTTATTGGCAGCGAGCGCGACCGCCGAATCAGGAGCGGGTTTCCACAAGATGGTGCTTTCGCCGAAAGATTCCAGCCATGTCGATACTATCCCGATGTCCAGGGCTTCGGCGAAGGCTTCCACACAGCGTTCAGCGAAAGCCGGGTGATATCGGTCATCGGCGTCCAGGCAGCATATAAATTCCCCCGTGGCAGCGGCTATGCCACGGTTGCGTGTGGTCGGCAGGCCGGCATGTGGGAGTCGGAGTATGCGGACGCCTGGAGCAGTCATGTTCTCGAGGACTCGTATGGTGAAAGCATCCTGGGAGCCATCATCTACCACAATAATCTCGCAATCCCGGTGAGTCTGGGCCCGGGCTGACGCAACCGCTTCGGCGAGGTAAGCCCCCAGATCATAACAGCTGATGACGATACTCACGCGCGGCATTGCTAAACCTCCCCTGGCTTGCACCGGGCGGGGGAGCTACGCTCAGAAGTTGCTCCATAGCCTGAATGATTCCGCCTCCGGCAGATTAGTGCTGAAGTTTTGTCGAGTCGCAACACAGGGATGGAAACCACCCGCCCAGGAAAAAAGCGTTGCAACCATCTCGTCTGTGAAGACGATGGGCTCACAGGTAGTCGGAGCGTGATAGTGAAGATGGAAACGCAGCAGACCCCCGGGCCGCAGGACGCGCCGAATTTCCCGAACCGTCTGCTGAATGTCATCTACATGATCAAGCGCATTTACGCTGATCACTGCATCTAATGAATGGCGCGCCAGCGGGATGCTCTCAGCCATGCCGGCGACAAAACCGATGCCGGCGCCCCAACTGGATGGATATCCGCTTTCCCGATATTCCAGCAGCAATGCATCAAGGCACAGTAATTGTGATGCGCCGAGTCCGGCGGCACTCGGAAATGGACCGGAGCCCAAGTCCAGCACGACTTTCCCTCTAAGAAATCCCGGTGCCAGCGCCAGATCTGCCAGATATTTAGGCACCTGATGGAGCACGTGCCAGGCACGCACAGGTGCTTGTGCATCCTTGCCGAAGGTATCACATAGCTCCTGGGATGGGGAAGGTGTCTTGTACAGGGTAGGAACATTGCCGAAAAACCAGTCCCGATAGCGCGTTAACTCCGTGCGCCAGAAATGAAGCTCTGAGCGGCGCTTTTCAAAATCTCCCTGCGTCCCAGATGTCCCTGCTTCGCTTTCCATGGGATTTGCAGCCTATTTTCCGATGTAACAGTGCATTGCGCACCCACGGCAACTTCCGTTGTCAATGTGGTTGGCGACTCGGGAAAATGCCAATGAGTCCCAGTCATCGCGAATGTTGCCGACCCTCAAAACCGGAGAATATTCCTCGCAAGGGTAGAGATCGCCTGTCGGCGTCACAACCATCCATCTTTTCAAACCTGGACAATCCCGCAACTGCACAGTCTGGCATGAGCCGTCAGTTTCAAAACGCGGACCCGTTCGAAAGATGCCGCGACTCGAGGGTACACCCAGCCGCTCACTCTCTTGGATGCCCGCGGTAGTCAGCGACGAAGTAGCGACGGGGATTTTCTCCGACTGCAATTGGCGAATCAGTTCGACCGTTTTGCGATAATTGCCAGGCACGCCTCTGATCCGGTCGTGCGTGCTTTCATTCCCCTCGAGTGAGACGCCCACTCGCGTTTCGAGGCCCAGGTCACGAATCCGCCGAATGATGTTGAATGTGTCTGGCGCCAGAGCGTTTGTGTCCCCGGACCAAACAGCTGACGGGTGGCGACGGTGCAGGGCGGCGGCAATGTCCACCAGGTGCGGGACCAGATAGGGCTCGCCTCCCGTAACATACACCTGGCTGATTTTGGCTATCCGGTCAAATACCAGCTCAGCGTCCGACAATGCAAGCGTGGGCGGGTCCGGATTTTGCCAGATGCCGCATGTGGTGCAGCGAGAGTTGCAGATGCGGGTCAGGTCGAGAATCAAATTCATGCTTACCCAGCCGCGTTGGAGTGCCTTGCCGATGAGAGTGCGGGGATCGGTGTGCTTGCTCCCATTGGGAACCCCGATCAATCCCGCTGCATAGGCCTGCGCTGCAGCGGCGAGTTCCAATTCATGAAGCGTCATGTCAGCCTGGGTCATTGATGCAAACCCGGTTGATGATTATTGTCGGACATTGACTGTCCTGAAGGGGCGCATTGCCGCAACCGGAATCGCGACAACGAAACGGCCGGAAACAATCTTACGATTTCCGCGTATTTGGCGGTTTTCCATCTGATGAGCACCGAGGAATCCTATGCCTCACGCTAAGAATCGCCACCTACGTGATACAGATCGGCTTCATGCCCGGCGTCTTTATTGCTTTCGTGCCGGGCACTTCCAGCCCGCAACATAAGGGGAATTTATAGCTGCTTTCCTCTCGTGTTACAAGAAACAAAGTGCTATCTTTTCCTGCATTGCGGCCAGTGGCGCGCGATATGATTTGTTGCATGACAACAACTCATCAAGCGCCAATCATCCGAAATTTTTCGATGAGGTAATGGCCCCCGCTGTGCTTCATTATGCATCCTGGCGACGTCATCAGGTCCTTGATTCGGCACCGGCGGGCCTAGCCAAGACCTGGCGGCTAGCATGGGATTTGCGCGAGCTGTCCGGTTGGCGATGGCCGCAGTGATAAGAAGCAATTTCCGGATCGGGTTGGGAGCGGCATAGATGAACCGTCGGGTGCTTTTGATCGAACCTCCGTTTTACAGGCTGTTCAAAGATTCATATTCCCTCTCTAAGTACCCGCTCTCGCTCGGGTACCTCGCCCAGTCTGTCTTGAAACACCTCGATTGGGAAGTGTGCACCTACAACGCGGACTTCAACCCAAACGCGGAACCGGTCGAAATTGCCTATCTGACCGGCACGGGTTACCAGCGCTACCTGGCCGAACTAAAGCATCAGGCGGGTCGCGTATGGTCCCAGATCACGGACGTGATTGCCGACTTTGCTCCGGATGTGGTCGGCATTTCGTGTAAGTCACAAGCATATCGATCTGCATGCCTAGTTGCGCGTCTGGCAAAGCAAGTGAACAAGGATGCACTGGTCATCCTTGGCGGCCCTCACCCGTCAATGGTCGGGCGCGAAGCGGTTTCTTCTGCCGATGTGGATTTGGCAGTTGTGGGGGAGGGAGAAGAAACCCTGGTCGAACTTTTGCATTGCGTGGGGTCCCGAGGGCAGCTGGCCGACATCCCCGGTATCATCTATCGCGACCAGGGGATTATTCGCACTACTGCTGCGCGGCCGCCAGTACACTGCCTTGATGGGCTTGGATTCCCCCATGCAGAAGCCTCTCGAGTATTGAAGAACTTCAGCTCCTATCCAACACATGCGTTCAGCACCTTGATGGCCACACGTGGCTGCCCATTTGCCTGTCTCTTCTGCGGATCGCGCTACATCTGGGGGCGCAAAGTCAGATATCGCTCCCCGGCCCATGTGGTCGGAGAAATCCAGGCATTGCAGAAACTGGGACTCGATACCGTGCATTTCGACGATGATACGTTCGGTGTCACCAAGACTTACATCAGTAAGCTTTGTCATGTTCTAAGGACCGAATGTCCGGGCGTGCGCTGGAGCTGCGAGCTCCATGTCAATCTGGTCCATGACGACATCATCGCAGAATTGGCTCAGGCCGGCTGCTACTATATTCAGCTTGGGGTTGAGTCGGGCAACAACGAGATACTTCGTCAGATCAGAAAGGGTTTCACGATCGAGAAAGCAAGAAGGGCTGCAAATACGATCAAGAGGCACGGTCTCATTTTACAGGCCTTTTTTATGGTTGGATTTCCCGATGAAACCGAAGAAAGCCTGCGCGATACGATGGATGCAATTGCCACTATCAATGCCGATACGATAAGCTATAGCATCTTCACCCCCTACCCCGGCACTGAAGCATTTGATATTTGCAGGCAATACGGTCTCATAGATTCTGCCTACGACGTTTCCCGCTTCAACCACCAGAGTCCGGAGAACTGCTTCTGCCGCAATATCCATCGAGATCGATTCCGTCAGCTTGTTGCTGGGCTCGAGACCACGATCGACGAGCACAACCGAAAGAGCGGTGCCGCCGTTGAACTAGTGCGCCGGCGTATTCGCGCGATCAACGAGTACCTGCCTGGCAGGACTCGAGCCCGAGTGTTTGGGACCGGCGCCTTGGCAGAGCGAGTCGAAGAAATGCTGGATCCATCAAAATGGGAAATTGTGGGTTACTTTGACAATGATCGCAACAAAACAGGTACTCTGCGTCGCGGAGTTTTGATTGAGACTCCCGCGCACCAGGACGGCATCAAGGTGATCATCGCCTCCTCCTGGAAAAGCGAAATCCGGCGGCAACTGTTGGAGCTTGGTTACAGAGATGTCGACATAATTACTATCTGAGATGGCGGTCCGGGGGCGCAAGGGGGCGGGGACTGACGACGGCAACTGTTTGAAAGCGCTTGCAGAACTCCCGGTCAGATGCCTATTTGAGGGGTCTAAAACGAAAATCGGAGGCTGGTTCTTTAATCTAAGATTTGCATCCGATGCGTTAGAATAATCCTTGGTCGCACGCGTCCCACTTTTCTGCGCTCTTGGAAATTGCCGCGCATGGTCATCGGTCTTAGGTTCAATAATCAGGCCTGTTTTTTTGACGTAAGCGGGAATGTCGGCTATAAGGGGAATGGCTATGTGCAGATGGAGCCTGTGCTGCCAAGCTTAACGTCGAGAAAATAGTCGCCGGGCGCTTGGTTTCCGGTCAGGAAATCCGACTTGCCTACCCGCCTAAGTAGACATCTGAAGTTGGCCTTCAGGGAATTGATGTCCAAGTCAGCATCGGAAATCGGGAACAGGCCTGTCCCCGATTTCGTTCCGGCGCCAGGCATGTGGAATGTGGATATAGTTCACAAAAAGGTCGCAGCAGGACGATAGGCCGGATGGCGTGAACGAATCTCGCGGCTGTATGCAGTTGCGCAGGCGAGATTGCGTTCACGATCATGGGCTGTTAGCATTTACGGAAGCCTCGGCTGAGCAGTGTGCGGCAGAAGATAGGTTCGGTCTTGGGAGGCACGAAAGGTGAAGCGGGAGTGGATCACCCCAAACCGATGAAAGAGCGTTGGCTGAAAGCGGAGTTGCATGCTCACTGCAATCTGGATCCGGCGGACCACACACTCTGCGCATATTCGGCGGAAAACCTGATCGCCGAGGCGGCGCGATTGGGTTATGAGATCCTGGCGATTACGTGCCACAATGCGGATGTATGGTCACCCGAGCTTTCTGATTACGCCAGCCGGTTGGGAGTCACGCTGATTCCCGGCATGGAAGTCACCGTAGGCAGAGGCTGGCATACGCTGGCGTACAATTTCCGGACCGGTGCGGAGAATATCAATACCTTCGAAAAGCTGCGCGCGCTCTCCCGGCCGGATACTCTTGTGATCGCGCCCCATCCGCACTTCCCGAGCCCCAGGTGTCTTGGCCGCGAGGTGGAAAAGCACCTGGGCGTTTTTGATGCGGTCGAGATCTCCGGCTTTTATGCGCGGGGGCTCGACTTTAACCGGCGCGCACGCGCAGTCGCCTCTGCGCGCAAAAAGCCCCTTGTCGGCAACGCCGACGTGCATTTTCTCTGGCAGCTTGGCCGGACGTACACCTGGATCTACTCGCAGCCCGGCGTAGCACCCGTTCTCAATGCCGTCAAGCAGGGCAGAGTGCGTGTGGAGTCGACGCCGTTGTCATATGCAGATGTGGTACGCTGGTGGACGACGGCGATCTGGAGGCGCATTTCCTCTTTGAGAAATGTGCCCGCCGGCCAGGATCCGCGGCTTATTCCTGACTCCGCCGCGGAAAGATCTCCGACGCAAATCGCAGGCTGATTCCGGCGGCGCGGGGGCGTATTCTTCTCGTAGACAGAAGTTGTTGCAGAGCATCTATCAGCTGATGGTCGTTAAGGAGCATAAACATGCCAACAAACCGAAGGATTACCCTGGCTGCGCGTCCTGTGGGGTATCCGAAGGAGTCCGATTTTAATCTGGTGGAAAGTCCAGTCCCGGTCCCAGGACCGGAGCATATGTTGATGCGTGTCATCTACCTTTCTCTCGACCCGTACATGCGTGGTTTGATGAGCGTAAACGCCACCTACAGTCCTGCGCTCAGGGTCGGCGATGTGATGGTTGGCGGAACTGTGGGCAAAGTTGTACAGTCGAACCTCCCCGGCTTCGTCAAGGGAGACATCGTCCAAGGCATGCTCGGATGGCAGGAATACGCCGTCTCTGACGGCCGCGGCCTGAGAAGAATCGATCCGAAAGTCGCTCCCATCTCCACGGCACTGGGAGTGCTCGGCATGCCGGGTTTGACCGCTTATTTCGGGCTGCTCGACATCGCGAATCCCCAACCCGGCGAGACAGTGATGATTTCTGGAGCTGCCGGGGCTGTCGGATCCGTGGTCGGGCAGATCGCGAAAATCAAAGGGTGCCGGGTTGTCGGGACAGCGGGTTCCGACCCGAAGATCAACTACCTGGTCGGCGAACTCAAGTTTGACGCGGCTTTCAACTATCGCAGCATCGAGAACTATTATGATGCGCTGCGCGAAATCTGTCCCCACGGCATCAATGTCTACTTCGACAATGTCGGGGGCAGCATCAGTAATGCCGTCGTGCGCCTGCTTTCCCCGCGGGCGAGAATCTCAGTGTGCGGGCAGATCTCACAATACAACCTGGAGCGCTCCGAACCGGGGCCATCCCTGCTTCCGCAATTGCTTTCCAAACAGGCGCGCGCCGAGGGGTTTGTCGTCTCGCAGTTTGCGGATCGCTTTCCCGAGGCGCTCGATCAAATGACCCGATGGCTGCAGGAGGGAAAGCTGAAATACCGGGAGGACATCGTCGACGGCATCGAGAACGCACCGCGCGCGTTCATCGGCATGCTGAACGGCCGCAACATGGGCAAGCAACTCGTCAAGCTGTCGGTTCCCTGAGGATCGTCTAAAAACTCACAGGCTCTCTTCAGCAAGCGCGCATGCCACGCCGCCGAGTGCCCGTCAAAGACCGCTTTTGGCGAGCCAGAGCGTGCGCATGCCCTTATGAAGCTGCGGGATGCGCATGCGGCGGGCACACCTCGACCGGAAGGGCGCCTGGGTTGCATCCGTGGCGTGGCGGCACATTGGCATCATGGGTGGGAGCCGCTGCTCCCGCGAGAGGATGCCGCCGGGATCCTCGGCCACAACGCCGCCGGCCTTGGCGGGGCGAGGATAGGTGCTGTGCAGAATAGGAAAATGCAAACGTAACCTGCGGAAAAAGGGAACTTTCGGGCAAAGCCCGATCATTGCCTGATGAGCCTTATGGAGGGCTGGCAATTTTTGACAACTCCTGTAGGGGCGGGACCTATGGACACCCGCGAAGCATGAAGGGCGGGCACTGGTCCCGCCCCGATGGAGGAGGAGCGCCGGGAAAAGAGAGAATTCCATGTTTTACGGTGCGATTGATTTGCACTCCGACACCAACACGATCGGGATCATCAATGATCGGGGGGAAAGGATTTACAAGCGGATCATGCCGAATGATCTGGCCGGGATCAAGAAACTGTTTGATCCGTTCCGCGCTGAACTGAAGGGGATCGTAGTGGAATCCACGTACAACTGGTACTGGCTGGTGGATGGATTGCAGGAAGCAGGATACCGGGTGCATCTGGCGAACACCACGTCCAGCCAGCAATACAGCGGACTCAAGCACACCGATGACGACAGCGACGCGTGGTGGCTGGCGGATCTGCTGCGATTAGGGCTGTTGAAGGAAGGACACATTTATCCCGTTCAACAGCGGGCCGTGCGGGATCTGCTGCGCAAGCGGGGGCGCCTGGTGGAGCAGCGCACCCGCAACATCATCAGTATTGAGAACCTGACCAGCCGCAACTGGGGAGTGCGGCTGAAGGGCGACCAGGTCAAGGAACTGACAGTGGCGGAGGTCGAACAATCGTATGGGGACGAAAATCTGGCGCTGGCGGTCACCAGCACGTTGCGCATCATCGAGGCCCTGGACGCGCAGATCAAGCTGATCGAGAAGCGGGTCAAACAGCAGATCAAATTATCGGAACCCTATCAGCTATTGAAAACCGTCAGCGGCATTGGAGAAATTCTTTCGATGACGATCATGCTGGAGGCCGGCGAGATGAGCTGCTTCCCGACCGTCGGGGACTTTTCTTCCTATTGCCGTTGTGTGGACAGTCTCCGGCTGAGCAACGGGAAGAAGAAAGGCAGCGGCAACACCAAGAATGGAAACCGCTATTTGAGTTGGGCATTTATCGAGGCAGCCAATTTTGCGATTCGTTTTGATCCCATCATACGGAGGTTTTATCAGCGCAAGATAGCGCGAAGCAAAGTCGTGGTGGCTCGTAAAGCAGTGGCGCACAAGCTGGCGCGCGCCTGCTATTACGTGCTGCGTGACCAGGTGCCCTTTGAAGTCGAGAAGTGCTTTGGTCATTAAGGATGGCTGGGGCAGTGAACCAGGAAAGGGGTTGGCTCAAAACCACTAGGCCTGATTGGCAGCTGTCCCATCCACAACAAAAACCTGGAGCTGCTCGCGTTTGACGGATGCGCCCAGGCCATGAGCCACCATGGGGTTGGCCTGCCATCCCGGCAGGGAACCAAAGATCTGAACGTAAGGTCAGTTGGACACGGTCCGGTACCGAAGATTTTCTGGGGCTGAGGTTGAGCCAGGGGCCGGAGGAGTTAGCCGCCCTCCAGAGCCTTAATCCATATGGGTGACTGATGCGCATCCCCCGAAGGGATGTAGCATAACCAAGAGAGATAACGGGCGCGCGGAAGGCAAACACGAGGATGCAACAGGTCGACGGGATTCCCTCCGGCGAAATCGGCGCTGGAGAAAATCATAATGCAAAGTCCTATTTCCTGGGGAGGAAGCAGGAGCCATCCGGAAGGAAGCAGCCAGGAAACACTTTCGACTGTTCCCCGAGAGCCGAGTGGCTTTGAAAAAATGCCTCCTTTAACACGGGGAGAGGTGTTTTTTGTTGACAAAGCCTCTTAATGGGTGACCCGAATGACCCATGTCCTTCTGATCACGGAAAATATCCCCGATTTCCTTCCATTGTGGCAGCTTCCGGCTTTTCGGCGGCTCGAAGCGGACATCGTGGAAATTGCGAGGAACTTTTGCCCCTGACCAGCAAAGCCGGATTGGCGCTGGTCCGGAATGGTTGACAGCACACAACGAGCTCTGGGAAGTGAGCTTGTTGCATGTCTTCCAAGCATTTGGCCTAGTTTTTTGGATCTAGCGCTCTTGGAGCACATTCCTGAAGATGGATTATTTTGACGCAGTAATTGAAATCCTGGACAAAGCCTCCTGCATTAAGTTTCCCGGCCAGAGAATCAACGTGGTCACGGCGGCCCGACGCGAGTTTGGCAGGAGCGGCGCCTGCGATGCAAAGTTCATTGAGCCCATTGAGAGACTCCTCAAGGAGTGTCTGCGATCCTGGACGCCGGAACAGAAGCGGTCAATCTGGGAAAGCACCGAGGCCGGCGCTGGCCTTGATTTTGAAGATTACGACATGGACTCCATTGAGATGGATCTGGAGGGAGAACTGCTGTTTGAACTCATCGAGGAATTGGCCGGCCATAATCGCAAGGCTGATGTCGGCGATGCAGACAAATAGGGTGGGCTGCGTTTCTCCATGATTCGTGTATACTCAAATCAGGAGATAATGAAGAGAGAAAAAGGGGCTTTCCCCTTTTTCTTAGCGATTCAGACTATCTCAGGTATCCATCCGCGAAAAGAACTTACTGTCTGGAGGGTGACACCCCTGATGATCAACATGGAGCTTGGCCGCTATCGCATTGTCGAAAAGCTCGGCGAAGGCGGTATGGGACAGGTCTATCTGGCCCACGACGCGCGGCTTCAGCGAGACGTCGCTCTCAAAGTCCTTCCGTCAGGTGCCCTAGCCGATGAAACAGCTCGCAAACGCTTCCGAAAGGAAGCTCTCGCATTGTCGAAGCTGAACCATCCCAGCATCGAGATCCTGTATGACTTCGACACGCAGGACGGAGTCGATTTCCTGGCAATGGAGTACGTTAATGGCGTGACGCTAAAGCAGATGTTATCGGAAAAGACGTTATCTGAGAGAGAGATTACGCGTCTCGCCGTACAAATTGCCGAAGGATGCGCAGCCGCGCATCAGGCAGGAATCGTCCACTGCGATCTGAAGCCAGCCAACCTGATGGTGACAACCGACGGGCGCCTGAAGATCCTCGATTTTGGTTTGGCCATGCTTGCCCAACCCATACGTTCATCGGCTTCCACGGACAGTTCGTCCGCTCAGAAGGTGGGAGGAACGCTGCCTTATATGGCTCCGGAGCAATTGACCGGCGCACCCGTCGACTTTCGAACAGATGTTTACGGCCTGGGCATTGTGCTGTACGAAATGACGACCGGGCGATTGCCTTTTCATGAGGGAGTCTCGGCCGGGCTTGTCAGCGACATTTTGACCCGATTGCCTCCTGCACCGGGGCGCTTCCGTCCCGAGATCTCTGCCAGGCTGGAAGAAATCATTCTGAAATGCCTTGAGAAGGATTCGGAGAACCGGTACCAGTCCGCGAAGGAGGTACTGGTCGACCTGCGCCGCTTGAGTGCGAGCAACGCTCCCCTATTGATTCCCGCGGACAATGGACGCCGGCGTTTTGGCAAGCTGCGGTACGCGTTCGCAGCTGCAATGGTGTTGATGGCGGTGGTTCTCACTATCTTTTTGTGGCATCTCATCAGGAACCCATCGTCAGTTCCCGAATACCTGCTTTACCAGGTGACGAGAGGTACGGTGTTTGAGAGTCAACCTGCTGTGTCGCCGGATGGCAAGCAAATCGCATACACGTCCAACGCTTCAGGGATTCCTGACATTTATCTGGTCGACAACCGTGGTAACAATCCCATACAACTGACTAACGATCCGGCTGCCGATCTCGATCCTGCCTGGTTTCCGGACGGCAGCGCAATTGCATTCACATCCAACCGCGAAGGATCTAATTCGATTTGGAAGGTTGATCCCAGTAGTGGGGGTGTGACACACCTCATTTCCAACGCGGAGCAACCCGCAATTTCGCCAGATGGCAAATCGATCCTTTTTTGCCGGGAATCTCCTTCGGGATATCTGCGGATATGGGTCACAGCGATAGGTACGCCATCAAATGCGAGAATCCTGACCGGTGATGCCGATGGAATGAGGAGCCATTTCAACCCTGCCTGGTCGCCGGATGGAACCCAGATATGCTATGCCAGCGCTGAAGGCATCTGGACGGCGCCAATTTCCGGGGGACGTCCGAGGATACTGATTTATGACGGATTGGCAGCCGAACCAAGCTGGTCTCCCGGCGGAGGCTTCATCTACTACTCGTCCTATCGCGGCGGGGCGCGCGCTGTTTGGAGGATTTCGAAAGGAGGAATTCCGGAGCGAGTCACGACTGGAACAGGCCAGGAGAGCCATCCCGACATCAACAGGGACGGCAGACTCCTGTGTTACGCCTCCAAGGAGATGCGCCTCCAGACCTCGATCCTTGACCGCGCAACGGGGAAGACGACCGTGCTGTCGGCGCTCGAATCGGACAACATGGCCTCCATGGCCTCGATCGCCCCTGACAAGAGCATGATTGTTTTCCCTTCCGTCCGCGGGGGCTCGAATTTGGCGCTTTGGATATTGCCGCTGGACAAGAAAGCAGTTCCAGGCATCCCTTACAAGCTGACTGAACAGGCCGGTGCTGCATCGCACCCTGTGTTTTCGCCTGACGGACGCTGGATCGCCTATTACCAAATTGCAAACGGGACTCGCAAGCTCATGATCGTTGACGCCCACAGCGTGCAGCCGAATCAGATTACGAAAGGACCTTCACAGGACACGGATCCTGCCTGGTCACCCGAGGGCTCTCAAATTGTCTTCGTGATGGAAGACAAAGGCAACGCGCATCTCGCAGTTGCTCGTGTCAAAGACGGAAACATTGATGGCGCTCCTCAATGGGTGGCAACTGAAAATGTTTTGCCGTCTTGTCCCGCTTGGTCGTCGGACGGGCTGACAATCGCCTTTCTGGGACTGAAGAACAAGCAATCGGATCTGTGGTTGGTTCCAACGGATGGCAGCGCACTCGCGCGGCAGATTACACATGGTGCGGATGGCAAGTGGATGAAATGGGATCAATCCTCCGGGGAGATCCTCATGAGCGCGCGTTTCGGCCTGGATCGTGTTTCACTTTATCAGGTTGCTTCGGCAACCGGCTTGCCACATCTATTTCAGCCTAAAGTGGATTTTGGCTCGGCCAATGCATGGGGCGTGTTTGATATCTCCCTGGATGGTTCTGTGATACTATTTTCTCGCACCGTCAGCGAGACCGGCCACATCTGGACGTTGGAAGCAGTGAAGGGTTTCTTCTAAATCGACAGAACGGAGAGTACATATGAAAAACTTGCCCAAAGAGCTTATCGACGTGAAGATTCTTAACAACGCAATCGAGACCCTGAAAGGGGATCTGAAAAGAAAAGATATGAAACTGCTCAGCGATCACATCGATCAGCTGGGAAAATTGATTTCACTATGCGAAGGACACGTGGAGATTTCGTGGCCCGATCAAGATTGGAAAAATCACAATGGCAGTGTAGGCAATACCGGATGTAACAAACATCCTATTCATTTAAAGTGACTGGCTCGCGAAAAATAGAAAACCTGATCTTCATACTTACTTCCCGCTGCAATTCGCGCTGCAGCTACTGCTATCAGACCGCCCGAGACGGTCGGCGCATGGATTGGAGGACGCTGCAAGCCTCGATTGACTTCGCGCTTGGGCTGGAATCGAATGAAATTGAGCTGATTTTTCTAGGCGGTGAGCCGCTGCTGGCATGGAACCGTCTTCGCAAAGCCGTCGAATACGCGGAACGGCATGCTCCGCCGCCCAAGCGACTCAGTTATGCCCTGACCACAAACGGACTGCTGATCACCGATGAGATTGCCGCGTTTCTGGACAAGCACAAGATCCATACACGAATCAGCTTCGACGGTCTGGCTGAAATGCAGGATTACCGAAAGAAGGGCAGCTTTGCCACGATGGATCGGATGCTGGAACGGTTGCGGCTAGAGACTCCGGACCTGT
>Ga0187850_10003503_pt1 | contig 13256 bp, 10 predicted proteins | sample June2016WEW_4_15_FD_132436 | JGI IMG/M metagenome (GOLD analysis project Ga0187850, IMG submission 132436) | Peatland microbial communities from SPRUCE experiment site at the Marcell Experimental Forest, Minnesota, USA - June2016WEW_4_150 | ecosystem: Environmental > Terrestrial > Soil >... | reverse complement strand
GGAGTAATGGACTATTTTGAATATGAGAAAGGAAAAGACGAATGAACGACGGAAAAGAAGACAAAATCGCACTCGCCGTGATAAAGCAACTCAAGGGATTGAGTTATCACGAGACTGAACAAGTTCTAATCTCGGTGACGAGGCTCCTGAAAGAGAAATCGACTGTTGGCTGATTACTTTTTCGGAAGGGCCTTTTCTATTCTGCCGAGTGCTTTGACTATGGCGTGTATCCCCATAGTCATGGTCTTAATAAGGGGTACGTCTCTCTCAAAGGGAAACACCCCAATTAATTGGTTGCATTTCTTGCAGCGGACCGTGTGAAACATTGGGGCTTCTGCGTTCTTGGGGCTGGCTTGGAACGTGAAGTAATGCAGATCTTCATGCTTGCAGTCTTCCATTGTGGTCTCCTTTCGGGGAATGAAGGGGTTGCAGTGAAGGGGAAAGCAAATTGCGGAAAGCGTGTGAAAGAGTCAATAGAACAAAGGGGAAAAACGTCGGAAAAACAAACAACAAAACGGAATTGATGGTGGGAATCAGCGTTAGCTTGTCCAAGCCGGAGGCGATCAGTTTCGCCCGGTCATTGCCTCAATGGGACAAGTATTATTTGGTGAAGATTTCAGACAATCCAAAGGCCCGGCACATTGCCAAGCCGGAAAGGTCAATGCAGATCGACGACAACCGAGTCATCCCTCATCGCACCGAACACGCCATATCCTCCGCTGATGTTCGAGAAGTCAGGAAGATCGGTCCTGATGGAGAATTCGTCGAGGAATCCGTTGGCGAGATCATAGTATTTATACAGATTGATTTCAACCTGGGTAAGAATAAACGTCGCGCTCGTCAGCTTGATCTCGCCACAGTTGGTCACCTGATCGAGCAGAAAGGCCTTGTACGCGTCGAGACTGAAATAGACGATCTCATACACAAGAATCCGATCGGTCACCCGCTTGACCAACAGCGGATAATCATAGATGTAGCTTGTCTCGGAACTGGTCCGAATCGCCTTCGGCACCTCGGTGCGGATATGGACCGGTCGTGATCCGACAACCGCGTCAAACTCGATGTACAGCCTGAGCAGATAGCCTTGTGTCACCGTTGAGAGTCTTACTTTAGCGGAGATGTCCTCAGTGTACTTCTCAGGGGCTTTCAGAACGTACCCATTGTTTGGCTCGACCAATCCGGGGCCGGGTGCTATGACGTTCGCCGAAACGTTCCCTGCCGACGAGGAAACGGTCAGCGAGTACGTCTTGCCATCCTGATACTGAAACGGATGGGCAAGATAACCACTGATGTCCGTCGTGTAGCGGCTCTTGTCCGTACGGGGGATGACAATCCCCCCCAGCGCATATGAGGTCGAATCATTGGACACCGCTACCCGCGCACCCTTGAGATCGGTATCAGTTGTGATGTCGAGTGGATTGTGCCCTGAAGGATTGTAGGAGGAATAGACGCGGACGAAGAGGCTGTCAGATCGATTCGACAGTATGGAGTAGACGACCAGCTTTTGCTCATAGGGTCCCTTCGGCTGAAACGATTCATTGCATCCCGCTGCGACAATCGTGGCGAGAACCAGCATCACGCACCATGCCTGCCGGCTGAGCAAGAAACGTTTGACAGTACGCTGTGTCATCGTGAGAATCATTTCAACAAATTTCATGTCTCAGAAGTTGTCTGAAAATCACCACGCCGTGATGTCGACGGTTACAGAATCGTCGACCATCGCTCCGAAGATCCCATGCCCCCCCGAGATGTTGGTATAGTCAGGCAAATCGGTTCGGATCGAATACGGGTCTTCAAAACCGTTGACAGTCTTTGAATATGCGTAGAGGTCCCTGTCAATCTGCGTGAGCACCACGAGCGCCTGCTTGATGTGAACGGTCCCAACAGGATGGCTACTCAGGATTTCCCCGATCTTGTCAAAATACGCTGTCTTGTCAAAGACGAACATTTCGCTCTCTTCCTTGTCCTTGACGAGTCCGGAGGATACCCTGCGGCGCATGACAGGATAGTAATAGAGTCTTGTCCCATCAGAGTACACAACTCTGACGGACGGCATTTCCATGCGATGTGTGACCCACGAATTCCCCTCGAGAACGTCGTAGAAAAGATGTAACTGCATCATGACGCCATAGGTCAGTTCGCGGATCCAGCCGTACACAACGATGTTTTCGTCTTCGCTGCCACTGCCATTCAGGACATACGCATTGAGGAATTGTATCCTCCCCCGTTTTGGCACTGCGACCGTGGCTGTGACCCCGCCAAAATCTTTTGTCGTGACGCTCAGGCTGTACGTTTTGCCCGCTTCAATCAGAAATGGGTACGACGCATACGCCGCGATGTCGTCGGTGTATCGGCTCTTGTCCAGCCGGGGTGTGGTCTCTTCCAGAAACTGAAATGGCTCGGCTCCTCCGGTTACGACGACGCCCGCTCCCCGAACTGCATTGTCACTTGTATGTACCAGAGGATTGACCCCTGGCGGATCATAGGTTGAATAGACCCGCACATACTGAGTATCAGACCGGTTCGTCAGGATGCCGTAGACAACAAGGTTGTCCGTATACGGCCCCCGTGCGCTGAACGGATGATTGCAGCCCACAGCGAACGCTATGAAGCCGAGTGCTGCAACATATGCCAGTGACGATCGTGACATCAGAATTCAATGTTCAGTGTTGCCGACGGGAAGAACGGCAACATATCGATCTCTTGACCGGTCTTCCGATCGAAATAGAACACATTCTTGTGGTTGTACACGTTGACAACGTGGACGCCAATCGTCCCGGTGATCGGCTTCAGCGTGAAGCGGTATGTTGCACTCGCGTCCAACCGATGATAGGTCGGAAGACGGGCATCGTCCTTCGGCCCCAGGACCGCGTACGGTTTCCCGGTCTCGCCAAGAGACGAACCACGGAAAAGATCCTGCAACGACAACCGGTCATAGTAGCCGATCGTCTGCGTGAACGGGAACCCCGAGCCGACTTCCCACCGCAGCGTGACGTCGAAAGCATCAGCGGCATGGAACACCGCCAGGAGATTCAGAGTGTGCCTCCGGTCATAGCGTGGATAGTACGTAAAACCATTCGTAGTGATCGTGGTCCACCCGAGCGTGTAGGCCGCATACAAATCGGTCAACTTGTTGCCATACCTGATCAAGGCTTCCAGGCCGTGTGCATTTCCGGTGCCGTTGACATAGTCGGGATCAAGTGCGTCAACCTTGTCGCGGTTGTATGTGACGAGCGAGCTGTAGTATTTATAGTACCCCTGGATATTCACAGAGAGCGATGGAAGGACGTTCCCCTCCAGGCCAATGACATAGTGGTCGGCTTGTTCGGACTTGAGTTCCTGCGGGACTTGAATCCACGCGTCGAAAATTGATATAATATCATCCTCGTTATTTACCGTAATGACGTTCTGGCTGAACCGGCCGTAGGATACTTTGCCCTTCCACGTATCCCATAATCCATAGCTGAGGTTGACGCGCGGTTGAACCACCTCGAGCCCGCCGGTTCGAACCAACATGCTTCCAATGTCGAAAAAGAGACCGACATCTGCCTGCAGGCGGCTTGGGGCAGTCTGGTAGCGGATCCACATCGACGCATCCGCAAAGGAGCTGGAGACAGTGTTGGTCACACCGAAGTTGTTCGTGACAGTATAGTCAAGATTGGGAAAGCTGAATTCGAATCCAAAGAAGTACAGCTCGTGGCTGTCGGTATACAGCGTAGCGTTTGCCCGAACGCCTCCTTCGCGCACACTCGTCGTCGCGGGCGTTATCTGAGTCGATCCTTTCGAATCACGCGTGGCCACGAACGTGTTTTCGTATCCCACCGCATTGACGTACACCCTGTCCTGGATAAGGCCGGCAGCAACAAATCCGACAGCGCTCGTCCGCCAGGAGTAGTCGGGCTCGTTCAGGTCGGCGGACTTCAGATTGTCACCGCTCATGAACGCTTGAAAGCTGTATTTCCCCTGCCCTTCGCCGGTCTGAATTGTCGCCTTCATGAATCCGTCATAGAACGACAGGGGGAGGTCTTTATTGAGGAACTTTCTGAAGGTGTCTGAGAAGAGCGATTTCCTGCCGCTGAAGAGGTAGGTCAGCCCCTCCATTGCAGGGCCATCCACCTGCAGCTTGGTGGCAAGAAAGTTGATGTTTGCGCGTCCTTCGACAGCTTTTGATCCTCCATCCCTCGTTGTCATGTTGACGACTGACGAGAGCCTTCCGCCGAATTCCGGCGGGAATGCTCCCGTGTACACTTCCGTAGTCTTGATGATATCCGAATCGAAGATGCTGAAGAGGCCGAAGGCATGGTACGGGTTGTAAATCTTCATGCCGTCCAGCAAAATGAGGTTTTGGTCGCCGGCTCCCCCTCGGACGTAGAACTGCGAATTGACGTCGCTCGTCGAGACAATTCCCGGCAGGATGCGAATCGATCGGAAAACATCCTCCATTGCCGTGACTGGCACAGAGCGTATGTCCCGCTGCTCCAGCACATGCACGCTCGTGTGTATTTCGGTGAGCTCCCGCTTCGCGACGTCTGTGACCATCACTTCAGAGAACTCAACCGGCTTTGAGGGAAGCTGAAAGTTCACGACCACCACCTGAGGACCGAAGACATCGACGGTTTTCGTCCGGCTTTCGTAGCCGATGGAGCTGACCTTGATCTGGTAGTGCCCCTGGGGGGCGTTCGTTATCAGGTAGAATCCCTGCAGATTTGTGCCGGCGCCGCGATTCATGCCGGGGATTATGACATTGGCAAAGGGAATCCTCTCCCCTGTCGTACTATCGGTCACTACACCTCGGATGTCAGTTCCCTGGGCGAGGGCGAAAACGGGGCAAACAAAGAGCAGACCTATCCAGAAGAGGACGCGTACTGTCATGCACATGACCTTTGATTGATCGACGTCGGCAAGGTACCTTTTTTCCTTTTTATATGCTAACGAGCCCCCATGCGGTTTGTTGCACCGTGACGCCACTCAAGCGAATGACGAAACGGCGTCTGCCAAAAAAGGGCGACACCCCTGAAGCTGTGAGGGATGTCGCCTGGACGATCAGCGATTTGTGATGCTCTATTGTGACATATCAGGGAAGAGCTCAACGCGGCTTGTGACCTTCGCCAACGAACCCTGACCGACAGCGAAACCAACATGGTAGCGCGCACCGGACCACGCTGCATCTTCGATCCGGAACATCACCTCGATATTCTCGGTGCCTTCTTCGAGAACCATGGTGACTTCACCACTGAATCTGTAGGTGTTCGGCTTGGCAAACCCCGCTGGAGGCTGAAATGTCATGACGCCATTGCCAGCGATGATGGTATTGTAGACTGTCTTCTTCGCCACGGGGAGTTCCTTCCCCAGTGCGACTTCAGCCTTGATCATTTGGTACGTAATCTCTCCGGCGACATCGACAGAGCCCGTGAGTCCCTCCGGGGTCCTGACATCCAATCGCTCGCTGATGACAAGCTTTTGGAGAGCGGGAGCCGCCGGCCTCTGCGGACTGGCGGCGACAATTGGTTCCACCGTCTGCTCTTCGCAACCAACAACCACAAACAACAGCGCGGCGGCAAGAAGCATCAGAAGAGTTTTCATGACAACCTCCTTTGGATAAGAATCGAAACAAGAATAGTGTATTAGGTGTAACTGACGTGCATGCTCAAAGTCTAACTCGCTGGCACTCCCTATTATTCATCAACTCGCGGGCCAGCAAGAGATCGCATCAATTACATCACATCAGGCAGTTAACCTGACGCGGTGTTCGATGGCGAACATTCGACAGTTCGTTTTTGAACAGTGCTCGAGTGAAACCGGGGTGGGGCTTGTTTCGCGTGTGGGGAGCAACGGGACGGGAACGTACAGCAAAAGCGGGTAAGATCGTTTCATCTTACCCGCTTCTTCAGATCTGCACCGCTTGGCAAGAGAGCAGCTTACCGGAGTTCGGCAACTGTAGTAGAGCCACTCGCGGCAGGGATAAAGGCAAACGTACCGCTAGAGACATACAGGTTGTAGTACCACGCAGAGTGCAGTTGCACTTTCTTGCTTTCGTCAAACCGCACGGCCTGTTTTACCGCGTAGGTCCCTGCGGGGTTGCCGATTTTGCAGAGTGCCCAAGCGGCAGCAATGCGGCTCTTCTCATCCTTGCCGTTGCGCAAGATACGCATGAGCGGAATCGCTGCGTCTGGCGCTGCCATCTGGCCGAGCTGGTAGATGGCACTGCGACGCAGACCATCGTTCGGGCTCTGAAGAGCAACGAGATAGTTGTCCACGGCCTTGGCAAACTTAACCTCACCAAGTGCCTTCTGCATGTCCTGTGCGTTGGCTTGTGCAACCACTGCGATAAGCAGTGCGACGAAGATCGATCCTAAGGTTTTCATGACATCCTCCGAGATAAAGAGTGAAAAGAAAAAAGGAATTAGGTAGTGGATTATCTGTCTGATTGATTGCGCTCTCTCACAACTTCGAGCTATACCACTCAATTGGCAGGCCAGAATTCAAGTGGTTGTTTTGGGGAGAATTATAGGGGTCACGAAAATACGCGTTCGCTTCCGAACATTGTCAAGTTCGAATTCGAACGAAAAGGACGGGGATAAGCGTAGGAGGAGTGGTGTTGCGTTCGTTCCGACCTACCGGAGGTCGTGTTTTTCGATACGGCGGAGCAAGGCGTTACGATGCATTCCCAGGATCCGCGCCGCTTCAGCAGCATTGCCATGAGACTCCTGAAGCGCCAGATCAATCAGATCCCGCTCAACTCCTTCCAGCAGGTTTGCCTTCGCGTTATTGGAACGAAGGAGATTGAGAAAGAAACTTCGGGCGTCGGCAGAAGGAGCCACTGAAGCCACCATGCCGGTGTCCTGTATGGCGGCAGGAGTGATATCCGGCGAGGTAGCAAATATCGATATGCGTTCCACCGCGTTTCGAAGTTCCCGGACGTTTCCCTTCCAGTCAAGCCCTGAAAGGAACTGTAGTGCTGCGTCATCGAATTTCTTCGTCCCGCCGGTCAGCTCGGCAAGGAATGCTCTTGCGAGTACCGGGATGTCCTCACGGTGCTCACGAAGTGTGGGGAGATGAATCGGAATGACATTCAGGCGATGGTACAAATCTTCGCGGAATTCGTTCTTCCTTACTGATTCCTGGAGATCCTTGTTGGTTGCAGCAACAACGCGAACGTTGACCTTGTGCTCGTCCGATGAACCGATACGGCAGAAGCATCGCTCTTCAAGAACTCTGAGGAGCTTTGGCTGAAGTTCTATAGGCATTGCGGATATTTCGTCGAGGAACAGCGTACCGCCGTCCGATTGCTCAAACTTCCCCTTCATCGTGGCGGTTGCGCCGGTGAACGAGCCTTTCTCGTGACCGAACAGTTCCGATTCAAACAACGTGGCCGGAATAGCGGCACAATTGACGGCAACGAATGGTTTACCCGCACGAGGACTATGGATATGAATCGCTTTAGCAGCAACTTCTTTCCCGGTGCCGGTTTCGCCAATCAGCAGAACGTTCGCGCTGGAGGGCCCTGCCACGGCAATCTTGTTTCTCACTTCCTCCATCAATGGGCTCACACCGAGCAATGAACCAATCCCCCGCGCGTTCTGGAGCGACGCCTTGAGCCGCTGATTGTCTGCGAAAACTGCTTCCTGGATCTTTGCTCTCAAGATGAATTGGCCAGCCAGCGGCGCTATGGCGCTCACGATCCTCAGCTGCTCCTCGGAGAATCGCTCTCCACCACGGGAGTTCACGAGGTGAATCATGCCGAACGGTTTCCCTTCCTCCATCAGCGGGATAGCCATCGATGCCCCTAGCTGGCGGAATTGCTCATTGGGATTCTTGAAATTCAGTTCGTGGAGCACATCGTCCGTCAGAAACGGGCGCTTGTGTACACTCACCCAGCCCGCGACAAGGGAATTCACAACGTGATCGATGCCCCGATGCTCATGCTCCGCGTTCCGCACAACCGTTTGGGCAGATTCCCCGGTTGACGTGCTGAACAAGAGGATTGCGCCCCGCTCAGCGCGGCAAAGTTTCAGGCAGCAATCGATGATTGCCTCGAGGGTCTGATAGACATTGACTATCGAGCTCAGGGATTGAGCCAACCGATGAATTTCTTCGAGTTCCTCGATGCGCCGTTTGAGAGTGGAGACGTCGTTGTTCACGGTTGCCTCCTGGCATGCAGACTGGGTGGGAACGCTTAGAGAGAACCACGGAGGCACAAAGGATCCGCTCAGCAAACGACCAGCTTAAACAGTTGCCTTCGATCCGCGTGGAGTCCTCGGTGCTTCGGTGGTCTGGCTATCGTACGAAAACGACTCCGGAGTAAATTCTCGAGCTACTGAATCACCATCACTCAACGATCTTATTGTTCTTCAGGAACTCCTTTATGGCGGTAAACACCCTTCCCATTTCCTCTTTCGAGAACCCGCCATGTTTTCCACCAGGGATTGTCATCAGCTGATTCGGCACCCCAGCTTTTGTAAGGGCCTCATGAAGCCTCACGGCATGGTTGTACGGCACGAGTTGATCTTTATCTCCATGGACGGTGAAAATCGGCGGCAGCCCTTTCCGGACATAGGTGATCGGCGAGACGCTGAGTGCAATTGCCTCTTTGTTGGGAAGGTTGCCAAGCCAATCGACTGCGTAGTCTTGTTTGTTCGGTCCGGCAAGAAGATCCTTCACGTCCGTAATGCCAAACCAATTGACGATCGCAGCGACCTTCGGTTCAACACCAGTGTAATCCCAATCGGTTGGTGTGTCGAAACCGTACGATGGATCAAGCATCCCCGTCGTCAGCGCCAAATGCCCGCCGGCGGAACCGCCGGTGACGATGATCTTCGTGGTATCGAAGCCGTACTGCTTGGCGTACTTGAACACCCAGCGAAGTGCGAGCCGGCAATCCTGAACGGCCGCCGGAGCCAGTGACACGCGGGCAAGCCGGTATTCAACATTGACGACGTTCAAGCCCATTTCGAGGTACGGCATCAGGTTCATGACCGCAGTCTCTTTCGTACCGGCAACCCACCCGCCGCCATGAATATAGATGACGGTTGGAATCGGACCGGTCACGTTGCGCGCATACACATCCAGCTTGCAGTCATATCCGTTGGCAGTCGAATATACGATGTTCGGTGTAATTCGATATCCATTGACAGCATTGTACGTCCAGGAATCTGTGACCTGAGATCGTACATCGGATGTGTTCACGAAGAAGACAAGAATGAGAATGAACGGGAGAACCATACTACGCTGTTTCATGCAGAATCCTTTCTGATTTTTCGATTGACGTTCTAAATGTCCGGTCAGCAACTCCCTCTGTGTCCTGGCTGAGAAGAACGCTTCTCAATCTCACTACCTTATGATTTTGTTTCGCCTGGCGTCAATCCCTTCACGCCACCCCGCATTACCATTGCGAGCAACGCATCGACGAGTGATGACTGCTGTCCGCCGCCCCCGACAAGAATATCGGGCACGATCTTGATCCCCTTATCTGCGAGAGCCGTGATCGCGTTCACGAACGCAGTTGCATCCTTGCCAAGAGCTGAAACCTGCCGCTCATACGCTTCCGCCTTCGCCATTCCGATGGCTCTGACTTCGGCTCCCTTTGCCTGACCCGTCATTTGCGTGAAGGTCGCTTCACCATCGGCTTCTATCTTTCTGGCTGAGGTCTTGTTTTCCTGGATTTTCACATTCACTTCTGATGAGGCCAGATCCGCCTGCTTGTCCGCAACGCCCTTCGATTTCTCCATCTCAATCCTCTGGTCCTGTGCCGACTTCTGCTTCTGGAATGTCTCAATCTGCTGCGCAGCAATTTCTCTCTGCGTCAATACTGTCACGATGTCCTGCGGGAGGATCACATCCTGGATATATGCTCCCCTGGTCTCGACCTCATACTGCCTCAGTTGGGACTCGATGTGCTCGAATGCTTCTTTCTGAACCCGCTGACGTTCTTCGATGAACTGCACGGCCTTCATGCTTTGGAGCTTATCCCGGAAGTGGTTGCCGACCGCAGCCTGGAGCACTTCGTTCACGAGATTGAACATTGTGCCAACCATGGAAATCACGCGCGGAGCTTTCTTGTCGGGAACATGGATCTGGACCTGCAAGTCGATCTTGAAAACGAACCCCTCACGGCTCTTGGCAACTATTTGTTGCAGATTCCTGTCCAGGTTGTGGGCAGCCGAGACCGCTTCCGCCCAGTTTAGTGTCAGAATTGCGGTGGGAACGATTTCCGCCTCATAGCATCGCGGATTAATCGGGTACTTTCCTGTTCGGAGCGGCTCCTGCCAAATGCCCCTGTGCCCCGGTCGCACCAGCGATCCGAACTTGAACGCGTCGCCTGACATATCCTTCGTCGCAAGGCCAACATACGATTTGATCACAGCAACTTCACCCTGTTTCACAACGAGCATGGGAACCATCTCGACGCGAACGAGGAACGGATTCAGCGTGTACGCTCCGTACAGCAAGGGATCATGCTGCAATCCGATTTTTCCTCCATGCTCCAGAAACGCCTGAAAGTCCTGGTAATTGTTGTGAACCGTGTTCTTGCTTCCGAGGAGCGCTTCGCTCATCTCCGCATCAGTCACCTCGGTGTTCGTTTCAAGCGCCGCGATGTCGTCGAAGCTCCCGATGCGACTTGCGATGTGACCGGATGGCAACGGCTCCCCCTCATACGTTGTTACGATCCCGATCTTGTCCACCACGTGCCCCCCTTCCACTTCTTCAGGCCCGATGCGCACAAGTTCAAGTTGCGACGCCGTCAGGCCGAACGACTCCGGCCGGAGCACCCCGTCACGCGACATTTTCTCTCTGATCTCAGGATCGACCGGGATTCCGTACAGCTGTCGTTTCGTGATCACCAGAAACGCAATCGGATGTATCGGTGCCAGCGTTCCCGGCGAAAGCACCGGACGTTGAACACCTTTCTGGCCACCGTTCTTCACAAATTTTTCCAGGTCTGTGAAATTTCCGAATTCCTTCTTATAAACAGCCGATTTCGCACCAATCGGGAGCGGCGCTCCAACCTGCGAGATAACCACACCGATCTCCCCGGCAGGCACCTGCACCCATGGATACGTCTTCACCTTGTAGAGAATATTCAACTTGAATCGTAGTCCCGGCATCAGCAGCGTCGCCTGGTAGCCGGGCTCCCCGTTGAAAGCGATCGGGTTGTCTTCTGTAAGCTTCTTCAAAGAGAACCGTTTCATAGGCAGGCCGATTTCGGTCGGACCGATGAGTCGTATAGATGGCAAGAGTATCAAGAAGATGAACGCGGCGACGATCATCGCCAAAATCCAAAGTAAAGTTGTCATTGTTGCCTCCGTACTCAGCTAGAATTGCGTATCGTTCAATTGAAAAAGTGCACGGTTTTGGAACGCATGCGCATATGTCCCCTACTTGAGACATTCGGCGCGACTATCCGGGCTAGGGACTCCGAAGAGTCGCTCGTATCTTAATCGCCAGTCTTGGATACGAAAACGATGGGGAATGGTTGTAGCAGGTTGCAGTCAGATGCTGACGACAGAGCGGTGTGCCCTGTGCCCGTGAAAGACATGTCGTTCAGTATGAAGGGCCTGTTTTCCATCAGTTTGTCCTCGTGCAAGTGGGACAATCGCTGACGCACGGGAACAAAGCTACTGGAACACCCAGCCAATGTCAAACCAATTCCATAGGAACGGCTGGCGATATCCTTATTAGCTATTGGATTACTTGATCTTATGACTGTTCAGATTCGAACACAAATCGGATGGGTTCTAAATCGACGCTTGGTTTCAGAAAGCTTCCTGGAAGTGTCGGTGTCTGAGGAGCGCGGGGTCAATGCGAGGCGTTTTGGGATTCGACGGCAATGGACAGTCCAGCGGGCTTCGGCTGCGCTGCCTGGAGGACCCACCCAAGTCGTCGGTCGAGGCCATAGAAATCTTCACGGAATTGGACAGAACCGTCGTTCTCTCTCCATACCGTGTAATAGAGGACGTGAACGGGGAGGTGCTTTTTCAAGAAGAGTGATTGTTCTTCATTTCTCGCAATGACTGTGTCTATTCTTTCCTTTGTCCATTCGGGGAAATCCCTCAGGACATATTCAGCGAGATCAGACGGTCTTTCGAGCCGTATGCAGCCATGGCTGAACATTCGGTTCGGCTTCGGGAAATCCTCCCGATAAGGAGTATCGTGCAGGTAAATATTGAACTTGTTCGGTATAAGGAACTTGATCTGTCCCATGATGTTCTGAGGTCCTGCTTCCTGGCGGAGGCGGAAATCGATCGTCTTCTCGTTCATCGCGGGCCAGTCGATCGTCCGCGGGTCCACTTGCACGAGCGAATCGTGCACCTCCCGCCAGAGGGTCATATTATTACTCCTAAAATAGTTTGAGTCCGCCTTCATGTAGTTGATCAATTCCTTCTCGACGATGTCTTCAGGGGCCATCCAGCGCGAATTGAACAACACCTGCGTCATCACCGCACTGAAGACGGGCGTCTGCCAGTTCGGCAAACCGAGAACCACCTTCATCGTCTCCACTTCCCTTCCATTTTCAATCACATAAAGTCGAAAATCCGGAATATTGATCCTGATGTAGTTGTGCCCGAGTCTATGAGGCATCCATCGCCAACGCTCCATGGTGATCTTGATCTGCTCGATGCGCTTCTCCAACGGCACATTCAACGCCGCAAGGGTGAGGCTGTCAGCAACGCCGCTTGGTTCAAGCCCGTGCCGTTTCTGGAACGCTCGCACGGCATCCACGAGGCTGGAATCATATTCATCTCCTTCTGCTCCACTGCGCGAGAGAAGATCTCCCGAAACGCGTAGTCGGCTCTTCAACGCGAATACCCGCGTGCCTACATCTCCTCCTTTAAGAGCAGCTCCCGACGGAATTACTCCCCATCGTCCTCTTCTTGCCATCACGCCATACGAAGCGAGCAACTCCTTGAGATCCGCGTACAGTGGATGCTGTGGCAGGAGCTGGCGGAGGCCTTCCGGGATTGCGTGCTTCTCTATGGATCGCTGCAGAAGAGAATCGTATCCCAGATCGTTTCCATTCAGGGCCCGTCGCATCTTAAGTGAATCGCGGTCAATACACCCTTCCGAGAGATGTGAAGCGTAAAGCAAAAACGCGTCAGTAAGCAGCAAATCGAGATCAGCGCGTATAGAGGGGGTGGGACCTTCCTTCGATGCCTCACGCGACTTAATCTCATGAAGGATCGCTTCCAGCGCCGACAGGTGATAATCCTGCGGCCTCAGTCCTTCGCGATCAGCAGCTTTGATCGCGTCGATGAGTG
>Ga0187850_10003492_pt1 | contig 13292 bp, 8 predicted proteins | sample June2016WEW_4_15_FD_132436 | JGI IMG/M metagenome (GOLD analysis project Ga0187850, IMG submission 132436) | Peatland microbial communities from SPRUCE experiment site at the Marcell Experimental Forest, Minnesota, USA - June2016WEW_4_150 | ecosystem: Environmental > Terrestrial > Soil >... | reverse complement strand
TGGCGCCAGAAGGAGCGTATGTCGCCCGGCTTTCCGTTGACTACGGGAAGACCTATCAACTGCTCACCCAGGAAAGCTCGAGCTTTGTTCTCGATATCACCCCGCCGGCGGGGCACATCGACCTCGATCCGAAGGAGTTCCTGCCCGCGGACCCCGGCGTAGCTGGTCCGCTGAGCTTCACGATCACGGCCAGCGGAGGCGTTGCGAAAATCGAGGATTGGTCGCTGGACATCTATGATGAGACTGGGGCGTTGTTCCGAAGCTTTGCGGGCAAGTGGCCCAGCGCGAAGACGAGCTGGGACGGCTCATCGACGAACGGAGTCTTTGTGGCGCCTGCACGCACCTACAAGGCCGTGGCGACGGTCCGCGACGAGTACGGCAACAGCGCACAGCTGAAAGCCGACGTGCTAGTGGCTGACGTGCCCTCGGCGATAGAAAAGAGTCTCGTGCGCCCCCGTTCGTCGGGGTTCTCCCCGAAAAGCGAAACGCTGGCGCGGGCGATGGACCTGCTCCTGACCTTTGGCGACATGGATGACCTGAAATCGTGGAAGCTCTCGGTTGCGCATGAAGACAAGGGCGCCCAGAAAAGCTGGAGCGGCGACGCAGAGAGCTTGCCGCAATCCGTTTCCTGGGACGGGACAACCGACGGCGGTGTCGCCGCGCCGGAAGGCACGTACACGGCGGTGCTTTCCGTCGACTACGGAAGGTCATTCAAGCCGGTCCACGCGCAGAGCGAGCCCTTCATTCTCGACCTCACTCCGCCTGCGGGCAGCGTTGCCGTGGACCCGGCCCGGCTGACCCCCGACGGGAAAGGCGGGATCACCCCCGTGGCGTTCAAGATAGACGCGGCCTCCCCCTTTGCCGGACTCGCGGGCTGGTCCCTCAGCATCCTCGGTTCCGACGGGAACGCCGTCGCAAATCTCGAAGGAAGCGGGCCCGCGGCAACGGCCACGTGGGATGGAACGCTCGCCGGCGGCGGACGGGCGGATCCCAGAACGGCGTACACCTATGTCGCCCATGTGCGCGATGAATACGGCAACGTGGGAGAGATACGCGGCTCCCTGGCCAGCGGCGAGCTGCCGCCTGTCCTGGGTCAGGCTGGCATCCGTCCTTTGACGGGAGGGTTCTCTCCCAAGGGGGTTTCCGCGGCCGACACTGTCACCTTTGCGCTTTCATACGGTCAATCCGCGGCGGTGAAGTCCTGGAAGGTTTCGATCTCCAATCCCGAGCTTGGCGCTCAGAAAACGTATACCGGTGACTCATCGAGCCTTCCCGAGACGCTCGCCTGGGACGGCAGGACTGACGACGGCAAGCTGGCTCCGGAGGGCACGTATCAGGCGACACTCAGCGTCGACTACGGGTCCGCGTTCAGCCCTGCTTCCGATCAGAGCGAACCCTTCGTGCTCGACCTCACGCCGCCCGTCGGGTCGATCCGCCTGTCCTCGCCGCTGTTTTCGCCCATTGAAGCCTCGGACACCATCGCACTGACGTTGGACGCCAGCTCCCCGGTCGCAAATGTCGACAGCTGGACCATGGACATCTACGATCCGGGAGGAAACTTGTTCAAGACCTTCAGTGGAAGCTGGCCGACGAACCAGGTCGTCTGGGACGGCAAGGGCATCCATGGAGAGATGGTTCAATCCGCCGAGGACTACGCGGTGGTCGCCCATGTGCGCGACCAGTTCGGCAGCGTCGGCGAGGTGAAAGCGAGCGTCCCTGTCGGCATCCTCGTCGAGAAGACCGCGACGGGGTACCGGATTCCCGAATCGAGCATCTACTTCAAGCCGTTCACTGCGGGCTACAAGGACGTTTTCCCCCGGCTCGCCCGGCAGAACATCGCACGCCTCGACGCACTTGCCGTGAAGCTGAAAAAGTTCCCGGGATACAAGATCACGATGGTCGGGCACGCGACAATGATCAACTGGGATAACCCCGCGAAAGGACGAGCGGAGCAGAGAGTCGTCCTGATCCCGCTCTCGAAGGCCCGTGCTGAAGCGGTGCAGGAAGCGCTCGTGGAACGCGGGCTGGATGTCGCGCGCTTCACCGCGGAAGGGGTCGGCGCGTCCGACCAGCTTGTGCCGGACAGCGACCTCAAGGGCCGCTGGCAGAACAGCCGCGTGGACCTGTTCCTCGAGAAAGAGTAGGTCTTTTTACCCGGGCAGCCTCGCCCGCCGATCCCAATGCGGGGACGGGCGCTCGCGCGCTCTCCGTCCCCGCATTCTTCTTTCAATGCGTATGGCAGGTCACACAGGTCGTCGCGAAGCGCGGGAAGGGGTGCTTCACGTTGGTCACGTTGTGGCACACGTTGCAGTCCAGCGACGTGTTGTGGGGAGGGAACGTGGGGAAACTCTGAGCCTGGTGTTTTGCGAAGACGTCGGTGGCGTTGTGGCAGACGCCGCAGTTGCCCTGCATGGATCCGCTCACATAGCCCCCCCCCTCGACGTGGCAGCTCAGGCAGTGCCGGTCAAAGGGCGATCCCCACGACCCGGTGTGGGTGAACGGCTCGTTGGTGGTGTGGCAGGAGATGCACTCGGACTGGTCGTGGCAGGTTGAGCAGGACTGCCTGTCGGACCGGGCAGCTATGCCGTGCAGATTCTCCGACCATCCGATGGTGTGGTTCTTGGGTGCTTCGCGCCGGTGGCAGCTCTGGCAGTCGTTCCCGCTGGCCGGGTTGTGGCAGAGGGCGCACCGCTGGTCTATCCGGGACTGGGTCAGGCCCTTGCCGTGGCTGGAGACCCAGAGCGGAGTGTGATCAGCCGGCCGCGTCTTGTCGAACCCCTCCCCGTGGCACGTGGAGCAGGCAACGGACTTCCCGAAGTTCAGGGGCGCCTTGTGGTGGCACGTGGTGCAGCTGTTGTCCTGCTCCTTCGTGTGACAGACCCTGCAGCTCGAGTCGATCAGGTCCTTGGTGAGGCCCGCCCCGTGAGTGGTCTTCCACGCCGCAGTGTGCGTCTGGGGTTTGATCTTCTCCAGGCCCTTCACGTGGCAGAAGGAGCAGTCGGTTCCCCCCGTGACCTTCTGGTCAGTGTGGCACGTCACGCAGGTATCCATGGAGGGGATCATCTCGTTCCCTGTCAGGATGTTCTTGTCGACCACGGAGTGACACTTCGCGCAGTCCACGCCCGCCTTCTGGTGCTGCGGGTGGTCGAATTTCACGAGCGGAGCAAGGACCTGATCCTTCCGCAGCTGAGTCTTATAGTCGGGCTGCGTGTGGCAGAGCTCGCAGTTCTTGTTCGGCGAGGCGGCGTCGAGGTCATCCGCATGGCAGGCCGAACAGGTATCATGGTTCGGGAAGGTCATGAAGCGCGGGTTGGAGCTGTTCAGATCATGGCAGGTATCGCAGGAGAGTCCCACGTTCTCCTTGTGGAACGTGTGGTTGATTTTGAGGCCGCTCAGGGCCCGGGGGGCCTTCGCATCCCCCCAGATGGAGAGGGCTGCGAAAGCGAGAGCCAGGACGACCACCGGCACCCCCGCATACAGGACGATCCGAGCGGGGCGGGGAATTCTGCCTTTCTTTTGCTCGTTCATGCTGTGCTCCTCTCAGTACCGGTAACCGGCCCGCAGATCGACACGGAAGTAGTTCCTCGAGGAGTTATCCAGCCCTGACATCGCCGTGTAATCGACATCCGTGTTCAGCGGCTGGGAGTTGGCGTTCGTGATCGAGGTGAGCAGGACGTTCTCGTACGAAGCTTTCAGCGACAGGTCGAAGGATCGGTTGACCTGCCACTTCACCCTCAGGTAGTACTCCTGGTCGTAGAAGCTGTCCTGGATGATCGTCTGCGTGTAGTCGGTCTCGTAGAGGCTCGCATTGAACGACGAGCCGAGGCGGACGTCGAGAACGCCCCACTTCCTGCCGATCTCCCCGCCCACCACGCTGAGGGTGTTCTGGATATTCGAGGTGAGAAGGAATGAGTAGAACACCTGCAGCGTCCAGCCCCCCTTTGCGCCGAGCAGGCTGGAAACGCGGAACTGGTCGTACTGGGGGTTGAACATCGCCAGATCTGCCGCAGAGACAGGCTGGCGGTGCTCGTAGGTCAGCTCCAGCTCCACGTCGGTTAGAATGGCTGGCAACGGGATGAGGCCGGCGAAGTTCTCCGTCACCTCCGCAGAGACGTCGACGTACGGATCGCTCGCGGTCAGGAGGGCTGAGAACTGCGTGAGCCGGTCCGAGATCGAGGACACGTCGACGAGCTGCGTCTGCAGATCCGCGGAGTACGAGAGGTGGATCGAATCGATGTCACCCGACACCCATGTCCGGAAGCTGAAGGGGCTGATACCGAGGACCGACGCGCCGGCCCCCGCGTTCAGCCACGGCTGCGGGGCGTAGCTCACGCTCGCCTTCGTCAGGCTGTCCGCGGACATGTACGTCGCCTGAGAATCCGAGATCAGTCCGTTCGAGTTCGTGAGTTCCCGGAGGAAAAGGTATTTGAGAGAGAACTTCAACGTCTCGTCGTAGAACCTGAAGTCGGCGCCGCCGCCGGCCGCGACCTCGCCGGCTTGCCAGTACGTGGAAATGAGCCCCGGATTCGCCGCGTAGGCGTAATGCCACGGCATTCCGCCGAGGGCTTCCAGTTTCAGCCACGCCAGGGGCGCGGCCCAGACCATGAGGCCGTCGAACTGGGCGAGCTCGTAGTCCTCGGGGGTGCAGCGCCCCAGCATGGCGCCGTACACCCCTGTGTCGTATTTCAGATAGGCGGAGTAGATCGTGTAGTTGACGTACTGCCCCGGGTTGCCGGCGTCCTGCAGGGTCCGCAGGGCGTTGTCGCTGGCCTCGGTCCCGTCCGCCGACAGCGAGTTCACGCGGGGGGTCAGGGAAGCAATCACCCCGCCGTACCAGGAGAACGTCAAGCCCTTGAAAAAAGAGAGCTCGAGGGAATGGTAGTTGTAGAGGTCATTGTCGACGGCAATGTCGCCTGCCTGAAACAGGAAGCGGGTGTCGACCCTTCCCGTGTAGTCGAGGGCCCCGGCGGGGGCAAGGACGCCGAGAAGGCCGAGGAGGACGACGGCAACAGCTACGGGCGAGCGGCGCGGAATCGGCTTTCTGCGGCCCCGGGCTGCGATGATTTTCTGCCTCGGACGCGGCATGGACTCCCTCCTCAAACCTCACATGACGGGCGTCGCCCGTGGGCGGGCGCTGACACTCCACCGGGTGGAGTGTCAGCGGCTTCGCACGTCCCCCTCTACCAGTTCTTGGGCCCGCTCTTCACACTCATCTCGCCGGTGTCAAAGTCCAGCGAGTGGCAGTTGAGGCAGGCGCCCTTGTACTCCGTGACGAAAGGATTTTCCGCAGGCTTTTCAAAGTGCACCTTGTGCATGGCCTGGTTGAAGCTGGGCGGCTTCGGTCCGCCTTTGTGGCAAATGAGGCAGTCCTTCGGGACGACTTTCACAATCTTATCGATTTTTGGATGCCCGTTGATCTTGGCCAGCTCCGCGATCACCGTGGAATCCTTCCCGTCTCCCTGGTCCTTGTGGCAATCGACGCACCCGTTGGGGAACGGATCTTTTGCCGCCACTCCGGGTAGGAATGGCGTACCCCCCGCGGACTGCGCGGACAGTGCGGCGGCGCCTCCGAAAATCGCAAGGCCCACTACGAGACAGAGAACTGTTCTTCCCCGATTCATTCCCTACTCCTCCTTGGTTGGCATTCTGCCGGGGTCAAAAAGATCACGGTCACTTTGGAGATTTCTTCGGAAGAATATGTGATATCATTTCCTGAGTAGAATTGTCAAGAAAATAGCGAATAAAAATATATTGACCGTATGTCGCGAATAGGATAGCGTGAACCTTCAAAAAGGCCGTCTTTGCAACAATATCGTGCTCGAAAAAACGTTTTGCCGTAAATTATCAGAGGAAAGGAGTCTGAGATGTTCTGGAAAAAGGTCGAAGGCTTGGCCCCACTCCCCGTGAGCTCAAAGGTTGCGCTCACCCTGTTTCTCTGCATTGCAGGGCTCGGATACATCTTTGGTTTTTTCAATATCTACTTGAGCTACAGCCGGATGGACGGAAAGCCGGGGTTCTCAATCGAGGACATTCAGCTTGCCTTCTCGGGTTCAGGTGGCGTTACCACCCTGGAAAAGGCGGTGGACGGCCCAATGAAAGGGAACTTCGCCAGCGATGAGGAGTACAGCAAGATGAAGGCGTGGCTGAAGGCAGGCGCCAAAGAAGCCGATTTCGCATCAGTCAAAGGCATCTTCGACAACTCGTGCGTGAGTTGCCATTCGACCGACGCCAAGATGGGTGGGGTTGCGCTGGAGAACTACTCGGAGGTCTCCGCGGTTCTTCAGAAGGACTCGGGAATGTCCGTTCCAAGGCTTGTCACACTGAGCCACCTGCACGTGATGGGCATCTTGTCGCTCGTGTTCCTCCTGTGCCTCGTGTTTTCCTTCACCGCTTTCGCCGAGCCGGTCAAGATCCTCGTCATGGCTTTCTCCCTGTGCTCCATTGTCGCGGACATCGGCTCCTGGTGGCTGGCGAAGTTCGTCGCCGCTATGGCGCCGCTGGTGATCCTTGGGGGAGTCTGCCTGGCCATCTCGTTCCTGGCCCTGATCCTCCTGCCCCTGTATGACCTCTGGCTGAGGAAGGTCGCGTAGCGGGCCCGCGCCCGCGGGGGCCTCTCAGCCGTAGCTGTGTAACCCGGAAAGCAGGAAGTTCACCCCAAAGTACGTGAAGACGGTGAACACGAAGCCAATGATGGCGAGCACGGCCGAGGCCTTCCCCCGCAGGCGCCTGACCAGCCGGGTGTGCAGGTAGGCGGTGTACACCAGCCAGGTGATGAGGGCCCACGTTTCCTTCGGGTCCCAACTCCACCACACGCCCCAGGCTACTTCGGCCCAGATAGCGCCGAAGATGAGCGCGCCGGCGGTGAAGATCGGGTAGCCGATGCCGATGGAGGTGTACATGATCCTGTCCGCCGCCGCCTTCTTCTCCTCTTCCTTCGAGGCCAGGAAGACGATCGCGGCCACGAAGCTCACGACGAAGAACGCCTCGCCGATGAAGGCGAGGGTCACGTGCAGCACGAGCCAGAGGGACTGCAGAGCGGGGATGGGCGGCTGAATTTCGCGGGGCGCGATCGGCGAAGAAGAGATCATGAGCAGCGCCAGGGCGACGATCGTGCCGCCCAGCAGGATGAAGCGCATCACGGAGGACTTCATCACGAGCCGCAGGACGAAGATCACGGCGCTGACCACCGCGGAGAAGAACACGAGCGACTCGTATGTGTTGGTGACGGCGGGAAAGTTGATCCTGATGCTCCGGTCCACCGTAACCGCGAAAAGCAGGAGCGACGCGGCGAGGAGCGCCCAGTGCGACACCGGGTCGCTCGTCTCGCCTTTGCGGAGCAGGAAGATGATCTGCAGCACCGCAGCAAGGGCGATGAGGATGAGTGCCGCGGTTGCGAAGGTTTGTGCCATGGGTCAGGGACTCCTTTCGGCCGGAGGATAGCAGCAATCGGGGAGCGTGGATAGAAAAGGCGGGTGGCTTGGCGGGCCCGCCGTCAGGCACGCTCTTCCCGTTTCTTCTGGAGAAACGTCAGCGCAAGTCCAAAGGCCAGGAACGCGACGCCGACGAGCACCGGCATGTAGCCGGGATCAGTCACCGTCCGAAGCCCGGTGGCCATCTTCTGGGACACGCTCAGGAGCGTGTACGGCCCCAGCGATTCCTTCGGGGCGAGCTTTCTCATCGAGATCAGCTCGTTGCCCTTGTACTGCATGAACAACGCCTTCAGGACGCCGCCGTCTTCCACCGCGTCCGACAGGTACCAGAAAGAGTCTTCGTACTCGAAACCCTGCCCGACCTGGGCTGTCACCTCGGCTCCGGTCGAGTCACGCAAACGGAGCGTCGTCTGGTTGTCCCACGTGGTCTGGTAGACGGCGAGGCCCTTCAACCGCAGCGGGTGGTTCACCCGGATAGGAAAGGCACTCGATTCCAGTGCCCCGTCCCGATAGACGTCGACAGTGGATATCCAGGCCCGGGGAGACCCATTGGGGTACTTGAGGAACTCGAAGGAGAGAAGTTTGATCGTGTAGTGGGAGTTCAGCGGGGCTTCCTGGCCCTGACTCATCGTGAAGTCTTTCTCCTGCCGGGCGAGCGCGGTGACCAGGCCTCCGGCGATGAGCACCAGAAGGGCGAGGTGCACGATGTCGGGTCCGAACTTTTTCTTCGCTTTCGAACGCGACTGGCGCACCAGGCGGTCCACCGCGCAGACGCCGAGGTTCAGGGTGAACATGACCACGGGGAATATGAAGAGGACGGAATTGAAGAATCGATTGAAATCCAGCGTCGTGATCAGGCCGTAGAGCGCCGGCGAATAGTTCTCCTTGTAGAACGTATCCTCCCTGCCCTGAGGGACGAGGGTGGAGAGCAATGACAGCACCGTGATCACGAGAATGAGGACGATCGCCAGCCGCACGGACTTGAAGAAGCGGTACAACTCGTTCACTCGACTCATCCTCCCTTGCCGGCGGGACTATAGCGCGAATGATCCCTGTCTGTCATGTGAAACCGGAATGCCTCCAACTCAGAAGCGCTTCTGGCCGGAGTCTTGACACGAATTGCCAGGACGGTTAAGACTCTCGATCGACTCCGCCTAGATTTCTACGAAGGGAACATCCGTAGATGCAGCCACCATGGACCAAGAACGTGGATTATTCCACAAAACCCATTTTTGTCTGCTGGGAAACCACAAAATCCTGTCTCCTCTCCTGCAGACACTGCAGGGCAACAGCCATAAAGAGCCGCCTCCCGGGGGAGCTTGACCACGAGTGGGGGATAAGGCTCATCGATCAGCTTCTGGAGTTTGGCGATCCCTATCCAGCCCTGTTGCTCACGGGAGGGGATCCGCTCATGCGCCCGGATGTCTTTGACTTGATCCGGCACGCCACGCGCCAGGGCATCTACACGGCCGTGGCAGCGAGCGTCACGCCCCTGCTGACCAGGGAGAAGCTCGAGCTCATGAGAGATCTCGGGGCGGAGATAATGTCCGTGAGCCTGGATGGAGCATCAGCCAAGATACATGACAAGATCCGCGACATCCCGGGGACCTGGCTCTCAACTCTCCAGGCAATCGAAATGGCAAAGTCCTGTGGAATGAGGCTCCAGGTCAATACGACCGTCATGAGGAGCAATCTGCGGGATCTGGCCGACATCTTCCATCTGGCGAGGGAGAGGGGCGCAGTCGCCTGGGAAGTGTTCTTCCTGATTCGCACGGGGCGGGGATCTTCCCTCGAGAATCCCGAGCCCTGGGAGTGCGAGGAGGTTGCGCACTTCCTCTACGACGCAACGCGGTACGGCATCCCGGTGCGAACGTCGGAGGGTCCTCATTTCAGGCGCGTCTATATTCAGCGGCAGAAGAGTGAGGAGAGGCCGCGAGGGGAATTGTATGATCACCTCTCGAGCACGCTGCTGAAGCTCGAGGGGGAGCCGAAAAACACGCCCTCGCTGAGACTGAACGCCACCGGAGACGGGAAAGGGATTATTTTCATCGGACATGACGGTGAAGTCTACCCCAGCGGTTTTCTGCCCCTGTCCCTGGGAAACGTGAAAGAAGGCAATCTGAAGTCGATCTACACGACTCACCCCCTGCTCGTCGGGATGAGGAACCCCGCGAACCTCAAGGGGCGATGCGGTGTGTGCGAACACAAGGTGATCTGCGGCGGTTCGAGATCCAGGGCGTACGCGGAGTTCCAGGATCCCTACCAGGAGGATCCGGCTTGTCCGTACGTGCCATCCGGCGAAAAAGCGGAACGGGCTGCCGCGGCCGTCTGAATGCAATACACACTCCAATTCACCCGCGCACCAGACCTCACGGGGGGAGCGATCCAGTGATAGAGAAGGGGCGGGTTTCTGCGCGGCTGGTCACGACAACGGGAGCATCGAGAGTGCGGGTCTTTCCGGTCAATCTGCTCCTCGATGGCCGAAAGGCCCTCGTGGTGGGCGGCGGCAGGGTCGCGCTGGACAAGGTTCGACTGCTCCTGGATGCCGGTGCCGATGTGAAAGTCGCAAGCTCGGAGGTGTGCGAAGATTTCGAGACGCTGCCCGAAAAAAGCGCCGTCGCCTACCTACGGCGCGAGTTCACTGATTCCGACCTCGATGGCATCTTTCTGGCCTTTGCCGCTACGGAGGATCGAATCCTCAATCGCCGTGTCATCGAGCGCAGTCGTTCGCGGGGCATCCTCTGCTCCTCGGCGGACGGCAACTGGGCGACGGGAGACTTCGCGATCCCGGTGATACTCCGGAAAGACGATCTGACGGTCGCGCTGTCCACCGGCGGGCGCGCGAGCAGGCTCTCGCGCCTGATCAGGGAGAATCTGTCACGCCACATCGAACACGCCGATTCGGCCTCCGTTCTCGTCATCGGTACCAGTCACGAATATCTCTCGATCGACAGGAGAGAGCCGTACCATCTGGTCGGCCAACGCATGGAGTGGACGGGAATGATGCTGACTCAGCTCGTCGGTGTCCAAGAGTTCATTCTGTTGAATACTTGCAACCGCATCGAGCTCCATGCCGTAGTTTCGGACAAGGCCGACATGACGGGACTTCTGGCGCGCGTGCTGGGTTTCGACCAACTCCGGCAGGAGGAGTATTACGTGAAACGCCAGTATGATGCGTTCGCGCACGCCGCCATGATGAGCGCCGGCCTCTTCTCGCAATCGCCGGGGGAGTATCACATCGTTTCCCAGCTGAAAGAGTCCCTGGGGTACGCGGTGCGCGCCGGTTGGGCGCACGGCATCATGCAGGAGTGGGTCTCCACGGCGCTTCACGTATCCAAGGAGATCCGCAATACAGCCGGACCTTTCCTGAAGGATCTGGAAATCGAGGACCTGTGCATCAGCTACCTGCAGGCGAAGCGCGCTGACCTGGGAAGCGCGCGGATACTCGTGCTGGGCTCCGGCGTCGTCGGATCCACGATCGTTGAACGGCTCGTCCGCATCGGTCAGGGCTGCGACTGGTGTTACCATATCAAGCGACCGGAGCTGCCCGACTCATGGGACGGGAAAGTCTCCCTCTGCACCTTCGATGACCTTCGAGGCAGTCTCTCTCGATCCGACGTGATCCTCTGCGCCACGGACAGTCCCCACCTCGTTCTGACGAGGGAGCACGCCCCCCTCTTCGATGCCGGGAGGAACGTCCTCATCGTCGATCTGACAGTGCCGAGGAACGTCGATCCGGCGCTCGACGGCTCTACGCCAAACCTGACGGTCGCTGACCTCGAGGACCTGAAGGAATGGTGTGGCCGGGAGACCGCTGGTATGGAAAAAGCCCTCGATTTAAGTCGCCAGATCGTGGGCGAGCACAGAAACCTGTACGAGAAACTGGCCGGAAGGCTGGTGGCTGTCGGGTAGCGGTGTTTCGGCCGCTCGCGTACGAACGCCTGGTGCCGGTGAGGTACCTCCGGTGCTCGACATGCCTCTCGTGTTCGCCCTGCTTGCGTTCGCAGATCCCCGGTAGCTCAGAACAGGCCGGCGAAGGCAATTTCCGCGGCCTGCAGCGTGGCTTCCACCTCCGCCGGACCGTGCGAGGTGGACGCGAAGCCTGCTTCGAACTGTGAGGGCGCGAGGGAGACACCCTCCCCGCCTTGAAAGCCCGCGCGGAAGGGGCGGGATGTATTCCCGCTTCATTGCCACTGCATGTTGTCAGCAAGGCAGGACTCATGGTCGCAAGCGCCTTCACCTTCGATGCAGCACGGCGCGGTTTGAGAAACCGGCAGCATGTTCGAGTAGTTCGTGCCCTTATCGCGGCATCGCATGCGAGAAATCCGCACGCAGGTGCCGGGAGGAAGGGCTATGAACGGGTCGCCATGGTTGAAAATCCTACGGGTCATTTTTTTGGAGCAGTGACGGCGCGATTCCGCATCTATTGCGATGGCACGCGGTTAGTCGCGGCGAAGTTTATAGAGAGGCACGGGGTACAGTGATGCAACTGTGGGCAGTGATATTGACCTCGGCCGCGGTTGGCGCTATCGCTTCATCGGTACTCATTCTCCCAAGTCTCGTTCGCCTCTATCTTCGTCGAAACCGAGCACGCACACAACCGTGTGCTCTATTGTGCAGTAGCGAAGCTCCATGGAGCCGACGCGGAGATGGCAGAAAGACCGGCAGAAGAAGCTTGAGAAAGCAGGGGAAACGCGCGATCTTGTGATCCAAGGCAGGGAGGTCTCCGATTCTGAAATGCGGCAAGCACACGTCGATATGATAAAGCCTGGGTCCGGCCTGCGCGCTCCGCGACGCAGAGGAAAACGTCCCCTATTTCGCCAGCAGGAGCGATTGCATCTCGTAGAGCTGCCGATACAACCCGTCCCGGGTGATCAGCTCGTCGTGCCGGCCTTCCTGGACGATCTCTCCACCGAGCAGGACGAGGATCCGGTCCGCCGACTGTATCGTGGAGAGCCGGTGCGCGATGATCAGGGCGGTGCGGCGGGCGAGCAGCCGCTGGATGCCTTCGCCGATCAGGTGCTCTGTCTCCGAGTCGATATTTGACGTGGCCTCGTCGAGGATCACGAGCCCGGGATCCCGCGCGAAGGCCCGCGAGAGTCCGAGCAGCTGTCTCTGGCCCTCCGAAAGCCGCCGTCCCTCCTCCCCGACCTCTTCGGCGTATCCGCGCGGCAGCTTCGTGATGAACCTGTTTGCGCGCACCTCCTGCGCCGCGTGTTCCACCACGCGCCAGTCCGCCGACGGGTTGTGAAGGGAGATGTTCTCCGCCACCGTGCCCGTGAAGAGAAAGACATCCTGGGGCACCGTGGCCACCGCCCGGCGGAGCTGTTCGAGTGGAATCTCGCGGACGTCCACCCCGTCCAGAAGTATCCGGCCTTCCCTCACGTCGTACAGACGCGTCACGAGGCTGATGAGAGTCGTTTTCCCGCTGCCTGTCGGCCCGACGATCGCCACCTTCTCCCCCGGGGCGACGCGGAAGGAGATGCCGCGCAGGACGGGAGAGTCCGGCGCGTAGTGGAAACGGACGTTCTCGAAGACCAGCTCGGCGGGAGACGCGAGGGGGCGCCCGTGCGTGTCCGTCGGGGAGACGATGGTCACCTTCTCATCGGCCAGGGCGAAGATCCTCTCGCAGGCGGCACGGGCGGACTGGAGGAGGTTGAACTTCTCCGCGAGCTGTCGAAGCGGCCAGAAGAACATGTTGATGTAGGCGAAGAAGGCGAAGATCTCCCCGATCTGCAGGTTGGTGCCCACCCAGAAGTGCGCGAAAAGGAGGGTGAGGATCATGCTCGCATTGGTGACGATCTCAATTGCCGGGAAGAACAGCGCATATGCGTTGACGACCTTCAGGTACGCGTTGAGATA
>Ga0187850_10003485_pt1 | contig 13315 bp, 8 predicted proteins | sample June2016WEW_4_15_FD_132436 | JGI IMG/M metagenome (GOLD analysis project Ga0187850, IMG submission 132436) | Peatland microbial communities from SPRUCE experiment site at the Marcell Experimental Forest, Minnesota, USA - June2016WEW_4_150 | ecosystem: Environmental > Terrestrial > Soil >... | reverse complement strand
CCTTCACCCGGCCCCACAGAATCGCCACCCAGTGCAAGCGCAGCATCAGCTCGTACTGCGTGCTCAGTTTCAGGCTGGGGACGATCTCCAGGGCCTCCAAGTCGAAGTCCGGCTGGTAGAAGCGGTTGAAGAGGACCAGGCCGCTCGCGCCCGCTTGCTCCAGCCGCCGCGCCAGATTGGCGAGGGTGCTGAAAAACGGCCCCAGCTTGACGGCGACCGGAATGGCGATGCTCGCCTTTACGTCGCCCACCAGTTTCGCGTAAGCCTGCTCGAACTGCTCGCTGGTGGTGTCCAGGTCGGTCGGGATGGTGTAGATGTTGAGCTCGAGAGCGTCCGCGCCGGCCTCTTCCATCTTTTTCGCGTAGCGGATCCAGCCGCCCGAGGACACGCCGTTCAGGCTGGCGATGATGGGGATCTTCACCGCCGCCTTGGCCTTGGAGACCTGCTCCAAGTAGCCCTCCGGCCCCATGTTGTAGCTGGTCAGATCCGGGAAGTACGACAGCGATTCCGCGAAGCTCTCGGCGCCGCCCGACAGGTGGCGGTCGAGCTCGTAGCTATCCACGGTGATCTGCTCTTCAAACAGCGAGTGCAGCACCACGGCCGAAGCGCCCGCCTCCTCCATCTTACGGATGTTGTCGATGTCCTCGCTGAGCGGCGAGGCGGAGACCACCAGAGGATTCTTCAGCGTGAGTCCGAGGTATTTCGTAGAGAGGTTCATTACTTTTTCTCCTCTTTGGTTTCGACCGCAGCCGACTCATTGGCGTCGGCGGGGGGCGCGCCGCCGTGGCCAGGCATGGCGCCCATGTACTCGTACAAACGCCAGCGTCTTTGGATGTCCTCTTCCGCCAGCCCCAGGAGCCGCTTGGCGACCTCCGGCTGGCTGAGGCGCAGCATCGAATACCGGGTCTCGTTGTAGATGTACTTGTCGAGCGGCAGGGAGGGTGCGCGGGAATCCAGTTGCAGCGGGTTCTTGCCCTGCTTGATGAGATCGGGGTTGTAGCGGACCAGCGGCCAGTAGCCGCACTGCACGGCGGCTTTCTGCTGGTCGAGCCCGTGGATCAGGTCGTAGCCGTGCGCGATGCAGTGGCTGTAGCAGACCAGCAGCGACGGCCCGTTAAAGGCCTCCGCCTCCAGGAACGCCTTGATGGTTTGCATGTCGTTGGCGCCGAAAGCGACGCGCGCCACGTAGACGCTGCCGTAGCTCATGGCCATCAGGGCCAGGTCCTTCTTCGGCCGCGGCTTGCCGCCGAAAGCGAACTTGGCCACCGCGCCAAGCGGCGTTGCCTTGGACATCTGCCCGCCGGTGTTGGAGTATACCTCGGTGTCGAGCACCAGGATGTTGACGTTCTCGCCCGAGGCCAGCACGTGGTCCAGGCCGCCGTAGCCGATGTCGTAGGCCCAGCCGTCGCCGCCGATGGCCCACACGCTCTTCTTGACGAGCGTGTCGGCCACCGCCAGCAGGTCGCTGGCTTCGGCAGTGCCGAGCCCCTGGATCTTCGATTTGAGGGCCTGCACCCGGGCGCGCTGCTCCTCGATGCCCTTCTCGCCGGATTGATCGGCATTGAGCAGCCCGCCGGCCAGCTCGTCCCCGATCACCGAGGCGAGCCGCTTCACCAGTTCCTTGGCGTAAGTGTTCTGCTGGTTGATGGCGAGGCGCATGCCCATCGCGAACTCGGCGTTGTCCTCGAACAGCGAGTTGGACCAGGCGGGGCCGCGACCCTCGGCGTTGAACGCGTAAGGCGTAGTCGGCAGGTTGCCGCCGTAGATCGACGAGCAGCCCGTCGCATTGCCGCAGATCGCCCGGTCGCCGAACAACTGGGTCATCAGCTTGATGTAGGGGGTCTCGCCGCAGCCGGCGCAGGCGCCGGAGAACTCGAACAGCGGCCGGAGCAACTGCGAATCCTTCACCTGGGCCAGGCTAAGGACCCTGCGGTCGGTCTCGGGCAGCTTGAGGAAGAACTCCCAGTTGGTGCGCTCCTGCTCGCGCAGAGCGGCCTGCGGCTCCATGTTGATGGCCTTGCGCTTCACTTCGGTCTTGCTCTTGACCGGGCAGACTTCCACGCACAGCCCGCAGCCCGTGCAATCCTCCGGAGCGACTTGCAGCGTGTACTTCAGCTCCTTGAACTCTTTCCAGCGCGCCGGCGCCGACTTGAACGCCCCCGGCGCATCCGCCAGGAAGCTCGCCTCGTATACCTTCGCCCGAATCGTAGCGTGGGGGCAGACCAGCACGCACTTGCCGCACTGGATGCAGATCGCCTCGTCCCAAACCGGGATCTCGAGCGCGATGTTTCGCCGCTCCCACTGCGCCGTTCCGGTGGGGAACGTGCCGTCGACCGGGAAGGCGCTTACCGGCAGTGAATCGCCGTCGCCCGAGACGATGGCGGCGATGACGTTCTGCACGAACTCAGGCGCCTCGACCGGCACCGCGCGGCGCATGTCGAACGTGCTGGAGACCTCGGCGGGCACCTTCACTTCATGAAGGTGTGCCAGCGCCGCGTCCACCGCAGCGTAGTTCCTTTGCACCACCGACTCACCGCGCTTGCCGTAGGTCTTGTAGATGGCCTTCTTGATGGCAGCGATGGCGTCTTCGGGGGGCAGGATGCCGCTGATGGCGAAGAAGCAGGTCTGCATGATGGTGTTGATGCGGCTGCCCATGCCCGCCTGCTCGGCGACCTGGTAACCGTCGATGACGTAGAACTTCAGCTTCTTGTCGATGATCTGGCGCTGCACGGCGCGCGGCAGATGGTCCCAGACCTCGTCGGGTCCGAACAGACTGTTCAGCAGGAAGACGGCGCCGGGCTCGGCGTTGCGCAGCATGTCGTAACGCTCCAGGAAGGAGAACTGGTGGCAGGCGACGAAGCTGGCCTTATTGATCAGGTAGGTGGAGTGAATCGGCTTGGGACCGAAGCGCAGGTGCGAGATCGTGATGGCGCCAGCCTTCTTCGAGTCGTAGACGAAGTAGCCCTGGGCGTAATTGTCGGTGTCCTCGCCGATGATCTTCACCGAGTTCTTGTTGGCGCCGACCGTGCCGTCCGAGCCGAGGCCGTAGAACAGGGCGCGAACCGTCGAGGGGTGCTCGGTGGAGAAGTCCGGGTCGTACTCCAGGCTGGTATGCGTGACGTCCTCGTTGATGCCGACGGTGAAATGGTTCTTGGGATTCGGCTTCGCCAGTTCGTCGAAGACGGCCTTCACCATGGCAGGCGTGAGTTCCTTCGAGGACAGGCCGTAGCGGCCGCCGATGATCTTGGGGAACGCGAACGGGGCAGTTCCCGCGGAGACAGCCTCGGCGATCGCCGTGATCACGTCGCAATAGAGCGGTTCGCCGGCCGCGCCGGGCTCTTTGGTGCGGTCGAGCACGGCAATGCTCTTCACCGTGGCAGGCAGCGCCGCGATGAAGTGCTCCACGGAGAAGGGCCGGTACAGGCGTACCTTCAGCACGCCCAGCTTTGCGCCGCGCTCGTTCAGGTATTCGATCGTTTCCTGCGCCGCTTCCGCGCCCGAGCCCATGAGCACGATCACGCGCTCGGCATCCGGCGCCCCTACGTAGTCGAACAGTTTGTACTGGCGCCCGACCACGCGGGCGAACTTGTCCATCACGTTCTGCACGATCGCGGGGCAGGCGTTGTAGAAGGGGTTGACGGTCTCGCGCGCCTGGAAGAAGACGTCCGGATTCTGCGCGGTGCCGCGCAGCACCGGCCGGTCGGGCGACATGGCCCGCGCCCGGTGCGCCCGCACCAGATCGTTGTCGATCATCGCGCGCATGTCGTCCAGGGTGAGCTGCTCGACCTTGTCCACTTCATGCGAGGTGCGGAAGCCGTCGAAGAAGTGCAGGAACGGCACCCGCGATTCCAGCGTGGCGGCGTGCGCGATCAGCGCCGTGTCCATGGCTTCCTGGACGGAGTTCGAGGCCAGCAGCGCAAAGCCCGTCTGGCGTGTCGCCATCACGTCGCTGTGGTCTCCGAAAATCGAGAGCGCGTGCGCGGCCACGGTTCTGGCGGACACGTGAATCACGCCCGAGGTGAGCTCCCCGGCGATCTTGAACATGTTGGGGATCATCAACAGCAGACCCTGCGACGCCGTGAAGGTGGCCCCCAGCGCGCCGGCCTGCAATGCGCCGTGCAGGGCGCCCGCGGCGCCGCCCTCGCTCTGCATCTCGACGACCGTGGGGATGGTGCCCCAGATATTCGGTTTCCCTTTCGCGGACCATTCGTCCGCCCACTCGCCCATGTTCGAGGAAGGGGTAATCGGGTAGATCGCGCAGACCTCACTGACGTGGTACGCCGAGTAAGCCGCAGCTTCATTCCCGTCGATGGTGACTGTTGGTCTTGTCATTGGAGCTCGATCTTCTCTTGGAGTAGTCTTTCGGTGGCGCGAACCGTGCGTCCGCCCCACGGTGTGGAAGCGATGTTAAATCCTAGTATAGGACTTTTCGGTCTGATATCGTGGGCGGGGACCGTAGCACTGCCGTCTGCCCGTAGTTAACAACGTGCACGCCGTGGGCCACCGGACGGAGTTGGCCTGGGCTCCGTAACTCATTGCAAAACAGGGTCTTGTCCGGAGCCGCGACCGCAAGGGAGCGGTCCTCTTGGGTGAAATCCCCCAGCCGCGGGGGAGATGTCGCACACTCCCCTTACTGCCGCAACGTGACTCTAGTACCCGGTGGGCTGCACACCTTCCGTCCGGTGGTGAGGTCGAGGCCGCAAAGCACAACATCGGCGGTCATCGGCGCCAGGTCGGCGGGGACCCGGATGTTCACCTGCTCGACCCCGATGAGCGTTGGCGCGGGCCCGGCGTAGTCCAGCGCGGTGATCTCGCGGTCGCCGATCTTCGCCGTGATGGCGCCCGCCTCCGTGGGCAGGCCGGTGGCGAAAACCACGATCACGCTGCCGATCACGGCGGGGTTGGAGGCGCTGTTCACCGAAAGGTCCTGGTTCAGGATGCCGCTAGGGAAAATGCCCGGATTGACCGGCGTCAGGGAGACCGTGAATGGCGCGCTGGCGAGCCCATCAACGGTCACGAAGACCTGGGCGGTCGCGCGAGAACCGAGTTCGGGCGGAACCAGCAGGTTGATCTGCGTGTAGCTGGTGTAAAGCAGCTTCGCCGGCAGGCCGTCGAAGGAGACCGCGACCGCATCCCCGGCAAGCTTGACGCCTTTGAGCATCGCGAGCGAACCCGGGGCAACCGGGCCAGACGCGTACGTGGCGGCGTGGCCAATGCTGTCGATCTGGGGGGTGCTTACCGGTACGGTGACGGTCAGCTTCACGGGCAGAGTCTGTGAACCAGCGTAAGGCCCGGCATCGATCGTCAAAGCGCCCTCGTAAACTCCGGGCGCCAGGTTCTTAGGCGAAACCGTTACCCATACCTCTCCTAGCGGGCTGGTCTGCACCTTGATCCAGTTCGCGCCGGTCTTGTAAGTCACAGACACGTTCCACTCGAGCACCCCGCCGCCGCCGTTGCTGACGACAAAATACGTACCCTGGTCCCGCGAGCCGGCCTCAGCCGTGTATACCAGCGGAGGAGCGTTCACCACCAGCGTCGGGAACGACGCACAGTCGCCGAGGAGGGTGCAGCCGGCAGGCGGCAGCGCAGCGACGAAGCGCGGAACAGGGTCGGTTTCGGTCGAGCGGGCCACGGTGGAAACTGGCCCGAACGTGACGCTCTGGTCGCCGAGCGGACCCAAGTCGCTGGTGGGAGCCAGTCCCAGGAAGGTGGGGATCTCCGCGCTTTCAGTGACGTATGTGAGCGCATTGGCGTCCACCACCTCGTAGACCACCTGGGCGGCGCCGCTGACCAGCGGGACCTCGGTAACGCTGTCAAACGCAACTGTGCCGGATCCGGGAGCGCCGGGAGCGTAAACCGGAGCGCCGCCCGCGCCGTTCGCGTCGGCGCGGTCCACCCGGGCCAGTAGCAGCGAACCGTACCCGCCTGGCGTGTAGCTGCCGCCCGAGGCGGCCAGCGACAGGTTGCCCGAGGAGGTGGGCTGCGTGGCGTCCGAACCGGCCACCACGTCGGGGACGATCAGGCGCGCCCCAGGTCGAAAACCGGAGTAACGCAGGATGAACCGCACACCAGAGTCGGTCCCTGGCTTCCGCTTCTCGAATGCGCGCGGGAACCCGGCAATGACGCGCATCGTGGAAGACCGAGTGCCCGCGGCGATCAGGCTGGACATCGAGATGTTGTCCGGCAGGGGCGAGCCAGAGCAGGCGGAGATGCCGACGGTAGCGGCATCGGCGGCCAGCCCGCGGCTGGGCACCCCCACCGTCACCGAATTCTGGAGAAACAGCAGTTGGACCCCACCACTGCCGAGAAACGCCGTGATAGGCGTCTTATTCGTGATGCCCTGCTGGGCTACCGCTCCGCGCAAGTTGGTGATACGAAAGGAAACGGCGCCCGAGAGGGGCACGGTGACGTTGATGCCGTAGAACCCGATCCCGGTCCCCGTCAGCGTCGGGACAGCGCCGGTCGAGAAGGGCGGCCCGGAGCCCGTATCGACGGTCAGGATCACGTCCACAACGCCATCCGACGAGGCGCGGTTCGTGATGGGTACGGAGAGAAACACGTACAGCGGTTCGCTGATGGTCGCGCCGGGCGTGCCGCCTGCGCATAGGAGAACGATATCTCCCATCTCTTCGGTCAATCCCTCCGAGCGGACGGTCATAGGTGTGCCCGCGACTGCGCAGGTCAAGGAGGGTTGGGCTGCGTTTGCGGCCAGAGCGGAAGAAAGAAGCAAAACTGCCAGAAACCGGTCAATGTTCGACATATCGCACCTCGCAAAACGTTCTCACTACGCCGGCCGGGTGAGGGGAACCTGAGCTGGCAAGGATGGACATCGACTCCGGCCAGCGAGACGCGGGGGACACTTCATTATGGCACCCCAAGGTCTCTTGTCAAGGGGGGGAAAACCGTGGATCGCGTTCCCCGATCACCCGAGCGGCCTCATGGCCACAAACACCGGAGGCAGGTCGTTCGGCGCTACCGATTCCGAGATGCCGCCACCTTGCTGGAGGACTTCTGGGCCAAGCCGGGCTACTCCCACTCGATGGTGCCGGGGGGCTTGTGGGTGAGGTCGTAGAAGACCGCCGCGAGTCCGTCCAGTCCCAGGAGTTCGCGAGTCATCTCCCGAAGCAGCCCGGGGTCCATGGGGACGGCGCGGGCGGTCATGCCGTCCCGCGAATCGACCGGGCGGAGGACCACCGAATCGGGGCGCGCTGTCGTGCCGAGCGGGATCAGGATGACCGGGAACTGCCAGACCTGGCGGTCGAATCCGCGCTCCTGGGAGAGGCGGCGGACGATGGCGTCGGCGCGACGGAGACGCGCAACACGCTCGGGGGAGAGCGAGCTCTCAAACACCTGGAGCGAGGATAGCGCGGCGTGGCTCTCAGCCAGCGCGACCACGCGGTTGATCCCGGAGATCCGGTTGATGAGGCCGGTGGCCTCCTCGAACAGAGCCGGCTCGGGCGCCCGGTCGAGCGCCAGCACCTGCGCGTAGCTGCGCGAGTCGCCCTGCACCCCGACCGAGTGAACCGGAAGGAGCCATCCGTCCTGGGTGCGGCGGACGGGCTCAGCGGTTTCCGAGCACAGGCAGCGTATGGCGAGGCCGGGTCCGGGGAAGGGGTGGCGGTGGAGCAGATCGGAGGGCAACCCGAGCTCCTCGCCGATCTCGCGCACCTCGTCTTTATAGAACGAGCTCAGCGGCTCGACGATGCGGCCCGCCTGGATGAGTTGCTGAATGCCGGCCACGCGGTTGTGGTGAGTCTTGATCACCGCGGCGTTCTCGGTGCCGCCGGATTCGATGGTATCGGGATAGATCGTGCCCTGGCCAAGGATCCAGTCGCCTTCCAGAAAGTGGCCGGACTCGATGACCTCCTGCTGCACGCGCACGAATTCCTCGCCGATGGCCACGCGTTTGCGCTCGGGATCGCGCGCCCCCGCGAGCGCCGCGAGGAAGCGCGGCTCGGCGAGTTCGATCCGGACGGCCCCCGGCGCGAGCTGGCCGAACGTGCGGCGCACGTACTCGGTCTCGCCCTCGCGCATGAGGCCGGTATCGACGTAGATGCCGCGGACGCGCTCGGCCCCGAGCGCGCGCACGCAGAGGAGGAAGGCGACCGAGGAATCCACGCCGCCGCTCACGAAAAAGAACACGTTGCGGGCTCTCGCGAGCTCCTGAATGCGGCGCGTGATCAGGGGGATGCGGCACTTGGGGTCCCAATCCACCTGGCAGCCGCAGATGCGCAGGACAAAGTTCTCCAGTATCTGGCTGCCGTGGCGGGTGTGGACCACCTCGGGATGAAACTGGACTCCGTAGAGGCCGCGCGCGACGTCGGCCATGGCGGCGACCGGGCAGGTATCGGTCGTGCCGATGACCTCGAATCCGGGCGGAAGACCGATCACGGCGTCGCGGTGGCTCATCCAGACCTGCTGAGGTCCGGCGGGGATGCCGTCAAACAGCCGCGCCGCCGCGCTGCGTTCCAGTATGGCGAAGCCGTACTCGCCCTTCTCCCCGCGCCGGACCGCGCCGCCCATCAAGTGGGCCATCAACTGCAAGCCGTAACAGATGCCGAGAACGGGCGTGCCGGCATGGAAGATGCCGGGATCGACCGTGGGGCTTCCGGGCTCGTAGACACTCGATGGGCCGCCCGAGATGATGATGCCTTTGCGCTCACGGAGTTCGGCGGCGGGCGTGTTGCTGGGGCGGACTTCGGCGTAGACGCCGAGCTCGCGCACCTTGCGGGCGATGAGGTGGCAGTATTGGCCCCCGGCGTCAAGGACGGCAATCTGGGGTTCGGGGCTGTATTCGGGCACTCCCTACGATCTTAATTCGATTTGCGGACCCGCTGCGCCATGACCCGTTTGACGTTATCCAGCAACGCGCGCGCCTTAGGCATGGAATCGACCGCTCGGGCGACTTCCGGATCCGTTTCGACCGCGAGCCGGCGCGCATCGTCGATGCTGAGCGCGCTCGAATACATCTCGCGTTTGAGTTCCAGCTTGAGCCAGTCCTGGTCCTGGGCGAACTCGGCCTCGCTGAACTGGACGCCCTGCTGGAGCAGGAACTGGTGGAACTCCTCGAGGTGCTGGTGGTCGGGTTCCCAGCCCTTGGTCAGCTTGGCATTGTGGGTACCGAGGTAGCGCGAGACGAAGTTGAAGATGGCCCATTTGCGGGTCACCGCGGTCTCGAAACGGTCGAGCTTGGGCCGGACGTACTTTTCGTCGGGAGCGATCCCGTCGCCGCCATAGACGATGCGGCCGCTATCGGTGGACTTGGCGTCGTCCAGGTTCTTGGTGTCGCCTTCCTTGCGGAAGTAGTAATCGTAGAACGAGATGTTGGAGTAGTCGCGCTGGATGAGGCGGCCACTGGGTGTGTAGTAGCGGGCGGTGGTCAGCGCCAGCCCGGTATTGTCGATCTGGAATACGGTCTGGACCAGGCCCTTGCCGAAGGTCTTTTCGCCGAGCACCCAGGCGCGGTCATGATCCTGGAGAGCGCCGGCGACGATCTCCGCGGCCGAGGCCGAGAAACCGTTGACCAACACGACCATGGGGTAATCGTGGCTGCCATTGCCGGGTTTGGCGATGTAGGGCTTCTCGGCCGAAGCACGCCCGCGGTGCGAGACCACGACTTGTCCCCGGCGCAGGAACCGGCCCGCGACATCGACTCCCTCCTTCAGCAGGCCGCCCGGATTGTCGCGCAGGTCGAGCACCAGCCCCCTGACGTTATCCTCGCCGAGACGCTTGAGGTTCTCCTCGAGGTCGTGGCTGGTGTTCTCGTTGAAGGAGTCGACATCCACGTAGGCGATGCCGGGCTTCAGCCAGAAGGCATCCTGCACAGTCTTCCGCGGGATCTCGTCCCGGATGAGGTTGAAGGTGAGCGGCGCATCGGTTCCCGCTCGCCCGATCGTCACCTTGACGGGCGTTCCCTTCAGCCCCTTCAGCCGGTCGGCGACCTCGGTCATGCTCAACTTGTCGGTGGGTTCATCGTTCACGGCCAGGATTTCATCGCCGGGCCGGATGCCGGCCTTATAAGCGGGCGAGCCGGGGAAGGGGGCGATGCAGATGATCTTGCCGTTCCCGGTGCGGCTGAGACCGATCGTCATGCCGACCCCGAAGTAGTGGCCGAGCTGGTCTTCGCGCAGAAGCTGGAATTCGTGCGGATCGTAAAGGTAGGAGTGGGGGTCGAGCGTGCGCAGCATGCCCGGGACGGCGCCTTTGTAAACCGCCTTGTCGGGGCTGATCGGGTCCGCGAAATTCCTCTCCACTAAGGCGTAAACCTTGGTGAAGCTGCTCAGGCTGGCCTTCACATCGTCCTCGGAAGAGGCGGCCGCGGCCGAACTGGTCAGGCCGGGCCCATAGACTCCTCCCAGGACCGAGCAAGCCAGAATAACGATCGGAATCAGGAACAGGGACCGACGCTGAGCCATCTTGGCGATCTCTCCAGCAGGATCTAACTTTCAGTATAGCAGCCGGCTTGTAGCTTGTGGCTTGTGGCCTGTTGATCCCGTGACGGCGCACCCGCTGGCGCACCTAGCGCTGGTCGTTCTGCACCGTGATCCGACTCTACTCTCAGGGGCGTAGCCCAGGAGCCGCCGCCGAATCCACAGGCCACAAGCCACAAGCTACAAGCCGGCTGCGCTACGAGCTGCGAGCTACGAGCTTTCGAGTCCCCACGGTCTCGCTCCGCAGCGGCTTCTTGGGAGTGGCGCCGAGACGGCGGACCTGATCGCTGACGCAGACCAGGAACATCGGCTGGCGGGCGCCCTTCAGGATGTCGAGGATGCGGTCGTGGCTGTCCTCCAGGTAGATCGACTTGCCGTCGGTGAGCAGGTGGAGGTCCGACTCCACCGAGAACATGTCGCTCAGGCGCCGCCCCATCTCGCGCTGCAGGTACCGCAGGACGCGGCGGATCTTCTGGAGAGAGAATCCCTTGCGGCGAAGCTCCGCGATTACGGTGATTTCCACCACCTGCTCCGGAGAATAGACCCGCTTGTGGCCCTGGTGCTGGGGGGACACCACGTGGCGCTCATCCCACCACTGCAACTGGCGCAGGCTGATGCCGGCTACGCGCGCGACATCGCTGGAGGAATAGGCCTCGGCGGGAGGGGCTGGAGCAGGGCGGATCTTTTTTGTTTTGAACATGGGACACCACTTCCGTTTGGGAAAAACACTCGCCTATAAAATTGTACTTCGCCAGACGCCGGTGTCAAGAGGCTGTCAGCCGCCGCCAACAAAATGAACGACTTCCAGGCGCGAGCCGGGCTGGAGCAGACGCACCGGCCATTCCGGCTTTGGCAGGATGAGGCCATCCAGCTCCACCGCGACCCGGCCGGGGTCCAGGCCCAGGGACTCCAGCAGCGCCAGAACCGTCTGGCCATCGGGGATCTCGCGAGCTTCGCCCTGCAAGAAGATCCGCACTGGATTTGACACCCTCTTCCGGAGATCATTATAGTCGAGTGGGGGATCCCTCTGGTTCAGTGCATTGTGGGGCGGAGGGGAAGCTTATGCCGAACTCGTATGCGCAGTTCTACTTCCCGGTGCTGCTTCAGGTATTGATCGCGATGGCCATCGCGGGGGGGATGATTGGCGCCTCGGCGCTGCTGGGCCATCGCGTGCGCAACCCCGTGAAGGACCAGCCGTACGAGTGCGGAGTGGACCCGCAGGGCTCCACGCGCGAGCGGTTCAGCGTGAAGTTCTACTTGGTGGCGATGATATTCATCCTGTTCGACATCGAGACCGTGTTTTTGTACCCCTGGGCGGTAGTCTACCGGGAACTGAAGCTGTTTGCGTTCTTCGAGATGTTTCTTTTTGTGGCGCTGATCCTTTCCGGGTTCTTTTATATCTGGAAGAAGGGCGCCCTGGCGTGGTCGGTCGAAGAGCAGCCGCGGGGAAAGCCATAGCGCAATGCTTCCGGAACAACTCCAAGCCTGGGATGCCTCCGCTCTGCGGGACGCCAGAACCGAGCGCGGGGAAATGACGCTCGAGATCGCCCCGGAGAAGATCGCCGCGGTTTGCCGGTATCTGAGGGACGAGCTACAGTTCGTGCGGCTCAGCGCGGTAACGGCGGTGGACCGGTATCCGGCCGAGCCGCGCTTCGAGGTGGTCTACCTGCTGCACTCCATCGTGCGCAACCAGCGGCTGCGGCTGAAGTGCCGCCTGCCGGGCGAGGCGCCCGAGATCGATTCGGTGACCGGCGTCTGGCGGGCTGCCAACTGGTACGAGCGCGAGGTGTTCGATCTCGTCGGCGTGCGGTTCCGCAACCACCCGGACCTGCGGCGGATTCTGATGCCGGAGGATTGGAGCGGGCACCCGCTGCGCAAGGACTATCCGGTAACCGGACAGAAGTACAACTACACCGGCGAGGCGCTGTGAGCGACCCAGCCAGCACCAGGCCGCGGCGGATGACGCTGAACATGGGGCCGCAGCACCCCTCCACCCATGGCGTGCTGCGGATGATCCTTGAACTGGACGGCGAAACGGTCATCCAGGCGAGCTGCGACATCGGCTACCTGCACACCGGGATCGAGAAGGAGTGCGAACAGAAAACCTGGCAGCAGGTGGTGACGCTGACCGATCGCATCGATTACCTCTGCCCGCTGACCAACAACCTGTGCTACTGCCTGGCGGTGGAGAAGCTGCTGGGATTGGAGATCCCGCCGGCGGCGCAGTGGATGCGCGTGCTGCTGAACGAGCTGACGCGCATCAACAGCCACCTGATCTGGCTGGGGACGCACTCGCTGGACCTGGGAGCGATGAGCCTGTTTCTCTATTGCTTCCGCGAGCGCGAAGATATCCTCCGCATCTTCGAGATGTTCTCGGGGCAGCGGATGATGACCAGCTACTTCCGTATCGGAGGCCTGGCGCTGGAGCCGCCCCGGGGCTGGCAGCAGGCGGTGGGGAAGTTCATCGACGCCTTCCCGAGCCGGGTGGACGAGTACGAAGACCTGCTGACGCGAAACCCGATCTGGATGCGGCGGACCAAGGGCGTGGGGTACGCGGCGCTCGAGGACCTGCTCGACCTGGGGGTGACCGGGCCGATGATCCGCGCCGCGGGCCTGGCGTGGGATATTCGCAAGTCCGAGCCGTACTCGAGTTACGAGGAGTTCGATTTCGACGTGCCGACGCGGACCGAGGGCGATGTGTACGCCCGCTACCAGGTGCGGGTGGAAGAGATGCGGCAGAGCGCGCGGATCGTCAAGCAGGCGCTGGACGGGATGCCTTCGGGGCCGTACACCGCGGACGCTCCGCAGGTGGTGCTGCCGGACCGCGAGAAGATGAAGACGCAGATGGAGGCGCTCATCTACCACTTCAAGATCGTGACCGAGGG
>Ga0187850_10003468_pt1 | contig 13343 bp, 15 predicted proteins | sample June2016WEW_4_15_FD_132436 | JGI IMG/M metagenome (GOLD analysis project Ga0187850, IMG submission 132436) | Peatland microbial communities from SPRUCE experiment site at the Marcell Experimental Forest, Minnesota, USA - June2016WEW_4_150 | ecosystem: Environmental > Terrestrial > Soil >... | reverse complement strand
TCCAGCGGAAGTCCCTTCATCTCCCAGATCGGCCGTCCTGTCAGCTCGATCGAGCTCAGCGCGCCCGCGGCCTTCGCGAAGGCCTCGTTGCACGCCCGCAGCGTGCCGTCCGACTCTACGAGAAATGCCATGTCCGTCGTGGCGTTCAAAAGCGCGTGGAGCGTTTCCTCGTGATCGCGGGAGGCCCGCTCGGCGTTCTTCCGTTCGCTGATGTCCCTGATCGTCGCGAGGATCATGGGCTTCCCGTCCAGCTCGAAGAGACGATTGCTGATCTCCACCGGGATCTTCCTGCCGTCCCGGGTGACGTGCATCCCTTCCCACTCCGAGTGTCCCTCGGCCTTCAGCCTCTTCATGGCCTCGGGAATGGCCGTCAGCCCTTCCGGCGCATCGATGTCGAAGGTGCTTTTCGTCAGCAGCTCCTCGCGGGTGTAGCCCAGGCGCTCGCAGGCCACGTCGTTGACCTCGACGAAGACTTCCGGAGAGGAATCCTTGTGGAAGGGATGCACGAGGATGGCGTCGCTGATGCTGCCGAACAGGAGCCGGTAGCGCTCTTCGCTCCGCCGCAGGGCGTTTTCGGCACGCTTGTGCCCGGTGATGTCCAGCGCAATGAACGTGATGTCGCTGTCCGTATCGCCCGGCCGGCTCGGCGATGAGCCCAGGACGACGTCGATGACCGTCCCGTCCTTTCGCTTCCACCGGGTTTCAATCGTCATGATTCCCGTCTGCTGGATCTCGTGAGAGCCGCTGGTGCCGATCTTCGCAAACTCATCGTCCGTGAGGTAGAGCATCCGCGAGCTCCGGCCTACCAGTTCGGCGGCAGTGTAGCCGGTCATCGCGCAGAGCTTTTCGTTGACTTCCAGGAAGACCCTGTGCGCGACGATGCCCATCCCGGCAGGGCTGGCACGGTAGATGCTCTGGATTCGAGTCTGCAGGATCTCCTGGTCAGATGTCGCAGGCATGAGCAAAGTGTAGCACAGGACGGCTGCCCGAAAGTATATTGCACTCATGCGCATCTGGAGGTTCACCGCTCTCCTGGTATTCCTGATGACGGGGGTCTGCTGTGCCTTCACCCTCGGCGCTTTCGAGAAGCCCGTGAAGCTGGCCGGCACCGAGATCCCCCACCCCGCAACGGCGCCGGATTTCACGCTTACCGATCAGCGGGGCCAGCCCTTTCACATGGCGGAAACGAAGGGCAGGGTAGTGGTGGTGACCTTCATCTACACCCACTGCACGGACCTCTGCCCGTTCATCGCGCTGAAGGTGAAGAACGCCCGTGATCAACTTGGAAAGGACGCTGACAAGGCCGTGTTCGTGGCCGTCACAACGGATCCCCAGCGGGACACGGAGCAGGTGATAGCCGCCTACAGCCGCGCGGCAGGGCTCTACGACGGGTGGCATTTTGTCACCGGGCCGGCGAGCTCTGTGAAGGATGTCTGGTACAACTACGGGGTGGGCGTGGACATCGAAAAACCGGCGGATACGAAGGAATCATCGACGAAGCCTGGCAACGCGACGGACGAGCCCGAGCCCACGCAGGGACTTTCACCGGAAGAAGTGGGCAATGCGCACCGCATCGTGGACCAGTTCGGAGGGGGCTACGACGTCTCACATTCCGCACCGTTCTGGATTATCGACAGGCAGGGCAGGATTCGGGCCTCCATGGACGCGGATGCGCTTCCTTCAGATATCGCCGGCAACGTGCGCGCGCTCATGAGCCGCTGAGAAGGAGCGCCGCCGCTGTGCGTGGCGGACCAGGAAACATTTGTTCTGGTAAGGATCTCTGTGTATCTTTGATGATGACGCGGGGTGTATATGAACAAGTTGGGAATGAAATGGTTTTTTCTCCTGTCTTTTTGGGGTGTTCTGGCGCTTCCGCTCCTCCATGCGCAGACCGCCGCCCTGTTTGAGCTTGCCCCGGCGGGCACGGCAGAGCAGGTACAAAAGGCCATCACGGGGGGAGCCGACGTGAATGCGCGTGACGCGGCGGACAGGACCGTTCTCATGCTCGCTGCGGCATCCAATCAGGACGTTCGAGTCATATCAATCCTGCTGAAAGCGGGAGCCAAGATCAATGCGCGGGGTCCCAATGGATGGACGGCCCTGATGATGGCCGCTTACAACAACATGAATCCTGACGTGGTCGAAGCGCTTCTGAAAGCGGGGGCTGACGGCAGGATTCGAAGCGGGGCCGGCGCGACAGCGTATGACTACGCCCTGGAAAACGACAAGGTTGTCGGCACCCAGGTATATGCAAGCTTGAGAAGGGCGCAGCGCTGAGGAGTCCGCGCAGAGCACGTGGGCAGGGGAGCTCTCAGAAGTGCCGCGGTGAGAATCCAGATCGCTTCTTTCACTCCGCGAGGGTTTGACGCCGGCCCGGCCCAGGGGCGGCAGCATGTTCCAGCACCTCGAGTGCCTTCTTCATCTGCTGGTCGCTGCCAGAGTCGAGGGTCTTGCGGGACAAGCCTTTCAGGGAGGCGGGCGTCACGAGCACGGCAGCTGCCGGCAGCGGGACAGGGATGTCCGGGGGGACACCCTTGTGCCAGATGCTGCGACCGGAAGGTGTCAACCATTCCCTGACCGCAAGCTGGAGAGCCGAGCCGTCTGAGAGACGAAAATCGCTGAGGACCGTGCCTGTTCCAAACGTCGTCTCGCCGATGATGGATGCCCGCTTCGCGTCCTGGAGCGCCCCGGCGACGATCTCTGCGCCGCTTGCGGTTCCGGCGTCGACGAGCACCGCGAGCGGGAAGTCCCGGGCCGTTCCCCCGGAGCGAACACCGTCATGGGTGATCGTGCCATGCGAGTCCTTTTCCAGGAGCACGTCGCCCCCGCGCAGAAACTCGCTTGCCACACCGATTGCTTCATCCAGCTCGCCGCCCGGATCGTTTCGCAAGTCGAGGACGGCGCCGCGCAGCCCCTGCATCTCGATATCCCGCAGAGCTGCCTTCACTTCCTTGCTGACACCAATATTGAGCGCGGCTATCCGAAGATCGGCAAATTGAGTGCCGGGGATCGGGCTCCACGAGACATTGTCCAGTCGGATCCGCGTGCGGCTCAAGGTCACGTCAAAGGTCTTCTGAGTCGAAGGATCGAAGATGCCCAGGGTCACTGATGTTCCCGCCGGGCCGACGATGAGGTCGACGACGCGGGCGATGTTCATTCCGGCAACGCTGTCTCCGTTGACCTTCAGGATCTGTTCTCCGGCATGAAGCCCGGCGGCAATCGCAGGCGAGTTGTCCAGGGGAGCGACGATCTGCACGCCGTCGTTCTTCGGCTCGATTTCGAGGCCGACCCCGACGTATTCCCCACGCATGAGCGAGCGCTCTTCACGGACCATCTGCGGCGTGAGATACACGCTGTGCCCGGTGTCACCCAGGGCATCGACCATGCCCGAAATAGCTCCGTCGGTCAGGGAACCGGACTGAAGGGCGGGTCGATCCACGTACTCCCGATCGATGATGTCCCAGGCCTGGCGGATCAGCGCGAAATCAGGGGGTGACGCTTCAGGCGCCGGATCCCGGGGATGCGGGTGCGCGAGCACCACCCTGTCAATCAACCCTCCCGCGCAGAATGCGGCCACGGCAGCAATGGAAGGAATCAGGAAGCGAAGGACGGCTCTTGGCATATGGCAGTTTCTCCCGCAGATCGGCAGCCCGGCACCGCACGCGACGTTCGACCTGTCAGTAAGATAACGCGCCCTCGCCCTGAAGGAAAGCGCGCCACGGCTTGGACTCCGAATATTGATACATTGTCTCATTGACGTCTGCCGCGTGAATCGCTATTATTCTATCGATGGCCCATCGCATTTCGGCATATTCATGGTGCGGAGCGGTTCTCACCGCGCTGCTTGCCTTTACCGTCCCCGTCATCTCGGCCGGGGGCGTCCCCATGCGGGGGATCAACGTCGTTGCCGCCGAGAACTTCTACGGGAACATCGTGACGCAGTTGGGGGGTGAGAAGGTGAACGTCACGAGCATCCTCTCGGACCCCAACGTGGACCCGCACGAGTACGAGTCCAGCGTGGAAGACGCGAAGGCTCTCGCCGCGGCGGACCTCGTCATCGAGAACAGCGGCGGCTACGACGACTGGATGGACAAGCTTCTCTCGGCATCGCCGAGCTCACAGCGGGTGCTTCTCAAGGGCTTTGATATTGCGCCCACAAAACTTCCCGATAATGAGCATGTGTGGTACAACGTGGACAACGTCCAGGCAATCGCCCAGGCAGTGACGGAAAGTCTGAAGAAGCTGGACCCGGCCAACGCGCAGCTCTTCGCGAAGAACCTCCAGACCTTCGGTGGATCCCTGGCGCGCGTGCGCCAGAAGATATTGCTGATGAATGAAAAGTGGCACGGCACTCCCGTCGGCCTGACGGAAACGATCTTCCTGTACCAGGCAAAACCTCTCGGCCTGTCGGTCCTGACGCCTTTCGAGTTCCAGAAGGCCATCGCCGAGGGCAATGACCCGCCGGCTGACACGGTCGTGGCCGCGGAAAAACAGGTCAAAGGCAGGAAAATCAAGGTCCTCATCTATAACGAGCAAACCGTCTCTGCCATCACGACCCGGCTCCAGGACGAGGCGAAAGCGGCAGGCATTCCCGTCGTGCCGGTCACGGAGACCATGCCGTCCACGCTGAACTATCAGGACTGGATGCTGAGCCAGCTCACGGTTCTCGAGCGCGCCCTGGGGAAATGAGACGGCATGGGAAGCGAGGCGCAGCCGATCGTTTCTCCCGTTGTCTCCCTCGCGCACGTGCAGGTGGACCTGGGCGGCAGGACGATCCAGGAAAACATGAGCTTGACGATCGAGGACGGCGAGTTTATCGCCGTACTCGGCCCCAACGGTGCGGGGAAGAGCACCCTCCTGAAGCTCCTGCTCGGCCTGATCCGCCCGACGTCCGGCCGCGTGGAAATCCTGGGAGGAGCGCCGGGAAGGCGGAACGCCCGCATCGGGTACGTTCCCCAGTTCCGCGCCATCGAGTCGGACCTGACACTCCGCGGCCGCGAGGTGGTCCGCTTCGGACTGGACGGCAACAAGTGGGGGCCGGGATGGCCCAGCAGGGCGCGCCGCGCACGGATCGACCAGGTCCTGGAGGAGGTGGACGCCGTTGAGCTGGCCGAACAGCCCATCGGTCTCCTGTCCGGCGGGGAGCGGCAGCGGCTGCTCATCGCGCAGGCCCTTCTGACCGATCCCCGGCTGCTCCTGCTCGACGAGCCGCTGGCCAACCTGGACATCTCATGGGAGCAGGAAATCATCGCCCTCGTCAGGCGGATCTGCCGTGTGCGCGGGGTGGCGGTGATGTTCGTCACGCATGACGTCAATCCCCTGCTTCCCGATGTGGACCGTGTGCTGTACCTGGCGGGCGGCCGCAGCGCCATTGGAACGCCGCAGGAGGTCATCACCAGGGAGTGCCTCAGCGCCCTGTATGGATCCCCTGTCGACGTCGTCAAGGCGCTCGGCCGGGTGTTCGTCGTCGGAGCGCCGATCTGACATGCTGGACGTTCTTCGCCTCCCCTTCATCGTTCACGCGCTTCTCACCGGCTCGTTCGCGGCGGTCGTCGCGGCGGTCAGCGGGTACTTCCTCGTTTCGCGCGGGCTGACCTTCGCCGGCCACGCCCTGCCCAACATCGGCTTTGCAGGTGCCGCGGGGGCCGTGCTCCTGGGCATCGAGCCGGTCTATGGCCTCTTCGCTTTCACCCTCGGCGCAGGGGTGGTCGTGGGGTTCATCGGAAAGGACGTCCGTGAGCGGGACGTCTCCATCGGGGTGGTCATGACCTTCGCCCTTGGGCTGGGGCTCCTGTTCCTCGCGCTGTACTCCGGCTATGCCGCGCGCGTGTATGGGATTCTCTTCGGGAACATCCTCGGCATCAGCGCAAAGGCCGTCATGGTCACCGCGGCAGCAAGCGGCATCATCCTTGCGATGATCGCGTTCCTGTACCGGCCTCTGCTCTTCAGCACCTTCGACCCTCCCGCCGCCGAGGCCCGGGGGGTGCCCGTAAAGCTCCTCTCGGTCCTCTTCATGGCGCTCATCGCGGCGACTGTGTCCCTGTCCATCCAGGTCATGGGCGCCCTGCTCGTGTTCACCCTCCTCGTCGGTCCCGCCGCCACCGCGACGCGCCTGGTGAAGAGCCCGGTCGCCGCGATTCTCGTTTCGGTGGGCCTGGGGTTGGCCTACGTCTGGTTCGGGATTTTCCTCGCCGCGGCAAGCGGCAGGCTCCCCGTGAGCTTCTTCATCGCCACGCTCTCCTTCCTCGTCTATCTTCCGGTCCGGTTGATTTCGCCGGTGGCTCGGGAGGCGGCGTGATGTTCGACCTGCTCTCTTCGGATGTATTCCAGAAAGCGTTCCTGGGAGGCACCGCGGCCGCGGCGATGGCGGGCCTGGTCGGCTATTTCCTCGTGCTGCGGGTACAGGCGTTCGCGGCGGAAGCCTTCATGGACATCTGTTTCGCCGGCGCGACAGGCGCCTCCCTGCTCGGCCAGTCGCCGCTCATCGGGATGATCGCCTTCTCACTTCTCTCGGCCCTGAGCCTTGGCGCTCTCGGCGAGCGGGCGCGGGGCCGCAATGTGGAGATCGGCATGGTGCTCAGCTTCGCGCTGGGTCTCGGGGTCCTGTTCCTCAGCATCTATACGCGGAGCAGCGCGTCGCACTCGAACGCCGGGGTCTCGATCCTGTTCGGCTCGATCCTCAGCGTGCAGCCTGCAGACCTCTATCGGATGCTGGCGTGCGGCTCCGCGGCCCTCCTGGCGCTGGCGGTGGTGTACCGCCCGCTTCTCTTTGCCTCGATCGATCCGACATCGGCCCGCGCCCGCGGTGTCCCTGTGCGCTCTCTCTCGGTCGTCTTCCTCCTCGTGCTGGCGCTCGCCGCCGCTGCCTGCACCTTCGTCGTGGGCGTCCTGCTCGCCTTCGCGCTGTTGATCGCGCCGGCCGCGGCAGCGATGAACCTGACGGACCGGCCGCTGCGCGCGCTGCTGCTTTCCCTGGCGTTCGGTCTTCTCATCACGTGGGCCGGGCTGCTCGTCTCTTTCATCGGGCCTTGGCGCCACCCGCCAATTGGTTTCTCCATCTCGGCTCTCGCGGGCCTGGTGTATGCGGTTGCGACCATCGTGGGCCGACGTGGACGCCCGCGCCGCGTTCAGTCGGTCGACCTGGACAGGGAAGTCCGCGGCAACGGGGGAAAGCCATGAAGCGGGCTCCAGGAGCAGGAAAGGTTGGCAAAGGGCGGGAAGTGGGCTATCATTTGTCCCCTCGCGGGTATTCCAGGATGGATATCGGAAAAAGGATCACGGCCGCCTTCCATGAGTTCAGCGAGCGCAGCACCCAGCCGCGCCAGGTCATCGCGCGGAGCCTGATACGGCTGGGGGAATCCGGCGCAGTCTTCTCCGCGGAGGATCTCATCAGGAGGCTGCACAGGTCCAACCCGCGAATCGGCCGTGCCACGGTCTATCGATCCATCGAGAAGCTCGTACGGATGAAGGTGCTGGACAGGATCGACTTTGCGGATGGGACTCACTATTTCCGCCTGTGCGGGAGTGACAGCCATCATCACCATCTGGCGTGCACGAAATGCCATCGTGTGGTCGATCTGGACTTTTGCCTCGATGAAGACCAGATTGCCACGATCGGGCGGCAGCAGAGCTTCTCAATCGAAGACCACGCCATTACGCTCTTCGGGCTGTGCAAGGATTGCCGCGCAGGTTGAAGCCCAGGGTGAAAGCCAGGACACACGGGCTTATCGTCCTGTTGGGCCTCCTGGCAGCCGGAGCCTTGCTGCCCCGGGCCGCCGAGGCGGCCGGCTCCCCGACTGTCTCCGAGTTCACGCTCTCGAGCTCGGAGCTGGAGGCCATGACGCAATCCCTCCCTCAGGGGATCCGCGCCGGCATCCTGGCCTCTCCGCAGGACTTCCTGCGTCTCGTGGGAAATGCGCTGGACGAGCCCGCCATCTTCTTCCATCTCGTCGACAAGCGCCACCCGCTGGCTGCCGACTACGAGCCGGAAGACCTCGTCAACCTCAAAGCGTACCCTCTCAGCGTGTCGTGGGGGGACATCCTCCTTCGCAAGGCCATCATGCCGGCAGTGCTGGAGATGACGGGCGCGGCGAAGAAGGACGGGGTCGCCCTGGTCTTCTCTTCAGGGTACAGATCCTTCGAATACCAGAAGTATGTCTACGCGCGGGAGGTGGAGACCTACGGCCAGGAGACGGCCGACCGCGAATCAGCGCGGCCGGGCGCCTCCCAGCACCAGCTCGGCACGGCGATCGATTTCGGGTCCATCACGGATGCCTTCGACCAGACGCGCGCGGGCAGGTGGCTCGCCGCGCACGCCGCGGAGTACGGCTTTTCCCTCTCGTATCCCCAGGGGTTCGAAGGCGTCACCGGCTACCGCTACGAGAGCTGGCATTATCGCTTCATCACGAAGCCGGGGGCTCTCCTGCAGCGAAAATATTTTGGAGACATCCAGCAGTACCTGCTGGAGTTCCTCGATGAGAACAGGGCCGTGCTGGAATCCCGGCGCGCTACAGCTGGGCGAGGAAGAACACCAGGCCGAAGAGGAAAAGGATTGCCGCGCCGGCGATCTCGATGATCCTGCGCAGCGTCGAGTCCCGCTCCTCGTGACCGCCTGCCAATGCCAGGACCGCCCCGCGCTTGGCGAGTATCACCAGGGCGCCGGTCAGGCTGATCGTGACTCCCATCCCGACGGAGATCGAGATCACCGCAAGCACGCTGACGCCCAGCATGTGCAATGAGAGCGCGAAGAGGATCACCGCGACCGCGCCCGGGCAGGGGATGGCGCCGGCGGGCAGCGCGATTCCGAGGAGGCTCCTCATGGTCAGGCCGCCGTCCTTGTCCTCCGCGTGATCGTGGCGGTGATGAGCGGTTCCCCGGATTCTTCCCACGAGCATGAAGGCTCCCAGCACCGCGAGGATCCCGAAGGCGACGAGTTGAATGTAGTGGTCGGCCTGCTCGACGCCGGTGGAGAAAAGACCCCTGATCACGTAATACAGGATGAGCACGACGGCGAGCGCCGCGACCGCGTGCACCACCGCGATGAGGTAGCCGACCACGATGCTGTGCCGAAGCTTCGCTTCGTTCGCGAGAAAGAAGGACGAAACGATCGTCTTGCCGTGGCCGGGGCCTGCCGCGTGGAACATGCCGTAGACCAGGGAAATGAGCATGACGAAGAGCAGTCCCGCCAGCGACCGTGACCCCTGGAGGGAACGGGTGATGGCGGCGAGGCTTTCATTGAGGGATTTCTGAATGGGGGCCATCGCATTGACAAAGAGAGCCGTGGCGCCGGAGGTCATTGCCTGCAGGAATCCCTCTGCGTGCGGCCTGGATTCTTTTGCGGTGAAAGGGTTTGTCCCTACCTGGCCGAAACAGGTCACGGCGAGGAAGAGAAGGAACAGGACGAGAACGAATCGCCTCATGAGCTCCCCTTGAATTTGATCACGAGCTGGTCGGGCATGTACTGGCCCGGCCAGAGCGGCTTCACCTTCGTCTTTTCGACGGAAAGAACGCAGGTGACGTCGTCACCCGCCTGCACGGTCACGTCCTCGAGATGCAGGAGATCGAAGGCAACGTAGTAGCTGTCGTCGTACACCGTGACGCGCACGGCCTGGTCCGTGGGCTTCACGGGGACCTTCAGCGGGACGAAAAAGGTGTACACGAGCTTGCTCTTCTCCACCACGCTGGGCGTGAATCGCTCGATTTTGAAACGGCTGATCGGCTTGTTTCCGGCTGCCAGGGCGATGAAGTAGTGGTAGTTCTCCAGGTTGTCGAATGCCCCTTCCTTCACGGCCTTGATCTGGGCCGCGTCGAACTGCCCGGTGTGCTTCGGATCGTAGTCTGCCAGGATCATGTTGGAGAACATGTCATCAAAGGTCCATGTGAAGCTGATGCCCTGCAGCATACCGGCGTCGAACGTCACGATCATCTTGTTGTTGACGAAAACGTGAGGATGCGCGGATGCGGGAGGGACGCCCGCGAGGAGCAGAAGGACGAGGCCCGCGAAAAATCGTCTCAGGAAACATCCCCTCCCCTCACAATTGATATCGGCTGACTCGTGCCCGGGCCTGATGCCGATCGCCCTCCGTGTGCTCACGAGCCGCTGAGGCGCTGTTTCCGTCTTCGGCTGAGAAAAACGAGCCAGACCACCAGGCATCCCGCAAGCACCAGCGTGATGGTGGCGACCACCCGGGTCGTCATGAATACGAGAGTGTGACTCTTGGGATCCACCCGGAAGCAGATCCTTGCAAACTTCGCGATGGTCGGTCCGATCGTGCCGTTCTGCGCTTCCATGAGTGAAAGCTTCAGATCGGCGGGAAGGAAATCCGCACCCAGCATGTAGCGCACGACCTTGCCGGAGGGAGAGAGAATGACGAGGGCGACGGGGTGGTCGAACCCGTCACCGTTGCGCATGTAGTGAAAGCCGACGGATTCCGCCACCGCGTGAATCTGCTGCTCGTCTCCGGTGAGGAATCTCCAGGAGGCGGGCGGGAAGGGCTTCTGGATCGTCTCCAGGCTCCTTTTCCTGGACTGCCGCGCGTCAGCAGGGGTTTCTTTCGGATCGATGCTGATGGTCACGACGTTGTAGTCCGTGCCGGGCTCAGCCGAGAGCGGACCCAGCACGCCCGCCAGGCCCGTCAGAAGCAGATCACACACGTTCGGGCACTGGTAGTACACCAGCGCGAGGATCGTCGGCGCCGTGACGAGCTGTCGCAGACTGATCGGCTCCCCCTGTTCGCCCCGGAACCGGGTGTCCAGCGGAACGGTGGCCCCCAGCTTCTGGTCGATGCCAATGTCGTTGAATGCGGACCCGGCCGCCTGCGCGCTCGCTCTCAAGGGGAGCAGGAGGCAGAGCGCAACAAGAGCAAGCGCGCGTGCCCGCGATGCGAAAGTGAATGGCATCAATCAAATTATAGGGTTGCTCGCGCGGAAAGACAATCGGGTTCGTTTTCTATAGAATGCGCGCACATGAGGATCAAGACACTCGTCATCGCACTGCTCCTGGCAGCGGGGAGCCTGGCCACCAGCGCGGCCCAGGACATCACCCTGTCCGCGGCGGCCAGTCTCACCGACGTCCTTCTGCAGATGCAGGACGAGGCGCAGAAATTCGTGGGTGCCCGGATCTTTGTAAACCTTGGAGGGTCCGGCACCCTCCGGCGGCAGATCGAGGAAGGTGCACCTGTCGACGTCTTCTTCTCCGCTGCCCGTGGGGACATGGACAAGCTGGAACAGGAAGGGCTCATTCTCCCGGGGTCGCGCAAGGTGCTGCTGCGCAATTCCCTGGTGATGATCGGCGAACCTGCGACGAGGCCCGTCACGGGACCGGACGATTTGAGGAATCTCGTCTCCTCCGCCCGCGTCATTGCCATAGGCAACCCGGACGCCGTGCCGGCAGGCCGCTACGCCGTGGAGGCGCTGAAGAAATACGGCATGTATGGCCTTTCAAGGACCAAGCTGGCGCTGGGCGGCACCGTCCGCGAAGTCCTGCAATTCGTGCAGAACGGTTCCGCTCCACTGGGGTTCGTTTTCCTCACCGACGCATTGTCAGCGCAGCCTGCGGGCTCCATCGTCCGCCTTTTTCTTTTCCCCGCGGAAACCTTCTCGGTGCCCATCGAGTATCCGGTTGCCGTGACGACATCGTCCAAGAGCCGTGCGAACGCGGAAAAGCTGATCGAGTTCCTCCAGGGTGAAATCGCCCGTGGCGCTTTCCTGAAAGCGGGATTCGAAGTCCCGTGAGCATTCTTTCGCCCATCCTTCTGTCTTTGAGGGTCGCCGCCATCGCAACAGGCGTCACCTTCATCGTCGGACTCGGCCTGGCACGGGTTTTCTCGTCGCGGCAGGTTCCTCTTCGCCGGCTGTGGGAGGCCCTGCTCATCCTTCCGCTCGTGTTCCCGCCGACGCTCACCGGCTACCTCCTCCTCGTGCTGTTCGGGAAGAGGGGGCTTCTCGGCGGAATCCTTGCTCAGGTAGGGCTTTCGGTCGTGTTCACGTGGGCCGCTGCCGTCATCGCCTCATTCGTCGTTTCACTCCCGCTCATGTACCAGAACTGCAAGGCGGCGCTCCTGGGCGTGGAGCCGCAGTACGCGCAGGCGGCGCGCACCCTCGGCGTGCCGGAGGGCAGGATCTTCCGTCGGATCACCTTGCCGATCGCCGCTCCGGGAATCCTGGGCGGGACCGCGTTGTCTTTCGCCCGGGCGCTCGGGGAGTTCGGGGCCACCCTGATGGTGGCGGGCAACATCCCCGGCCGGACGCAGACGATTCCCCTGGCACTCTACAGTGCCGTGGAAGGCGGAAGGACCACGGAGGCCAACATCCTCCTGGCGGTGACCGTCGTTCTTTCATTCGGCCTCGTTGCCGTGGTAGGGTGGTGCGAGCGGCGCGTATTTTTTCCTGGGAAGAACGGCCCAAATGTCGCCAGGAGCGACCGGGGCCGATGATTCTCGTCAACTTCGAGAAACAGCTTCCCACGTTCCTCCTCAAGGCCGCGGTGATGATCGAGGGTCGTGAGACGGCGATCCTCTGGGGCCCCTCCGGCGCGGGCAAGACCACGGTTCTGAACTGCATCGCGGGGCTCACGGACCCGGATCGGGGCGAGATCCACGTCGAGGGAAGGACCGTGTTCTCGCCGGAGAAAGGGATCAGCCTGCCGCCGCAGGAGAGGAAGGTCGGGTTCGTCTTCCAGAACTTCGCCCTGTTCCCCCACATGACCGCGGAGGAGAACGTGGCGTTCGCAATGCCGCGCGGGAAGAAGAGGGAGGCGGCGGCTCTCCTGGAGCGATTCAGGATCGCGCCGCTTGCGCACAGGAGGCCGTCGGAGCTTTCCGGAGGGGAGCGGCAGAGGCTGGCGCTGGCGCGCGCCCTGGCGATCCGTCCGAAGGTGCTCCTGCTGGACGAGCCTTTCAACGCGCTGGACCGGCGGACCAGGGACGAGACCTACCGGGAGTTCCTCGCGCTTCGCGCGACGATCTACATGAGCGTCATCCTGGTGACGCACGATCGATCCGAGGCGGAGCTGCTGGGCACGAGGATCTACGAGCTTCGCGACGGCGAGGTGACGGAATGAAGGGGAAGCAGAATGAGCTTTGACGTCATCAAGGCAGCGGCCGGCAGCAGGGGGGGGGTCGCCCTCGTCACGGTGGTCGGCACCCAGGGCTCCGTCCCGCGGCACACCGGGTCCAAGATGCTCGTGCGGCGGACAGGAGAAATCGTCGGAACGGTGGGCGGCGGCAAGGGCGAGGCCATGGCAGTCGATGCGGCGCTCCGCGGCATCGAGGAGAAGTGCTCACGGATCATCACCGTGGAGATGCAGGGCACGGAGGCCGAGGGGTCGAACATGGTGTGCGGCG
>Ga0187850_10003465_pt1 | contig 13350 bp, 11 predicted proteins | sample June2016WEW_4_15_FD_132436 | JGI IMG/M metagenome (GOLD analysis project Ga0187850, IMG submission 132436) | Peatland microbial communities from SPRUCE experiment site at the Marcell Experimental Forest, Minnesota, USA - June2016WEW_4_150 | ecosystem: Environmental > Terrestrial > Soil >... | reverse complement strand
TCTTTTCCCTCCCTGGCCTTCATCCAGCCCTCCGTGGCCTATACCGCCTTTGCCTTCCTGCGCGAGGAGTGATGAACCCGGGACTGGTCGTCAAACTCCGTCCCGCCGGCCCCTGGCGCATCGGAACCGATTCGGGCGCGCGCACCCGGGTCGACGTGATCTATCACAGCGACTCGCTTTACTCGGCGATCGCCTCGGCCATGGCGCGGCTCGGCTCACTCGACGCGTGGCTCGACGCAACCGCCCGCAACGGCGCGCCCGCGGTCTGGTTCAGTTCCTGTTTCCCGTTTCTCGAGGAAATCGGTTTTATCGTTCCGCCGCGCACCATCTGGCCACCCACTTCTCCCGCGCTGATGTCGGCGCGGGTGCGATGGAGGAGCGCCCGTTTTGTGCCGCTCGGCGTCGTGCGGGCGATGCTGGCGGGACAGGCGCTGGATGAGAACCACTGGAGCGTGGATGGCGTCAGCGAATGTCTGGTGCCCGCCGGGCGTCCCGGCCCGTTTCGCACTGGGGTCCGCTGGAACGCCGCGGTTGACCGCCTCACCGGCGCTACCGAGCGCCACTCCACCGCGTGCATCTAATTCCGCCCGGGCTCCGGTCTTTGGACCGTCGTTTCCTTCCAGGACGAAGCCGCACGCAGCCGCTGGCTGGGTCCTGTAGAAGCGGCGTTCCGTCTCCTGGCCGACACCGGTTTCGGCGGCGAACGCTCTCGCGGTTGGGGCCGCTCCGAACCGCCCGAGTTTATTGACGGCACACTGCCCGACATGGTCCTTGGGGGCCAGGGGCCGGAAAACGGGGGCCAGGGACCAGGCGGGGTACCCGCCGCTTTTGCGGGTCGGGGCCAGGGAGTCGAGAGCAGCGTGGAACTCAGCCCCCTCCAAGCCCCGCGGGAATCTGAAAACGGGGGCCAGGGGCCAGGCGGGGTACCCGCCGCTTTTGCGGGTCGGGGCCAGGGAGTCGAGAGTAGTGTGGAACTCAGCCTTTTGGAAGCCCCGCAGGAACCTGGCGCCGAGCCGGCACTTCCTGAGCCCGAAGTTCCCATTGCTGCTGAGCCCGTTACGGCCCTTGCTCCCCTGGCCCTTGGCCTTTGGCCCCCGGCCCCGGACCAGCCGTCCGTTACCGAACTGGCGCCGCCCGAGTCCGAAGTCCCAATTGCTGCCGAGCCTGTCACGGAGCCTGTTCCCGTGGTCCCGGACGAGCCGTCCGTTGCCGAACTGGCGCCGCCCGAGTCCGAAGTCTCGATTGCTGCTGAGTCCGTCGCTGAGCCTGTTCCCCTGGCCCCCGGCCCCCGGCCCCCGGCCCCCGATCTGCCCCCGGCCCGTAACCAGCACTGGCTGCTCTCTCTGTTTACGCCCGCGCCGGACGATTCCGTGGACTGGCGTCGTGGCAACTATGTCGTGCTCGCCCGCTGCGGCCGCGTGGACAGCCCCGCCGGTTCGGGCGAGCTCAAGAAGGAAATCCAGATGGTAGCCGAAGGGTCGGTGCTCTGCGCCGCGGCGGCGCCGCGCGGGTCGGCCGTCGACGTCGCTCCCGACGGTTTCGCCCACCCGGTTTTCCGCGCCGGATTCGCGCTTTCCATCCCGCTGCCCGGCCCTGCCGAGGTGAGCTGATGCGCTACCGCCTCAAATGCCTGACCCCACTGCTGGTCGGTGACGGCCGCAAGCTCAGCCCCATCGATTACATGGTCTGGAAAGACCATGTCAACGTGCTGGACCAGTGGCGCATTTTCCGGCTCCTCGCTAAAGGCCCGCGCCTGGAAGGCTATCTCGCGCAGCTCAAGAGGGCCGACAAGCTCGATTTCGCGTCCTGGGGCGGCTTCGCGCAAAACTTCGCCGGGCGCCGCATTCCGTTCGAAAACGCCGCTTACCCGGCTTATTGGAACCGCGCCACGGGCGAGAGCCTGCATATTCCCACGTTCGCCACCGGCGCTTCCGGCCCCTATCTGCCGGGCGCCGCCATCAAGGGCGCGCTACGCACGGGCATGGTGTTCGCGCACTGGCGCGACGGCATGTTGCAGGATGTGCTCGCCCGCGTAAAGGGCGAGCGCGCCCCGCGCCGTCCCGCTGAAATCGTGGAAGAGCAGGCGCTTGGCCCCCCGGGTTCGAACCGCATGCGCTTCGTCGGCGCCGGAGATTCCGCGCCTATTGCGGTTTCGCGCTTCCAGATCTATCTGTTGCGCACCTCCACACTGCAGCCGCGCGGCGGCGGCCTCACGCTCGGCTGGAAGCAGAGCCCGCGCGGCTCGGTGGACGGCGCACGTCCCGAGGACAGCACTCCGCTATTCGCCGAAATGGCCGTTCCCGGCACCATATTCGAGGGTGATTGGAGCGAGAAGACGTTCTTCCTGCAACCCGAGGTGCGCCGATCGATCCGCTGGCCCGAGTCGTTCAATCGCGCCAAGATCTTCGAAGCCGTCAACGTTTACGCCGCGGGCCTGCTCGCGCTTCAGCGTCAGTACGCCTCCTGGGCCGGTCTGGGCCTGCTCGACCGGAGTTTGGACGAGTTGGAGCAGTGGCTCGTCGGCGCCCGCCAGAGAGGCTCTTGTCTGCTCTCGCTTGGATGGGGAGGCGGTCTCCCCGCCAAGAGCGCCTGGCTGGATGCCGCCAACCGCGACTACCGCCAGATCCTCGAGCAGTTCGCGCTTTACGACCGCGCGCTCGCCTCCAACCTGCCCTTCCCCAAGACGCGCCGCATCGTCTTCCTGAACAACAAACCCGCCACGCTGCCGGGCTGGGCGGAGTTGGCGATCGAAGACTGACCAGGTTAGTATTTCGCCAGTTCCTCAAAATCCACGTTCCCGCCGGAGAGCACCACGCCGATGGTCCGGATTCCAGCCGGCAACTTCCGGAACAGCACGGCCGCGGCGGGCACTGCGCCGCTGGGTTCCACCAGTATCTTCAGGCGCAGCAGGAGGAACTTCACGGCGGCGCGGATCTCGTCGTCGCTCACCAGCACCACACGCTCCACCAGTTGGCGGAGAACCGGGAAGGTCAGTTGGCCGGGCCTGGGTGCGCGCAGGCCGTCCGCGATGGTCTCGGGATGGGCCACCGTCACACGCTCGCCCGCCTGCATGGAAAGAAAAGTGTCATTAGCGCCTTCCGGCTCGGCGCCGAAGACGCGGATAGCGGGGTTCATGGCCGTGGCGATGGTGGCGCATCCTGAGAGCAGCCCGCCGCCGCCCACCGGCGCAATCAGCGCGTCGAGCGGGCCGGTCTCCTCCAGCAGTTCCATCGCTGCGGTGCCTTGCCCGGCCATGACCATGGGATGGTCGAACGGCGGCACCAGGGTGGCGTCCGTCTCCGCCATGATCCGCGAGGCAATCTCTTCCCGGCTCTCGGTGAAGCGGTTGTAGGCGACGATGCTGGCTCCGTGGGCACGGGTAGATTCCATCTTGGAACGCGGCGCGTCCTCGGGCATGACGATGGTGGCGCGCGCCCCCACGTGTTGGGCCGCGATGGCCACGGCCTGAGCATGGTTTCCCGACGAATAGGTCACAATCCCGCGCGCCAGCGCGCTCTCGGGCAACGACAGAATCAGGTTCGAGGCGCCGCGAATTTTGAACGCTCCTCCGCGCTGAAAGTTCTCGCATTTGAAGAACACGCGCACGCCGGCCTCGCTGTCGAATCCCGCCGAAGTAAACACCGGCGTCCGCCGCGCCAGCGGCCGGATCCGCTCCGCCGCCGCGCGCACATCGTCTGCTTGGATTGCCAGGTCCATGGCCTTGAGTCTAACCAATTCATCCCCCGAATCGGCAAGATTCCCTCCGGCAGTGGCGTCCCGGCCACGAAGAGCGGTATCGTGTGGTCATGGGGATGAATGACCTGCCGAACCCACGGTACGACCAGGCAAAGAGATCTGCACAGGCCCTCGGCGCCGCCGACCAACTGCGTCTCATTGCCGAACTCGTTGGGCAACTGAGTGGCGAACTAGACCTTCATCCCCGCCGGAGCCTGCTGGAGCTTCAGGGTTTAGGCAAAGGTGTCTGGCAAGGCGTCGATGTCGATGAGTACCTGCGCCGGGAACGCTCGTCGTGGAGTGGATAGACGCGCTTCGCGGCTCGACCGTCGGTCTGGACACGGGCCCACTGATCTACTACATGGAGGAGCACCCGGCGTTTCTCGCCAGGATCAAGCCGTTCTTCGAAGCTGCGGAGCGCAACGAATTCCGTATTGTGACTTCGTTGGTCACGCTTGTTGAAGTTCTGGTCCATCCACTTCGCGAAGGCCGGCCCGAGTTGGCTGAGGAGTATCGCAATATTCTCCTGCAGTCGCCCGCCCTGACCGCCATTCCGTTGGACGAGGGCATCGCTGAGGAAGCTGCCGGATTACGCGCACGTCATAATCTCCGAACACCAGATGCGATACAAATTGCGACAGCCATTCGCGCCGGCGCTTCCTGGTTTCTGACGAACGACGCCGAGTTGGCGAGCTTGTCCGAGATTCCGGTGCTCGTCCTGAAGCAATTGCCTTAGCCCAAGAATCGGGATTTCGCGATTCACTTTCATCGGGCCGGTGGTGCAGGTGGGGTGCGCTTCAATGGCATGGAAGAGGGCGTGAGTTCGAAGGCAACTCATCCCCCGAATCGACCGCTCATCACTTTTCGCGCCACGCGCGACCCAATCCGCGGCAGGATTCAATCATGAAACCTCTACTGATTTCACTCACTCTTGCGTGCAGCCTGCTGGCCCGGGATGCGTTTCAGGTCAAGGTCAGCGGCCATGGCCAAGCTATGATCCTTATCCCAGGGCTTTCCTCTTCCGGCGAGACCTGGGACACAACCGTGGCTCACTACAAAGACCGCTTCGAATGCCATGTCCTCACCGTCGCTGGTTTCGCCGGCGTTCCGCGAGTGCCTGCGCCCATGCTGGACCGCGTTCGCGACGGCCTGGCCGCGTACATCCGCAAGAACCAGCTCGAAAGGCCGGTCATTGTGGGGCACAGCCTGGGCGGGTTTGTGGCTCTGGCTTTGGCCGCAAAGTACCCCGAGCTTCCGGGCAAGCTTGTCATTGTGGATGCCTATCCCTTCTTCGCGGGCATCTCCGCTCCCGCCATCACGCCGGCGAAGGCCCAGGAAAACGTCGCACTGATGCGCCGGTACATGGACGCTCAAACCCAGGACATGTATGAGCGCTATACCAAATCCGGCGTGGCCACCCGCATGATGGTGACCAAGGACTCCGATTTCGAGCGCCTCATCCAATGGGGGCTGGCCTCCGACCGCACCGCCGTCACCGACGCTATGTGCGAGCTTTTCACCGCCGATCTGCGCGACGATGTCGCCAACATCAGTATCCCCACGCTGGTCCTCGGCACTTGGATCGGCTACAGCCAGTACACCGACCGCCAGCGGACCGAAGCCAATCTCCGGCGCCAGTACACCAAGCTGGCCGGCGTGGACATCCAGATCACCGACACCGCGCGCCACTTCATAATGTGGGATGATCCGGACTGGATGTTCGGACAACTGGACCGCTTTCTCGGCGTTGCCAAACCGGGGGCGAACCGATGAAGACGAAGATCGGCTACTGGACCTGCCAGGTTGCCGGCTGGCGCAGCTATTCCGCGATGGGAGGGTGGCGCGCCGGATCGCAGCGCTGCCGGCGCCCACCGGATGGGCGGCGGCGGGGAAGCAAACCGGGCTGAGGAGGGAGGGGACGGAGAGGTGTCTGAGAGACCGTTTGGAATGAGGCGCTTCCAGGTTTTTGCGTACCTGGAGGAGCCAGAGTTGGCCGCTTCCTGGGCCGCTGGAGTCGCTCGGGATGGAAAAGAATAAAATAAACGGCTCTAATGGAGGCGTTTGGAAGTATAATCGCTTATAATCCCTTCTGGCCAGGAGGCCAAAATGGAAACCTTGGTTGACATGGAGATAGGCCAATGTCACCGAACCCCGGAAATCGAATAGCTTAATACTGGTATGTTTCGCTTCTGGCCCCCTTCCTCGGCTGCCAGAGTCGCTCGGGATGGAAAGGGAGATGCTCTCCAACGGAGCAGGTTGGATGTACGATCGATGCTGGCCAGGATGGCAAAACGGGAATCTTGGCTAAGGAACCGTACCTTGGCGTAATGCGCAATTGTTAAGAGGAGGTTTTATGGTTACTAGGTTCCGCTGTTGCGTGATTCTGCTGATCGCCGCGTTGACCGGCTTCGCGCAGACCTTGACGGTGAACAAGGATCAATCCGTGGGTGGCAACCCGGTCACCGCCACAAACGTAGCCGTGGGTGTGCCTATTGTCTACACCATTACCATCTCGAGCTCGAGCTCGACTGAGCCACCGACCGTGAATGTGACGGATACACTGCCACTGAACTTCGTCGTCACTGCGGTAACGTGTTCCGCGATCAACCTCGCGGTGTGTGCAACGATACCTACTTCATTTTCGGGCCCCACGCTCACAATCACGGGTTTCAATATCCCCCAGGGCGGAACCATCACCCTGACGATTACGGGCCACTTTACGATGCCGAATGACGCGACCAATCCGTACTACACCAACGAGGTGGTGGCACAGCGCGTGGGAGAGCCGGTGGAACTTACCGCGGACGTGACGAAGACCATCACTATCCCCGCGAATAATCCATTGCCAGTGGACATCGGCGTGACCAAGAGTGTCACTCCAGCGACCGGAACCACGACGGCTGGAACGTCAACCGGCACTACGTATCACTACACGATCATCGTGACGAACCACGGGCCTGGGGATGTATACCTGGACGGGTTTTCGCTGACGGATCTCCTGACTAAACAGAGCGGTGTTTTCGTTTACTATGCGCTTTCAAACTTCACGTGCACCGGTTCGCCCTGCCCGACCTTGCCCCCGCCCCCGCCCCTCCCCCTATCGGGTGGCGTCTACCCGTCCATCACCTTGCCTACTTTTCGGTTGCATTGGGACACCCCCGGGTTTTTCCCGAACGGCAACACCATCACCATCCTGTTTGACGCCGTGTTCACCTCACCGTTCAACTGTGGCACCGGGCAGAGCACGATTCTGAACAAAGTCTTCTTAAGCCTGGGCAACACGACCAACAGCGTTGCCGACACCAATCCCGCGAATAATACGGGGCAAGCCACCTTGACCTCTTCCTACTCACTGTCTCCCTGCCCTCCCAGCCCGATTCAAAAACTGCAACTGAATCCGCCGCTTCCGAACCCGGCGGCCTGGGGAACGGATGTGCTTTACAGTATTACCATTACGAACACGTCCAGTTCCACGCAGACGAACCTCACGGTCAACGACTATCTCTGGCCCTTGACCGTACCCGTGATGCATGCGACGCTGACCACCTGCTCCGCGACTTCCCCCGCAATCTGTCCATCCACTCCAGGGCCATCCACACTGATCCCCAGCTTTACGCAACTCTTTTCGGTGAGTATTCCGTCACTCGCCGCCGGGAGCACGATTGTCATCAAGTTCACCATCAAATACGATGCTCCATGCGATACGGACACATCCAGCAATCCGCTTTCGGTGGTGAACTATGCGTCCATAATGTTCCTCGGTAACACCTTTAATTCCCAAGTTATTACCTTGCTCAATCCCCTTCCCGATTGTGGTCTTACGGTGACCAAGACCGTGGTGAGCGGTGACCCGGTGGTGCTCGGAACGCCGACGAAGTTCAAGATCGTATTCCAGAACCCATCGACGTTCGATGTCTGGGTGGCGACGTTGCTGGACAGCATGAGTTTGAGCAGCAGTACCTATGGCAACCTGCCATTTACCTACGGAGTATCGTCCTGCCAGGTGACCACTGGAACGGTCTCTCCCACGCCCACTGTGCCGGTCTCCGGGGTCTCGGGACTGGTCAGCTTCAATACTCCCGCGTGGAACGGAGTGCAGCCGATTCACAACAATGGCCCGATCGACTTCAGCCCCGGGGCCACTCTGGAGTGCACCTTCGAGATTACTCCGACGCAACCTGCCGGATGCCAGGGCACTGGCGCACCGAAGTTGCTGAACTCGGCGCTCATGAGCACCTCGATTCTCAACCCGAACGTTACGGTTCAGCCGGCCGTCTTTGCACAGGCAGCCGCGGCCCTTCCGCTTTGCCGGAACGTCACGGTGCAGAAAGACGTGCCCAATCCTGCCAGCACGGGGCCGGGCGGAACGGTGACCTTCACCATCCGGGTGATCAACAATAACCTGAACGATCCGGTGTCGCAATTCCTGCTGGACGATCCCCTGCAAGCGGGTTTGGGTTTCACGTTGGTAAGCGCGAGTTGCACGCCGGCCACGGCCTGCAACCCGCCGCCGGGGTTGGTGGGTGGAAACGTACAGGCTTCGATTCTCACCATCCCCCCCGGTGGCGAGGTGGACGTCACCATCGTGGTCAAAGCGCCGGTCACCGGCGGAAGTTACACCAATTTGGCCACAGGGGAGTTTCAGCAACAAGGCAACTTCTTCGTGGGAGGCGGAGTCTTGCAGAACACCGCCAATGTACAGGTTCTCACCCCGCATCTCACCAAGTCATTTAACCCGGCAACGGTGTCGTTTGGCTCAAACGCCACGCTGACGTTTACCATCACCAACGTGAACAGCGATCCCGCGCAGACCGGCATTACATTCCTCGAAACGTTGCCGGCAGGCCTGGTGTTCAATAGCGCGATACCCCTCGCGGTGAGTTGTCTCCCCCTTCCACAGGGAGCACCGCCGCATATCACGGCGGCCATCTCCGGTAATTTGCTGACGGTTACGGGCGGGCTGGCGGCCGGCGTTCACACTTGTACAGTCACGACCACGGTCACGGCGAATGGTTGCGGAGCGCTGACTAACGGTCCCACAAACATCCAGCAAACGGCAAATATCGACCCGACCGGGGCCACCGCAACCCTTCAGGTAATCAATTGTCCGTCCCCACTCAACTATTATCAGTACTCGGCCAAGTTTGTGTGCGGGGTCCAGAGCACTGTGCCTTATCCGGAGCTGCCGGTGCTGGTTCCGGGGGTCTACTATAGCGCGATCAACGTGCACAACCCCACGGAAGACAATGTCAGGTTCTGTAAGAAATTCGTCACCGCTTCACCCGGAGAGCAAGCCGGCCCGCTTACCCAGTATTTCCCTGCCAGCCTCGGGCAGAACCGAGCCCTGGAGATTGACTGCGCCGACATCTACAAACATACCCGCGTAAGGCCCAACAGTTTTCTGAAAGGATTTGCGGTGATTGTAAGCCCCACACCGCTCAATGTGGTGGTCGTGTACACAGGGGGGACACTCCCCACAACTGTGACACCCGGCCAACTCGCGACCATGGATGTCGAGACCGTCGCCGAGCGACGCACTAGCGTGCTACCTCACTGTTGGCCGATTCCATTTCCGCCAGCGCCTTTACCGCCGGAGCCGCCAGTGAGGTGACGGCGTTTGAGGGTGCGCGCTAGTGGTCGGTGGGCCGGGACGCGCGGAGGACGCCGCCGGCCGGTTTCGTGCCTGTCCCCGTGGTGTCCAGCGGAAAGCGCACGGGACGGCGTTGCTGGGCGCCTGAAGGGGCTGGTTTTCAGCGCCCGCTCAGGCTCCATGCTGCCTCCGATAGTCCGGGTGGCCTGACGCCCGACGCAGGTCAACGACAGAATCGCGCTTCAGGACGAAGCAGAGCCGCGGGAAGTCTATCCGTGCTAAAGCGGTTGACGTGCGTAGGAACGAAAAGGGGCTCACAGTGTGGCGTTTGTACCGTTCATTGCCTCGGTATCATGCCCTCGTCGTAGAAGTGCTCCATCCCGGATAGATTGCCAAAAACGCCGAAAGGTTTAGGGAGTGCCATCAGTTTCCCATCTTTTCCAATGAGCGGCAAGACAATTCATCCCCCGAATCGACCGCCCATCACTTTCCGCGCGACGGATCAGCCAATCCGCGGCATTCTTCAATCATGAAACTCCTACTGCCTTCGCTCCGCTTAACCGGCAACGCGCGCCATTTCATAATGCGGGATGATCCGGACTGGATGTTCGGACAACTGGACCGCTTTCTGAACCTTGCCAAACCGGGGCCGGTGCGATGAAGACGAAAGTCGCCTACTGGACTTGCCAGGTTGCCGGTTGGGGCGCCTATTCCGCGATGGGGGCGGTAGCCGGCGCTCAACAGGTAGGGTGGCGCTTCAGCCTGGTTGCCGGCTGGGTTCTGTTCTTCCTGTACAGCATCGCCCTGACGGATCTGTTTCGCCGCGAAATCCGCCGGCGGCAGTGGCTGACGGCGCCGTCCAGGCGGACCTATGCGCGGGTCTTCGGCGCCGCCGTTTTGGTGGCGGCGGTACAGACATTCCTGGTGATCTCAATCGATTGGCTGTTCGAAGGCGAGCGAAGCGTGTTTTTGCACCTCGCCGCGACGCTGGCGGCCTGGGCGGGCATCACGGTCATCACCATTCTTTGGACCATCTTCTATATCGCGCTGACCGGGCCGCGCCGCTACCAGGAAAAGGAGGTGCGCTTGCAACTGGCGCTCCGCGAGGCTGAGCTGCGCGCGCTCGAAGCCGAGATCAATCCTCACTTCCTGTTCAACTGCCTGAATTCGATCCGGGGGCTGGTGGCTGAGAATCCCGCCGTGGCCCAGGACATGATCACGCGGCTGGCCAATATTCTCCGCTACAATCTGCATCGCGACCTCATGCACACCGTGCCGCTGGCATCGGAAGTGGAAGCGGTGGCCGATTACCTGGCGTTGGAATCGGTTCGCCTGGAAGATCGCTTGCGCGTGCAATTCGACATCGCGGCTGAAGCCGGACAGGTCCCCATCCCGCCCATGCTCCTGCAAACGCTGGTGGAGAACGCCTTGAAGCACGGGATTGCAAAGCTTCCCGAGGGCGGCGATGTTGTCATCCGCGCCGCCGTGGCAGGCGACCGCCTGTTGGTGGAAGTCGAGAACAGCGGCCAGCTCGCGGAGGCGGAGCCGGAGCCGGGCGCCACCCAGTTGGGTCTCAACAATACGCGCGAGCGGCTGCGCATCCTCTATGGCGACCGCGCCAGCCTGCAAATGAAGAACCGCGACGGTGACCGGGTGGCCGCCACCGTGCTGATTCCGAGGACCGCATGAAGGCCCTGATTGTCGACGATGAGCGCCTGGCGCGGCTGGAGCTGCGGCGGCTGCTGGCGGCTCATCCGGAGGTCGAGATCGCTGGCGAAGCGCGCAGTGGAGAAGAAGCCCTGGCGCTTATCCCCAAGCTCACGCCGGATCTCGTGTTCCTCGATATCCAGATGCCCGGAATGACGGGTTTCGACCTGTTGGAGCGCCTGGAAGATGTTCCCCCGGTGATCTTCACCACAGCTTACGACGAGTACGCCATCAAGGCCTTTGAAGTGAGCGCGCTCGACTATCTGCTCAAGCCGATAGCTCCGGCGCGGCTGGCGGCGGCGCTGGCGAAGGTGCGTCCCCGTCCCGAAACGCCGCGCCTGGAGCAGGTCTTCGTCCGAGACGGCGAACGCTGCTGGATCGTTCGCCTGCCGGATATTTTTCTGCTGGAATCCGAGGGAAACTACACACGCGTGCGCTTTGGAAACGAGCGGCCGCTGATTCGGCGGTCGCTGAATGCGCTGGAAGGCCAGCTCGACCCCGCCATGTTCTTCCGCGCGGGGCGCAAGCAGATCATCAACTTGAAATGGATCGAGAGGGTGGACGTGGGGGTCGGCGGCGGGTTGGTGGTGACGCTCGGCGGCGGCCAAGCGGTGGAGATGTCGCGGCGGCAGTCGGCGAGGTTGAGGGAGATTCTGAGCCTGTGGGGATAGCAATCGGCGATCCGTGGTCAGCCCCACCCAACGCGGCTGACCGCCGAAAGCTGACTGCTAGGAGCTTGTCCCCAGTGGCCCTCGCCGTGCTACCATCTCAACGAGTCACATCTGGAGACCCATCATGGCCAAAGGTTTCGTTGCCATTACGGTGGAACGGTGCAAGGGGTGCGGGTTTTGCGTAGAGTTTTGCCCCACCCACGTACTGGCGCTTTCTTCCGCTTTTAATTCAACGGGATACCATCCGCCGCACGTCATAGCCGCTGAGAAGTGCAGTGGCTGCGACCTGTGCGGCATGTACTGCCCGGATTTCGCCATCTTCGGAGCGCGTTATGCACGCTGACCCGAAAGGAGTTCTCACGGGGGTCCATTTTCTCGACGGTGACCATGCCTGTTGCGAGGGAGCACTCGCCGCCGGTGCGCGATTTGCCGCAGGATACCCCATTACCCCCTCCACCGAAGTGGTGGAACGTTTTGCCAGCAGAATCCCCACCGTGGGTGGCATCTTTATCCAGATGGAGGACGAATTGGCCGCTTCCATCGCCATCCAGGGCGCCGTCTGGGCCGGCGCGAAGGCCTTCACCGTCACTTCCGGGCCTGGTTTCTCCCTCATGATGGAGCACGTGGGCCTGGCTGCCATGACCGAAACGCCTTGCGTGTTCGTCAACGTGCAGCGCGGCGGCCCCTCGACGGGGCTTCCGACCCTGCCCGGCCAGGCGGACATGATGCAAGCCAGGTGGGGATCCCACGGCGATTACGGAATCATCGCGCTGTGCCCCAACTCTCCGCAGGAATGCTTCGACCTCACCATCGAGGCGTTCAATCTCTCCGAGGAATTCCGCGTCCCGGTGATGATGATGCTGGATGAGTGCGTCGGCCACATGACGGAAAAGGTGGTCATTCCGGAGCCCGAAAAGATCGAGCTTACGCCGCGCCGCTACACCAAGCTTCCGCCGGAGGAGTACCGGCCGTTCGAGCCGCGGGAGGATCTGGTCCCCGACATGGTGCGCGCCGGGGAAGGCTACCGGTTCCATATCACCGGCCTTACGCACGACGAGCGCGGTTACCCCAACATGGGCGCGGAAGCGCAGGACCGCCTGGTGAGGCGCCTGCAAGCCAAGTTGAAACCGCTCGAAAATGGCCGCTCCCTGTGCGAAACCGAAAACCTGGAAGACGCCGACGTGGTGGTGGTCTCTTACGGCATCACGGCGCGCGTGGCGCAACGCGCCATCCAGCTTGGCGCTCGAGCGGCGTTCGCGCCGGCAAGTTCCGCCTGATCACGGCGTGGCCGTTCCCGGTGGAGCGCATCCGCGAGTTGGCCGGCCGCGTGAAGGCCTTCGTGGTGCCCGAGCTGAATCTCGGCCAGATGGTCTACGAAGTGGAACGCGCGGCCGCGGGCCAGGCCAGGGTGATCCCGGTCAGCCACGCGGGGGGCACCGTGCACAACCCCGACACGATTCTCAATGCCATTGTGGAGGCGGCCCGATGAGCCAGACGACGACACTCGAAATCCCCGAAGGCGCTCAAAACCCCGTCGAGCCATTTCTGCGGATGGACCGGATGCCGCACATCTGGTGCCCCGGATGCGGCATCGGCACCACGGTCAACTGCTTCACCCGCGCGCTGCTCGATTCCAAAGTGAACCTC
>Ga0187850_10003461_pt1 | contig 13359 bp, 14 predicted proteins | sample June2016WEW_4_15_FD_132436 | JGI IMG/M metagenome (GOLD analysis project Ga0187850, IMG submission 132436) | Peatland microbial communities from SPRUCE experiment site at the Marcell Experimental Forest, Minnesota, USA - June2016WEW_4_150 | ecosystem: Environmental > Terrestrial > Soil >... | reverse complement strand
CGCGGCCCAGTCGCGCCAGCGGTACGGCTCCTTGAGTGTTGGCGTGAACTCCGCTCCGACGGCCTTGGCGGTCTCGGCTTCCGTGGCCTCGCGCTCGTCGAGGATGCGGAGGAAGAGGATCCAGGTGAGTTCGGGGACGTACTGGAGCGCGCCGGCGCAGTTCGAGCGCCGCATGATGTCGCAGATGGACTTCACCACCGCGTTGACCGACTGCGGCGTGGCGAGCTTGCGGGCGGTGCCGTTGTTCTTGCGGCCTCGGGGCATCAGCCGTTGCCTTCAGGCGTGAGGTTCGCGGGCTCCTCGAGGATGTCGAGGATAGCCGTGGCGCAGAAGAGGCGGTCGCGCTCCGCCTTGTTGACCTGCCGTAGAATGTTTAGCTGCACGAGCCGCTCCACCGCGCGCTCGGCGGTGGTGTAGGCGACCTTCTCCCGCTTGGCGATCGCCTTCACCACACAGTAGGGGTTGGCGGCGAGGTCGTCCACCAGCTTGAGGGGCAGGCCCGACCTCGCGCCGGCGAGGGAGCGCCGCCAGCCCTCGAGCAGATCCGAGATGCGAACCGCGCGACTCACCGCGTCCTCGGACTGCCGGGCCACGCCGTTCAGAACATAGCCCACCCACTCGTCCCAGTCGCCTTCCCGGCTCACGGCCAGGAGGCGGCGGTAGTACTCCTGCCGCGTGGCCTCGAAGAACGCGCTCAGGTAGAGGAGGGGCGAGGGGAGCAGCCCGCGCTCGAGGATGAAGAGCGTGTTGATGAGACGGCCGACGCGGCCGTTGCCGTCGCGGAACGGGTGGATGGCCTCGAACTGGTAGTGGAGCAGCGCCAGCTGCACGAGAGGTGGAAGAGCGCGGTCAGACAGGTACTTCTCCCACGCGGCGAGGCACTCCGGCAGTTCCGCCGCCGGCGGCGGCACGTAGGTAGCTTCGTGGATCGGCGAGCCGGGGCGGCCGATGTAGACCTGGCCGCTGCGGAATTGCCCCGGCGTCTTCGCGTGTCCGCGGACGCCCCGCATCAGCCGCTTGTGCAGGTCCTTCACGAGTTGAAGGGAGATGCGCTCCGTCTTGAGGCGCTCGATGCCGAGGTCGAGGGCGGCGATGTAGTTCGTGACCTCGGCGAGGTCGTCGGGATCCCGCTCCACCTCGGCGCCCGCCTCTTCGGCTAGGAGTTCGGGGAGCGTGGTGGTCGTGCCCTCGATCCTGCTCGACAGCACGGCCTCCCGGCGCACGAAGGGCCGCATCAGGATGAGCGGGTTGGGGAGGCCGCGGGCTTCGCCCGCCAACCGGCCGATCAGCCGGTCAGCATCGGAAAGCGCTCGCCAAGTCTGGGCCGAGTAGGTCACGGCGGGAGGGAGGGGAGCTGGGACGTAGGCCTCGTAGCCGTCCGGGTGCTCGACGCGGCGTCCGTGGGGTTGGCGCTTGCTGTCTGCTGCGCTCACGCCGGCTCTCACTATTAGCGGTTACTGCGTCTACGCGATAACAGCGCTGGTCGCCAATTTCGAGGGCGATAATAAGCTAGCGCACTATTGGCGATTATGCCACTGAATCGATAACAACTAGCGGGACCTAATCGGCGCGTACGGCTCCCGGCAAAGCTGCACCGGCCACGGGGCTCAAGGCAGCTCGCACCGCCTAGATGAGTGCTACCCTAGCTGGCAGGCCTCCACCCGTCGCGTCCTTCGCCGGAACTCGCACGCGACTGGGAGGCTGCTTGTTCGCGGCATAGGGCGCGACGTACTCGACGGCCTCACCGACGGGATGGGGAGGAACCTCGCCCTCGCTGGTGTACGATTCCAGAAACGCCAGCAAGGCTGGCTTGAACTCGTACAGCACTTCACTCTCAGACGGGGCGGCCACCAGGAAGTCCGGGAGCTGGGCGATGCGCATTTCGTGATGCGTGCTCCCGAACTCGTCCGTCACCCGAAAAGGGCCACGGATGGACCAAGGAAGCATCAAGTAGTCACGGGCGTTCATTCGGGACAAGCTCCTGTCTCCAAGATCCGCCTCGCGGTTTCCTTCACGTAAGCCGGTAGAACGTGGCCGGGCTTCCTGACGAGGCCAACGCGGCGTCCGGAGGGGTGCTTCCAGACTAGGTGATCGCCTTTGCCACCTGCTACGTGGAAGCTCGCCGCTTCAAGCCATCGCGCCAAGTCAGCATAGCGGAAGTTCGTCGCCTTGGACTCTAGCGAATGCCGGATGTCGCTGCAATCCCGTGCCGTGAGCGCCAATCAGCCCTCTGGCGCAGGTGCTTGCGGCTTACGAAGATAGAGCGGAACCTCGGCCACAGTCTGATCGTCGACTCGCAGCTCGAAGCTGTACGTCCCCATCTGTGGGAAGGTGACGTTCCGCACCCCCAAGACAACGGGAATCGACCTCTTCTCGCCGGAGTACTCGGGGCCGGGGGGCGGTACTGCTACTTCGCCGATGAGTGGCGGAAGAACGGTGTTGCCATCCTCATCGACAAGGTGGAGCAGGATCTTGTGCGTGCCGGAATCCGCTGCATCGACGAGAAGTTTGGCGACGAACCAGAGCGTGGGATGGGTAGCCGGCGCGTCCGCAGCGAAGATGGTGTCGAACTCGCCCAGGATGTTGAGCTTTCCCTCGATCGAGATGTTCGCCGAATCGGCGATCAGCGCGAGTTGCTTCTCCACGGGTGCCCCCGATGAACGGTAGTGGCTTCTGCGATGGGGGAAGCGTATGCGCCCCTGGAGGGGACGTCTAGGCCGACGCTCTCGCTTTCAGTCGCACGGGAGAGGATCGTCAGTCCGACGGGTGAGTGCCTTGCCGTTTCAATGCCGGACAGGTGCAGGATAATGCGGGGGCGACATAGCCGAGACGGGTGGCCAGCGAGTACAGCCCTTCGCGTCGTGCTTCACAGGTGATTCGAGAGACTAGGCCCGGACCCTTCGAACGCATCCCGCAGGAGCCCGGCGGGGAGGGCCTCGATGGCGGCACGCTCGGCTTCAGCTGCGGTGCTCATCGCGTGCGATCGCCGATGCCGTTCGCCCAGATCCGACACGACTTGCTCCTGCATGGCGAGGGACGGAATCGGAACCTCTAGTGTAGTGTCGCCAAAGTCGCTTGGGCTTTGCGGACCTTGGCGAGGATGTGGCTGACCCGCGCCGTCCAGACGAAGGGCGTCGGGGCGAGGTTGCGCTGATCGATGTACGCGAGGATCGCCGCCTCGAAGTCCTGGACGCTGATGACGGCGAGCCGGCGGAGTTGGCGCTCGGTGATCTCGGCGAAGAAACGCTCGACGAGGTTGAGCCACGAGGCCGAGGTCGGCGTGAAGTGGAAGTGGACCCGGGGATGGTGCGCGCGCCACGCCTCGACCGTCGGGTGTTTGTGGGTCTGGTAGTCGTCGAGGATGACGTGGATGGCGAGGCCGGCCGGGACGCTGCGCTCGACGCGTCGGAGGAAGCGCAGGAACTCCTGATGCCGGTGGCGCGGCATACAGTCGCGGAGGATGGTGCCGCTGGCCACGTTGAGCGCCGCAAAGAGGGTGGTGGTGCCGTGCCGTTGGTAGTCGTGGGTCATCGTGCCCGCGCGGCCCTTCTTGAGCGGCAGCCCCGGCTGCGTGCGGTCGAGCGCCTGGATCTGGCTCTTCTCGTCGACGGAGAAGACCACGGCGCGTTTGGGCGGATCGAGGTAGAGGCCCACGACATCACGCAGCTTGGCCACGAACTGGGGATCGCGCGAGAGCTTGAAGCGGCGCACCCGGTGGGGCGGGAGCCCATGGGCGCGCCAGATACGCGCGATCGTGGCGTGATGGAGGCCGGTGGCCTGCGCCATCAGGCGCGTGCTCCAGTGGGTGGCCACGTCCGCAGGGGGCGTGCTGTGCAGCGTGCGCTCCACGACCGCCTGCTCGTCCGCCGAGGTGATGCGCTTCGGGCGACCGGAGCGGGGGCGATCCGCCAGCAGTGCGTCGAGGCCTCCCTGCTCGTAGCGGTCGAGCCAGAGCGTGACGGTGGGACGGGCCACGTCGAGGCGCTCGCAGATGGCGCTGCCCGACTGGCCCGCCGCCGAGGCCAGCACGATCTGGGCGCGCTCGACCACGCGGTGCGGCCTCGTGCGAGTCCGGACCAGACGCGCTCCAGCCGGGCACGATCACCGCGGCGGAGTGCGACCACACGGATGGGGAGGGGCACGACCTCCAACATCCAGCAGGCCATCACATTATGCAAGACACTTTAGCGACAGTGCGCTAGTGGACCGTCAGCGCGATGCCGAAGGTGACGAGCGTTTCGTGGACGCGGGTGCGGTTCGTGACCTGCGCGCCGCTCGGGAGCACCAGCACCGCCGGGGTGCCTGTGTCCCCCTGGTACCCATAGTGCACCTGCAGCACGGGCGTCAGGGATATCATCCGGTCCACGCGAAGGTCCCACCCGAGGGCGGCGACCGCACCCATGCCGCTCCCGACCTCATCGGGCCCATCGGGGTCGTGGTTCCGGAACTCGGACCTGCTTACGCCCGCCTCTAGAAACAGGCCGCGCTCGCGCATGGGATACAGCCGGAGTGCCACGCCCACGTCCATCACACCTTCGCTCGTCCCGACGCGGTGCGAGGCGTCGAGCATGATGCTGAGGAGGACCTGCTGGCTCAGCGCGTAGCCTGCGCGGAGAGAGCCGAGCGTAGCAGCAGCGCGCCCTGCATCGGAGCACGTCGTGGCCGGCGGCAGCGTATCCCAGGGATTCGCCCCGCCGCCGCAGGAGAAGTCGAGGCGACCGTACCCCACGCCGGCGCTGAACCAGAAGCCCGTTCGGACCTGCGGGAAGGACTTGGAGGCCGAGACTTGGGCGATCAGCGCCGTGGAAGCGAGCGAGACGACGAGCACCAGCAGTGAGCCGGCACGCAGCGCGGCGCGCTGGCCCGCCGCTCCAGGATTCACTTCCCCAGCTCCCCCACCGTCCACGGCGCCGTCCGGCTCGCCGTGGCCGACCGCTGCGCCGCGACCACGTCCGCCGTGACCGCCGGCGCCGCGTTCCCGAACGACGAGCGCACGTACGTCAGCACCGCCGCGATCTCGGCGTCGCTCAGCTGGTCGGCCCACGCCGGCATCGCGCCGTTGAACGAGAGTCCCTTCACCGTCACCGGCCCCGAGAGGCCCCTCAGCACGATCCGCACGGCACGCTCCGCATCGCCGAGCGCGTACTCCGAGCCGGCCAGCGGCGGGAAGGCGCCGGGGAGTCCCTGCCCCGTGGCCTGGTGGCACATCGCGCAGCGACTCGAGAACACCGACGCACCGTCCACCGGCGCGCCGGCCGTCGCGCGGGCACCAGCGGCCGCCGCGGTGCCCGGGCCGGCGGGCGTCGCCGCGGCGTGCGGCGCGTCCACGCCCGTGTGCACCGCCGCCGCGCCGGTGAAGACTCCGGAGTACCGCCCGAGGTAGAACCCGCCGAACACCAGCGCCAGCACCGCCGCCGCCCAGAACCACCACGGCCCCCGCTCCGCCCCCTCGCCGGGTTCCTGCGGCTCGCGGAACGCCTGGCGGTGCACCGCCAACACGTCCACATCCCCCGTCTCGTGGCTCTCCCGCTTGCGGATCTCCTCGGGCGGGACGTCGCGCCCCGGGGGGGGGCCGGTCATGGCGCACCTCCCCTGGTGGCCCGCGGATCGTAGTCGCGCTTCATCGCGAGCAGATAGTCCACCAGCACCCGCGCCTTCGGCCCTGCCACCAGCACCTTCCCCGCCGGCACGAGGCCGGGAGGCGTGTTCACGATCTCGTCCCCCATCTCCGCCTGATCCTTGAGCGCGAAGAGGAACGGGAACGACGGCATCACCGAATACGGCGCGACCGCGCGCGGCAGGTAGAGGTGCAGGTAGTGCCAGTCCCGGCTCGGCTGGCGCACACCGATGTTCATCAGGTCCGGCCCGGTGCGCATCGTGCCGAGGAGGTGCGGCCGGTCGTAGACGTAGTCCTCGGGCTCGGACGCGCGGCCCCAGCCCCGCGCCGAGTCCGACCCGAACGACGGCGTCCGCACCTGCTGGCTGTGGCAGTAGTAGCAGCCGAGGGACGTGTAGAGCGTACGCCCCTCCCGCTCGGCCGCCGTGTACGGCTTGAGCCCCGCCGGCGCCTGCACGTCCGCCAGCTGCACCTGCGGGAGGCCGATGAGCACCACGAAGGCGAAGGTGACGGTCGCCACGGCCCCGAGGAAGATGACGAGGTAGCGGTTCACGCGGCCGCCCTCCCCTCCGCCCACGCGGGCTCCGAACGCTCCGGCCCGCGCCGCCGCACCATCAGCCAGTAGTGGTACGCGAAGACACAGTGCGCAGCCAGCATCAGCGTCCCCCCCACCGACCGCGCCACAAGGTACGGCTTGGTCACGTTCACCACGTCGGCGAAGGGCACCGCCGGATCAAGCATCCGCGCGCCTTCGAGCCAGCCGCCGATCGTCAGCGCGACGAAGTAGACGGTGATCCCCGCGAGGGCCAGCCAGAAGTGCCAGCGGATCAGCGCCGGCCGCGGCCACTCCCAGTCCACCAGCCGCGGCACGATGAAGTAGAACGCGCCGAAGAGGATCATCGAGGCGAAGCCGTACACGCCGAGGTGCGCGTGCCCCACGGTGAAGTGGGTGAAGTGCGTCACCCGGTTCACCGTCCGTAGCGCCTCGGCGGAGCCCTGGAGGCTCACCGCCGTGTAGATCATCGCCCCCGCCACCGTGAAGGCGAGCGTCGGGCTGTGCCGCAGCGCCCCGAAGCGGCCGCTCATGGTGCTGTGGAAGTTCACCGCGGTCGCCGCCACCGGGATGACCATCATCACGCTGGCCGTGATCGAGACGGTGATGAGCCACGTCGGCACCGGCCCGCCGATGAGGTGGTGGATGCCGTTCAGCGAGTAGAAGAACGCCAGCGCCCAGAAGCCGACCAGCGAGAGCCAGTAGCTCCGGATCGGCCGCCCCAAGACCTTGGGAATCAGGTAGTACGCCGCCCCGAGCGAGAGCGCCGTGATCCACAGGCCCAGCGCGTTGTGGCCGTACCACCAGTTCACCGCCCCTTGGCCCACGCCCCCCCAAACGGGCAGGTTGGCGGTGACGAAGATGATCGGGAACCACACCATCGCCGCGAGCGCGTACCAGACGCTGACGTAGAAGTGCTTCGTCTTCCGCCGAGCGACGGTCATCAGCACGCTGTACGCCATCAGCCCGCCCGCGATCGCCACGATGGCGTCGATCGGGTACGGGATCTCGAGCCACTCCAGCCCGTCGGTCCAGCCGGCGAGCAGCGCGCCGATGCCGAGCACGAGGAAGAGGTTCCAGCCCACCGCCGCCGCCGTCGCGAAGGCGGGCCGGTGGAGCGGCGCGCGCACCAGCCGCGGGATCATCCACACCGCCACGCCCACCAGCGCCATGGACGACCAGCCGTACGCCACCGCGTTGAGGTGCGCCGTCCGCACACGGCCAAAGGTCCAGAGCGCCTGCCCGGCGAGCCAGTCGGGGAACTGGAACTTGAGCGACGCAGCCAGCCCGAGGAGCGAGCCGACCAGGAGCCACACCACCGCCGAGTGGAAGAAGAGCAGGACTGGCCGCCGGGTGCTCCGGTCGGCGGCGATCCGCTCGCTGACCGCCACTTGCGGCGGCGGCGTGTCCTCGTAGACCAGCGGCACGGTCGTCATGGAGTGGGCTCGGCGTGCTTCCGGGGGATGACGCGGGTGGAGGGCGCGCGCCGCTCCGCGGGCTCGTCCTCGTCGTCGAACACGAGGAAGGCCGTCTGCTCCGCGTCGGTGAACTCCCCGCGCAACGCCGCCCACGCGAAGGCGGCGCCGGCGAGCACCGCCCCGGCAAAGCAGATGGCGAGGATGAACACGGCAACGGGACTCACGGCGCCGCACAAGTTGGCGGCGGCGCTCCCGCTGGACAAGCGGTCGAACGCCGAGTGCATTACTCGGGATTTGCGGACGTGTCTATCGGTTGAGAGGTGATCTCACCACTTGCGTGGCCGCCCGGAAAACGCGGAGTTTGCGCTGGAGGAACGGGAGGCGGACATGCTGAAGGTCATATTGTGGTCCATCCTGGCGGTGTGGGTGGGCATCGCCTTGGTGCTGCTAGGCGCCCTGGTCGTGACGCTGGTGACGGCGACGGTGCGGATGCTCCGGGACCGGCTCGGCGTGAAGGGAAGCGTGTACTGCCCGGTACACGAGCGCACGATGGCGGTGGTGGGCGTGCCGACAAGCTTCGGCGACGCACCCTACGACGATCTGCGCCGCTGCGAGGCGTTCGACGAGGGCGCGATCCGCTGCCAGAAGACCTGTCTGAAGTGGGATAAGGCGCAGGACATCTGAGCCTGGGGAGTTCCCTTCTCTTGCCCGCCCGGCCCGCGCTTACGCAGGTCGGGCGGGTTTCCTATCGCACCTCCGACATCGCCTTCCTGACGGCCGCGCACAGTCCCTGTCAGAGGTCGCGGCGGGCGAACACCCCGAAGGCGAGGACGAGGCCCGCGGCACCCACGGCGGCGAGGACCGCGACGTCCTGCACCGCCACCCCCTCGCGCAGGATGCGCTGCGGCTGGTAGTAGCTGAACAGCGACAGCGGCCGGAGGAACGCGATCGCGCTCCACACCCGCGCCAGATAGTCGAGGACGTACGACCCGGCGAGGAGACCGGCGCACCAGGAGACCGCGGCGCCCCCCTCGCGGCGCGTCGCCGACACGAAGAGCGCCACGCATCCGGCGCTCGCGAAGAGGAGCAGCGCCATCGCCGCCACGGGGAGGAGGTCTCTCGCCGCCACGCCTTCCAGCGGCCGCATCTGGAGCCCCAGGGCGGTGCCCGCCCAGCCGGCGAGGGCGATGACCGCCAGCCCTCCCACCAGCCCGAGCGCGGCCGCGGTGACCTGCGCCGACCGCGACACCGGGCGCGAACCGATCAGGTCCATCGTCCCTCGCCCGATCTCTCCCGCCAGCGCCCCGGCCGACACCCGCACCGCCCAGACGCCCAGGAGCAGGAGCGGGAACGGGTGCACCCAGCCGAATCCGAGGAAGCCGCGCGCGCTCAGGTTGGCGACGAGGTCCTCGCCGACGAGCACCCGCACCGGCGCCGGCGCCATGTCGAGCAACTCGCGCACGAACCCGGTCTGCGCGGCGGCGGGAACGACCCGCGTGATCGCCCAATGGAAGAGGGCGTTCCCCGCCGCCAGCAGCAGCAGCGCGGCGCGGTGCCGCCGCCACAGGTGAGCGAGCAGCGTGCCGGCGCTCACCGGTACCGCTCCAGGAACGCTTCCTCGAGGCTCGGCGCCTCGACCACCAGGTCTGCGAGCGGCAGCATCCCGAGGCGCGCGACGAGCGCCGGCAGTTCCTCCTGCGCCACCAGGAGCGCGATCTCGCGCGGCGAGGCCGCGACCAGCGCGCCGAAGTGGGCGAATGGCTGCGGGTCCACGTCCGCCGCGAACACCGCCCTCACGCGCCGCCGCTCGGTGCGGCGCAGGTCCGCGACGTCCCCCGCGAACACCAGGCGGCCCACGCGCAGCATCGCCACCCGGTCGCAGAGACGCTGCACCTCCGCGAGCACGTGCGAGGACACGAAGATCGTCGTCCCGCGCCGCCGCGCTTCGGCCACGATCTCGTAGAACGCCTGCTGCACCAGCGGGTCGAGCCCCTTCGTCGGCTCGTCGAGGAGGGCGAGGCGTGGGCGGCACTGGAGCGCCTGGACGATGCCGAGCTTCTGGCGCATCCCGTCGGAGTAGGTGTGCACCGCCCGCTTCAGGGTGGCGGCGTCGAGTCCCAGGCGATCGAGCAGCGCCGCACGCTCCACCGGCTCGCGCTGCGAGAGGTGCGCGAGGAAGTCCAGGGTCCGTTGCCCCGAGAGCTGCGGCCAGAACGCGACCTCGCCGGGGAGGTACCCCACGGCGCTGCGCCACGCGGCGCCGCCGAGGGTCACCGCGTTGCCGAGCACCGTGGCCCGCCCGCCACTCGGCGCGAGGAGCCCCAGCAGGAGGCGGATCGTCGTCGTCTTGCCCGCCCCATTCGGGCCCAAGAAGCCGAAGACCTCCCCCTGCTCGACCCGCAGGGAAAGGTCCTCGAGGGCCCGCACGGCGCCGAAGCGCTTCGTCAGGCCATCGGCGGTGAGCGCGGCCGCCTCGGGCGGCATCGCGTCACCCCCGCCCAGCGCCGCGCGACCCCGCGGCACGGAGGGTGCGCTGCGACCGGCGAGTCGGTATGCTATTCACGGGCCCAGTCTGCGAGCCCTGCCGTCCCGAGTCAAGCCGCCCTGCCCGTCCTGGAGGCCCAGTGCGCGCTGCCGCCCGTTCCGTCGCCCTCGCCGTCCTCGCCGCCGCGCTGGGTGCGGCATCGCTTCCCGCCCAGGTGCCTCAGGACTCGGTCACCGCGCGCCTGCAGCGGGCCGAAGAGGCGCTCGAGCAACTCCGCGCCGAACTCGGCCAGCAGGATCAGGGCGCGGTGCGCTCGCACTCCCGCCATACGCTCGAGCTGACCGGGCAGGTCCTCGTCAACGCCTTCTACAACAGCGCCAAGACCAACAACAGCGACGTCCCCGTCTACGCCGACACGCTGACGCCCAGCGACCTCCCGGGCCTCCCCACGCACAACCTCGGTGCGGCGGTCCGCCAGACCCGCCTGGGCCTCGCGCTCTCGGACGTCCGGGCGATCGGCGCGATAGTCTCCGGCACGGTGCAGGTGGACTTCTTCGGCGGGCAGCAACCGAGCACCGGCGGCCGCACCTATCCGCTCCCGCGCCTCCGGGTCGCGGCGGCGCGGCTCGACTGGGCGCACGTCGGGCTCCTCGTCGGACAGGACGCGCTCGTCATCGCGCCGGTGAATCCCGTCTCCTTCGCCAGCTTCGCGACCCCCCTCTTCGCGTCGAGCGGCAACCTCTGGTTCCGCGCCCCGCAGGTCCGACTCACCGCGGAGACGTCATGGCGCGCGCACCTCGGCGTGCAGGCCGCGGCCCTCGCCCCCCTGCAGCCTCTCGCCCAGGGCGCGCTCCTCACCCAGCCGGACAGCGCCGAGCGGAGCGGCCGGCCGAGCGTCGAAGGGCGCCTCTACCTGGCGTGGGGCGACGGCGAGACGGCGAGCGAGATCGGCGTGGGGGCCCACCTCGGGTGGCTCGCCACGACCGGCGACACGCTGCTGGAAAGCCACGCCTACGCTGCCGACGCCCGCATCGCGCTCGGCCGGCACCTGGCCATTGCCGGCGAGGCCTTCACCGGCCAAGCGCTCGGCGCCCTCGGCGGCGCGGTCGGCCAGAACCTCGGCCGGGACCACACGCCGATCCGCAGCCGCGGCGGCTGGGCGCAGCTCGACATCAAGCCGGGGGCGGGGTGGGAATTCGGCGGGGGGTACGGGATGGACGATCCCAACGTGTCCGACCTGCCGCTCGTCGGCGGGGTGCAGAGCGGCCGCGGCCGCAACGTGACGATCGCGGGCCATCTTCTCTGGCGGCCGGGCGGGGGGCTGCTCTTCGGCGTGGAGTACCGACGGATCGAGACGTCGTACGCTGAGGGCACGGTGAGCGTCAATCACTTCAATGGGTACGCGGGACTGGCCTTCTAGTTAGCGGCCGGTCCGCCTGCGCACGGCGATCCAGGTCCCGAGCTGGAACTCGGAGCCGCTGTCGAGGAGGGTGTACCACACGTCGCCGCTAAGCGTGTCGCCGCGCAGCGTCCCGCGCAGTGAGACGGCCGCGTTGCGCGGCGTCACCCACCGGACCGTGACGCTGTCCCCTCTTCCCGGCCACCACGCCGCCGCCTGCGTGGTGCGGCCCCGCGGCGGCATCGTGTAGCCCGGCAGCGAGACCTCCGCCCGGAGCTGGGTGCTGGAGGGCGCCGAGGGGTCCGGCGCGGCGGCTGGCGTCGGCGTCAGCTGGAGGACCGCCGCGAGCGGCGCCGTGACCGTCCGCCCACGCGAAGGCCGGCGAGGCTGCGGCGGCGGCGCCGGGATCGTCCGCCCCTGGATCACCGCCTGCAGGGCGAAGGTGCCGGCCACCGCGTTCGGGGGCGGCGCCGCTGGCGCGGCCGGCGGAGGTGCCACCTCGGGGGCGGGCGCGCTCGCCGGCGCGGGATGCGAGCACGCCACCGCAGTGGCGAGCGCCGCCGCGGCCATCATCCGGAACGACCCGTCCTTCCACACGCTCATCACCGCCTCGTCGCGCTGCTGTCCATGCCTGCCAGGGTCGCGGGGCTCGGCCCCCGCTCGCGGCGCAGGCGCGCCGACACCCGTTCGGCCTGCCGCATCACGCGCAGGAAGTTGAGGCCGATCACCTTCTTCGCGTCGCCGTCGCTGTAGCCGCGCCGCAGCAGCTCGGCCGTGAGCCGGGGGAACATCGAGACGTCCGAGAGCCCCTGCGGCGCACAGTCGATGCCGTCGAAATCGCTGCCGTAACCCACGTGATCGATGCCGGCCACGTCGCGGATGTGGTCGATGTGGTCCGCCACGGCGCCGATGCCCGGCGGGGGTGGCGGCGGGTTCGCGGCCGTCCACGCCTGGAACGCCGCGCGCACTCCCGCCGTGTCCGGGCCGAACTGGGCGCGCAGGTCCCGCTCCCGTGTGTCACGCGCCGTCCCGTAGCGTGCCATCGCGGAGTCCACGAAGTAGCAGTAGAAGTTGACCATCACGATGCCGCCGTTGTCCCGCACCATCCGCAGGATGGCGTCGGGGACGTCCCGCGGGACATTGACGAGGGCGCGCGCCGAGGAGTGCGAGAAGATGACGGGCGCCGCCGAGACGCGCATCGCCTGCACCATCGTCGAGTCCGACACGTGCGCGAGGTCCACCAGCATCCCGAGACGGTTCATCTCGCGGACCACCTCGCGGCCGAAAGGCGAGAGCCCGCCCGCCCGCACGGTGTCGCTGTTCGCGTCGGCCCACGCCTGCCCGTTGTTCCACGTCAGCGTCATGTACCGGACGCCCAGCTCGTAGAGCTCCCGCAGCACCCCGAGGGAGTTCTCCATCGAGTGTCCGCCCTCGACACCGAACAACGCCGCGACCCGGTGCTGCCGGTGGATGCGCTCGATGTCGGCGGCGGTCCGGGCCATCGCGAAGGTCCCGGGCCAGCGCGCCACCATCTGCGTCATCAGGTCGATCTGCTCGAGCGTGAGGCGCAGCGCGCCACGCCGCGCCGCGGCGTCCGGGGCGACGAAGATGGACCAGAACTGGGCGCCGACGCCGCCGGCCCGCAGGCGCGGGATGTCCGTCATCAGCGCCGGGACCGGCTGGGCGATGTTCGCGCTGTCCCACGAGCTGCCGAAGTGCCCCACCACCGTCTCGGCCAGGTCGTTGTGCCCGTCCACCATCGGCACCGCCCGGTGCAGGCGCAGCGCCCGGCGCATCAGGGCGGCGGAATCGGTCTGGGCGTATAGGGGCGTCGCGACGGCAACGCCGAGGGCCAGCGCGAGGAGGATTCGCATAGGAGCGGACGTT
>Ga0187850_10003459_pt1 | contig 13366 bp, 10 predicted proteins | sample June2016WEW_4_15_FD_132436 | JGI IMG/M metagenome (GOLD analysis project Ga0187850, IMG submission 132436) | Peatland microbial communities from SPRUCE experiment site at the Marcell Experimental Forest, Minnesota, USA - June2016WEW_4_150 | ecosystem: Environmental > Terrestrial > Soil >... | reverse complement strand
TGAGAATAGTAGTCACCTTGAAAGTCTGTCGTCGTGAAAATGAAGGGGATCCATTCCGAGATGTCTGGCAAGCTGTATGAAACGACGATGTCCGCGTTAGATATTCCTTCCCCCTCAAAGTCGGTGAGGGATCCGTTGATCTCAACTTCAAACCCGACGAGGCTAGAGGAGGAATAGGTGAAAATTGAAATCTCCGTTTGCACAGGTGCGCTTATTCTTATACTGTTCCATGCTGATGCGTTAGCGCGCGCTATTAGCGCGAGGCAAGAACCCTGTAGCAGAACTAAATATAGGCCAAAGTAAAAATATAATGAGACAGGTAACGCTAAGAGTGGTGTGAAGATGGATTTGATAAGTATAGTTGGTTTGGTGGCAGGGGCAATTACAGTTGTTGCTTTTTTTCCTCAGTTGATGAAGACTTGGAAGACGAAATCCACGAAAGACATTTCTTTAGGAATGTTTTCGATTTTTTGTGTTGCTGTTTTTCTGTGGTTTGTTTACGGGATTTTGATCAAGGACTTACCTGTTACAATCACGAATTTTCTGGTTTTTGTTCAGGCGTTCAGTATCCTGATGTTCAAGGTGAAGTACAGATGAAACAATCACAGTTTCAGATTATGTCAGAGAGCGATCGATCGAAAAGCAACACCTGTTCTCTGGGGTGAAAAAGGAGACCCTCTTGGCACCAATAACGAGCAACTGATAATAGCAGAAACTGCCCATTTTGGTGTCAGAGACTTTGCCAAAGACTCAAAGCTCAGGACAAAGTTGAAGACTTATATCGAACTCACTTCTCGATCGATCGCCTATCTTGAACACCGTCAGAGTAAAAGGTTCTCAAGGCTATGTTATATTAACCTTCGATGACAGCGACGTGCAACGTTCAAATGAGCGCGCGCTTTCTATTATGGACAGCTACGGCTACAAAGGCGTGGCTTTCGCCACTATAATCTGGACAGATCCGCGCGCGCGCAACTAACGGCGTTAAGCCCAATTTCGAACACCTGTCGCTGTGAATCGTTTCCCTGCCTTTTTCCAAACGGTGGATCGGAAGCCGACTCTATTCAATAGCCATTTGATTTCTCTCTCCGAATAAAAACGTAAGTCACCACTATCGCTGAACGCCCGCAAAAAGATATTTGCACGCAAGCGACGCCAGAAAATCGGCTCGTATATGTCGCACAGTATGACACTGCCACCCTTTTTGAGCACGCGATGCATCTCCTTCACAACGATTTCAGGCCGCTCGAAATGATGAAAAGCGAGAATGCAAGTTACCATATCAAATGAACCGTTGGCATAAGGTAGCATCTCTGAGTCGCCGACAACCAAATCGGCGCTGTCGCCAAGTTTTTGTTTAGCCATATATATCATCTTAGGAGAGATGTCAAGTCCAGTCTTTTTAACATTGGCTGAAATCCTAGACAATATGGTTCCAGTGCCGCAGCTCACATCCAAAACGGAGCTGAATGACATTTTTTCAAGTTCAGCTAGGACAATGGGATGTGTATCCTTTGTGTACTGTTCATACTTTGAGTCGTAGTCGACTGCAACGGCGCTGAAAGAGCGCAATGAGTCGGCTTTTCTGACTCCTGCTCTTCTGACTCCTGCTCTTCTGGCTTTTGTACACAAGAATACTGCTTCTTCAAATGTGGCGACCAGAATTGCTTTCAGTGATGTGGCGACCAGAATTGCTTTCAGTGATTCAATCTTTCGTCTTACCATCTTCTTCACTAAAACAGCGCGCGCTTCTTACCAGGTTCTTTGCTAGTTTCCATTTCTGTCTGAGGTATCATCTTCGGTTTCTTGTTGCAATATAGATCGTCACTATTATGAGAACGACTGACAGACCTACGAGGACATACACAAGGTTCAGGAGATTGTTGACTTGATTGCTCAGTGAGTTGTATTTCTCTTGTAATCCATTGATGGATGCTTGTATTGTTGAGTTCAGGCCGTTCAATTGTCCTTGTAGGTCTGTAAGTGACTGACTCAAACCGACGCATGTACTGTTCAGTGAGTTGATATGCCCCTGGAGATTGGCACGTGTCAGGTCACAGGTTATTGTTAAATTGCTAATCGATTCTTGGAGGCTTCTGCAAGTTGAGTTCAAAGCCACAAGTTCTGAATACATCTCATCATATCGGTCTAAAAGATCTCTGAACGCTACTTCGTATTTCTGCATTTCCAGAGCAAAAGGATGCATCAACGGATATCTGTCGGTGTTGTTCTGATTTATGATGTAAGGCGAATCGCCAATCCAGTCAGAACCTGTTTCATTCTGATAGACACCATTGTGCAAGTCTATTCCAGCATAGTCACTCCAGTAGTTGCCGCCAGAAGAATAACCATCATCCCAAACATTCATAGACAGACTGCTGTAGACTTGAAGTGTGTTATTAACAAAGTCGTTATGGTAAACGCTGTCGTTTGAAGAAGAATCGAAAGCGATGCCAATGCTGTTTTCTGTTATGTTGTTCCCACTTATGCTGTTGTTTGAAGAAGAATTGAACCAGATGCCAACGTCGTTGCTTGTTATGTTGTTCCCGCTTACGCTGTTGATTGAAGAAGAATCGAACCTGATGCCAACGTTGCTGTTGCCTGTTATGTCGTTTCCAACTATTGTCGTGTAGCTCGTTCTCCACAGTTGTACGCCCATGGTTGCTTTGGACAGGTTGAGGTTTTCCACTTTTATGTGGTTGCAGTTCACGAGTATAACTTGTCCAGCGTCGCCAACAGCGTAGTCTGAAACACCCTCAAGATACACGAGGGTTCTACCATTCACCAAATTATCCTCCACAACATTATCATGAGAATCCCAAACAACCAAACCGTCATTGAAAAACATGTTTCCGCTTACGCTGTTGTTTGAAGAAGAATTGAACCAGATGCCAACGTCGTTGCTTGTTATGTTGTTCCCGCTTACGCTGTTGATTGAAGAAGAATTGAACCAGATGCCAACGTCGTTGCTTGTTATGTTGTTCCCGCTTACGCTGTTGATTGAAGAAGAATCGAACCAGATGCCAAAGATGTTGCTTGTTATGTTGTTTCCAGCTATACTGTTGTTGTTAGAAGACTTATCGAGATAGATGCCAGAGTAGAGTCCTTGGATGGTTGTGTTTTTAATTGTCACGTTGTTCCTACCCGAAACGTCTATCCCAATGCCGCCTCCACTTGCCTGAAGCGTGTATCCTGCTCCATCAATCACCAGGTTGTCTCTCTCCACCACAACAGAATCATTGATGTTGCCAGTGAATGTATAAGTGACGTTGTCAAGCGTCGAGATTCGTGCAGTTGGTGGGTCTATGTATCCGTCAGCCCGTATGTAAATAGTATCACTCGCCCCCACCGGTTGAATGATAAACGTCAACGCTAGGACGCTGGTTAACAATAACGTGAGCGTTATCCCAGAAACGGTTCTTCTGACCAAGTCCGTTCTCCTAAGCCCAATTGGTTGCATTCCGAAGATAATACTTGTGGAAAGCTCCTCTAGGGCACTATCGTCAACGAAATAGAGAAAAAGGAAAGAAAGAAATGAGCATGAGAAATAGGGTCTTGCTATACAAAAAATCTGGAGACAAACATTTCTTGATTTGGAGAATTCTTTTTCCGCTAAATCTTATAACGATGTTTTTTCCACCTTTGACATTCGGAAGCTTTTTTCGCAATAGATACAAAACGAAAGCGAACTTTGCTCTGTTTCCATTCATTTACATACGAACAGTATACGAACATCTGAACATTTGGAACACGCGCGCGCTCAGACCTTTTGATACCAAACATCGTTGGACTTTTCACTAGCAATGCTGATTTGGTTAACCAATTGGAAGCGCGTGTGAATTGACTATTTTAATCGTCTGATGCCCTTATAACCACGTACAGCGAATTTTTCAGCTTGAAGTATGAGCTTGTATTTTGGTAGGAGAATCTTGTCAAATTTTTGGATTCTTATTAGGCTCCCGTTCCACTCTCTTTTCCATCTCCAAATCCCCCAAGCACAAGATTCTTCGGTTGGAGGAGGTTCATCAACCAATCCCATATGATACTTTGAATAACCATTTTCGTAGGCCCATTCCATGACCTTCCAGTGCATTATATCGTTAGGTCTAACTTCCCATCCTTTGGTGAGTGAGCCAGCACCCAATGCGTAAACGGTTTTTCCCCGGACTACGATGAAGACTCCTGAAACGCTTTTCCCTTTCCAGTATGCTAAAAAGACCTTTGATAACTCAGGCTTGTATATTTTCCATATTGCCTCAAACCATGAGCGAGGGTATGGTGAGTACCCTCTCCTTTCTACCGAGGCTTCGACCATTGAGTAGAAGGCTTTTAGATCTTCGTGGCTGCGTGATTGAACGATTTCCACTCCTTCTTTCACGGCCTTTTTTATGTTTCTCCTCTTATTATGGTCAATGCTTTTCCAAAGCTTTTGCATTCCTTCTTGAAGGTTCACAACGTACTCATTAGTTTCATCAGCTGACGTGTAGCTCATTTTGCGGAATACTTCCTGGAGTTGCCAAGAGTCAGGAACCGATATTTGTGCGTGTATTATCCGTCTTCTCTTGCTATAGTCTTCGAGTTCTTTCAGAAGACTCCCAACTAGCCGAAAATTCTCCTTTGTTCCTGTGTTTACGATTGGACCCCGCATTACTCTCAATGTCATACCGAAGCCGAAATAGCTCGAATATGTTCCTTGAACTATTCCGACCGGTTCTCCGTTGTACGTGATGGATAGTCTAGCAACTTTTGTTCGTGGATATGCCATTTTTGATATTTCGCCATACTCAAAACACTGTTCAAAATTCATTTCAGGAAACATCTTCAAGAAGGAATTCCATAATTCAGCCGACGGGTTTTCAACAACAGCGTATCCAGACAAAAAATTCGCCTCTTCTCGAGCCTAAAGCAATTTGAGTTTTGTTCCAAACATCTTTTTGATTCCCAAACTCGCTGAAACTGGTCAGTTCATTCACTTTAAGCATCCTTAATCACCTTAGCGCATCAGGGAGTATATCTTTTTCTCAAAACGTCAGATCGATGATCGATCGATCTCGATCATAACATGGCCTGAGCGCCCACCACCTTTAACACTTCCCATACCATCGTGCTAGCTTGGCGTGTGAAGTTCGTATGGCACGATGTTATCGTTCGCGGAGAGAAACCCCTTCAAGTATCCGAAATGTCCCGAAAGGTAGAGTAACGATATTCTTGGATCTGATGTGGCAATCGATATTTTCGAAAAGTATAGAGTGGTTTTGAGGAAGTTCAGTAGAAGGGGGGCAATTGCTCGACTGCATGAAGAGGAATGCATGCGAACGAATCTATCATTAGCTCCATTCCACTTTTCCTTCAGAAAATTCTTGTGAAGATCGCCCAAGAAACCTCTGTCAGAACCTCTGTAGTGGGTTGCTTGAACCTGATTCATCTCGAACCACTTGTACCCTTTTTTGATAACGTGTTGTACCATTAGGAAATCTCCCCGCGAATGAGTTATCTGCCTAGGATTGAAATCTTTCACCGCTTCTGCCATGAGAACAGCGTCGTGCGTCCACGCACCATCTGTGATTTCCTTGACTTGTCCTTTTCGACGACCAAGATCAAGCAGGCGTGGCTTGTCCATGTAGCTTGGATAATACCTCGTGAAACCTTGCACAGCCGCGACTTGTTTTCCGCCTTTGATGAAGGAAATCATCTTTCTGAACCACCCCACAGAAACCTCTATGTCGTCGTCGATGAGAACAAGATATGTTGTATCGGCGTATTTTATGCCAATCCTTTGTGCCGTAGCTAGGTTGGCAGTGGTTTGAAAAACCTTTGCATCTGGAAACACGCTTCGTACGACTCTTAAGGTTCCGTCCGATGAATATCTGTCGATGACGATAAAGTGGTGAACGTCAACCTCTCTTTTAATAGACAGTAGGCATTTTCGGAAATGCAGCTTATTGCTATTCCAAGTGCACATGATAACGTCAATTGGTTCAGGATCCATCATAGGATCACCTGGCATGCGCCAGTTCAGACTTAAACGCGCTAAATGAATGATTTGAACCACACTCCAGTGGAGACATCACCGGTGATTCCCTTTTTTTCTGTTTTGTGCTACTTGCATCGATAGATGCGCACACTCCTCTAGCTTTCTCATGTCTTCAATGCCAAGGCTCCAGCCTACTGAGCCGACGTTCTCGATTACTCGCTCCGGTCTGGAAGCCCTCGGGATCGGAAAGATCACGTTGCTCTTGGTCATCAACCAGTTGAGGGCTATCTGCGCCGGAGTTTTGCCGCCGTGTTTCTGCGAAATCTCGTCCATAACTGCCTTGAGTCTCTCGTTGGGATTGGCTAGGGTACCTTGGGCGATTGGCCTGTAGGGCAAGATAACGATACCCTTCTGCTCACAATAGGGGAGGAGATCCTTCTCTATTCCTCTAACCATTAAATTGTATTCAACTTGGTTGGAGGCAAGCTTGTTCTTCGAGAGGGCTTCCTCGGCCCTCCTCATCTGTTCTAAGGAGAAGTTGCTCACGCCTAGGTATCTGACCTTCCCATCGTCCACGAGCTTCTCCATCGCCTTCATAGTCTCCTCAATAGGAACTCTCGAGTTCGGCCAATGAATCTGATAGAGATCGATGTAAGAGCACTCAAGCCTATTCAGACTATTTTCAGCAGCCTTCAAAACATCGTCATATCTGAGATTATTCCCAGGAACCTTCGTCGCAATGAATAAATCACCCCTCTCGTGGCCTTTGATCGCCTCTGCGACTATATCCTCTGTTTGATAAATTTCTGCAGTGTCTATGAGGTTTATCCCAAGCTCCAAACCCTTCTTCAAAGCCTCTATCTTCTCACTCATACTTCCTTGCTGACGGAGGAGAGTCAAAGCCTTGTTCAAAGCGGCTATCTTCTTATGCCACCCTCCTTGCTGACGGAGGAGACTCAAACCCTCCTTTAAAGCGGCTATCTTTTTATCCCACCCTCCTTGGAGACGGAAGAGTGGCGCCATGATTTCGTACGAGTGGCCATAATACGTCCCCATGCCGATATCGGAGACCTTGACTCCTGTCCACCCAAATTCACGACGATCGATCGATCGATCGACCCACTGTGACTCACTCAGACTTGAGTATCGATTCAAAACAGTGTCTCCGCGTCAACTAGGTTTGAGGTTTGGACAAGAATTTAACCATTTGCGTTGAAATCGGTCAAGGGCGTCTGGGTCGACAGTTCGGTAATTCGGATTCTTTCGGATGACTAACGCTAATTGCAGTCGCTTTTTTCGTCTCTTCTTAGGAATAGCAATTAGTTAATCCTGAATGTTGGATCTGAATGAATTCGGTCTTTATTTCAAGATTGCTTATGATATGCCTGATCTCATTTTCATACGCTGCATTTGCTAAAATTATGTAGTCTGGCTGGTGCGTGAGCAAGAATTTCGGTTCCACAATTTTTTGTCCTGTTCCTGGCACATACTTACCTTGCTTGCGGGGATTTATGTCTACAGCATATTCTATCCGTGGATCCTTGAGGATATTCAATAAAGTAACGCCTCTTGAACCGGCTCCCCATATGACTACTCGTTTTCCTTTGTTAAGTAACTGCTTGAGTCTGCTGCTGTATTTTTCGATCGTGTTGGTCGACTTGGCAGCAAATGAGGTGATGCCGTCTTTGATTTCGCCTGCTTCCGGTTTTAAATGCGGCTTGAAGCTTGACTTCATTCGGGTCTTGGGGGTGGCATCAATGTAAATTGAGTCGAAGACTCCATTTTTGGACTCCGTAACCTCGGAGATGTTAAATCCGCAGGAAGAAAAAAGATGAAACAAGGAGGGGATGGTGAAATATGAAACATGCTCGTAGATAATGTTCGTGAAATCTCCTTCCTCAAAGGCCTTCAGTGCATTTGGTACTGCAAAGAAAACATGAGTCTTTGAACTGCAACCGAATATTTTTCGCAAATTACTCAGGAAGTTTTTGGGATAATTCATGTGCTCAAGTTCGCAGTAGGAGAAAACAAAATCGGCTTTGTTACTCCTATCTAGCTGTGGATAGAAGCTTGGAATTGATTCGACTGACTCTCGACTTTTGTCTTCAACCTTCATTAAGAAAGGATCAAACCTTAGTCCATGGTTGTTCCCCAATTCGATCAGCAAGGAGAGAAAGTCAACCTTCCCGCCTCCTATTTCAATAATGCTCTTGTTATGCAGATCGTAACGTTGGATCAGGTTGATCGCCAGTTTTCTCGCGAAATCTTGAAAGTGAGGGGAGTAAAACAGGGAGTCGTCATAGCGATGACCGTATTGGTTTTTCTCTGGCTCCACTGCAATGTTTGTCACAAAGGTACAAAACGGACAGAACGCTAGTTTGATGTTCCCTTTGGGACAGTTGATGGCTTCATCCTTGCTTCTCCATAGGAGATTGCAGCTCGCAGGAACATCCGTCACTTCATAGAAAACCCACAATCCCGACGAACCACATAATGAACAATGAATACCTGATTGTTCATTTCCCATTGCCTCAGTCATATTAGAATGCTCCGCCAGTTTGCGCGCCCTCAGAGAATAGATTTTCTACAATGGAACGCTTGGCCTGCGCTATTTATATCTTGACATTTCTTCTACGCAGCGTTTTGTCCAAACGGTCCGTCTTAATGCCTTCCTCAATATGCGAAATGCGTCTATACCTAGGTCCTTCAAACTCCTCCAAAGTGAAACCAACCTTCTTGTAGACCTCGTAAAGCTGCTTGGCTCCTCGACGCGCGTTCCATTGAGGCTTGAACTCGGGCAGTGTCTGGGAAATCTTGTTAAAGTTGACCCGATAAGAACGTTTGTCTGGTTCAGCATCCTTTGCATACTCAATCCGTGAATCGGGAACCGTGTCTTTCACAATCTCAGCAAGTTCCCGCACCCGATAGTTCTCCTCGTTGATGCCCACATTGAAAATCTCGTTGTGAATCAAGTCGTGAGATGCATCTAGGACAGCCACAAAAGCTCGCGATATGTCCTCAATGTGTACGATTGGACGCCACGCCATGCCGTCACTCTTTAACAATACAGTTCCAGTAGTGTGAGCCCAAGCAACCAGATTGTTGAGAACCAGATCGAACCGAAGTAGAGGAGATACGCCATAGGCTGTTGCAGAGCGTAAGAAGGTTGGACTGAAACTCGAGTCCGCCAGCTTGGAGATATCTTTTTCCGAACGTATCTTTGAAACGGCATACGGTGTGATGGGTCGCGGTTTGGATTCCTCATTCACAGTGTCAGCTGTGGAGGCACCGTAGACACTGCACGTCGATGAGAAGATATAGCGTCGGACTCCGGCCTTCTTAGCCAGCTTGGCCAACTTAACCGAAGCCTTATGATTGATTTCATCCGTTATTTGCGGGTTGAAATAGCCAAGTGGGTCGTTTGACAGCGCAGCCAGATGGGCGACAGCATCACAGTTTTGTAAGTCTGATCGTTCAATGTCACGGATATCTTTTTTCACGTATGGAATGGCAGGGATGTCTCCAGCAATCGACGGATCACCAAATATGCACCCGTCGAAAAGGTCATTATCAAGCCCCACAACTTCGTACCCGGCCCCTTCAAGCATAGGCACCATAATCGAACCTATGTATCCTCTATGACCCGTAACTAAAACACGCATACCCTTTACCTTCCTTTCGTATTCCGTCTTATTGTGATGTAGTTAGATGAGGCGGCTCCTATTTTTCCTTGTGGTTTGCCAATAGTTAGAGCGCGATCGATCAGGTGCTCAAAGCTTCAGCGAGAATGGTACTTCCATTTTACCGTCTGAATTTTTTGATGATTGGAATAACTGTGTGCCTCAGGTTCAACTTGACGAATGGAATCAACTTGCGTCCAAGGCGTGAACGGCGCAATAATAGATTTTCTATGTCGCCCCCCATAAAAAACCAGCCTTCCTTGATAAACCATCTGAATATTTGGTTGTAGCATGCCAGTCGCTCAGACCACTTAAGTGGGACACGGTTTACAGACCTGAAAAATTCAGCGCAGTCCTTCCAGTTGGGGAAGTTAGTCCAATCGTCTTTTGACCACCAAGCCAATTGTTCGGCGTAATTATCTACACTTATTGCGAACTTGTTTTCGCAAAACTTTCTAGTATAAGCTTCGGGGTGATCTCGTCTGAAAAACAGGTGTTCTGGAATTTCAATTATTCGACCCATAAGACCAATTTCTGCCAACAGATTTCTGTCTGCTCCAATGTAACTTCCATGAAGCGGCGTCTTTTTAAATGAACTCGCACGTACCACCCCGAAAACCGCCCAACATGGATTGCGTATGCTGATCAAGTCGCCAAAACGTTCATGCGGCTTCCACGAACTAATTCTCCTCAGCGTCCTGTGATCGTAGTTTCCTACCAAGGTGCCATTTTCATCGATGCGGCTGGTCTTAGAGTGACACAAGACGGCGGATGGGTCCTTGTCAAGTACAGCTACACACTTCTGTAAAAACTCCGGAGCGTATACATCATCATATGCGATCCATTTGAAATATTCACCCGAGGACAACTCAAAGACGCGGTTAAAATTCTTAGGAGCCCCAATATTCTTTTCGTTATGATAATAGCAGATTCGTCTGTCTTTGGCCGCGTACTCTCGGCAAATCTGTTCAGTTCGGTCAGTGGATGCATTATCAGAGATCACTAACTCGAAATCTGAATATGTCTGAGCCAGAATAGAGTCCAATGCTTCTTTGAGGTATTTCTCACCGTTGAACACTGGCAAACCGATACTCACGCGAGGTTTGCCACTCATGACGTTCCCAGTGTTCTTCATGAAGCCCGCTCTCTCCGCAATCATGATTGTTCAACGATTTTTTCGTTATAAGGGCTTTTTTGTACTTTTTGTCAACAGAAACCGAGCCTCCAAACAGCCTGATATTTCTTGAAAAATCTATCAAATAGGTGCGTCTTTAGACAGCGATGACCAAGACCACTATCTTTCGTTTCAAGTATTTTGGTGTTCCACCTGGTATTGCATGCTTTTCGCGGTTCAGTAACTTCAACTCGATGTTCATTACGCATCATCAGCGCGCGTACACTGTGTTTCATTCAATGCTAGACTAGCTTCTTGGTACCACTTCGTACAATTCAAAAAAGGGAGAAGTCAGAATTCTGCTCATATCGAAGGCATTCTTCAGCTTTGCCAATGCTTTGTCCTCTCCCTTGAATATCAAGACATGTTTGACCCCATACTTGTACGCTGTTTCCTGATCGGTCCCTGGCCGAGGCCGCACAAGATGGACAACCTGCAACTTCGCTAAATAGTTGACTTCTAGAGTTCGAATACGAGGAAAAACGAGCACGTTGCCTGATTCGTGGTTTCCCAAACAGCTGTACGCCGAAGTATCGCTAGGATTGACTAGAAGTCTTGACTCGTGAAGACGTCTCTTATATATGTACAATTCCAGAAAAGTCATAAAGAAACACGCAAAAAAAGCGAGCCAGATGTAAAGATTCGAACTTTCGAATAGAAGTGAACTCACAATTCCAACTGGAACTACACCGTATTGAACATACCTGTATCCTTCTCCCAGAAATGACAACGCAGGAGTGGACATAATTAGGGCTGTAATGACAGGCATGAAAGCCCAAAAAGATGCTTTTGCAGTCAAATCGTTGCTGAATAGACTTCCATTTTTTGAGATGGAATAAACCGCCATTAATACTACGATCAATAGATACCATAAATTTCTGCTCAGCACTGCACCCAACTTATGGATGGATCTGTTAGGTATGCCACGCGCGCGCGCGCCACGAAAAACGCCAATATAGAAGTAGAGCCAGTTGTAGTGCTCTCTTAGAATTTTGAGATAGAACCCTTTGCTCACCAGTATAGATAATAAGAACCCTAGAGCGATTGAGAGAAATAAGTCGAACCTACTAAAAATGAAGACATAGGGCAGAAGACCAAAGATCATCGCTTGAGTTGCGAATTTGTGAGAGAGGTTTACCAACATGACTAGAATCGTGATCGCGAGAGTTGAAAGGAGACCTGACGGAAAAAGAAGCGTAACGTACACAAGAAGGGAGTAAAAGAGCAGTCCAAGGGGTCTGGGTGTAAACATGACAGTGTTCTCAAAGGTTGACAGGTTGAAAGTCGTGATAAAAGCTGAAACTACTGCAAGAGGAAAACTTGACGTGATGGTATACACAAAAATAGAAGCCAGACTACTCACAAATGAAAGTATGACGAGATTGAGCATCTTAGCCGCCGCGATGTGGAATCTTCTAGGAAGAAGCGCGACGATATAGTGAAGAAGGGGGGGATATGCTAGGTAATTGTAGGGTTTAATATCCAAGTCAAAAACGACATTCTCTAGCGATGAAGGATATTTCCATCGGTGCTTTCTTATGGACTCGATTATGAGCAAATGGAAAAAAGTATCCCCCGTACACAATTTGCCTTTTGCTAGGTACCTCATGATCAAGAATAGGACAATGAATGAAAATACAAAAGAGATTGTAGCAACAATGAGAATCATATAATCTACGCTCTTTTTTGTTCAGGACATCCTATCTAGCGCGCGCTACCATAGCTTTAATTCTTCGAAGAATATACTTATAGAATATTCGAAAATCATTCGTAAAGAGCTGTATGGGCAACGTCCCCGCGCGATGCATCATCGGTATTATCTTATTGTCCGATATTTTTCTAAGCTGTTGAACGTCATGTCGCCTGACTAGGATTGAGGGTAAGCTTTCTAAGAAAGAAATCAGCCCCGTGACACCCCAAACCCCTGCATCCAAAAAAGTCACCAACGGATAAAGTAATGAAAATGGTAGCACTTGTTTCACCAGCGTCCCTGCCTGCAAATCCTTAGTCCAAATAATGAGCATGTTTTTGTATCCGTGGAACTTAAAAATCGGGGCAATATCTTTGCGACGTCTAAGGTGTCCACCATCATGGTAGACTATTCCTTCAGAGCTACATATTACCTCATAACCACTCAGCCAAAGCCTGATTCCCAAATCTACATCATCATTTCCTACAAAAAGGGCAGCGTCAAAACCTTTCACAAGATCCCATACATCTCGCCTAATTATGAAAGCCACACCGTTTGGAAATAGGATTCGACGAGAAGAATTGAGCATTTCTTCGGGCATAGTCTTCCAGTCGATCCCCCTCGACCTCTCTTCCCCAAATGTAATCTTGTGTAAATGCTTCCAGCTCAAGATCTCGCACTGAACTGCCCCGATCTCTTTGTGCGTCTCAAGAAGGAAACATGGCTCCTGCAACCATTCCGGGTCAACTATGGTATCGGCATCAGTGAAGGCAAGGTAATCACTGCTTGTTTTAGCAGCTGCCAGATTTCTTGCCCCGGCTAAGCCAATGTTCCGTTTCAAGCGGATA
>Ga0187850_10003454_pt1 | contig 13377 bp, 7 predicted proteins | sample June2016WEW_4_15_FD_132436 | JGI IMG/M metagenome (GOLD analysis project Ga0187850, IMG submission 132436) | Peatland microbial communities from SPRUCE experiment site at the Marcell Experimental Forest, Minnesota, USA - June2016WEW_4_150 | ecosystem: Environmental > Terrestrial > Soil >... | reverse complement strand
CTTTGGGTTTCTCATTTTCCCCGGCTTGGAGGAACTGGATCTCGTCGGTCCGTGGGAGATGGTCTCGCTCTGGAGCAAACACCTGCAGGGCCCCGAACGGTGCCTCATGGTGGCGCAGACCCTCGAGCCGGTCGTGTGCGCCAAGGGCATGTCGATCAATCCCCATGTCGCCTTCGACGAATGTCCGCCGCTTGACTATCTGCTGGTGCCCGGCGGCGAGGGCACGCGCCAGCAGGTGGACAACGCCACCCTGGTTCGCTTCGTCGCCGACCAGGCCAAGGGCTGCCAAGCCGTCCTCTCGGTCTGCACCGGTTCCTTCATCCTGCACCGGGCGGGCCTGCTGTCCGGGCGGCGCGCCACCACTCACTGGTCCTCGCTGTCACGTCTCGCCGAACTTGGAAATGTCGAGGTCTGCCAGGAACGCGTCGTCCGGGACGGCAACATCTGGACCGCCGCCGGTGTTTCCGCGGGCATTGATCTCGCCCTGGCCTTCATCGCATCCGTCGCGGGTGAAACGGTCGCCGGCAAAATCCAGTTCGGAGCCGAGTACTACCCAACCGGACGGTTTTTCGGCACTAGTCACCAAAGTCCGCAAGCTCCGGCGTATCTTAAAAAAGGGCCCAACCCACCGTCCCGGCCGCACCTCCCCTGACCCTCCAGCGGCGACCCGTCATGCTTTCCGATCTTAAATTCGCCTTCCGCCAACTCCTCAAGGCGCCCGGTTTCACCGCCGTCGCCGCGCTTTCACTCGCCTTGGGTATCGGCGCGACCACGACGGTGTTCTGCTGGATGCAAGGCATCGTCCTTCATCCGCTGCCGGGCGTCGATCGGCAGGAACAAATGGTCGTGCTCACCACCATCCACGACAAAGAGATGTGGGACACCGTCTCCCTGCCGGACCTCAAGGATTACCGGGAGCTGAAGGAGGTTTTTGCGGGCATCATCGGTTCCCAAGTCACGCCCGCCTGCCTGACTGTGGACAACAATTCCGAGTGGATCTACGGCCAGATCACCACGGCGGATTTCTTCGACGTGCTGGGCGTCAAGCCGGTCCTCGGACGCACCTTCCTGCCCGAGGAGGACCGGAAACCCGGCGGCAATCCGGTGCTGGTGTTGAGTGAAACCTTCTGGCGGCGCCGTTTCCACGGCAATCCCGCAGTCGTCGGCGGGAATGTGGAACTCAACCAACACCCCTTCACCATCATCGGGGTGGTGCCGGCCGCATTCCACGGCACGATGAGCGGACTCATCTGCGATTTCTGGGCCCCGGTCTCGATGCACCGAGAGGTGGCCAGTTTCGGTTCGCTGGACAACCGTTGGGATCGCTGGCTCCACACCCAGGCCCGGCTTCAGCCCGGCGTTGGCTTGGAGCGCGCCCAAGCCGTCGTGGATGCGTTCGCGGCGCGCTTGGAAAAGACGTATCCCGACTCCAACCGGCTGATCCGCCTGCGGGTCCTGCCTTTCGCCAAAGCGCCTTACGGCGCGCAGCCGGTCTTCGGCATCGTGTTGAGCATTCTGCTGGCGGTCAGCGTCGGCGTATTGCTGATTGTCGCTGCCAATGTGGCGAATCTCCTGCTGGCCCGGGCGACCGGCCGGCAAAAGGAAATCGCCATCCGCCTTGCGATGGGCGCCGGGCGCGGCCGGCTGATCCGGCAGTTGCTCACCGAGAGCCTGCTGCTGGCCCTGCTGGGTGGAATCCTAGGCGTGCTGCTCGCCTTCTGGGCGGTTGACCTGTTGATGGCCTGGCTGCCGCATACGTATCTGCCGATCGGCCTCGCGGTCAGCGTGGATGCGCAGACTTTGGGTTTCACGGTTCTGCTGACCCTCGCCACCGGGGTCGTCTTCGGGCTCGTGCCGGCTATGCAAGCCTCGCAGCCCGATCTTAATTCGACCCTCAAAGAAGGCGGCCGGGGGTCGGGTGCGGCTGCTTCTCATCATCGCCTGCGCAGTCTGCTGGTGATCGCAGAGGTCGCGCTCTCGTTGGTGCTGCTGGTCGGGGCCGGGCTGTGTATCAAAAGCGTCCAGCGGGCCCGCCAGGCAGACCTCGGCTTCGACCCCGGCCATGTGCTGCTCGCCGGACTCCGCATCGGCATGAATGGCTACACGGAGGAGACCGCCCAAATCTTCTACCGCCGGCTGGAAGAGCGGTTGGCCGCCCTGCCCGGCGTGCAGTCCGCCGCGCTGTGCAGTTGGTTTCCGCTCGGCTTTGAGGGCGGCGGGATGCACAGCGTGGAGGTGGAGGGTTATGAGCGCAAGCCGGGGGAGGACACCACCTTCCAGTACAGCAACATCTCGCCGCGTTATTTCGCCGTAATGAAAATCCCGCTGGTCGCCGGGCGCGATTTCACCGATCAGGACGACGAAAAAGCGCCGGCCGCCGCCATCATCAACGAAACCATGGCGAAGAGATTCTGGCCGGGCCAGGATCCGATCGGCCGAAAATTCAAGGAGAACGGCCGCACCACGACCGTGGTGGGCGTCGCGAAAGCCGGCAAGTATCGCTCGCTGAACGAACCGCCCCGCTGTTTCTACTATCGGCCCTACCGGCAGACCTTGTGGGATCTCAACCTGGGCATCTGCCTCCGCACCGCCGGCGATCCGGCCATGCTGGCGGGCGCGCTGCAGCAGGAGATCCACCGGCTCGATCCACGCGTCGAGATCTGGGCGACCCTGCCGATGACCGATTTCATCAAAGCCGCATTTCTGGCACCCGTGCTCGCCTCGCGCCTGCTCAGCTGGCTGGGGATGGTTGCGCTGACCCTCGCAGCGATGGGCGTCTATGGCGTGATGGCGTATGTGGTCAGCCAGCGCACCCAGGAGTTCGGGATCCGCATGGCGCTCGGCGCCGGCACCGGCGACGTGTTGCGCCTGATCTTCAGGGAAGGTCTGGCGCTCGCCGCCATCGGCATTGCGATCGGCCTGACACTGGCGCTGGCCGTCACCCGCCTGATGGCTGGTTTTCTGATCGGCATCAGCCCGTTCGATCCGGTCACCTTTGTCGGGGTGCCGCTGCTGCTGGGCATCGTGACGTTGCTGGCCTGCTGGCTGCCGGCGCGCCGCGCGACGCGCGTCGATCCGATGATCGCGTTGCGAGCGGAATAATCCCGGATTTCTACAACTTGGCGGGTGGATCCGGTGTTATCAGGCAAGCACCGGTCGTTTTGTCCTCCTCCACCCACCCTCATGGACACCCTATTGCAGGACCTCCGCTTTTCACTCCGACTGCTCGCCAAGACCCCCGGCTTCACCGCCGCCGCCATTACCGTTCTCGCTCTCGGGATCGGGGCTAACACGGCCATCTTCCGTGTCGTTCGCGAGCTGATTTTCAGCCCGCGCCCGTATCCGGACGAGGCGCAAGTCGTCCAGCTCTACACTCAGGATACCAGGAACCCCCAACGCTTCCGCCAGTTCTCCTACCCGACCTATCAGGACATCCGCCAGCAGCAGACCGTCTTTTCCGGGGTCTTGGCCCATACTTTGGCCATGGTGGGCGTCGGCGAGGGCAAGGCCTCCCGCCGCACCTTCGCGGCTATCGTCAGCTCGAACTATTTCAGCACGCTCGGGGTGCCGCTCGTGCAAGGCCGCGGCTTTCTGCCCGAGGAGGAAAAACCCGGCAGCGCCGTGCCGGTGGTCATCGCCAGCCACCTCTACTGGGAAAAATCCGGTTTCGATCCGTACCTCGTTGGCCGGACCATCCGCGTCAACGAGCGCCCGTTCACGGTCGTCGGCATCACGCCGGAAGATTTCTGCGGGACCATGATGCTGTTGGGTCCAGAACTCTATTTTCCGTTGGGTGACTTCGACCTCCTGACGGGCGGTTCTGAGGCCGAGACCCAGCGCACCCTCGAGCGCCGCGACGCCTACGACCTGTTCGTCGTTGGCCGCCTCAAGCCTGGCGTGACGGCCGCCGCCGCCGAGACCTCCCTGCGAGGATTCGCCGCCAACCTCGAGAAATCCTATCCAGTCGAACAGAAGGACCAAACGTTCACCACTCGCCCCCTGCCGCGCCTCAGCACCAGCACCTACCCCTCGCCCGAGGGGGGGCGACCTCAATCTGCTCGGCACACTCCTGCTCGGCATGGCTGGCCTCGTATTGCTCGTCACCTGTCTCAACCTCATCAACATGCTCCTCGCCCGCGGTGCCGCCCGGCGCAAGGAGATCGCCATCCGGCTCGCACTCGGTGGCGGGCGCGGGCGCATCGTCCGCCAGCTCCTCACCGAGGGTCTCGTGCTCTCCCTCGCCGGCGGCGCCGGGGGCATGGTCCTTGGACTCTGGTCCTCGAATCTGCTGGCCGCCTCCCTCGGCGCGCACATGCCGGTGGCTCTGTTCTTCCGCGGCGGACCTGATCCGGCGATCTTCGCCGCCACGCTGGCCTTCTGCGCGCTCGCCACGGTTTTCTTCGCCCTCGGGCCTGCGCTCAAGCTCTCGCGCGGAAACGTGATCCGCGACCTCAAGGAACACGCCGGCGAGGACGCCACGCCGCGCCGCCGCTGGCTCCCGTGCAATCCCCTGGTCGTGACGCAAATCGCCCTTTCGCTCGGCCTGCTCACCGCTGCCGGGCTCTTCATCCGTGGCGCGCTCAAGGCCGGCAGCGTCGAAACCGGCTTCAAAGCCGACGACACCGTCCTAGTGGAAGTCGATGCCAGCCTCGGCGGCCTTGACAAGACCCGCAGCCTCCAGCTTTACCGCGCCGCGAGCGACCGCCTGGCCGCGCTCCCTGGGGTACAGTCCGCCAGCATCGCTTCCTTCGTGCCGTTCGGCTTCACCGCCCTCAGCCGCCCCGTCCGGCGCGCCGGCATCAAACCGGCCCCTGGCGCGAAACCCGCCACCGCGGCCGAGGGCCTGGCTTTCAACGTCCGGTGGAACAGCGTTGGCGCCGACTATTTCACCACCATGGGCCTGCCCCTCCTGCGCGGCCGCGCCTTCACCAAGATCGAAGCCGAGTCGCCGGACTCGCCCGCCGTCGCCATCATCGACGATGTGCTGGCCCGGAAGCTTTGGCCCGACGGTGACGCGCTCGGCCAGCGCATCCAGTGGGCCGAAAGCGACGCGCCCAAGGCCCCCGGTGGCGACAGCGGCAATATGGGCGGCGTCAGTAACGATCTCGCCAAGAGCGCTGATGACGTGAAATCGGTCGAGATTGTCGGCATCGTCCCGGCGATCCGTTGGGAGCTTTTCCAGAAGCGCCAGACAGGGGGCGGCCTCATTTGTGTGCCCTTTGCGCAAGGCTTCCAAAGCAACGCATTCTTCCATGTGCGCACCGCCGCTCGGCCTCCCGGCGCCGATGCCGCGATGTTCGACCTTGTCCGGCGCGAACTCCGCTCCGCCGCGCCCGGGGTTCCCGTTTTTGCCGTCAAAACCTTCCGCCAGCACCTCGACGGCAACGTCCAACTTTGGGTGGTACGCAGCGGCGCGACGCTGTTCTCGATCTTCGGCGCACTCGCCCTGATCCTCGCCGTCGTCGGCGTCTATGGCGTCAAAGCGTATTCCGTCGCGCGCCGCACGCGCGAAATCGGCATCCGCATGGCGCTCGGCGCGGAGCCCGGCGCGGTGCTGTACATGATCCTTCGCGAGGGCCTGGTCATGATCCTCAGCGGCACCGCCCTGGGATTCCTGCTCGCGCTCGGCATCGGACGCATCTTCGGAAGCATGCTTTATCAAGTCAGCCCGGTTGACCCGGTCGCCTTCACCCTTGCGCCCCTCGTGCTCACCGCCGCCGCCCTGCTCGCTTGCTACCTGCCCGCCCGCCGTGCCACCAAGGTCGACCCCATGGTGGCTCTGCGAACGGAATAAGCGGCCGAGGATAAGCCATAAGCTTTACGCAAATCGTACCGATCGGGCTCGTTATTCACTTCCCGCCTGCCGCTGGGAATTTTGAATCCGGCGCTACGGAGTTCGGTTTTATATTCGTCCCGATTTTGGGAAGGACCTGTTCCATTGGCGGGCAGTTTTCGTTGGGAATCATATGGCTTGATTTTTAATCCATTGACACGCTGCTGGTTCCATAACGACAGCGCTAGTGGCACACCGCATGCAGATCATGGCTGATCTTCTCCAGATGACGTGGCTCAACTTTTTCCCGCCTGCTAATCCGACCCGCCGGCCGGACCGTCAGCTTCGACTGGCATTCCCATCCATCGCCAAGCCCTCCCATGATCACACTCCGTAACATCGACCGCGTGTATCCGCTGAAAGGCGGTCCGTTCTACGCCCTCCGCAACATCAACCTCGAAATCAGCGAGGGTGAATTCGTAGCGGTCATGGGTCCCTCGGGCTCGGGCAAATCGACCCTGCTCCACATCCTCGGTCTGCATGACGGTGCGTGGCAGGGCGAATACTGGTTCCGCGGCGACGCCGTCCACAAGCTGGAGAAGAAAAAGCGGTTCGATCTGCAGAAAAAAAACATCGGCTTCATCTTCCAGAGCTATCACCTGCTCGACGATCTCACGGTCTACGAGAACCTGGAGATTCCCCTCAGCTACCGCGACGTACCGAAGAAGCAGCGCGAGAGCATCGTATGCGACGTGCTCGACCGCTTTCAGATCGTCGGGAAAAAAGACCTCTATCCCAATCAGCTCTCCGGCGGCCAGCAACAGCTTGTCGGCGTGGCGCGCGCGCTGGTCGCCAAGCCCGCGCTCATCCTGGCCGACGAGCCCACCGGCAATCTGCACTCGGATCAGGGCCGCGAGATCATGCAGCTCTTCAAGAAGCTCAACGGTGAAGACGGCGTCACGATCGTGCAGGTGACGCATTCCAAGGAGAACGCCGCTTACGGCTCGCGCATCGTGCGCCTCGCCGACGGCCTGATCGTCCCGTAACCACCCATGCGCCTTCCCGCCACTCTTGCGTGCCTCCTGCTGCTGCCCGCCGCCCTCGCCGCGCAGGACACCGTCCCGCACCTGACGCTCGACGATGCCATCCGCCTCGCCCTGGCCAGCAATCTGAGCATCAAGGTCGATGCCTATTCCCGATCCATCGCCCGGGCCAACCTGCTCTCGGCTTACGGGGCGTTTGATCCCTCACTCAACTTCAACCGCAGCTACAGTGAAGAGTACAGCCCGTCGCTCGCCTCGGCCAGCAACGGATTCCTCCCTCCCTCCATCCTCGTCCAGACTGACTACTACGGCCTCTCACTCAGTGGCACCCTGCCTTGGGGCACGATGTACTCGCTCGGCGGCACCTCGCAGAACCAGCGCGGCACTTACAACGGATTCACCAACAACTTCCTGACGACCGGCGGCCTTTCCATCACGCAACCGCTGCTGCGCGGCTTCGGTTTCGGTGCGAACCTGCTCGGCGTGCGGATTGCCAAGGCCAACCGCACCATCTCCGACTGGCAGTACCGCCAGACGATCATCGACACGGTGACCCAAGTCGTGGTCGCCTACAGCAACCTGGTCTTCGCCCACGCCTCCCTGCGCACCGCGCAGCTCTCCCGCCAGCTGGCCGCCGGGCTGGTCGCCGAAAACGAAAAGCGCTTCAAGGTCGGCAGCATGTCGGAAAACGACGTCACCTCGGCCCGCGCCCAGATGGCCCTGCGCGAAGAGGGGATTGTGTCGGCCGAGCAGCTGGTGCGCGACAGCGACAATCAATTGCGCCTCCTTTTCGGCGAGCGCGCGTTTTCGAACGACGGCCCGTTGCTCGCCGTCGATCCGCCACCGCCCTCCGAGGTGGACGTGCAGCCGGCGGCAGATCTGCAGAAGGCCTACAGGCTGCGCCCCGACTACCAGCAGGCGCGTCTCTCTCTCAACAAGGACCGCTACAACGCGGCGTCGGCCCGCAATCAGCTGCTGCCGCAGGTGAACTTTGTCGGCAGTTACGGCTATACCGGACTCGATCAGAGCTTCGCTGTCAGCCGCCGCATGGTTGCCAACCAGGACAACCGGGCGTATTCCGCCGGGCTGGAGGTCAGCGTGCCCCTGACGTTCGCCGCGGGCCGCGGCCAGGCGCGTGCCGCTCGGCTCCAGTTGCGCAAGGACGAGACCAGCCTCCACCTCATGGAAGAAAATATTGCGCTGAGCGTGGCGAAGGCGGTTGGGCAGGTGGGAACCACGCAGAAACGCGTCACCGCCGCGAAGGCCGCCCGCGACCTCAACGATCAGCTGCTGCAGGCTGAGCTCAAACGCCTGCGCGCCGGCACGGGCTCCACGTTCAGCGTGCTTTACCAGCAGACCCAGCTCATCCAAGCGGATGTCCAGTATGCCCAGGCTCTTGCCGACCAGCGCAGCGCCGTGGCGTACTACGAGCACGAAATCGGCACCACTCTCGACGACTACCATCTCACCCTGACCGACAAGTAAGCGATAAGCATTAGGCCGTAAGCCACAAGCTAGCCAAGGAGCCCACCAGGGACCGACCCACGCCGAGCTCAAAGCTTAAAGCTTGGCGCTTAAAGCCTGCAGCTTTCACCTCCCCTTGCTAGCCGACCTCAAGTTCGCCCTCCGCCAGCTCGCCAAATCCCCCGGCTTCACGGCCGTGATTGTGCTCTCGCTGGCCCTCGGCATCGGCGCCAACGCCACCGTGCTGTGCTGGCTCCGGGGCCTCGTTCTGCATCCGCTGCCCGGCGTGGCCCGACAGGAGCAGCTCGTCGTCCTCGTCTCCAACCAGGGCGGCGGGTGCGCATCCCTGCCCGATTTGCGGGACTTCGGCGAACATCACGAGGTTTTTGCCGGAACCGAGGCGTCGATGCCCACGGCCGCCTGCCTCACGGTCGACAACCAGCCGGAATGGATCCAGGCCCAGATCGTTTCCGCGAACTTCTTTGAACTGCTCGGCGTCAAGCCGGTTCTCGGCCGCACCTTCCTGCCCGACGAGGACCAGAAGCCGGGCGGCAATCCCGTGCTCGTCATCGGCGAAAACCTCTGGCAGCGGCGCTTTGGCGGCGATCCATCCATCCTCGGCCGGGTGGTCGATCTGAACCGCCACCGCTTTACGATCGTCGGCGTGGTACCGGCCTCGTTTCACGGTTCGATGTCCCCTATGATCTTCGATGTCTGGGCGCCCTCGTCCATGATCTGGGAGGTCCGCAACCAGGGCACCTATTTTCTAACCGCGCGCGACGCCCGGGGCTGGCACAACCTCGCGCGTCTTCAGCCGGGAGTGAGCATCAAACAAGCGCAGGCGGCGGTGGCACTGCTCGACACGCAGTTCACCCAGGCCTACCCGAAGACCAGCACGGGCACCCATCATCGCGTGGTGCCGCTCTCCCAGTGTCCCTGGAGTGCGGGACCGATCATGGGCCCCGCCCTCGCGCTGCTGCTGGCCGTCAGCCTGGGGGTGCTGCTGATCGTCGTGGCCAATGTCGGCAATCTGCTTCTCGCCCGCGCGGTCAGCCGCCAGAAGGAGATCGCGATCCGGCTGGCCGCTGGCGCCAGCCGGGCACGGCTGATCCGGCAGCTTCTGACCGAGAGCATCCTCCTCGCGCTGCTCGGCGGCGCCGTGGGTTTGCTTTTCGCCAGCTGGGCGGTGGACTCCCTCCCGCTGTTTCTGCCCGCGGCGTTCCCGGGAAGCGTCAAACTCAGTTTCCCTTTGGACGCCGTCACGCTGGGTATCACGCTGCTGCTGACCCTCGGAACCGGACTCGCCTTCGGGGTTTTCCCCGCCTTGCAGGCGTCACGGCCTGACCTGTACGCCGTGTTGAAAGAAGGCGGGCGCTCGTCCCAAGGCGGTGCATCCCACCACCGTCTGCGTAACACTCTGGTGATCGCGGAAGTGGCGGTCGCGCTGGTACTGCTGATCGGTGCCGGCCTGTGCGTCAAAGGCCTGCAGCAGGCGCGCCAGATCGACATCGGCTTCAAGCCCGACCACGTGCTGATCGCCGGACTCCAGATCGGGATGAACGGCTATGACCAGGAAACCGGCAAGGTCTTCTACCGCCAAGCCCGGCAGCGCCTCGCCGCCCTGCCGGGCGTGGAAGAGGCCACTCTCGCCAGCTGGTTCCCGCTCGGGCTCAGCGGCTGCAAGGGCTGGGACGCGTATGTCGAGGGCTACCAGCGCCCGGACGGCGAAGACACCACCTACGAGTTCGCCATCGTTTCGCCGCGTTACTTCGCGGCGCTGCGCATCCCGCTGGTCGCCGGGCGCGATTTCACGGACGCCGACGATGCGACCTCCACGCCCGTGGCGATCGTGAACGAACACTTTGCCCGCCGGTTTTGGCCGGGCCAGGATGCGATCGGCCGGCGGTTCCGCACCGGCGGCGTCTGGCGGACGATCGTCGGGGTCGCCAAGGCGGGGAAATACAATCACCTGGATGAAGGCCCGTGGTGTTTCTTCTACCTCCCGTACCAGCAGGGCGTGCCGGATCTCGACCTGAGCTTCTGCCTCCGCACGCAGGGCGATCCTTCCGTCTTCGCCAATACCCTGCGTCAAGCCATGCGCGACATCGATCCCGGTGTCGAGTTGCTGCAAACCCTGCCGCTGGCCGCCTATTCCAGCCTGGTGTTGTTTCCGCAGCGCTTGGCGTCGAGCCTCCTGATCCTGCTCGGAGCCGTGGCGCTGACCCTAGCGGCCATGGGCGTGTACGCGGTCATGGCGTACGCCGTTAGCCAGCGCATGCAGGAGTTCGGCGTGCGCATCGCGCTGGGCGCCAGTTCTCGGGATGTGCTCCGGCTCGTTCTCGGTCGGGGTCTGGTCCTCGCTGCTGGAGGGGTGGCGGCGGGACTCGTCCTGGCTATCGCCGTGACGCGACTCATGGCGGGATTTCTTTACGGGGTCAGTCCGTTTGATCCGCTGATCTTCCTTGGCGTGCCATTGTTCCTCGCGCTCGTCGCCCTGCTGGCCTGCTACCTGCCAGCGCGCCGCGCCACCAAAGTCGACCCCCTAACGGCCCTCCGCGCGGAATAGCCACTCTTACTTTCACTCTCGCTCCTCACGCCTGCTCCCATGAACGACCTCCGCTTCGCCTTGCGTCAGCTCGCGAAATCCCCCGGCTTCACCGCCGTGGTCGTCCTTTCGCTCGCCCTCGGCATCGGCGCCAACACCGTCGTCTTTAGTTCCATCCAAGCGTCCTTCTTCGACCCGCTGCCCGGCGTCGAGCACGGCGCCCGGTTGATGGTGATCGATCCGCGCGACCGCAGCGGCACCTACCTCCTATCGTCGTGGCTCGACTATCGCGATGTGCGCGAACAGCAGACCTCCTTCCGAGAGATCGCGGCCTCCAGCGTCCGCGCGCTCAACCTCGGCGGCGCGGATGGTCGCGACGAGCGCATCTGGGCCGAACTGGTCTCGGATAATTTCTTCCCGCTACTCGGCGTGCGGCCGGCACTCGGCCGATTCTTTACTGCCAACGAGTCGACCCACCCCGGTTCGAGCCCGGTCGCGGTGATCGCCTACTCGTATTGGCAGACGCGGTTCGGCGGCAGCCCGACCGTCCTCGGGCAGACGCTCCGATTAAACGACGTCGTGTTCACGATCGTCGGCGTCGCCCCCGAAAAATTCAAAGGCAGCATCGTCGCGCTCGGCTTCGATGTCTGGGTGCCGTTGACGATGGCCGGGCAACTCATCCCCGGCAGCAAGGAGCTTACCGCCCGCGACAATCGGCCGCTGATGCTGCTCGCCGACCTGAAGCCCGGCGTCACCGTGGTCCAGGCCCGCGGCGAGTTGGAGGCGATCTTCCGGCGGCTGGCGACCGCGTATCCCGAAACCAATGCCGACCTCACACCCGACCTGCTGCCGTTGTGGCGTTCGCCGATCGGCGCCCAGCCCTACATACTCGGCGCGCTTGCCACCCAGCAGATCCTCGTCTTCCTCGTCCTGCTGGTGGTGTGCGCCAACACGGCCAACCTGCTGCTCGCCCGCGCCACCGTGCGCCAAAAAGAAATCGGCATCCGGCTCGCGCTCGGCGCCGGACGCCTCCGCATCATCCGCCAGCTGCTCACCGAAAGTCTGTTGCTCGCGCTGCTCGGCGCCCTCGGGGGCGTCCTGTTTTCGCTGTGGGGCATCGATGCCCTGCACCACATACCGATGCCCGGCTATCTGCCGATCAAGGTGGTTACCCACCTCGACGCCACCGGCTGCGCCTTCTCCGTGCTCCTCGGCATCGCCTGCGGCCTGCTCTTTGGCCTGGCGCCAGCGCTGCAATTGACCCGGGCCGACGTGAATCCGGCGTTGAAAGTCGGCGGCCGCGGAGCCGGAGCGGCGCCGCGCCACCGGCTGCGCGATCTCCTCGTCGCCGCCGAGGTGGCGATCGCTCTGATCGTCCTCGTGCTCGCCGGGCTCTTCCTCAAAAGTTTTCGCAACGCCCACACCGCCGATCCGGGCTTCGACACCCGCGGCGTGTTGCTGAGCAGTTTCGATCTCGCCGCGAAAGGCTACGACAGGAAAGCCGCCCGCGCCTTCGTGCGCGAGCTATTGCCCCGCCTGCAATCCACGCCCGGCGTCGCAGCGGCGACCGTCGCCACGTTCGTGCCGCTCGATGTGCGCGGCCTGCCCAAGACAGCCTTCGCCATCAAAGGCCAGGCGGCCTCCGCGGGCCGGCCCGAGGTCGCGCTCTTCGGCTACGTGGTGCCCGGCTACTTCCAGACCCTGGGCATTCCGCTCGTGGACGGAGCGGATTTCGTCGACCTCGATAACGACGCCAAGCCGGCAGAGGTCATCGTCAACCAGGAGTTCGCGCGCCGCTACTGGCCCGGGGTCTCGCCGCTGGGCCGCAAGCTCGTCGTGGAGGACAGCACCTACGAGGTCGTCGGTGTGGCGCGCGACTGCCAGTGCGTTTCGCTCAGCGCCAAACCGGCGCCGCTGCTCTACTTTTCGCTGCGCGACCGCTTCTGGTTCAATCTCACGCTACAGGTCCGCACGCGCGGCGACCCGCTGGCTTTTGCGCCGGAGGTCCGCCGCGTGGTGCACGGACTCGAAGCCAACTTACCGCTGCGCGACGTGCGAACTCTGACGCAGAGCATCGAGGAAAGCCTCGTCGTGATCCGCATCCCGGCGCTCATACTCGCCGCGCTGGGACCCCTCGCACTGCTGCTCGCCGCCATCGGCATCTACAGCGTGCTTTCCTATTCGGTCGCGCAACGCACCCATGAGATCGGCGTGCGGCTCGCCCTCGGCGCCTCGCCGCGCAACGTCGTCGCGCTAATCGTCCGCCAGGGTTTCGCCGTGGTGGCGACAGGCCTCGTCGTCGGCCTGGGCACCGTCTATGTCGCGAGTTTCTATCTCAGCCGCATTCTGGTCAAAGTGCCGCCAGGCGATCCGACGGTCTTTCTCACCGTCCCTGCGTTGCTGCTCGCGATCGCATGGCTCGCCTGCTGGCAACCCGCCCGCCGGGCTACGAAGGTCGACCCGATCGTGGCGCTGCGCGCTGAATAATTTTCCCATGAGAAGCACCTCCCTTCCTCCCTTTCTGCGCGGCTGGTGCGGTGTCGGCCTGCTGG
>Ga0187850_10003440_pt1 | contig 13422 bp, 9 predicted proteins | sample June2016WEW_4_15_FD_132436 | JGI IMG/M metagenome (GOLD analysis project Ga0187850, IMG submission 132436) | Peatland microbial communities from SPRUCE experiment site at the Marcell Experimental Forest, Minnesota, USA - June2016WEW_4_150 | ecosystem: Environmental > Terrestrial > Soil >... | reverse complement strand
GAATTGGCTTTGGGAACAACCCCTGCCTCTTCGCTCATTAGTTCCCGATGCGCCTGAAGCCCTGGAACGAATCGTCCAGAGGTGTCTGGAGAAGGATCCGGCCGCAAGGCACGAGAGCGCGGATATTCTTGCGGAAGAATTGCAGCACGCTTTAGAGCCCGGGCCTGGCCTGCTGCACCGGTGGCTGCAAGTTGCCGCAGTGGTCGTGATTTGCATCAGCCTTCCTGCTCTGTTATGGATATCTCGGTCGTGCAAGCCTGCAAAGAACCAGAATTCTCCGATTTCCGCAACCCTGGAGCAGGTGATTACCTGGGAGAGCGATGAGAGCAACAGCAGAATTTCTCCCGACCGGAAGTTTATTTCATTTATCTCCAATCGCAGCGGCCAGAACGAGATCTGGCTGAAGAATATGGTGGGTGGGGAACCCACATCCATCCTGTCATCACATCAGGGAATTGTCCTCTCTCATGCCTGGTCTCCCGACGGCACTGAGATCGCATACCTGATCCGAGATCAGGGCAGAGTGCTTCTGCAGACCGTACCGGCCTTTATGGGGGGCGCTCCGCAATTGACCCAGGAAGTGGACGGATCCTGCCTCCGCATCATTCGCTGGATCGGTGACCACATCTATATGGAAGGGGGAGTGTCTCTATTTCAGTATGACGTGAAGGCACAGACGCTCCGTTCGATGATTTCCTTCCGGCGACCGGAATTGAAGTCCATGAGGCACTTCGATGTGCGCCGGGACGAAGCCAGAATTGCTTTTACGGCGTATGACGGACAAGAAAATCTATGGACGGCAGACCTGGATGGAAAAAACCCTCTGCGGTTGACCACGGGGGATGCTGTCGACAGACACCCGCTGTGGGTTCAGGTAAAAGGGCCTGACATAGTATGCGAATCCAATCGCGGCGGCCAACTGAACCTATTTATGGTGTCGACGCAGGACCGGTCCATCCGTCAGATAACCTCCGGCGCAATGGAAGAATTGCCGGAGGACATATCAAATGATGGTTCACTCCTCACCTTCACGGTGACCCGGGATTCCGCCCATTTGTATAGCCTCGATCTCAAGACCGGATCCCCGCATCAATTGACGAATGACTCCTTGGACGATCTCTGGCCGACTTGTGACAACGATGCGCACATGGTTGCTTTTCAAAGAAAACCGCCAAAGGAGCATGGCGGTTATCCACTCCTGGAGAGTCAAATTCTTCTCGGTAGCCTGAGCCCTTCGGGAATTGCCTCCCCTTCCATTCTCGTCCGCTACGGTTATTCCCCCGCGTTGTCTCCGAATGGCCGCTGGCTTGCCTATCTGAAGTGGGTTACTGCCGACAACCAGTTCTCTGAATTATGGGTCATTGATCCGAACGGCCAAGGATTACACCGCATCTCCGCCCGTTGTCCGACATTAGGGGTGTCGGTGTTTCCCTACGATTTCCTCTCCACCAATTTCGCCTGGAGCGCAAACTCCCGTTATCTGTACTTCATAGATCGTGCATCCTCCGGGACATATCAGATTCGACGATTCGATCCCGGAACCCCTGAGACCGAACCAGCAATGATTGTTTCGGCCGCCACCGGCCAGGTGATGCGAGAACTGCGGCTTTCCAAAGACCGAAGATACCTGAGCTATGTGCTGCAAAAAGGGGCGAACCTGGAGACTTCTGAAGTGCACGTCCGTGTTGTTGATTCCAGGGAGGATCGCACTGTTTATTCTGTCCAGCACAAACCAAGTGGATTATTTCTCTTCTCCTGTGGGTTTCTGGCATCCGGCGACAGCATGATCGTGCTCCCCGCCGTTATCAATACAGACGGGACGCAAAACATGCAAATAATCGAAGTCCCGACGTCCGGTGCAAGCCGCCCATTAAATACGGCGGAAGGCGCTTTCGGCGCTACCGCCAAGCTCGATCCTTCCTCTCAAACTCTTTACCTGACTATGGCAAAGAAAAACATACACAACCTCTGGTCCTTCTCCATTCCAAATGCAAAATTCAACCAACTCACCGACAACCGTTGGCCGTCTGTGAGTTTTTCAGACATTGAAATCCTGTCCGATGGAAGGCTACTTTACTCGCGGCTCGACCAGCATGGAGACATATCGATATGCCGGTTCGAGCGCCGTAACAAAACTGATTCACCCTATGCCAAGGAGGAATAAGTTATGCCGACCAAAAAAAGGGCCCATCAGGTGGATGTTTATGCCACGATTCGAATTTACATCAATGCCATCGAAAACGCAGCAATCAACGCTTATATGGGCGACATAGATAGGAAGGACAGTTTGATGAACTATTTGGATGGTGCGCTTCAGGCCATCAAGGGTCTGGCCCAATCAAGTCCTGGCAACGATGATTGTCCGTGGCCGTTGACCCCTATGGGATGCCAACCGCCAAACTTATAGAATGACTGAGTTAATGGGTCTGAAATCTCACAGCAATGCCGGCTTTTAACACAGATAAGGCTTTCCGGCTTGCGAAGAGTTAAGCTTATTTATTTCGGTGCCGGGATTACCCCCAGTTGTTGCAGCAGACCCAGCAGGTCGTATACGTACCAACTCTCTTTGATCTTACCGTCAGTGACACGGTAGATGCTGACGCCCGAGAAACTGACCCTCTTGCCCGTGGGTGGTATGCCCGCAAGTGCATGGTTGTGAACGCCGGTTGCTGTCCACCGCTTGACAGCCTTGCCCTCTTCGGCGACCAGGTCGTCGGCGGCAACGTGAAAGCCCGTCAGCCCTGCCAAGAGATCCTTCGCCCACTGCTTGTAATCTGCCAGGGTGCGGACATCGGCGCGCGACACGTCGTGATGGACGTAGTTGGTGTCGTAATACCGATTCATTGCCTCTACGTTGCCTTTGTTCCAGACTTCATCGGTGTACTCAGAGATGAACTTCTTAAGGTCGGCTGCACTCACTCTAATACCCTCCTCAAATTTGATGTTGCCGCTTCCACCCGAATTACTTCCTGACCAATTTATAGAATTGTCTAAACTGTAGCGCAAGGGGAGAGTGGGAAGGAAGACAAGGCAGGAAATCCGCCGAGAACTTTGGGCCGGCAAGGAGCTAACCTGGATTATTCACGAAGAACCGAGAGAAAAAAGTGTTCGGATGCGGATGAACACTGATCAGATCCACCTTTTCTTGTGGCCCGCATTGCTTTGGTGCTCATCGACAAGCCCCGAGCCGAAGAATTTGACCAAGTTCTTCTCTCAACCGTCAGGATGCTCTCCCGAATGTGTGGAATACAAGAACGTCCAAGTCCAGGTCCAAGTCTAAGTCCACGTCCACGAGAAAGTGGTGGTTCAAGTCTGCGCCTATGGCTCGGCTTCCCCGTCTTCAGCATCGCGGATCACTTCGCGGCTCGCAGATCCGGCCGCCACTCGGGGAGGCCCGCGCGCCAGAAGATGAATGCGTACATATCCGCAGAAACCTGGTCGCTCTGGCTCTTGGTTGAGCCGATGCCATGCCCTGCCTGATCATCAACGCGCAACAGAACCGGCTTGGCGGTTCCCGAGGCCTGCAGCGCGGCGGCGAGCTTGCCTGGTTCCCAAGGCGAGACACGCGGGTCGTTCAACCCGGTCGTGATCAGCACGGCGGGATACTGCACTCCGGCCTTCACATGCTGAATCGTGTCCATCTCGAACAGGTTCTTGAATCCCTGTTCGGTCTTGATCGAGCCGAATTCGGGAATGTTTGCCGGCCCGCCCACTGAGAATTCAGAGCGTAACGTGTTGGCAGCCGGCACGGAGTCAATTACCCCCGCGAACAAATCGGGACGCTCGGTCAATGCGCGTCCCATGGTGATGCCGCCCGCCGACCCGCCGGAAATAAAGAGTTTTTCCTTCGTCGTGATCCCGCGCGCGATCAGATCTTCGCCGCAGGCGACGAGATCGCGCCACGTGTTCGGCTTGTTGGCATCCTTGCCGCCAAGGCGCCAGGCCTCGCCCAGCTCGCCCCCGCCGCGCACATGGCACGAGGCATACGTACCCCCGGCTTCCAGGAAACTCACCACACGGGGCGAAAAATTGGCCAGCTGGGAAATGCCGTAAGAGCCATAGGCCTGAATCAGGGTAATCTGGGGTCCTTTCACGTTTTTCACCTGCACCAAGGACAGCGGGACCATCACGCCGTCATGCGCTTTGGCCTCAAGATCCGACACGACATAGCGGGAGCTATCCATGGGCGGAGTTACGCCGAGCTTCAAATCGGTGAATTTGCGGGAGACGGGATCGAAAGAGAACTCCGTCGGAGGAACGACGAAGCTTTCAAGTGCAAATGTGATCCCGGGCCTGCGCGGGTCGGTGAAAGCCTCGCCGATATTGCCTTTGTAAGGAAGCGCGATGCTCTCGGCCTTCGTCTGGCCGGCCGCGATGCGCAGGAGATGCGAATAGGCTCCTTCCCGCGCCACGACGTAGAGCGCATCAGAGGCCGCATGGATAGAATCGATTACGCGATTGGGTTCCGCCGGCAAGAGCAGCGTCGCCTTGGAAAGCGGATCGCCCGCCTTGACGGCCAGCACTTTGAATGTCGGCGCGTCCTGATGCGACAGCAGGAAGATTTCGCCGCCGCGCATATCGAAGCTGTTCACATTGTCGCTGCGCGCGATGAACGGCTTCCACTCCACCTTCGGGTTCGACACCTGTCCGGCGGGCGCTAACCAGAGCGCGAGTTCGTTCTGCACGCCGTTGATGTTGAGCGCGGCCGCCATCGGCGCGCCCGGTGAAACCGTCAGGGAGGGAAATTCGTCCGGCTTGTATGCAGGACCGTGACCGACGGAGGATCCCATGATTGCGATGGGCTCCGATTTCAAGTCCCACGCATCAAGCGTCACGTCACGATATTTTTCGGTCGGAGGGTCGCCGGCCTTGAGTTTCTTCAAGCGCACGAAGTAGAGCGTGCGCGAATCCTCGCTCCACGCCGTCGTGCCGAACTGCGCGCGATCAATCGGCCCCGCAATCTGCGCACCGCTCGCCGCGTTGTAAACGTAGAGCGAGGCGTCCTCCGACCCGCCTTCGGAAATGCCGGCGGCCACCTTGGTTCCGTCGAGCGAAGGGAGGAAGAAATTGATCGCATAGGGCTTGCCTCCATGAGCCGCACGCAAGGCCGCGACGTCCACGATCTTGCGCTTTCCCTTCGCGTCTCTCGCAATCAAGTCGAAATTGTCGGACCCGGGCGTGCGTTCTTCATAAAAGGCTCTGTCGCCGAAGATCGAATAGCCTTGAATGAAGCCAAAACCCGCGGTGAAATCGGCAATGCGCTTCAACAGCGCGGCGCGCGGCTTGATCGCGTCCAGGATCGATCGCGTGCAGGCACCCTGCTTCTTCAGCCAATCGGTCGTCGTGGCGTCGAGCGCTTCCATGTAGCGATAGTTGTCGGTGACCTTGGTGCCGAAGAGTGTTTCGACGACGGGCTTAACCGGCGCGACGGGCGGCTTTGGCGCGAGGCCGAGCGGCGCAAGCGGATCATCGCCCGAACCTGCGGCGAGCGCGAGCACCAGACCTGCGAGCGTAACAAGAACAGCGACGTACCCTATCGATCTGAGTTTCATTGTTTCCTCCTGATTGCGATTGTCGATCTGACCGATGATCGACGTGAGCGTGGATGATACATTGCGTGTCCCGGCTGGGAGCCTGTCCGAGATTAAGAATATTACCTCAATCAGTGATCTTGAGGTGAAGCTCGCGCAGGTGCTTGGGATCGAGTTCGGCGGGGGCGTCGAACATCAGATCGCTGGCGCTCGCGGTCTTCGGGAATGCGATAACCTCGCGGATATTCGGCTCGTCCGCAAGAAGCATCACGATGCGGTCGATTCCCGGCGCCATGCCGCCGTGTGGAGGCGCTCCATATTCGAAAGCCTCCAGCATGTGGCCGAAGCGCTTGTTGATTTCTTCCTCGCTGTATCCTAGACGCCGGAAAACGCGCGTCTGCACTTCGCGGCGGTGAATACGGATGCTCCCGCTCGATAGCTCGTAGCCGTTGCAGACGAGGTCGTAGGCCTTGCTCAGCACCGATCCGGGATCGCTTTCGAGCCGGTCCAGATGTTCCTCCTTGACCATCGTAAACGGGTGATGGGAGAAGCTCCAGGTCTTCGCTTCCTCGTCCCACTCAAACATCGGAAAATCGACGATCCAGGCGAACGCCAGCAGGTCGGGTGGCGCCAGCTTCAGGCGATCGCGGAATTCCAGGCGCAACAGGCCGAGCGTTTTGCTGACCTGGGCAGGCTTTTCCGCCACCAGGCACACCAGGTCTCCATCCCGGGCTTCCATTCTGTTGGCCAGTTCCGCGACTTCCCCCTTGCGAAGCGCCTTGGCCACGCTTCCCTTCAAGCCGCCTGAGGTCCAGGCAAGTGTGGCGAGGCCGCGCGCTCCGGACCCTTTGGCAAGTTCCGTGAGACCATCGAGATCCTTTCTCGAGTAGCCGCCGCAACCGGGCGCCTTGATCGCCTTGATCACCTGGCCGGCCCTTGCCGCATCGGCGAACAGCTTAAACTCGGAATTGAGGAACATCGCCGTGCAGTCGATCAGCTCCATGCCGAATCGCAGATCCGGCTTGTCGCTGCCGAACCGGGTCACGGCCTCTTCGTAAGTGAGTTTCGGGAAGGGATCGAGGATGCGCTTATGGGGAACCACGGCAGGCACCAACCCCTTGACCAGTCCTTCCACGACCGCAAGCACGTCCTCGCGGTCGACGAAGGACATCTCGAGGTCGAGCTGTGTAAATTCCGGCTGGCGGTCGCCGCGCAGGTCTTCATCGCGCATGCAGCGCGCGATCTGAAAGTAGCGCTCGTACCCTGCAACCATCAGCAGCTGCTTGAGCTGCTGCGGGCTTTGCGGGAGTGCATAGAATTTCCCCGGCTGCACACGGCTGGGCACCACGTAATCGCGCGCGCCTTCCGGCGTTGCTTTGATCAGCATCGGGGTCTCGATTTCATAAAAACCCTGCGCGTCGAGATAGTCGCGGATAAACTTCACGGTTTTGTGACGCAATGCGATGTTTTTCTGCAGGCGCATCCGCCTGAGATCGAGATACCGGTATCTCAGGCGCACGCTTTCCTCGGTCCGGTAACCGTCGTCGTCCACAGGCATGGGAAGCGGCTTGGATGTGTTGAGGATTTCGACGGATTCCGCCCCAACCTCAACTTCGCCGGTCGGGAGGTTGGGATTGACCATTCCTTCGGGGCGCGGACGAACCTGCCCTCGCACTCTCAAGACGAACTCGTTGCGCGATTTCGAGGCCGCGTCGTAGCAAGCTGCTGACTCCTCGTTGACATTGATCTGGACCAGACCTGAACGGTCGCGCAGATCGATAAAGATCATCCGGCCGTGATCACGGCGGCGATGCACCCAGCCCGCCAGCGTTACGGTCTGCCCGATGTCGGAACACCGCAGCTCACCACAATCGCGTGTCTTGAGCATAAGATTCTGGTCCTCAGGAATTAGCCCCAATGCTGTTAACTTAAGCACAATTTGAAAAACTCGCCACAGATTTCACTGAATTTTCTTTCCCACCACCTGGGCTTTTTCTCTTTTGAATCTGTGTAATTTGTGAAATCTGTGGCAAGCTTTTTCGGTCCTGCGCGCAGCGCTCAGACGTGCGGTGCCTATGCGCCACTATCAGCACGCAAAAAAGCTGAGCCAAGGAGGCGCGGTTCACCCTCATGATCGATGGACTGCGGCGGGAGCGTAGTGAGCGTCAACATAACGGTTCAGAATGGCAATGAACTCGGCCACGATGGTATCGCCGCGCAGGGTGGTCATCAAGCGCCCGTCCACATAGACTGGCGCCTTCGGCTCCTCGCCCGTGCCGGGCAAAGAGATGCCGAGGTTGGCATGCTTGGATTCGCCCGGGCCGTTCACTACGCATCCCATCACGGCCACCTTGAGTTCCTCCACGCCCCGGTACTGCTTTTGCCACACCGGCATCTGCGTTCTCAGGTAGGTTTCGATCTGGTCCGCCATTTCCTGAAAGAATGTCGAGGTCGTGCGGCCGCATCCAGGGCATGCGGTCACCTGGGGAGTAAAGCTCCGGATCTCCAGGGACTGCAGAATCTGCTGCGCCACGCGCACTTCCTCGGTCCGGTCTCCACCGGGCGCCGGCGTGAGTGATACGCGAATCGTGTCGCCGATCCCTTCCTGCAGGAGAATCGCCATGGCGCCTGTCGAAGCAACAATTCCCTTGGCGCCCATGCCTGCCTCGGTCAGCCCGAGGTGCAGCGCGTACTCTCCCCGGGCCGCAAGCAGGCGATACACACAAATCAGATCCTGGACGCCGGAGACCTTGGCGCTGAGAATGATGTGATCGCTCCCCAGGCCGAAATCCTCGGCCATGCGCGCCGATTCGAGCGCGCTTGCCGCCATGGCGTCGATCATGATGTCGCGGGCGGAGCGGGGAGTGGGACTCTGCCGGTTTTGATCCATCAGCCTGGCGAGCAGCGCCTGGTCGAGCGAGCCCCAATTCACGCCGATGCGCACGGGCTTGTCGTTTTCGATCGCGACCTCGATCATGCGGCGGAAATTCTCGTCGTGATGCTTTCCGCTTCCGACGTTGCCCGGGTTGATGCGGTATTTGGCCAGGTCCCGCGCGCACTCGGGGTACTGCGAGAGGAGAAGATGGCCGTTGTAGTGAAAGTCCCCGATGACCGGCACATCGACACCCATGTCAGCCAGCCGCCGTATGATCTCGGGCACCGCGCGCGCGGCCGCATGGGTGTTGACCGTGATGCGCACCAGCTCCGAGCCTGCCTCCGCGAGCGCCGCAACTTGCGCAGCCGTCGCCCGCGCGTCTTCCGAGTCGGTGTTGGTCATCGACTGCACAACGATGGGCGCGCCGCCGCCCACTTGGATTTTGCCCACTCTGACGGGCGTCGATTTTCTTCTCAGGATGGCCATGTCATACCAGCATCAGGACTGAAAATTTAGCCCATCGCCCACGTCCCATCAAGCGCTATAATGTTTGCCTGTGTAGGCACTCAATGCTTCAGCGACAGCTTCGGGATTCTGGGCCGCCACATTGAGCAAGGCCTTAGCTGGCCCTTCCGGTGTCCTCCGTCCCTGCTCCCAGTTCTGTAGAGTTGCGACGCTCACACCGATCATGAGCGCAAACTCGGACTGCGTCTTGCCGAGTTTCGATCGTATCGATTTGATCTCGCTCGGCCTGAAGGTGTAGACCCGACCCGGTTTCATCTGGCCGCGGCGGATTTTTCCTGCTTGGCGGACACTTTTTGCGAGATTCCTAAAATCTTGCTCTCTCACTTGAACTCCTTGAGGACAAGTTTGCCGAGAATTCTCATCTGCTCTGGGGTCATGTCCCCCTGTTCCGTCTTCAGATAGATGAACAGCATAACGAAACGCATTCCTTACTATACGCCAATGGCGGACATCTGCCAAAACGAATGATGGCAATTTCTGGATTTTGTCATCAGTCTTTAAACTGGGGATGTCACCCCTCTTTGCTCTCCCTACTTAGATTCTCCCTGCGAAGAGTGGTGGCGCCCCCGGTTTCCATGTGAGAGATCTTGTGTAGCCCGTCCCCCATCCTATGAACGACAGAACTCAGCGGCGAGCGCTGTTTGCGCGTCTGCTGACGCGCCTGGTTAGAGGTCCGGCATGGTGCTCCGCATAGGCATCCAAGAGTCGCCGAATCATCCGTTGGTATTGTGTATTGTATTTCCTCGCCTCGCCTTTAAAAAACTCCACGCTTCGTTTGCTCAAGGAAATGGTAACTTTGATTCCTTCATCCCGAAGAACCAGATCCTCAGGGCGAGGAAGAAAGTCAGGAATCACTTTCAAGTCCCCGAGAGGCTCATTCGTGTATCTGATTTTCGCGTTCATAGATGGCCTTTCCCTTCCGCCAATACCCAGCTCCAAAAATCCGGATCGTGTCGCCGCTATAGGTGAACCGGACCGTTAAAATCCCGCCCTGAACCCGACCAAAGCAGTAATATCGTTTTTCCCTCAAACTATGGAACAAGTCTTCCGCAATTACGCGGTGCGAATCGGTAAAGGCAAGTTGGGCGCTAGCGAAGGTGATGCCGTGCTTTTTCTGATTCTCCCGATCCTTCCTCGGACTCCACTCGAACTTGGTCTTTGGCACAAAGCTAGGTTAGCAGATATCGGGATCGATAGCCATACGTTTATATGGCGCATAGCCAACGCATCAAAGATCATGGGACCGGCTACTTGAGTTCGCCGATCGCCTCAGCTGCAGCGGGAGCGCCGCGCAGCAATCCCTCGGTGCTCAGGTCCTCATCAATGTCCGGCCAATGAATGCCGGAACCCGCACCGCTAACCTTCCAGTTCTGGCGGTCTTTGGGGCTCGCATCCAAAAGCTTGGGATACCAAGCCAACGGAACCACAATCGTCCGCCCGTCGAGAAGATCGACAGACATGGTGTCATCGGTAAAACGTACGTCCTTTGCGCGTTCACCCGGTTTAGGCTCCGAAACGCCCATACCACTTCTCCAGAAGCGTGTCTTCGTTTTCTTTTATCATCCGTTGGATGCCACGCAACTCCACCGGGCTGAAACCCAGGTTGCGAACCAGGGCCAAGGGCTTCAACCAGAACTTCGCAGACAGATCGTCACGATCGACGCGCCGTGGGGTGGCTCGTTCGGTTCGTGACTATGAAAATATACTCGATAAGGCCCTGATCTGAGAATTGTTGGCACGGCAGTCAATATCTCACGAACCGGCGGAGAGCGAAAGCCCAAGCGTCAGTACAACGCTAGCTCTCCGCGGTGACCCTGCTCCGACAGCCATTGACCGCGCGACCGGGATCCGTCGGCAGGGAAATGTCTTAGAACGAAAAAATGGGGCCGAAAATCGAGCGCAAGCCCGATTTTTCGGCCATCCGTAATGCTTATGTCTTTCAATGTGAGAGGTTTTGCGTGGTCCGTCCCCGATCCCAAAATCGTCGGTACTCGTCTGGAAAAACCGATCCCATAACCTCAACGTTAAAATTGACGAAAGCGATATCGCTGCAATAGGATATGGGATTACCATCAATTACCGATAGGATTTGAAAGCCGGAAGAAACGAGCAAAATGTGCAAATGCGTTGGTTTCAAAATTTCCCTGTGGCTCATCCAACCTGCGATGTGGCTTAGCGTTGCAGTGTTGAATGAGAATCGCCTGAAGAGGGAGCTAGTTCTCGACTGGGAATGCCGACCGTGATCACCTTTACCTGTCAGTGTGGGGAAGTTTATCACGCGGATGAGAGTCATGTCGGTCGTACGATCTATTGTTGGAACTGCGCGCGAGCGCTTCTAATCCGACTGCAAGAAACGGTTCCAAGCAGTCCACCGGAGCCTCTGGCGCAGAAGGTTGAGCCTGAGAGTGTCCGGGGATTTGAAGCAGACTTTCAAGCCCCACCTGGGCTCGACCTAGCAAGGGCCGCAACGAGACTTAGAAGGTTTTTGCGTGTCTGCGTCGCGCTGGTCTGCGCTGCTGAGATAGTTCTCGTTTTCTATGCACTCCTCAGATGGCTGTGGGATCCGCAACATCCTGGTCCCTTCGTTATCTCGTTGATCGTTGCTTACGTGGGATCTCTTTGCGCCATTCGCATCGCCTGGAAGTACTCCAAGAACCAGCTCAGCCGAATGCAAGAGTGGATTGACAAGAACCTAGTGGCTTGTCCACACGGAATTCGAGGTGGCATGGAGAAGGGGTCCTGCCCAACCTGCGCAGAGCAAGTGGAGACGGACCGGCAAAGGGCGCTCGAAGCGGAACGAGAGCAGCAACGCCTCCATTCCATTGCGGTCGGAGAGCAGCAACGCCGCCATTCCATTGCGATCAGGGCAAAGGAGTTACATCAACGTGAACTGATACGTCTCACAAAGGCAAAATATCGAAGAACGGAGAATCTGTTCGCGCTTTCGCCTCAGGAGTTCGAGGATGCAATCGCGACCATGTTTCGGGCCGTGGGTTACGAAGTTCACCAGACGCCATACTCGAATGACGGCGGCAAGGATGCGGTCGCAATCATGGAAGGCAAGAGGTACGTTATTGAATGCAAGAAATATCGTCGAGACAAAAGTATCGGACGACCAATGATTCAACGGTTCTGTGCGGCCATGCGCGACGAGCGTGCCATCAGCGGCTTCTTCGTCGCTACCTGCGACTTTGCTGCCCCTGCGATTGAATATGCCAAAAAAAATAGCGTCACTCTGATGGGGTGTGAGGAGCTGACCCAACTAGCTCAACGGGCATTTCCAGAAGACTTGGAAGCGGAAGTAGCGCACGTGCTGTGCCTTGAGTGCGGCGAGGGTGTCCACTTCAGGCTGGCCACTCGCGAGGAGCAGAAGGCTTGCTCAAATGGCCACACCGTGGTGAACACGCTATTCGGCTCCACCTTTGCTCTCGATCTGCTGAATGAGAATCCAAGATGTGTCAGATGCGGACTCCCTATGCGACTCGTAGATGGTCGCCGAGGGAAATTTTGGGGATGCTCGCAGCATCCAAGGTGCAGGTCAACACAGGAGTATCTGGGGGTCGGTGCGTCGAAGCCAAGGCGACGATTCCGAGGTAGTCGTTGACGTGGATAGTCAAAGGGGGGTCTGACGCCAAGACTTCCGCAAAACCGGCAGCGCCCATACCGCTGGACGCGAGTCTTGGCGTCAGGTAGACACCGTCGTTCTCCCGCTCTCCGGCCCATGTGGGTGTCAGATTTTGTTAGATGTCTGTGCCTTCGTCCTCGACCGGCAGTACAGAATTCGGAGCAGATGCCTGCTTCCTGGCGCATACCTGGCGTGAGGTCCTTCGGGTCATTCCAACCCAGGACGGCTTATGCCGTCGCAACAACTATATTGCATCGGCAGTAGTGATCCTCGTTCTATAATGGTGTCCCAATGAGAACACTTGAGCCAGTGTACGCATTCATTGCCTCGCCCGGTGACGTTGTTGACGCTCGCTTTCGCGCCCGTCGAGCTATTGACCGCGTCAACCGTCTTGTTGCTAAGCAGTCCGGTATCCTGCTTGAGGCTGTCGTTTGGGAGAATATCAGGCCGGGTCGCGCTGATCGCGCACAAGACCTCATCAACCCTTACGTAGATGCTGCCCACATCTTCATTGGTATCCTGCATCAGCGGTTTGGTGCGCCAACCGGCCTGGCCGAATCAGGTACCGAGGAGGAGTTTAACCGCGTCGTGGAACGGTGGAAACGCGAGAATCCCAAACCAGAAGTCTGGGTCTGGTTCAAGCGTCCGACACCCGAGCGGAGCGCCAATCCTGATGACCAACTCCAGCACGTGCTCGACTTCAAAGGACGGATTCGGGACACGACGTTGTACAAAGAGTTTGATGATGAAGACGCATTCCAAGACTCTTTGGAGGATGCACTTGCAGATTGGGTGCATGAACGTGCCGGGAGAAGACCAGCGCTGATGCAGCCGCCCTTGTACGGCGTGAACGAGCGCGACCTGAG
>Ga0187850_10003439_pt1 | contig 13426 bp, 11 predicted proteins | sample June2016WEW_4_15_FD_132436 | JGI IMG/M metagenome (GOLD analysis project Ga0187850, IMG submission 132436) | Peatland microbial communities from SPRUCE experiment site at the Marcell Experimental Forest, Minnesota, USA - June2016WEW_4_150 | ecosystem: Environmental > Terrestrial > Soil >... | reverse complement strand
CTTCGACCTTAGACATAGAGGCAGTGGTGGAGAAAGTATTATCCATCCTTCAAAAGAGACTTGACACAGCCGAGGGTCATTGCGATCCCGCCAAGGCGGGACGCGAGGCGCGGGGCGACGTGGCACTCCCCGTCAAAGGGGAGATTGCTTCGCTTCGCCCTGAAGACCATGCGCTGCCGGGCTTCCCTCGCAATGACTGCGACCTCGGTGAGGAGAGGGGTTAGTGAATTGAGCGGGAATTCGTTCGGACAGCTTTTCAGAATAACGACCTGGGGGGAGTCCCATGGAAAAGCCCTGGGTGTGGTAATTGACGGCTGCCCACCCCGGTTGGAGCTTTCTGCCGAAGATATCCAGCAGGAATTGGACCGCCGGAGGCCCGGCCGGGGGAAAGGAGCCAGCCCTCGGCAGGAGAAGGACCGAGTGGAAATTCTCTCGGGAATCTTCGACGGGAAAACCACCGGAACGCCGATCTCCCTTCTGGTCTGGAATGAAGATGTAGATTCCCGTCCCTACGAGGAGCTGAAGAATGTCTTCCGGCCAGGGCACGGAGATTTCACTTATCAGGCCAAGTACGGGATCCGCGATCATCGAGGCGGAGGAAGGGCATCTGCGCGGGAGACGATCGGAAGAGTTGCTGCGGGAGCCCTGGCGAAGAAGATCCTGCAGGGAGAAGGGATCGAGATTCTGGCCTACACCGTTGAACTGGGAGGGATACGGGTCGAAGAGAGAGATCAGGGAGAGATTGAAAAGAATCCCCTGCGCTGCCCGGACCGGAAAGCAGCGGAAGCGATGGAGGCAAGAATTGATGAAGCTAGACTCAGGGGGGACTCTCTCGGCGGGGTAGTAGAAATTCTGGCTCGGGGTTGCCCGGCTGGTTTGGGGGAGCCGGTTTTCGATAAACTCGAGGCAGATTTGGCCAAGGGTTTGATGAGCATTGGTGCCGTGCGGGGAGTGGAAGTGGGGGCGGGGTTTCAGGTTGCCCGGATGTTGGGTTCGGAGTGCAACGACCCACTGGACTCTACCGGTTTTACCAAAAACGATGCCGGAGGTATCCTGGGGGGAATTTCCAACGGAGCGGATATCGTTTTGAGAACCGCCGTGAAACCCATTCCTTCCATTTCTGTCGAGCAGACCACCGTGGATTCTTCAGGGAGATCGGTTTCCCTCAGGATTCAAGGGCGTCATGATGTTTCTGCTATCCCGAGAATCAACCCCGTATGTGAAGCCATGGTGGCCATCGTCCTGGCGGATCATCTGTTAAGACAAAGAGCATTGAAGGGGGAATGAACGTGGAGTCTGAAGACCGCCTCAAATTCCTCCGGCAAAAAATTGATTCCCTGGATGAGCAAATCCTCCACCTCCTGAATCAGCGGGCCGAAATGGCCCTGGAAGTGGGTCGGGTAAAATCAGAAACCCAAACAGAGGCCTACAACCCCCAGAGGGAGGAAGAAATTCTTAAGCGCCTCGAATCGCAAAATCTCGGCCCCTTCCCCCAGAAAGCCGTATCTTCAGTTTTTCGGGAAATCATCTCCGCCAGCCGGTCACTGGAGGCTGAACTGACCGTGGTGTACCTGGGTCCGCCGGCCACTCATACCCACCTGGCCGCCATCGAACGCTTTGGGAGTTCCATTCAAGCCTTCCCCACCGAAAGTATCGAAGAGATCTTCGATACCGTGGAGAGGGGGAAAGCCTCCTTCGGGGTGGTCCCCATTGAGAATTCCACCGAAGGAGTGGTGAACCGGACCCTGGATATGTTCATCGAGTCAGAAGTGAAGATCTGCGGAGAAGTTCTAGTCCGGATCTCTCATGACCTACTTTCCCGCAGTGGACGCCCCGAAAAGATCCGAAAGATCTATTCTCATCCGCAAGCTCTGGGACAGTGCCGACAATGGCTGAGGAAGCGTTTTCCTCAGATTGCTCTATCCGAGACTACCAGCACAGCCAGGGCTGCCCAGTTGGCGGTTGAGGATGAAGAGGCTGCGGCCGTTGCCAGTTCTCTCACCTCTCCTCTATACGGTCTGAAAGTCATCGAGTCCCGGATTGAGGATTACTTGCACAATTACACCCGCTTTCTGGTGCTCGGCCGGCAGATGATGGAAAGGACGGGAAAAGACAAGACCTCTCTGCTTTTCTCCATCTCCCATTCACCCGGGTCTCTCCATGAAATTTTAAAGCCTTTTTCGGCAAAGGCCATCAACCTGACCAAAATCGAATCCCGGCCCATCAAGAATAAGCCGTGGGAATATGTCTTCTTCCTGGACCTCGAGGGCCATGTCACCGACTTGCAAGTACAGGAAGCATTAACGGAAATGAAAAGAGAGGTTCTCTTTTTTAAGCTCCTGGGGTCTTATCCTCGGAGCTCATAAAGAAACGAAAAGAGATAGAGGCTGGCCGTGAAGCCAAAGAATGAAATCCAATCTCGTTTATTCAAATGCATCTGGTGGTGGTGCAACATCCATAACGGCGAAGAATGCCCATCGCCAGGGAGCAGCGTATGAATCAAAATTAGAGATATACGCTGAAATTCAGGCCGGGGCAGTCTTCAAGACCCCCGGCTTTTTCATTCTAATCTTCCACCGCAGAGCACGCAGAGGGCGCAGAGAAAAATATAAAATCGAAAGTCAAATATCAAGAATCAGAATTCATATTTTGATTTTGGCTCCATCTCTGCGGTCTCCCCGCTCTCTGCGGTGAATAGAAAGGAGGTTTTTATGGCGACCCCATCTTTGGCGGAGTTTAAAAACCTGGCCAGGCAGGGCAGTATCGTTCCGGTGTATGAGGAGGTGCACTTTGACTGGGAAACGCCCATTTCCGCCTTCCGGAAGATCGACGACGGAGAATTCTCTTTCCTCCTGGAAAGTGTAGAGGGAGGGGAGAAATGGGGGCGCTACAGCTTCCTGGGGTCGGCTCCCTCTCACCTATTTCGCAGCCGGGGGGAAGAGTTTGAGATTTTGAAGAATGGAGAAATTCTGCAGAAGGGAAAGGATAGAGATCCCCTCCGGGCCTTAGAAAGCTTCCTTCGAAAATTCCAGCCTGCATCGCATGACTCCCTTCCCAGATTTTCTGGGGGGGCCGTGGGTTACGTCAATTACGATGTGGTCCGTTCTTTCGAGAGGATTCCTGCGCTTCTTCCCCAGGACTTGCCCCTTTATGACTGCCTTTTCATGATTACCGATACACTTTTGATCTTCGATAATCTGAAGCAGAAGATCAAGGTGATTTCCAATGTATTTCTGGACGGATCTCAGTCTCCCGAAGAAGCCTACCGGGGAGGGGAGAGTAAAATCGCGGGGATCAAGGCGAGGCTCCAATCTCCCGCCCCCCCTTATTCCGGGAGAAATTCGTTTTCCCCTTTGCCTCTCCGGCCGAATCTTAGCCGGGAGGAATTCATGAAGGGGGTGGAGAGGGCCAAGGAGTATATTCAGGCCGGTGACGTCATCCAGGTTGTCCTCTCCCAGCGGTTTTCCAGCGAGCTGCAGTGCGAGCCTTTCGACGTCTACCGCGCCTTGCGGTCTATCAACCCGTCCCCCTACCTCTTCTATTTGAAAATGGATGACGCAGTTCTGCTGGGAGCATCTCCCGAAGTCATGGTCCGCTTGGAAGGGAACCGGATCGAGCTCAGGCCCCTGGCCGGTACACGTCGCAGGGGAAAGACAGAAGAGGAAGACCTGGAGATGGAGAAGGACCTGCTTTCCGATGAAAAGGAGAGGGCGGAGCACATCATGCTGGTTGACCTGGGGCGGAACGATGTGGGACGGGTGGCGGAGATCGGGTCAGTGGAAGTGACCGAATTGATGGGAGTGGAACGGTACTCCCATGTTATGCATATCGTTTCTAATATCCGCGGCCGTCTCGCCCCTGGACAGAATGGTTTCGACGTCTTCCGGGCAACCTTTCCCGCCGGGACGGTCTCGGGCTCTCCCAAAATCCGGGCCATGGAGATCATCGAAGAACTGGAACCGGTTAGGAGGGGGCCGTATGCCGGGGCGGTAGGCTACTTCAGCTTTTCCGGAAATATGGACACCTGCATCACCATTCGATCCATTCTCATAAAAGACGGGAGAGCTTACCTCCAGGTGGGCGCCGGAATTGTCGCCGATTCCGAGCCGGCCAAAGAGTTCGAAGAAACGATAAACAAAGGCCAGGCCATCTTTCGGGCCATTCAACAAGCAGAGGAGGGTCTGCCATGATCCTTATGATCGACAATTACGATTCCTTTACCTACAACCTGGTCCAGTATCTGGGGGAGCTGGGAGCCCCATGCCAGGTTTACCGGAATGACCAGATCGATCTCGAGGCCATCCCGCAGAAGAAACCGAAGCATATCGTCATTTCCCCGGGCCCCTGCACCCCGCAAGAGGCAGGCATCTGCCAGGAAGCGATCTTGTCGATGGCCGGGTCTGTTCCCATCCTGGGAGTATGCCTGGGTCATCAGTGTATTGGCGCGGCTTTCGGTGGCAGGGTCATCCGTGCCGGCCGCCTGATGCACGGGAAGAGTTCCCCCATTTTTCACGATGGAAAGACCATTTACCAGGACCTTCCCAATCCCTTCCAGGCCATTCGCTACCATTCCCTTCTCCTCGACCGGGAAAGCCTGCCCGCCTGCCTGGAGATCTCGGCGGAGACGAAGGAAGGGGAGATTATGGGGGTTCGTCACAAGAGTTTTGCCATCGAAGGGGTCCAGTTTCATCCCGAATCGATTATGACTCAGGGAGGAAAGATCCTCCTGAAAAATTTTCTGGAGATGGAGGAGAACGGCCATGCTGAAAAGATTCATCGCTAAAGTTGCCGAGGGTCAGGATCTGCACGAAGGGGAGGCCGAGCAGGCCATGGCCCACATCATGGAGGGGGAGGGACTGCCCACGCAGATCGCTTCCTTCCTCACTGCACTGCGCATGAAGGGGGAGACGATTCAGGAAATCACCGGGTTCGCCCGCACCATGCGGGCGAGAGCCGTACGTATTCGCGCCCTGGACCGGGAATGCGTGGTGGACACCTGCGGAACCGGGGGAGATGGAGTTGGAACGTTCAACATCTCCACAGCCGTGGCCCTTGTTGCCGCTGGCGGCGGGTTGACCGTGGCCAAACACGGAAACCGGTCGGTTTCCAGTCAAAGCGGGAGCGCGGATGTCCTGGAGGCGCTGGGAGTCAACCTTGCCCTTCACCCGGAAAGAGTGGAAGCTTCCCTGCAGGAGCACCGGTTGGCTTTCCTATTTGCTCCCTCCTTCCACCCGGCCATGAAGCACGCCGTGGGTCCACGGAAAGAGATCGGGATCCGCACAGCCTTTAATCTGCTCGGGCCTCTGACCAATCCCGCCGGCGCCACCGTCCATCTCCTGGGTGTCTACCGACGAGATTTAACCCGGCCGGTGGCGGAGGTGTTGAAAAGCCTGGGAAGCAAGGCAGCATTCGTCGTGCACGGAACTGACCACAGCGACGAGATCAGCATAACCGGTAAAACGACCATCTCTCAGCTCAAGGATGGAGCCATTGAGGATTACCAGATCGAGCCGGAAGACGCAGGGTTGAAAAGGGCCAGACTAGAAGAGATCCGCGGGGGGAAACCGCAAGAGAATGCTCAAATGATAAAGAAAATCCTGGAGGGGGAAACCGGGCCCCCACGGGATGTGGTCTTATTGAATGCCGCAGCGGTTTTTTTAGCTTCCCGGAAAGTCTCCGACCTGAAAGAAGGCGTGGAGATGGCCAGAGAGTCGATTGACTCGGGGAAAGCGATGAATAAACTAAAGGAACTCGTCCGATTTTCTAATACGGCCTCCTGAGCTATTCATTCGTTGATCAGTTTGTTGTACTGATGGAGGATTAGGAAGATGTTTTTAGAAAAGATGGTGGCTATTAAGAGAGGAGAAATTTTCCGGAAGAAGGATCCCTCGCGCCTAAGAGAATTGAAAAAGAAGGCGGAGGACTTACCCCCCCCCCGGGATTTTGAGAGGGCAATCTTGCAGAATGGTTCCATGGCGCTCATCGCGGAGATCAAGAAAGCTTCCCCTTCTGCCGGGGTCATTCGGTGGGAGGCGGACATTCCGAAGATGGCCCGGGAATATGAAGGAGGGGGGGCTTGCGCCCTTTCGGTTCTCACGGAGTCTCATTTTTTCCACGGGGAAATGGACCATCTCCCGATGGTAAAAGAGAGCGTTGGCCTTCCTCTCCTGCAGAAAGATTTCATCATCGATCCCTTCCAGCTTTACGAAGGAAGAATAGCCGGGGCTGATGCCATATTGCTCATCGCGGCGATTCTCAGCCGGGGCGAACTTCTGGAGTTTGTTAAACTGGCCCGCTGCCTGGGTTTATTTCCGCTGGTCGAGGTTCACGGTGAAGAGGACCTGGAAAAAATATCCGGACTCGGCCTTTCGCTCTTTGGGATCAACAACCGGAACCTGAAGACTCTCGAAGTCAACCTGGAAACAACTGACCGCCTGATCGGAAGAGTCCCCCGAGGGATGAAGGTAATCAGCGAGAGTGGAATTAGAGACCGAAGAGACGTGGAGCGCCTGGAAAGAGCCGGAGTGAGGGGGATTTTGGTGGGTGAGGTTCTGATGCGCGCCAGCGACCCCGCTTCCAAGATCAAAGAGCTTTTAAACCTGTAAATGTTCTGCGGTATTAAAGTTCTGCAGTTCTGCTGTGCCCCTCAGAATCTTCCTGCATTACAGTACGGCAGCGCTGCAGTACCGCAACCCATTATTTTGGCACTCTATGACCTGGATTAAGATTTGCGGAATTACCAACCTTCAAGATGCCCTGGAAGCCGCGGCCCTGGGCGTGGATGCCTTAGGTTTCATATTCGCGCCCAGCCCGCGAAAGATTGACCCGGAGGTGGCACGGGAGATTATCAATAGTCTTCCTCCGGCAATGGGGAAGGTCGGGGTCTTTGTAAATGAAGATTTGGGCGAAGTAAAGCGAATTGCCGATCGCTGCGGCCTTGATACTCTGCAATTCCATGGGGAGGAAGCTCCGGAATACTGCCAGCAGGTGTCTCTTCGAGTGCTGAAGGCCATCCGAATTAAGAATTCTGAGAGCATCAAAGAAATGGGAAAATATCCCGTCATCTCTATTTTATTGGACACCTACAACGCCGATCGAGCCGGAGGAACAGGAGAGGCCTTCAGTTGGGAATTGGCCCGGGAAGCCCGGCAATGGAGGAACTTTATCCTGTCCGGAGGGCTGAACCCCGGCAACGTTTACCGGGCCATCCATCTTTTGCATCCCCTGGGAGTGGATGTTTGCTCTGGAGTAGAGAGGGTTCCCGGGTGGAAAGACCTATTCAGAATGATAGAATTTGTTAAGGAGGTCAGGAGGGCAGATGAAACAACTAGATAGAAGAGGGGGTTTCGGTAAATTCGGGGGAAGTTTGTCCCAGAGACTTTGATGGCCGCTTTAGAGGAGTTAGAAGAGAGCGCCCATGCCCTGGCCTATGCCGGGAAAATCGCCCCCTCCCTGTCAGAGTTATAGAGCAAAATGATCTTTGACCATCCCGACAGCTTTTTCTTTCGTAAGCTCCCCCTTGACCACTCTTTCCGTCAAGTCGGCCACCCAGTTTTTTAAGGAGGGATACCCGGCCGGTGGAGTAAAAGACCTCTTCTCCAATTGATAGGCTTCTGGAGTCGATAGGACTCCCCTCTCGTTTTGCAGGGATAATTTTTTTTGGTAAATCTGGTATTCACTGGAAACGGTAATCCATAAATCATCATAGACGTATTTGAAAAACTTTTCTCTTTCTCTGATTCTTTCCTCCAGGTGGATGAGCTTTTGATCCAGGGAAGCTTTCACGACATTGATCGACAGCCCATGGGGAGAGCCCTCCAGACCTGTAATCTTAAATTCTCCTTTGGACAGCCCGATGACTTCTCCCCTTTGGTTAAGGATCGGACCGCCGTTATTCTCCAAGTTGATGGCGCCGTCAATTTGCAGGTATTGGACTCCCTGATACGACTGATTACAATTCCGAATGCTCCCTTTGGAACGGGTAGGCCGGGATCCCCAATTTTCTCCTCCGGGGAAACCCAAGGCAACGACTTCTTCTCCTTCCTGGCAGTGATCGGAGTTGGCCAGGGGTAAGGTTTCAAATTCATCCCCGTCGATTTGGAGAAAGGCAATGTCCAGGGGGAGGGGGAATTTTTTGAGAACGACCCCTCTTTTGCCGGCCCCGGAATGGAAAAAGATTTCGGCCCCGTCGCTTCTCCCGATTATATGAGCATTGGTAATGATCAGGCCTCGATTAGAGAGGAGGAACCCACACCCTTTTCCCTGAGCAGTTTTGATGAAAACCAAGGCTCTAGAGGCCTTCTGGAGGGTATCCTGCAGGGAGATGTTGACATTCTCGGGTTCTATATCTTGGCCATTGGCTCCCCCCGGTATCGCATTCAATTGGAGGGAGGCATTGGAGATGCCAGCCTTTCCCAAATCCAGGTTCTGAAGTTTAGCCGGCTTGGGCATGGAATTCGGTTGGGTCCATTCAGTTTTGTTGGAGGTGGATTCTTTCCCCTGTCCTGGGCTTTTGCCTTTTTCAGAATTCAGGGAATAAAGGCCAAGAATCAAAGCAACCACCAGCATCGGAAAGATCCAGGGGATGGGCAATTTTGTCAAATACCCTTTTTTCACCTGAAGAATCTCCAGGTTTTCTGGCAGACTTTCTTTAACCGCTGCTTTGGGCGAGCGTCTCCTTTCCTTTTTTTTGGCCCATTTCAAATATTGTGCTTTATTTTCAAAATATGCCATGGTTCACCATCGTCGCTATCGGAGCCTGGAAGGAGGCAATCAAAGCTCTATTTCACCCGTAAATCCTGCCAATAAAGCATATTGGTTCTGTTGGTCAGGGTTGGCGGGTTGAAATTCACCCTCTCTACGCTTACCGGAGTACCTGAATTTCCGGTTCCCGTTCCGCCGCTTTCCGTGACATAAATGTCGGGAGGCAATACTCCGCTCGGCTTAAAGGAAATAATGGGACCTATCGGGATGCCAACTCCCAGGATTATACTGCCGGTGAGTGGTCCTGTCGTTCCAGGAGAGCTAGACAAAATGCTGGCGCCGGTAGTAAAAGATATCGCATATAATATCCCCGTTCCTGCGTTAGAACAGGGATCGGTACCCGACGAGGGCGCATAAGTAGCGAAATAAGCGACCCCCCCGAAAATCGTGGGATCGGCTAATATTTTTTGGCCTGTGGGTAAATTAAAATACCATCCCTTGTTTGTCGGAGCACCGGAATATGTGCCCGAAGTAATGTTTTGTAAGTTAGCAATTCCGTAGATTCCGGAACGGGAGGTATCCTTTACGGCATAGAAATTATCCTGGCTGCTGGGATTCGTGGGATTCATTTCATCCCCTGTCCCCCAGTAAACCCATAGGTTGCCCGTCTGATCTTTGGTTATGGTCGGCGTCGTATAGATCGGTGTAATGGGGCCCGTATTCTGGAACAGGAGGCCTCCACTCCAATTGCCCGTGCCGCAGGTCGATGAACCACCCATGAGGCAGAATGTGAACCTCCACATATTGCCCCCGATATCGCCGATATAGGCGGTATCGATGAAGCCGTCATTGTCTGAATCCACAATGGCCACGGATGCGGGAAGACTGTAAATCATGTTAGAATCGCCCGCGTTGGTATAACTCCAGATAATATTCCCGGTGCTCAAATCAACTACAAAAAATCCTTTTCCTCTCGAGTCACACCCCCCACCTGCCCCGCAATTCTGGGCGTTATAGCCTCCCCCGAAAAATCCAACCCACTTTTCATTCCCATTGATTTTTACGCGACCCACCGCCACTTCACCCCAAGGCTCACCGAGATACGGAGCCTGCGTAGAGTTGACATTGATTGTCCACAGGTACTTGGGGTTGGTAGTATTGGTGACGTCAAATGCGTAGTACCCGCAGTAATTGGAATAAGAAGAGGTATAGATCAAACTGAACCCCGAATTACAGGAAGGTGAGGAACTCCAGAGATTGGTACTCCCGCCCCGGCCCTCGCCATATATCAGCAATGTCTTCCAATCCGTGGGGGATTTGTGGGTGTAATCCCCGCTCCCGAGCCATGCATCAGCGACCGTCACCGGGCCATCCGCAAAAAATTGATGACCCTGCGTGGACGGGTTAGTGGAGTGAGCTATATCTTGTAACCTGTTCAAGAAATTGGGGGAGATGAAACTCCAACTCTCGGTTCCGTCAAGGGTCCTAAAGGCATGCACCTGTGCGTCATTGGAGCCTGCCACGAGCATCTCCAGTCCGTTAGCGGCGGTCCTTTGATTGCTTGCGGCATATTGAGTATAGGCGTTGTTAAAGTCCAGGAGATCGGCAAAATATGCGTTGGGGCTTCCCACGGTCCTCGGGCTGGAATGGTAAATATCGCCCAGTTTCCAGTTATCTGGATTGTAGGCAGGATCACCACGGAAATACCCTACAATGGAGGCCACGGAAGCAGTAGTGGAAACCCCTAGGTCCGTCGGAGTGATGTTGGTGGTAGTAAAAGGAGTTAAGGCACCGGATTTATAAGTAAGCATGTTCCGAGCGGCTGCATTGGTAGACTGCAGGACGCTCCCGGCATCCCACAAAGCGCTTCCCACGTCTCCGTTGGACAGAATCGAATATTGCTGTAGATGTCCTTGCCAAAACGGGTCCCCATTTAACGGTTGAAAGGAAGCTTGGTAAATGTAGTTTTCACTGACCGTCCGGGTTGAGGTGACCGAAGCCAAACTGAAAGAGTAACTATTTTCTATAATACTGGAAAATACAGAGGCAAGGGCCGCTTGGAATTGGCTTGGATTATCGGCATAATACGCGTGGCCGCCCACGCTCGTCCCCCCCGCTATGGCCATAGAATCTAATAGGGCTTTGGCTGTTGATGTTAATCCCACCCCTACGACAAAGGTCTTGATATCATAGGTATAAGAACCACCGTTGATTGTTGCGGCAAGGCTTCTCAAGTTATTCAGCTTGTTCAGAACCCCAGGCAAAGCAGCAGCCGAGGTCTCGGGATTCCCGTTTGGATCCGTATCGGGTAATCCATCGGTAACGAACACTATGAAATTCTGCTGGCAGGAATACTGGGTGGGGCTGGGATAGCTGCTGGATCCACTAAAATAATTAATCGCCGATTGCAAGGTTCCCTCGGTTGGAGTTAAACCTGCATTAACAATGTAGGAACACTGGTTCGGGTTGGCAGTATTGGTGCAACTCATGTATCCTGCTTGATCATTCTGATGCGGTGCCAGTTTTGCCAGAAGGGCATTTAACTGGGCGTTGTTAGCACTGTTATTATTGTTGACCTGCACCTGCAGGTAGCCGGTGCCAGGGGAACTGTTAGCAAACCAGGTTCTCCCGACATAGTAGGAAAACAGCCTCCGCCCAAAGTTCGCATAGCCTAAAGCATAGTCGGAGTCTGTGGGAACGAGGCCCCAATTCGCGTAATAATTTGAATATCCAATATATTGATCCGAAGTACCAGTTTTATTAGTCCACACGTCATACCCGTTATAGTAAGGAGGGTATTCACCGGAGCTGTAGCTAGGGGAATAGAAAAATAATGTCCCGTCATTTTGGGAATCATAGAAAGGGAGAGCCATTTTGTAATAGATATTGTTGCTCAAATTCGTAGGATTGGGGACGCTGTTGGTTTTGGGATATATAAGGTTGCAGTAATTATTGCGCTTGGAAGTGCCAACCGCTGAAGAAGTGATAATTTCATCAAGGTAGGTGGCATTAAAAAGGGGGTTCTGGGGTGTGCAGGTATTTTGGCAAATTGCCTGGGACGATGGAGTTCCATTTTGGCAATAATCCACACATCCGGGTTCGGGGGGTGGATTGGGGCAATAAGACTCCGGGTCATAAGATGAAAAGTAGGCCGAATTGTGAAGGTACCATTGAGAGGCACTTGGTAGCGTGAAAGTCATAAGGCCAATCCGCATGCTATTGATATAGGTGTTTATTAGTCCAATAAGGACGTTTCTTCCAACGACTGACTTACTGCTCGGGGAATATGAGCCTACGGCATTCCCATAAAAATCTTCATCGAAACTGTTGGAATTATCCAGGATGATTAAAACATTGGGATTTAACGAAGTGGTAAACAAATCCGAGTCCTGTGCGTATATAGAGGGCGCACAGGAAAAGATAAATACTAACCACCCTAGAATATTTATTGCTAAAAGACACCTTTCCACTCTTCTGGACATTTCCCGGCATTTCATAATTTTTAACCCTCTAATTTATTTATGAATAATCACCTGGTACAGGGTGTCATTCACAAAAATCATCTCGGCTACTCTTTTCCTTCCGTCTGAAGGCTCGGCCACCTGCTTACCTTCCATATGGTCGATAACCTTCACCCCCCGCAGGTCATATTGATTCTTGTCCGTGTATAAAACCCCATTTTGTACCCTCTGCACCAGCTCGGTCGCCCTCCTGATCGTATTGGTGCTCTCAACCGCTTTCCCTTGGGTTTGGCCTTGGCTCCCTGGCTGCTGCGTGGCATCCCCCCTCATCACCGCACCGACGCTGGAAAAACCGAGGAAAAAAACACTGATCACAAGGCAACTAACCAATCTTTTTATAGACAACATATTCATCCTCACCTATACGTTGTGGTCATGGCCACGGGCCCATACCCGATACCCAAATTCACCTGAACACTGCTCATGTACCTTGTATTCGACCCGGTTATGGGTGCATTATATCTCGCCTGCCCCCATTGCTGGCCCCCACTCTGGGAATATCCGGTCATGGGCAGAAGCGCCACACCGCTGGCAGGGCGGGTCGGTATCCCGATGCTATATTGAGTGGCAGGGTCATTGGTCGAATCGGCAGGAACATTGCTGACCGCTGCCGCAGCCAGGTTGGACGGGTCAAAGATTGTGCTCAACCGAGTAGCGGCCGCCTCGGCCGCCGACACCGCTTTCTTTTCGCCCACCAGCCTACCGCTAATCCGAATGTCCTGCGTCGACATCGCAAAGACGAGCAGACCGACTGCGGTCAGAATCGTAATCGCCAGCAAGGCGGCAATCAGGGCAAAACCCTCTTCATACTTCCAATTGAACCTCATATGAACTTTCCCCCTACCTTTATTGACAGGTCGCATGATTCTTCGGCACCAAACTGGTTGTGTAAATCATCCTTTTTTCAATTATGCCGCCAGAATCTCGACCAAGGTGAATCCTTTTCGATTCTTCCTATCATCCATAACGATCAAAACCTGAAAGCTTCTTGGCGGGTTATCACCCGAGTCTCGGAAACGCCCGCGTTACTCCCCTGCCAGGTGACCCGGACGCGTACGGACCAGGTACTATTCAAATTGTCCTGGATGCCGGTTTGCACCGTAAAGGTCAAGTCTCCAGCCTGGGCGGTGCGTTGACCACTCGGGTTGACAGCCTTGATTGAGGTAATCGGATTGTTCGCACTGCAGGGGTTGGGATAATTG
>Ga0187850_10003436_pt1 | contig 13427 bp, 13 predicted proteins | sample June2016WEW_4_15_FD_132436 | JGI IMG/M metagenome (GOLD analysis project Ga0187850, IMG submission 132436) | Peatland microbial communities from SPRUCE experiment site at the Marcell Experimental Forest, Minnesota, USA - June2016WEW_4_150 | ecosystem: Environmental > Terrestrial > Soil >... | reverse complement strand
TTTTCCAAATCAATATGGCCGCCTAAACCTGCCGACGCTACTATATTTTGAATCTGAATCTCAGGCTTACCCAAAATGACGATCCCGTTACGCTTGAGCTCGTCCACAACCTTCATGACGGCCTTACGAGCCTGCCGCTCCGACTTCGCCCCAGTACAGACCATTTTACCCGAGCCGAAGATCAAGGTGGTGGCCTTCGGTTTCTTCAATCGATATACTAAACCCGGAAATTGCTCAGGCCTATATTCTACGCCAGGGAATACGCGTACGATAGAGTTCAAATCAACATTCTGATGGATATTTGCTGTCGCGACTACGTTCTCTATGCTGATGAACGCTTTGTGTTCGGCCAGAGGGCGCACCTGAGTGATACTTAAGGTGCGCTTTGTGAGGGAAGCCTATATGAATACGATTTACGGAGCACCCAAGAAGTTCCTGAACCCTTGATTGAGAATAGAATTGTTCCGTGTTGTAGTTTTCGTCGACGCCGATTAGGATTAGGCGTTCGTCGCCTGACACGTTCTTGAGCAATCTTTTCGCGAAAGGGGCCTGAATCCAAGCGTACAAATTCGATGCAGCTTTCTCTTAGAGAATCGATGGTGTCTGCAGAGTTCTTTATGGTCTCGAGCAGTAATTCATAACAGACATTTCTCTTGATGGTACGGAAGCATCTGTTCATTTTGCCCCAATCGAACGGGTATTTGCTAAACAGCTCTCGTTCAACAATGTCAATTGTTATACGATCGGGGTTGTCCATGTTCTCCTATCGTTGACCACGTCAACATAATTCTGCGCCACGTAGGAGGAATCCTTTCCTTTGTGGTAGTTCTTGCAGGCTTCCAGGAAATCAGAGATTAAACTTGGGAAGGCATTGAACCCACCATATTGGTGGGTTCAAATCCCACCGGCCCCACCATATCATGGGTTTAATAACCTATTTTTTGCCTTGTTCACCTCATTTTGAGCCGTTAAACCACTTTTTGCTTAGCTTGCTTATCCTGACGCGTCGTCTCGATTCTTGCCACGGTGAATACGGAACTTATTGTACATGCCAAGAGACTTTCTACGATTAGTCGCAATTCGATGTGCGAGGGAGCAAATTCGTTTCAGTCGGGCTCCAGGTCCACTAGGCTGGGGCTTCCTTCCACATTCAAGGCGTTTCTCGCAGTTCTGGGGCCAGCATGGATTGTGATGATTGCCGATGTGGATGCAGCCAGCGTGATTACAGCGGCGGAAAGTGGCGCCCGGTTCGGTTACCACATGGCCTTCATACTTCTAGTTTTGATTGTTCCTCTCTTCTTCATTCAAGAGGCATCTGGACGACTGGGCATAATTATAGGCAAAGGCCTAGCTGCGATTATCAGAGACCACTACTCGCAGAACATGGCTATCATAGCCTCTCTCCCCATGTTCGCAACGGATTTTCTAAGTTATACGGTTGAATACACTGGGATAGCGGTAGGCTTGAGCGTGCTCGGTATTCCCCCAATAGTTTCCCTTCCAATCGTATTCATATTCCATTCCGCGCTGGTCTTCACGGGCAGCTATAGAAACACGGAGAGGGTTCTGCTTCTTGTGACGGGAGTTTTACTCTCCTCGTATGTTCTCGCAGCCATCCTCGTCAAACCAGACATCAAAGGCCTGCTAGGCATGGCCTTGACGCCGATTCATCCATACTTGGATCGCTCCTTCAGCTACATGGTAGCCGCCAACGTAGGCGCAGTAATCATGCCATGGATGCTCTTCTACCAAGCCGGTGCAGTTGCTCAAAAGGGATTGAACGGAAGCCAAATTTCGCATGAAAGGTTGGAAACTCTGCTGGGTGCTGTGGCCAGCGAAATCATCATGATTGCAATAGTAGTTGTATCCTCTTCGCTAGGCGCCGTCGATTTTCTGTCGCCAACATCACTAGCCGCTGCGCTCAAACCATTAGCCGGTGGGTATGCCTACGTTCTTTTCGGGGTTGGGTTGACGTCCGCGAGCTTCCTAGCCCTCGTAGTCATCTCGCTCGCCAGCACCTGGGGAATCGCTGAAGCCTTGGGTTGGAGGGCACGGATTGGTGAAAGGTTCTCGTTAGCAAGGAACTTCTACATAGTGTATCTGCTGGAAACTTTGCCCGCGGTTTTGATTCCATTTTTCTTCGCGGACTTGGTGAAGCTCATGTTGAATTTGATGGTCATCTTCGTCTTCGTTCTCACATTCCCTGCCGTACTTCAGGGCATACTTTCCTCTAACAAGGGCGTCATGGGGAAGCATGCGATGAAAGGGGCTTGGAGGATGGCTTACTGGCTAATGCTAGGTCTCGTACTACTATCAGGAGTACTCGCCATACCGGCGCTACTAAGTTAAGTCATCGTTAAACAGCCCAGTATTCAGCAACGAAGCTTACCGAAGATCAATGTCGCTTAGCTTAAACTTCAAAGTTGTTCGGGGCGTAAAGAAAGCTGATAGCCCACTGATTGAGGGTTACCAAAACTCAAGATCTCTAGCCTGACCAGAGCGCGCTTGATGCCTGACCACGAAGCCGCCCAGCGAGGACAGAGTAAGATTCGTCGGCCCTTTACCGTACTTGCTCTTGGCGGTCCTTCCATGCAAAACGCGATGGCGGTCAGATGCTAATCGCGGGCGCCGTAAAGTGAGTATACCACTATTAGGAGACCCAAGGCCTCGATCGAATTCCGTATAATGTGCGCTTCGGTCATAGGATAAGGTAGCACTTGCACGACGAATTCCTCGACCAACGAACCAGTGATCATAACTGCGAATCCAAGGGACACAGCCAGCACAGACCTTCCCTTGGTTCTACGATAGGCCCTCACACCTACGTAGATGATCAGGCTTCCCAGAAAAATGATGATGACTTCTTGCAAGAAGCATCAGCTCGTCCAAGCTGATCATTTCTCCACCCTCATGGAAGGTATGATTCCGACAGTATGCCCGTTATGAGATATATCGACTCCATTCTCTCCTAAACCTACACTCTGAACATACGTCTCAAATGGTGCTCGTGCAAAGACTGATTTCTTTCCATTGGCAGTCACGATCCACTCAACCATACCCTCGGGCTTTGTCCTTCCAGAGTAGCTTCCGGAGAATGATGGAAAAGGTGAACATCCTCTGTTCGCGCAGAGAGTTCGGATATTGAAGCAAGAAGGCTGGCCGCAAGAAGAGACAAAGAGACTTGCCCATTGCAGCCCTCATTTCCTCCTCAAAGTATCGGTTGAGGCGGTAACACTCCTTTCCTAACGCAACGAACCAGACCAACTACTCACGGGCGAGCATGAAATAAAAATAAAAATTGGGGAAGCTAGGCGTTCAGCCTAGCCGACAACCGTTACGTATCCGCCCATGAAGCCTAACTGACCTAGTTGCCCATCGGTTCCAGCAGTCATTGCCCAGCCGCCCTGTCCCGCGTCACACGGCAAAGTGCACCACCACCGAAAAACATTGGCCTTACTCGCTGTGAATTGGAAGTGAGAGACTGACGGCACACCGGGAGCGATGGCCCCTGAATATTGAAAGTTTACTCCGAGATCGGGACTGGTGAAGGTGTGAGGGCCTTCATCGTAATTTATGAAAGTCAAGTCTACTGTCTGTCCAACCTGGACTGAAAAATTACTTGGCATTACCGTATCGTGCGTTTTCCCATCTGGTCACTCAATCCTAAGCCTGATTAGTCGCATACCAAGTCTGACATTCCAACTCTCTATAGATTGTCGAAACGATAGTGAAAACGACGACGGTGAAGTATGGCTGATGTAGTGTTGTCATCTAAAGTTGAACCTTGTAGGGGCGCATCATCTCGTTGTCTTCGTGGTCAACTATGTGACAATGCCAAACATAGCCTGGCCCCACAGTTGGGTCGAAGGAGTATCTGTTACGACCGGCCGAAGCTGCGTCAAGAGCGACGTCCTGTGGTGCCCAGCGAACTATGATGCGAGTGACGTGGCCAGGGAGCATCTTGAAGGTGTCCTTCCAGCCAACCTCCCACGGTCGCGGGGGCTCTGGTGCGTCCTGCAAGAATGGAGTTACGTCCGGGTTTCCTCCAAACGCTCCGGCAGCATTTGGTTCGTTATAGTCCAGTGGTGGACCATAGTCGGCGATGTATTTGCCTCCTGGGAACGACGAGTTGTAGAGATTGATGTATCCACCAAGGTCGCAATTCTGGCGATTCATCAATTGGAATTGAATCAAGTGTAAGTGTATAGGATGCGCCATCCCGGTCATGTTTACGATGTCCCAACGTTCAGTAGCGCCTACCTGTGGAAGTTCCGAAAGATAATTGGATCCGACCTGGACGAAGCCCGGTATCGGCGTGCCAGCTGGCGGTCTCATGCCTGCCCAAAGGGTGTTGTTTAGAATTGCGTGAAGCGGAAGTTCGTTCAAAGTCAACATCCTGTATTTGTCGATGCTCACTCCTGAAGTAATTCCCCCATTGCCATCAGCTAATCTGACCATGGATGCGGATTGCTGGCTACCTCCGCGGAGCGTGGCCCCGGAAGCTGAGGGATCGAAGCTAGTATCCCCTCCCCCCGTGACTGTTGTGCCCACGATGAATTTCATGATCTCCCCAACTGTCACTTTGAAGTTAGGAGGATCTCCACCTCCATTTGGGAATGGGCCAGGAGCATCGTTTGTCATGATTATCCTTTGTCCAGCAGCAGAGCTGAAATCAACAATAACATCTGCCCGTTCTGCTGGTGCCAGGAAGATGTTATCCACCGGTACTGGCTTGTCCAGAAGTCCACCGTCAGTACCGATGACCCAAGTTCTCACCCCTGGGATTGTGACGTTGAAGAACCGCGCGTTTGCTCCGTCCACAATACGGAAACGGTATCTCCGCGGCTCAACATTCAAGTAAGGCCATGACTTCCCGTTCACCACTACAACGTCTCCAAAGAATTCTGGTATCCAGAAAGGATGAGTATCTGGAGTTGGTGGCGATCCGTTGAACCCTGCTGGTATCGAGCCATCTGCATTTGCTCCAGTGCCATCAGGAAAAAGTAGTTGACCGTTTTCGTCAAACATCTTATCTTGGATGGCTAATTCGATCTCATACAGTCCAGCGGGCAGGTTGAGTCCCGTGCCAGGGATTCCTGTGTCGTATTCGTCCCTGATGAAGTAGAATCCGAGCAAGCCTGCGTAGAGGTTAAGGCGTGTAGCTCCTAGGGCATGGTCGTGGTAGAATAGAGTAGTGGCTTCCTGCTCGTTTGGATACGTGTAGTTTTGTGTCGCGCCATAGGCCCAAGCAGGTCCTTTTATTGCGTATGCTGGTGTGAACCATGCGTCAGGTCCTCCGTCCGATGCCGAGAGAACTTCGGCACCGTGAAGGTGTGTCACTACCGGAATCGGTCCGGTGTATCGTTTCGTGGCTGCTGGGTTATCCATGGCGAGATCAAGTGGGTTCGCCCAGTGAACTGTTTGGTCTACAGTAAGGTGCTGCTGAAGGTACGTGTTAGTTAGACTGTTGACGTATGTCACTCGTAAAGGCGTGTGACGTTTGGCTTCTATGGTGAAAGCAGGGTAGAGTGGGCCGAATGTTTTCTGTCCGTCATTCACAGCGTAACCCCACACATATGCGCCATTATTGTAGGGTTCGCCTAGTCGGTTGTAGAAGTTATCAGGGAGGATCTTCTGCTGAAACTCAAGGTTGTTGACGACCAGTTCTCTGTTTCTGGCCGCGTCAACTCTGGTTCCGACGAAAGTGGGGACCGGATCCACGTATTTGGGGATGGCAGCTCCGTCTAGCGCAGTCTGTGACCCAGGAAATGATCCGGTTGTTGTTAGCGTTGAAGTGACAGTTGTGGTGAGGGTTCTGGGAGTAGCAACTGGCGGAAAGACATACTCTGCCAAGCCTATGCCTTCCACAAGGCCAATTCCAGCAGCCGCTAGTAACTTGATGAATGATCTTCTGTTGATCCTCTTCGGAGACTTGTTAGCGCTCAATTCGGATCATGTATCGGTTGACGAAGGTAATGCGGTAATTAACATCTACTTCGGCCCTTCTGGAGTGCCTAAGTGATGTATGTGCAAGCTCACAACAAGAACGATAAGGTGATTTTACTCGAGTGAACCGAAAATGGCATACGCTAACAAGCAATGGAGCGGGTGTCGCAATTTGAACCGTCATCATCCCATTCAGAGAAAATACCCCCCTCCCTAGGGGGTATAGTTTGGGGTAGGCAGAAGTTTTTCTGGATTTATTTGATTGAGTCTCTTCCAGCTCTTGTTGTTCCTATGTTCTTCCCGGACTTGTTCCATCTAGCAATTGATATGATGGTTTTGTTCGTGCTTATTCTCTTTGGACCAGGTGTAATGGTTGGGTTGATAGCGAGGAAGAAACGGCCTATGGGGAATTTATCGTCTGGTTTGGGTTGGAGTGTTGCGTACTGGTTGAGCTTGGTGCTTGTTATAGCGTCTGGTTTCATTGCATTGGCAGCCATTTTCATTTCTCAGTAGTCTCCAATCATGTAATGGTGCACTCATACACGAACAACGTAGCTGTCTTCCTGGGGGGGTCTTTCATCTAAACTGCGATGGTTGACAGCTTGAGTTGTGTAACGCCACGCTTTTTCATGATGTCTTTCGCCAGAGCCTGAATGCGATCAATTTTGCCCCTGGCAGATATTATCTCCATGCATCTGGATTCGTCAAGGTGAATGTGAGTTGTCGAGTTCACAACCTTCCGATATCTGTGTTGAATGTCGGTCAGAGCTTCTTGAAGGCCATGTGAGCTGTGGTCATAGGTCAGGAGGATTGTCCCTGCTCCAGGTTTACCGGTTTCCCTCTTCCAAGCGTATTCTGTGATGAAGTTCCTCATAGCGATCTGCAGAGCTGTTGACCTGTCCTCATAGCCGAGTGTTCTTAGCGAATCGTCAAATTCTTCCAATAGCGCCGGAGGCGTTGAGAAACTTATTCTCTCTACTCTCACCATGGTCGTCATACTCAGCATGTGAGATTGGCTCGGTACTTTTTAATACCATTATTACCCCTTTGCGAAAGGGTAATACTATGCAATGCAAAATGAAAGTAGGGAAGGAGCGTTCCTACTGAAGTGCACGGGGCCGATTGTGCTGATTCGACGATAGGTCTCTCACAGAATGAGAAGATAAAGATCGTCTTCCTCTATTCACTGATTGTCGTGGCAACAATCTCAGGTTTTGTCGCATCGACGATCATAGGTAAACTTTCGACTCTTCTTGCTGGGCTTGGCGTTATTACGTACGTGTTTGGCTTAAGGCACGGTGTTGATGCTGATCATATCGCAGCGATTGATAACACAACAAGGAAGCTGATGCAGGAGAACCAGCATCCCTTCACTGTAGGCCTGTGGTTTTCGCTGGGCCATTCGACAATTGTTGTCGGGTTAATTGTGGCATTGGTTTTTGCGACTCGAACAATAATTGGCCACATACCGATATTGGAGACCGGCGGCGCAATCATTGGAACAACTGTGTCAGGAATTTTCTTGTGGCTGATAGGAATTGTCAACATGGTTATTGTTCTGAGCATTTATCGAATCTTCAGGGAACTCAGGAATGGTAAGTTGAATCAGGCTGAGCTTGAAAGTCTGCTTGATAATCGTGGTTTCCTCAACCGCTATTTCCGGCCCTTGTTCAAGATTGTGAAGCGACCTTGGCAAATTTACCCCATAGGCGTTCTGTTCGGACTTGGTTTTGACACCGCCACTGAAATCGCCGTGATAGCGATTAGCGTTGGAGTCGGAGTATCTTCCTCCGTTCCAGTGTGGATGATTCTCGTGTTGCCGTTCATGTTTGCATGCGGTATGGTTCTGATTGACACGACCGATGGTTTGACGATGCGGGTGGCCTATGGTTGGGCTTTTCTGAATCCTATTCGCAAGATCTACTACAACTTGACAGTCACAGTAATTTCGGTGCTCGTTGCGCTTGCTATAGGCACGGCCGAACTACTCCAAGTAATAGCGAATGAATTGAAGCTTACGGGCGTATTCTGGAATCTGCTAAGCGACCTCGACTTCGAAACCATAGGTTTCGGCATAATAATCATATTTCTTGCTTCTTGGCTACTCTCAGTTGCCGTCTGGAAGTATAGACGATTTGACGAAATCTACACGCCAAAATGATTTACCAAGAACTCATCTAGTTTCTAACAACTAGGGCGGACTCACTGAAGAGCTGGGATAAACCTGACTTGTTTCTGCCTTCACAGGAAGAGCGGCCAGTTTACTGGTCAGGACTTACACTAAGACCAAATTGGGTCATTAGTCCCACGATTTGTGGGTTCAAATCCCACAGGCCCCACCACTTTCGTGGGTTCAATTGAAATCAATATGAACGGCCGCGGCCACTCGCGAACCTATGCGATACAAGGGTCTTGACGCGCTTAAGCCGAAGACTGACGATCCCCTGATTCGAAGTTGGGCTGACACCCTCAAGCCCAAGTCTCGGACGAAGCTCTTCGTCTTTCTACAATTCTGGGAGTGGGCTAGGAAGCATAGCGTCGAGGATCCGAAGACGGGTGAGGAGATGCTGGCCGACTACGATCGCTGCCACACTTCCGGTAAGCCGGAGTTGGAGTTCAGGCATCTTAGGAATGCGAAGGAGTTTGTCAAGAACAAGGGTACCAGTCCAAGCGACCGTCAAATCACGATGAGTGCTATTCGGGCTTTCTACGGCTCTAATCTGCGACCGCTTCAAGAGTTGGACAGCGAGCTCAACATGCACAACATGGTTAACGGTATTAGAGTAAGAAGGCTGCAAAGAGCAACAGCAACGCTAAGAAGCAGCAGCCAGTAACCAGTGTGGCTCTGCGTATGCTGCCTTTCCATTTGTCCACTCTGAATATGTGCGAAATCATCGCGAATGATACAAGGTCAACCGATAAGTACAGCGCGAAGATTGCCTCGCCTACCTCGCTCACCGGATTAAGAGTCCAGAGGAAGTAGACCGAAAGAAGCTGAAGTAGTAGCAGAAGAGCGACTATGCGGCCGTTCATCCGCTGAGGCAGCTCGCTCATTTCTTCCAGCCCACCTCGAAGGTTCTTATTCGTCGCTTGATTGCCCCTCTCCTCAGATCAAGTCTATAGAGGAGGTACATCGTCGTCACTGCTGAGAGCGAGAGCCCGATCAGCGAGAGGCCTAGCGATGAAACCCGTGCAATGCTTGGGCCTTCCCATATCAGCTCAACTACCAAGTTGATTGAACTGCTAATGGCAAGCGTTCCGACCACGAGCAGGAACACGAAACATGCCGTGGTCCACATAATAGCTGACCTAATTGACTTCCTGGTGCCAAATGAGCCTTTCGCGATCGAAGGCGCGCGGCCGGAAAGACCATGGAAGAGCAGCTTGTAGGTTACGAATGATAGTACTGCAACCAGAAGCGCGGTTCCACCTAAAACCAGAGCAGCCTGTTCGTCAGAAATAGTCCTTCCAGGAGTGATAAACCCCCAGACAGCAAGAACCGCGACTTCTGCCACGAAGATCATCCCAAGCGTTACAAACTTCGGCCTTTTGACGATACTTCTCGTCTCGCCTCTATCGATGAACGGAAGGAGAAAGAGAGCGATAAGGGTCAATGTAACAAGGGAGAGAGCGATAGGCAGTCCTGCTCCCTCGAAGGCTGATATTTTCAGTATCTGGTATATCCAGAGAAAGTACCACTCAGGTTGCGCTACGTATTGAGCAGCAAGCTGAGGCGAGTACTGTGGAGGCAGGTTGAGTGGAAATGCGACTGATATGAGGAGCATAGCGGAGCCGAATAGGGCCGCGAGTTCTAAAAGGTAGAATGAGACATCCGGAAAGATGGAAATTAACGTCCGCTTTTCGGGTATTGACGAGGATCCGCTGACAGGTTCGGAGATGCCATGTGCTTCAAGCATGTACATCTTCCCCACGAGCAGAACAAGAAGTACGGCTGGGAGCACAACCACGTGAAGATCGTAGAAGCGAAGTAGCTCCGTTGAATCTCCTCCGCCGCCCACGATTAGAAAGCTAAGGAACGACGACAATGGTTGTGGCAATGCGTCAATCATTCCGACTCCGACATCAGTCGCGGATTTCGAGATGACGGTCCAAGGCAGTAAATAGCCTGTGAAACCAAGGCCTAGTGTGACGAAGCCCATCACCATTCCAACGACCCACATCAATTCTCTAGGCTTTTTGTGGACCGAAACGAAGTACCCACGCATCATGTGCATGAATGCGATCATAATCATCGCGTAGGCCGTATAGAAATGTACAGTTTCCAGAAAGCGGCCGTAACTCACATTCTGCAAGATGTACTGCGTTGAGGAATAAGCTTGAGTGGGAGTGGGCAGGTAGTATAGCATCATCATAATGCCGGTAACTCCCTGAATAACGAAAGCTGCAACTGCTAGCGCTCCAAGCCAATAGAACGGATTGATCGAATACCGAGGTGCAGGTCTCAGCAACTCGTAGGAGAGACCGAGTCTCGAATCGAACCAATTCGCCATTCTGGCTAGTCTGCTATGCTGCTCAGGCTCGTGGGTATCGTCCTTCCCAGAGCTTTTCTCCACCTTGTGGGGGACCATGGGATTAGCTCACCGGCGTCCCGCCCTGAAGGTCACTCGTCACGTCATTGGATCCGGTGTTGTGCCCAAAGATGTTTGGGGGGGTCATCCCAGTGGCGTAGATGTCGCCCGTAGAGCTGTTGAACTCCAACATGACCTGGGGCTGGGGCCTTGGCGATGGTCCTCCTGTCACCTTGGCGCCGTTGGCTAGATCAAAGACACTGCCGTGGCAGCAGCAATATCCAACAGGTCCAGGCGCGTTGTACGTGGCGTCGCAGGAAGGTGAAGTGCCAGGCGCAACGTATCCGTAGATGCAACCAAGGTGCTGGCAGATCTGGCTGAAAGCCACGATGTCACCGTCCGGACCAACTCCGCCCTGAGCCTTCTTGCCGATCCGTACGATGATGTTCGGTTCGTTATCGAGCGGATAGTTGAAGCTGATGGGTTGGTTCACTTTGAGATCACTAGCATTTGCCACTTTCACTCTTGGAAACGATAATGGCGTCGAGCCGGCACTTGTTTCCAGCGATGTCGGCGCCGATTCGGAGGAGAGATTCCAAAGCGACCTTGTTACAGCGGCAACGCCTCCTACTACTAGTACTACCGAAAATGCAAGCGCGGCCTTCAAGAAGTCCCTTCGTGATTTGTTTGAATTCCCATCAGCGGCTTTCCGTGGCCGGACGCTTGTGCTGCCATCATGATTATCATTGGCGAAAGGCATTGCTTACACTGTCTCTCGCCGCTTATGAAATGGGCTGACGATCATGCCTGCAATCAAGCCGACGATGAGAGTGCCAATGGCTGTTGGAAGGGCCAGCAAGGGTATCCCGGTTGAGGTAACGGGCGTCGCAGACGGACTAGAAATGGTCGTGACAGTGCCGTTGACTGGGAGCTTAACAGTCGAATCCATCGTGTTTCCTCCCACGAGTGTCTGTTTTGCGTTCACAATCTGAATGCCAACGTATTCATCGTGGAAGGTGTTCCCAGAGATCAGGGTATTCTGAACGGCCACAGCCGCGTCCATATCTTCGCCGCCTACAAGTATCCCGGCCATCTTTGGACCACTTCCGCTATAGCTGATGAGATTGCCGACGATAGAATTGTCCTTGACCACATCACCGGGCGCATTACTATGCACTACCACTCCTGCCTCTCCGAGGTTCAAAATCTGGTTGCCAATCACTGTGTTGTTGACTGCAAAAGTATTCGGAGTATCTGCCGCGACGATTATGCCCGATTGGTCGTCAACAACTGTGTTGCCACTCACTATGTTGTTCCAAACTCCCATGCCCGCGTTGGATGCCGAAACGACAATGGCGCAGTGATGAGGTCTATTATTCGCGACGAGATTCCCGCTGATTACATTACCATTTGCTGGCAGTGCCTTACTGACTGGGAAACCTGCGCTCGGGACCGCTGTCGCGTTCATGGATGGGTTGTTTGGACCGTCGTCGGTAACGCCTATTCCACCAAATTTATTCCATTCCACATTGTTTCCAGCCACCGTAGAGTCGGATGTACCCGTCAGCTCGATGGCTTTAACTTCGCCCAGACCCTTGATCACATTTAGACCGTTGTTGCTAGCAACGTTGTTCTCTATGATCACGTTTGAGCTGTCTTGCACATAGATTCCCTCATTGTTCGCGTTCTGAACAGTGAAGCCTTCGATGACCGTCCCCGCTGCCGCTGAACCCAATATCGCTATCCCAACTGGAAGGCCAGTCGCGTCGATGATAGTATTTGAAGGCTGAGAGCTTTGGGATATGAGGGTTATCTTCGTCGCTACCAGAACCATCTCTCGGTAAGTGCCTGGCTCGACAATGACTGTTGAGCCTGAAGTTGCACGAGCCACGGCGTGAGAAATCGTGGCGAAAGGACTGCTGATCGTTCCATTACCTGCTGAGTCACTTCCAGTCGGGGCTACGTAGAAAACTGGAGGAGGAGCAGCACCAGCGGTGGGTACAACCGCCACTACTAACGCTACAGATAGCACGAGTAGCGCCGTTGATATCGGCAGAGCTTTTCTCTTAGCAAAACCTACCGTACCTCTCCATTGCTGAATTATGCTTAATTGTTCAGCTGCCTTCCTCCGGGAGCCAGCCATACCGAGTGTTCTAGGCATTATTTACATCACGCCGCTCCCGTGGGACGAAGCATGCATTTTAGGCTCGACTGCTTACAATGCTTACAGTATATGCCATCCTTCGCAATTGACAACTCTCCAGATTCGCTCGCTGATTGCCGGAGTCCGGTAATGATATTTGGTTGTGTGGAACGGTAAATGTGGTTGGCGGGGGAAAGCGCCGGGTCGTGTTGCAGACGACCCATTTCATGGTACTGACCCCCGTTTAATAATAAGCGTGGGTTGCCAAACCTTCGCTTGTTTAACTTGGTTAACATTCGGTGGAACCCTCATAGAACCCAGGATATTGGTGGGTTCGTATCCCACCGGCCCCACCAAAATAGGTTAGTGGGAAGCCCTTTCCGGGATGTAGAGGACAACCCGTTTGTTGCTCAGTTCTATTTTGGTCTCGTAGCCTTTCTTCAGATATTTGTTGATCTCGTCAACCTTGCGAACTGGAACCATGATTTGCTCTTGAGGAAGTTTGCTACCTTGCTCCCTTGGTGTGGTTGGTTTCCTTTTCTCAACTGTGCTCGTTAGTTGTTGGAAGGAGTAGCGCGCGTTTTCTTTCCTTGCTGGACCATACGCCCCGAATATTTCATTGCCAATTCCTCTTTCACAGCAGTTCTGCACAGTAGGACGACGGCGTCTAGTATTCCAAAGGCTTAGGCATCGTGAGCCTCATGACGCATACGAGATAGTCAAGCAAAAGGTCCATCTCTGGGGAACCGCAAGTAGTTGGTGGGCGCGTAAGAATGGAGAGAGTTGTTCCTGGGTGTCCAGGCTGCGGT
>Ga0187850_10003432_pt1 | contig 13438 bp, 14 predicted proteins | sample June2016WEW_4_15_FD_132436 | JGI IMG/M metagenome (GOLD analysis project Ga0187850, IMG submission 132436) | Peatland microbial communities from SPRUCE experiment site at the Marcell Experimental Forest, Minnesota, USA - June2016WEW_4_150 | ecosystem: Environmental > Terrestrial > Soil >... | reverse complement strand
TACGGATTTCCGCGCCCGTCAAGAGTCGCGGCAACTGGATACTGATGCGCTGCAAGGTCACGGGGTTAGCCACCCAATAACCGAAAGTGTCCTCGAAGAGCGTCACGGGTGTTTCCGAGCCATCGGTGGGCTGCACAAAGCTGCCCGCTATGAAGCGCCCATCCACGCCCGCCGTGGTGCGCGTGACCGAAGCCTTCACGCCGCCGCCCGAAGAAGCCAGGGCCGTGCCGGTCACGTCCACTTGCGCGAGCGAGGATTGAGCCACGCCCGCATAGCCCGTGCCGCTGAAAGTCAGGGTAAACCCGCCGGCCACTGAGGATGCAACCAAAGCGGCTATCACGATGCCATTGGCTACACCTGTAATGGCATCCAAGTATCCCTGCACCGTGGCTATGGAATCGCTGTAGGCGATTTGCTGCGTCTTTTTCCAGACACCTGCGGCTGTCATAACCCCCAGCACGAAAGTACCGGCGGTAAGGGTCGCGTCGAAGCTCACGGTCTGCACTTCATTGACAGCCGGGGAAGTGATGGAAACCGAAGTCGGGTAGGACACAGCCGCCGAAGTGGCTGTGGTCAAGCTCGTGCAGTCCACCGTGGGGTCTTTCTGCTTGAAGGTGGCATACGGATAACCTGTGAAGGCTATGGTGAAGATGCCGTAGGTGCTCACGATGGTAGCGCCGCCCGTCAAGGTCACAGTGACGGCATTGGGGCCAAGCACGGCGTTGATGGCGGCTTGGATGACCGCAGCCGTGGCGTTCCAGGCTATCGCGGCTGTGGTGATAGTCTGGTCTGACCGTCCGCCGGCCGCATTTTGCTGGGCCAAGTACAGGGTGATCGTGAAGGTGCCCGCTGTGGGTTGAGTGTTGAAGGTGATGGTCTTGGCATCGTTTCCGCCCGACGTGGCTACGGCTGAATAAGCCACAGACGCCGTGCGCACCGTGCCGCCAGCCGTGGCCGGGCCGGTAATTTTCAGAGTGCCGCTGGCACCCAAGCGCCGGTTGATTTCCGTGGCCGTGGGGCCGTCCACATACATCGTGGAAGCGCCGTTGGCTATAGCGGCCAGCAAGCTGCCGATGATGCTGGCGCCGTACAGGTTGGTGGCCGAGATTCTGCCCAGCACGAGGCCCGCGCGGATGATGTACTGATTGATCGGGTTGCCGGGGTCACTGCAATTCTGACCGTCCACAGACCCGCCGACAGGGAAATAACCTTCTGACCGCGGCGCGCGGATGAAAAGGTTGCGTACCGGGGCAATTACATCCGTCCCGACACCCGGCTGCATCTGGCGATTGAGAACATTGGCAATCATGGCTGTCTCCTGCTGGATTCCGCTTTAACTGCGCCGTTTACTTCTTCTTCCCGATCCGCGCTTCGCGGCGTTTCAAAAATTCCTCGTCCTCTTTTTTCTGTTCGGCTGACTGGCCGGTTTGGCCGGGTACTTCACGGCTCAAACTCTGGACTTGTGGGCCGGTCTTCTCGCCCAAGGCAACGGGGGTGTTGTCCTTCAAAATCGCGGCAACTTTGCTCACCAGGTTGTCTTCGGAGCCTTCTTCACAAGACAGCGCCAGGACGTTGCGCGCATTGGCGGGGCCTACCAGCAAGTTCACCAAGCCGTCACGCACCTTGGCCGTTATGCAGCCGGCGGACGCGAGGCTGTCAAGCTCAGTCTTACCAGCCTTGGCCACCATGCTCAGGACCGGGGCCGGGATTTCCCGGCTGGCCGCCAGCTTGGCGTTGGCCACATGGGCCGCGTTCAATTTTTCGTGGGCGTCTTTCAGGGCGGAGAAGTGCTTGCACATGGTCGGGACGGCATTTTCAGGCTTGAGGCCCTTCACGTCGTCATGCTCCGCGCCCAAGTGCGAAGTTAGGGCTTCCTTGCACATGGAGAAGGCTTTGCTCAAAATGGCCTTGTGGTCAATATCTTTGTCTTCGCCTTCTTTTTTTTCTTGAGAAGCCATTTGAATCTCCTTGCCGCTTTTTCCTTCGTTCGCAAGCTGTACGATATATTCTACGCCGCCCCCTTCTGTTAATTCACAAGAGAGAGAAAATTTCAGGGCTTCAAAATCTTTTTGGTTTGGCACAATCGGCTCAGGCGTCACGGCTATATGCTCTATGGTCTCGCCGTATTCATTGCCCTTGCTGTCTTTGTACTTTGGGTTGATCTGTATGGAGACCTGCTTGACGCGCTTGGCTATGCCCTCGCACTCCGCGTCTGAAAAATCGCAAGTGCAGTAGAGCCGGTCAGGGTCGAGTTTCTTGTCTTCCCCTGTGCGCCGGTTTTCTATGGTAGCGCCCAACGGCGTGCCGCCGCGCGCCATGTCGCCCACGTAGCCCAGCGTTATCAGTGAGGCAATTTTAGGCAGAGCCGCGCCGCCACGCGCGTACACGTCCGAAAGCATCTGATCGCCCTTGTGGGTCGTGAATATCGGGACACGGATGCCATTGGCTTTCATCTTATAAAAATTATCCACCAAGCCATCCATGCGCTTGGCGTCCATTTTCAGAGTGAAGCCTTGGACGGGGTGCTTGAACTCGCCGGAGAAAATCAGGTCTTTCAGATACGGACGGCTGGGGGCTTGGTCGTCGCTGTGCGGGATAAACAGCGGGTCTTCGACTTGAGCGGGGGCAATGCGTTCAAAAGTCTTCATGTAAAATTCTACGCCGCCGCTGACATTTTATTATTTTTTGCGAATCACAAAATCGTCGGCGTAGAACAATTAGCGACAGTTGGCAAAGGTAAAGCAATGGTGCAACAAAGATTTTTAACCGTAGAGGAAGTGGCGAAGATTACGCGGTCGCACCCCAACACCGTGAGGTGGTGGATACACACCGGCAAGCTGAGGGCTACGCGCTTTGGGCGTCGGTGGCTCATTGAGCCTGAATCTTTGTGGTTGTCGGGAAAGAGAATTAAATTCCCAAAAGGAACAAAGCCATGACGCTCAGGCTCGCGCCGAAAAGCAAAGAGTACGGCTTTCGACTTGGCTGCTCTGACCCGGATGAATTTTGGTGGCTGGATAAGGTCTGCATCTTTGGGCCGCGTTCCACGGAAAAAGGCCAGACACGATGTATGCAGGTTGCCGCTTGCCTTCTCCAAGCTGAACTTCACCGCCAAGATTACAAAGCGCGTCACCTTGCGGGCAAGGAGTTCGCGGAGGCTTACGCTCAGAAGCATCTTTGGCGGGCACAAGCAAAACTTTTTGAGGTCAAGTAATGCTGATAGACGTACAGGTTTCGAGCAAGGCCAACCCGGAGCACGGGCACGGCCTGGGCGACACGGTGCAAATGCTCCCGGTCATCCAGGCCGTCCAGAACGCCGCCCCCGATGGTGTGCGTGTCCGCGTCGTGACTCGCAAGCCCTTCAAGGATTGGGTGGCCTTGGGTGGCTTCGATTGGCGCGCCTACGAGCATCCCGAAGACTATCCGCCGGCCAGCATCACGCTTTGGCCTTACCGCGAGTCCGCGGTGGACACCGATCTTCGTTGCCTGGCTGAGAACACGAATAGGCAAGCCCTTTGGGCCGCCAACGTGAGCGTGAAGCCCGCGCGCTGCCAGCCGCATATTTCGGTTGAAGCCCGGCTGTGGGCTAAAGAGCGCCACGCCGAATTGAGCAAGTCCGGCCAGAAAATAGCTTGGCTTTCGCCTTATGCCGCCCATCCTATGCGCACATGGTCGCGGCGCCGCTGGGTGGAAGTCTTCGCGGGCCTGGAGGACTTGGGCTGCGCCGTGGCGGGTATGCAATGCCGCTATGACCCGGTAAACGTTATGTGGTTCCCCGGCCCGATGTTTCAGGACGTTTGCGCTGAGAGGACTGCGGCGCTGTTTGAACTGGCTGACCTTTACATAGGCAATGATTCCGGTCTGACGCACTTGGCCGGGTGGCTGGGTGTGCCGTCTATAGCCGTGCTGGGCACCACAAACGGGCGGGTGGTTTTCGGTTGCTACCCTACCGTGCGCACCATAGACGCGGGGGCCTCGTGTGCGGGCTGTCTTGGTCAAGGTACGCGCGGCTGGAAGCATTGGTGTAACAACGGCTGCGATGCCCTGGACGCTATAGCGGCGACCGATGTTTTGGAAATGGCAAAGGAACGCTTACATGGTTTCTACATCCCGCGTCGTGAATGGAAACGTACCTGAAAGGACCATCATGGAAAAAGTCATCCACCCGCCGCAGTTCAAGGTCACAGCCGTAAAAGAAAAGTGGATAGTCCGGCCTGAGTTCCGCCAGAACCAAGACGGCTTGCGTATAGAGGCTTGGATGCCTTATCGCGGGGCCATACCTACGAATCTTTGCCGGTTCTTCGGCCTGATTTACGACGACATGGGTAACATCATCTATCGCCTGCCGCTCAAAGCTGAGAACATCGAGGGGGCCTTCAAACTATTCCCCGTGGAGTTCGAGAAGTGGACGGCGGCTGTGAAGGCTAACCAGGAAGCCGCTACCAAGGCGGCGAAGGACAAAGCGGACGCCATAGCGCGGGCCGCAGAAAAGGAAGTGGCTAATGGCAAACGATCCGAAATTGCAACCGGCCACACACCCGGACAAGTTCAAGACGCGGGATGATTTTGTCAAAGCCTTTTGTCCCGGCAAGGTCTGTGCTGAAATAGGCGTGGCGCAAGGCTCTTTCAGCGCGGTCATACTTTCGGCCAAACCTGCACAACTGCACTTGATTGACCCGTGGATTTACCAATCCACCGAGTTCTATCCGGGCGATCAAGCCAACCGGCCTGACAACGAAAACTTGGCCGCGCACCAAAACGTCATCCGCAGTTTTGCCCATCTTCCGGGCGTGATAATCCGGCGCGATTTTAGTTTCGACGCTGCTCAAAAATATCCCGATGGCTTCTTTGACTTCGCCTTCATAGACGCCATACACACGTTGCCCATGTGCTTGGCTGACTGTGTGGCCTGGTGGCCGAAGATTCGTAAAGGCGGCTGGCTGACCGGCCACGACTTCAACTTAGGCGAAATGCCCGGCTGTCCCGCGCTTTCCGTCAACGCCGCCTTACAACAATTTCTCTTCCTTATTCACCGTGAGAAACTTGACCTTGTGACTTACGAGCAAGATTCATGGGGCATACAGAAATGAATGTAGCCATCTTCATCCGCTCGTACTGGCGGGACGCGCCTTGGCTGGAGTACGCGCTACGCAGCATCGGCAAGTACACGCGCGGCTTTGCTTACGTCATGGTAGTAGTGCCCAGCCGGGACCATGCCTTTTTCGCGCCCTTGCAGGCCAAGTACGGCTTCCGCCTTTACGAATATGGCGTGGTCAAGGGTAAGGAAATGCTGCACTCCGAAGTCATGCTCTGCCGCGCCGATGAAATTTGCCCGGATGCTGACCACATTCTCTTGACCGATTCAGATTGCGTCTTTTGGGAGCCAGTGACGCCGGCGGATTACATGGTGAAGGGCAAGCCCGTGATCTTGGGCAAGTCTTTCGCCACACTTGCCAAAGAAGTGGACAGTCCTTCCAGCCAAGCTATCGTGCGCCAATGGCTGCCGGCCGCCCGCAATGCTTTGGGCTTCGAGCCTACACATGAGACCATGACACGCCATCCGGCCATCTTTCACCGGGGCCTGTTCACGCCCTTCCGCGCCGCCGTGGAGAAGCACACGGGCCGGGCCTTTGATGACTACGTGCTGAGTTGCCGCAACGAATACCCGCAGACCTTCGCCGAGCTAACCAGCTTGGGCAACTTTGCGCTGCACGATTTCCAAGACCAGTATTTCTTTGCGGACTTGGACGGCCCGGAGGCCAAGGCCACGTCGGACAGCGGCGCGCCCGTCACAGCCTCAAAGGTCAAACAGTTTTGGAGTCACGGCGGCATAACCCCAGCGTTAAGAACAGAATTGGAAGCCATCTGTGCTTGACCTTTCGCGCATAACACTCGTGACGGTAGCCACACGAGAACATGCCGTATGCCGTGAGGCCATAGCCAAGCTGCGGGAAGTGGCGCGCTTCGGCAAGGTGATAGTCTTCACCAACGCGCTTGAAAGTTATCCTGAATACCGCCGGTCTTGGGTGGCCTCGCGCGGCTGGAAAGATTGGTGTGTCTGGCGGCTCACTGAGTTTCCAAAATTCCGCTATGAGTTTTCAGACTTCATTTTGTTTGTAGAATCGGATGCGGCCATAGTCAATCCCGCAGCCTGGACGGACAAGTTTTTTGAATGGGATTACATTGGGGCACCGTGGCATGACCGAGTAGTGGGCAATGGCGGCTTCACGCTCATATCTCAAAAGTTCCTGGCCGCGCTGGACAAGCTGGACTTGCCGCCCACAGTCGAGGCTTGCCACCCATGCGACTTTAAAATGTGCCACGATTACCGGGCCTGGTTCGAGGGTAACGATTGCAAATTCGCGCCGGCGGAAGTGGCTGACAGGTTCGCAAACGAGACCGGGGATTATCTTGGCGCGTTTGGCGTCCATAGCCGGTACATGCTGGACTTGGCGCGTTGGAAGGCCATGCTCAGTCAGTCGCCAGCGGGTCGGGTATAGGGTCGGGCCAGTTCCAATCCGGTTCCTCGTCGTCATACACTTTCAAAATACCGCACCGGCAGTTGTAGCCCGTGAAGCCGGTCTCAGGGTTCCATAGTGACCATATCGGATGATCGAGCGGCGCGCGGGCACCGTCCATAAGATCGTGTGTCGGGCGGACACGCAGATCGCCAGCCGTCACGTACTCATACCCTATGAGGTATTCCCGCAAAACCGGGTCTCTATCAGCCTGCCAGGCCCCAGCTCGATAAGCCTTCTGGACTTCCGTTCGAGTCAAAGTTTCCAAGAGCCAAGGTTTCTCAGCCGTGATGCCCGCGGCTTCAAAGGCTTCCGCGAGCCGGGACATGCCGCCGCGCACATGCACACCGCTTTCTATGATGTCCTTCACGGCCTCTTCGAGCTTTTCTTCCAGCACGTCGTCCGCGTTGCGCAAAATTTCGTAAGCATCCCGGCCATATTTTTCTTTGAGCGTTTTTACCTGTGCCGCTGGCAGGTTCATCTTTCTGGCATAGGCTGCTATAGCATCGCCGAAACGGTCCAGACTCAACTTGCGCGTCTCGCGTTGGTGCTGGGCCAAGTCGAGCACGGAGCGGTAGCGGCCTTTGAGCCAAGCCGTCAAGGCCGCATCGCCCAGGACGGGCGCGAAGGCTTGCAAATGGTGCCAGAGCACGGCGCCGAGGTCTTTCACGCTGCCCTTGCGCTCAAGCCAGGCTTTGAGGGGCACACGGTCAATGTTGGCGCAAACCGTGCGCGCGGCATTGTCAGCCACGCGGCGCACAGCGTCTTGGTCGCGTTGGTGAAAGCGCAGTAATTGACGGCGGTGTAGATGGGAGCGCATCAGGCCCCCTTGGATTTTTTGGCCTTCGTGATTTTCTTGCCCATGCGCCGATACGTTTCCCGCGCCAGAGAAAGCGAGGACTCAGGCGACTCGCCTTTGCCGTCATCCGCAGGCTTCACGTCATCCGGCCCGATGTCCTCAGCCGTGTCTTTTACCGGCAGATCGGCTTGCTTGAGCAAGGCTGGCATGTCCACAGCCTTCAGGAGCAAGTCTATGTTGGACGGCTCAACCATAAACTGCTGGACGAAGCCTTGGTAAAATCTTTTTTGCGCAGCCGTGAGCGGCACACGGACAACACGAACCGTACCGGCGGACGCCCGGCCAAAGTTTACGGCCAGTATGCGGTTCACAAGCTGCTTGTTCCAAGTCGAAAGCATGTCATCCAGCACGGATTCACCCACAGCCGCAGCTATTTCGCCGTGACTCTCGGAGTCCGCGCGGCTGCCCCCAGTCTGCGCTTCCGTGGCAGCACGTTCGGGCACCAGCCAGCCGCGCATCATCAGTTGGTCATGGTAAGTCATTAACTCTTTAAACTCTCCGCCGTGGCTGTCTTTGGCTTCGAGGAAGTCTATAAACCAGGTGCGAAGTTTAGACGGGTCGCCGCCGTTGCGCAGTATGTCCGCTATGTTGGCATTGTTCATCAGCATATTCGGCATAGCCACGCCGTCGCAGTCTTCCAGAGCGGCCATGATCTGCCGGGCTATGTCGAAGTTGGAACGCTTGGCGCCGCTGGCCTCCACGTCCTCGCCTTGCGGGTATATGATTATCGGCGTCGCGCCAGCCACGCGCTTGGTATAGCGTTGCAGCCGCTTACGCAGGATTTCCCATTCAGCCCAAGCCGTCTCACGGCAATTCTCGTGTCGGGACCGCCCGTACAAGTTGCCCGGTTCGGCGTCGTAGCTGTAGAGTATGGTTTTCTCAGTCGGCAGCTTCAAGTCTTCCTGTTTCAGCCCGGCATAATTGCCGTGGTCGGCGTCCACCAGGATTTCCGTCATTTCGGGGCACAGAGGCTTGAGTCGGTCAGGCTTCTGGTATTCGCCATCGTCCACCCATATTTGTTCCCAAGACTGGAAGCCAAAATCCAAGGCCAGACAGGCCCAGGATAGCCAGTCGCCCAAGAGTTCGTCGGCCACGTCCTGCACAAGCTCCACCGCGTCTTCGTTGGCGTCGTCATCGTTTTCCACTATCCACTTGGCTGACCGGCAGGGCGAAGTGGCTATTATCCTGGCCAGCGCAATCGTGGGATTGTTGCGCATTTGCCTATAAGTCTTGAACGTGCCGGGGTGAGGCTTGGTGTAATCCCGCTTCTCTTTGCCGTAAATCAGGACGTTGAGCGGGCCGCTGGGGCCGCGCGCAAGTTGGTTTTGCCGGACAGTTTCTTCGCCGATTTTCGGGGCTTGATCCGGTGGTGTGTCTGTGGATTTTTCATTGCGGGTTGCCATGTAAGTTCTACGCCGCAAGCACTATCTGCCGCGCGAGACATAAACCGGCGAGTCCACCGCTAATGGATTGTTGGCAACTTGCCCACCATTGAGGTTTGGGCTGGCAGTGGTAATGCGTTGGCTGCCGAAGGCCCACTCGCCGCCACGCATTTGTAATAGGTCACGATAAAGGGGCCGCAAAAAGCAAATGGCATAGCCCGCGCCTGAACTGGCGTGAGACAGCTTCGCCTCGTGTTTGTCCTCAAGACCTTGCGCGTCTGGTTTCATCTTGCGCAGGTCTTCCAAGAGCCGGACGCAACGCGGATGAATCCGCACATGGATTTGATTATCAACATCGCAAAGGGCTTCATTGACGGTGTTCACGCGGTCTATCACGGGCGGATTAGCTGCTGGCCTTCGTATGCGATGGGGCACGCTCGCCAAAGCCCGCTGCATGATGTCATAACAGGAATCACCCGAACCGGCCCACTGACTGCCGCCCGTGGCATCGCCATAAATTTGCAGTTCCTTCCACTGAAAACCTGTGGGTGCGCGCCGCTCTTGTATCCAGGACCGCAGCCGGTCACAGCATCCGCGTACATCTATGCGTTCCTCGTGAATTTCGTCCAAAAAAAAGAACAAGTCTTTTTCAGCATCATATTGAAAAATCTCCACATGGTTGCCCGGTGAGATATTGAAGTCCCATGCGGTGCAAAGCGGAAGGTCATGGCGAAGTGCTATGGAATCGTCAACGTTGTTTGGGCTAAAGCGCCGATAGAGCCGGTCGCAACCAAGTTCAGGAGCTTGCTGATAAAGTGCGGCCCATACCGCCGCGCCGGCCGCCCGCCGTTCCCGTAGCATGGCTGTCTTATCGAAACGCTCAGGCCACAGGGGATCACCTTCGGCCCGGCCAAGCGGATCATTGACTTCGGCCAGCGCCGGAAGTCGGATAACCGTCCATTCACCGGGAAACTCGGTTTGCAATCGCGCGCAAATATCGTCATCCGTCCAGCGCGTCATGGCTACAATCATCGTGGCATTGGGTTCCTTGCGCGTGGCGAAGGTCGAGCGCCACCATTCCCAAAGACCTTGCTTGCTGGAATACGAGTGCGCTTCTTGCCAGTTTTTCACCAGATCGTCAGCTATCATAAGATCGCCGCCGCGACCGCTGATAGCGGAGCCAGCGCCAGCGGCTATCATGCCTCCGCCTTCGGGAGTGTGCCAGCGGCCAACAGCCTTAGAATCATCGCGCAGCGCAGTTGTCAGCATCGGATTGGTGGCAAACTCATTGCGGACTATGCGGCCCCAATCGTTTGCCAGTTCTTCACCGTAAGCCGCCAACAGTACGCGCTTTTCCGGCCAAGTGTTGAGAAACCAGATGGGCAACCAGGTGGAGATAAAAACGCTCTTGCCATGGCGCACGGGCATATTGATAATCAGCCGCCCGTTGCCCTCTATGATTTTTTGGGTGACAATCTGGCCTATGTGATTCAGGTGACGCGGACATTGCCACTTGCCGCCGCTGGCGCGTTGCGCAAAGGTGTGGGGCGCAAAACGCCAAAGTTCTTCGGCCATTTCAACGGGAATAGGCATTGGCCGTCTCCCGGTGAGAGTACACGCTGCCGCATTGCCGCCCACAGGTGATTTGCTTGGAATATTTGTTGACGGTGAATTTCTTGTGGCAAACCGGACAGGTTTTCTCCACGTTGCAAACGCCAGTCCTGTAACGAAAATGTAGGTAGCAGGCCATAGAACACCACCGCTTCACGCCTTTAACAGCCTTACTGATAAACTTCTTACCACACTCCTCACATATTGCCTGGCGAGGCTTTGGAGCCAACTGCCGCATAAGTGAAAGCCGCTCTTCCCGGCTCTTGCCTGCAAACTTTTCTTTGGCGTGTTGTCGTTGATGCTCTCCACCCACAACACAGGCGAGATTGGAAATATTATTATTGTCCCTGTTGTGATCCAAATGGTGAATGTGGCAGCCCGCCGGTATCGCCCCAAAATGATGTTTCCAAACTGCTTGATGCAAACTCTCAGTGAAACTTCTCCAATATCCCTGACTTCTGGTTTTATAGTATGCGCGCCCGTTAAACATGACTTTAGGCTGTGCCATTTTTAATCCTCCACTTCTAAGCATATTATATTGAAATCAATAGTCAAGACTTTTCCAGCGGTGTTTCTTTTACGCTGGCTTCCGCAAGGGCCAATAGGTGTTCGCGGGCTTTGGGGTCTTTCATAAGCGCCAATATCTTTTCCCGCCACGGGTCGGCGTCAGGCGATTTATGCTCAACCACCACATGTTGCTCAAGCGGGCCGTAAGCACATTCCAATACCAGCCGCGCCGCGTTTGTGTTGCCCTTCATGCCGTGCATAAATTGCCGTTCAAGAAAGGCTTGCAAGGCTGGCAGTTTGGCGTAGGGCGCGTCTGCCGCATCCGGGGCTTGGTGTGCTAATATCGTGGAGGTCTTGCAGAGCATAATGTGTTTCATCCACGTTTGCACAGACCAATTTTTACGGGAGTTACCAGCCGGGTTGCCGCGATAACCTTTTTTCCACGGAGGCCGTAAATTTGCCAAGCGCCGTTCCTTGCCGGTTAAGGTCGGAGTAGAAGGCGGTATCGGTTCAACTTTCGGTTCATCCATATTTCATAAATCCACAAAAAAGCCAGTGAGTCCACGTGGCACTCACTGGCCTAAATCCTGGCCGCGTTCAGCGTACCGGGAAAATCCGCACGCCTTTCGGGCTTCGCCGGCCAGTGCCACCAGCGCCACGAAAGCCGCGGACGGGAGCGCCGCCACTTTTTTGGTAGCGGACAAGGTTGAACACATTGTTAAACATGGTTCACCCCATTTCTATATTAACCTACGCCTTCAATGAGGGCTAAACTCGCCAAACTCTCGCTTTGAAGCCAAGAGCCGTACTTGAATGGCCTCTTGTTTTGACTCGTAAATTCCCAAATATTTATACACGCCATCAACTTGAAGCTGTACCTTCCATTTTTTTATTGAAGCTATCCAGCTTACCCCGGCAGTTCCCGAAGTATTGTACCTGAGAAGGCATTTGTTTTTCATGTTTTGGTTGTGAGTACAGTCGCGCAAGTTTTCCCGGCGATTGTCCAAGCCATCGCCGTTTTTGTGGTCCACTTCGTTGCCGCCGAAAATTACCAGTGAGTGCATACCGAAACAGTGTTTGCGGCCATTGACGTCTCGCATATCGGTTATCGCGTAAGGTTTACCGGAACTTGAGAAAGTAACGCGCCACTTCCATTGACTTAGCCAGTCAAAGTACACATCGTCCACCAGGGCTTCATAACCACGGGTGAGTTGGATTTTTTTCATGGCGCTACCCACTTTCAAAAAGCCGCGCGCCCGCCTTGGACCGCTTACGGGCGGTGCATCCGTGATTTCTCCCGGACACAAGGCCGGGGCGCGCAGCAATCTTAAACGTCGTGGAACCGTAAGCTCCAACGTCACATATTAAGCGGTTTTCCATGCGCGTCAATCTCTAAATTCGTGGGGCCACCTGGAATATTTCGTTTGCCTTCCTGCACAACTTCAACAGCCCTGGCCATGTCTATCGTGACCGGCACGATCTTCACGGCTACGCCCTTGTATCGTTCCCAATATCCCAGCGCGCTTTGCCGCGCCTCCCAAGAGTGCTCTTTCCAGACTTCCGGCATAACTTCCACCGTACCGTCTCCGCGTTCGATAACTATGGCAAAGCGTTCGATGGTCATATTAAACCTTTAGGTTCAGCGTCCCTTGCAGCCGCCTGTCCTTGCCAGCCACTTCGATTATCACGCCCGCGCACAGGCGCGAAACCACACGGTCATCATGCAGAATGTTGGCGAGTTCTTCGGGCGCAGCGTTGCCCGTGGTTATCAAGGGCTTGGCGCCGCGCCAATTCAGTATCGCCAAGAGCGCGTCCAGTTGTGGCCCGGTAGGCTCCCGCGTGGCTATGTCGTCCAGCACGATCAGGTCAGCATCGCGCAAGGTGTTTTTCAGCGGGCCTTCTCGCCCCTCCACACGAGCCGCCACCAGGTCGCGGCAGACACGCCCGCAATCCCAAAATAGCGCCCACCCGTCCGGCCAGTGGCGATAGACAACCGCCGCGGCACTTGTCTTACCTCCGCCGGCGGGTCCATGCAGATACCACGGCCAGCGACCCGAAGCTAAAGCATCACGTATCGCTGTGTGCATCTTTGGCGCTACAAGGCGCCAGTCCGAAGGGACGGGCCGGGACGCCTGATCCATCGGCTGTGACCTTAACGGCTCTGGCCTCAAGCTCGGCGTAGTCTTGGGCATGGCTGGCGCTCTGGTGTCCGGCTTTTGAAGTTTCCGCCCGATTATTTGCACTTCGACCTCCGTTTAACTCAAAAAGTCCCTTCCAACCGTTAGCCATGCTCTGCTGAATTACCGCAGGTAATTTGTCACCGAAGCCAGACATTTTTCCGTACAAGGCTTTCAGTCCTGTTGGCTTATATGTTTCTTTGCGCTCGCGCTTATACTGCAACCACTCGCTGATTGAAGTTTCGTAAGGTTTAAGAATAACGGGTAACTCCACCACCGCCGCCGCTTGCGGCGGGTTTGGGTTTGGGTTTGGGTTTGGGTTTGGGTTTGGGTTTGGGTTTGGGTTTGGGTTTGGGTTTGGGTGGCTTTTTTGGATACTAAGGTATT
>Ga0187850_10003424_pt1 | contig 13469 bp, 14 predicted proteins | sample June2016WEW_4_15_FD_132436 | JGI IMG/M metagenome (GOLD analysis project Ga0187850, IMG submission 132436) | Peatland microbial communities from SPRUCE experiment site at the Marcell Experimental Forest, Minnesota, USA - June2016WEW_4_150 | ecosystem: Environmental > Terrestrial > Soil >... | reverse complement strand
GCTGCTCGACACCAGTTGAAGCGGATGGCGCCACCCAACATCCACGACCAACCGTCGCGCACACCCGCGCAGACGCACCCGTGTGCCCAGACTCAACCCCGTCCCCGAGACTGAGGGATTACCCGCTCCCTGCAAAAAACAATTTACAGTTGGAATGTTTTTTGATATGCTAGAGTCGCTCTGGCACTTGAATAACCGCGCGAGGAGTATGGAGACAGCCGCACAAGGCATTCTGACTCGCGATGAAATGGAAAGCAGGCGTTTGCTGGCCGCGGGGGACCTGCAAAGGGGGATCACGCAGTCCCATGTGGCCCGGAAGTTCGGGGTGAGCCGCACCACGGCGTCCCGCTGGAACCGCGCGTTGAGCGGGAGGGGACTCGAGGCTTTGCGCAAGCGGCGCGCGCCCGGACGTCCCAACCGGCTCAATCCGGAACAGCTCAGGGGCGTGGCCGAGATCTACCGGACCGGTTCGCGGGCCGCGGGCTTCGACACGGACCGCTGGACCACGGAGCGTTTCGCCGAGGCGATTTTCGCGCGCTTCGGGGTGCGCTACGATCCCGATCACGTGGGCCGCATCATGCACCGGCTCGGTTTGCGCGAGCGCACCCGGCCGCGCAGGCAGGCGCCGGTGGTGCTCTATGCTTCGCGGTACTCGGCGAACGCGCTGGTGGGACAGCCGGAAGCCACGTCCACGGTAGCGTAGGCGCCGGCCGCATCCAGGATGGGCGGCATCAGGTTGCTATTCGTGTGCGCGGTTCACGATCGGGAAATTCTACGGGCGCGCAGGAAAGAAGAAACGCCGTACCACGCCATTAAGAACGTACAGAAGCCGGCCATGGCCAAACGGATCAGTTCACCCGTTCCACCGGAGGGACCGGCCTTCATGTAATCCATGGCGTAGTGCACCGTCTTGAAGCCGAAGATCACCGCGAAGGACAAGAAAAGAAAGCCAATAACCTGATTCCAGAGGGTCAGGGCGGGTTTTAGAATGGCGGGAATGATGTGTTTGAAGAACTCGCGTCCGTAGTGGGCTGCGTGGCGGACGGTGAGACGTTTCCACACGCCTTCCATGGTAACAAACCGGCCATGGCGGAAGTTTTACTATGGAGCATGGCCCGTGAATTGCCGATAGAGGTATTGGGTCCGCTTGTGCAGCGGCGCGGCGTCCACTACAATCGGAACGAGTGGATGCAGGCCCATGGGTGGAACGTCGGTCGCGTCCGGCGCATCCATTAAGAGGGAGTAACTGTGTGGAAGAGCCATTGAAGCACCTCATGCAGGAATTGGGAAACGCGATCAACGATTCCCTTTCCGAGTCCGACCGGATCGCGGAGGCGATCGGCGAGATCAAGAAAGCCGGTTACGACGTTTTCCTGGTTTTGGAGGCGACGATCGGCTTCAACCGGAGGGACGACCGCAGCGCCGATGAGGAACCAGAGATCGAGGTGAGCGAGGAGCCCAGACGGGGTTTCGAAGCCACTGGCAAGATCAAGTTCACCACGCAGGACCACCGCTTTTTGCGAGCGCTCAAGATTGCGGTGGATGACGAGAACCGCTGATCGCGCGAGGCGGATCAGCCCGGCATTTCGCGGTTCATCAGCGAAGCACTTCCCGATAGACGTCCCAGGTTTCGCGGGCCGCCTTCTCCCAAGTGAAGAGGCGGGCGCGCGCCATGCCGCGCCCGGCCAAGTCCCGTCTCAAATCCTCTTCCCGAGCCAAGAGGCGCAGCGCCGCGCCGAGGGACTCGGTGTCTCCGGGCTCGACCAGGACAGCAGCGTCGCCCGCCACTTCGGGGAGCGCCGAGCGGGTGGATGTGAGCACCGGAGTTCCCGCCGCCATGGCTTCCAGCACGGGCATTCCGAAGCCTTCGTCGAGCGATGGGAAAGCAAAAATCATGGCCCGGCAATACCACCGGGCGAGCTCGTCCGGTGAGACGTAGCCAAGAACCGATATGCGGTCGCGGACGGGGCTTTGTTGAATGCGCTTGAGGATATCGGCCGAGCCGTATCCGAAGGAGCCGGCCAGCACCAGCCGCCAGCCGGGTTCGAGGGTTTCGAAGGCTTCCACCAGGCGCGCGATGTTCTTGCGCGGCTGGAGCGCGCCTACGTTCAAGACGACTTTTTCGCGGGGGGCGGGGGAATAGGGAAGGCCGCGGACACCGTGGTGGACCACCCGGACTTTGGAAGCCTCCACGCCGAGCAAAGAGACCACCGCGTTCCTGGTGAACGCGGAGACCGCGATGATGGCGGCCGAGCGGTGGGCCGCGTCGCGGGCCTGGGCGGCGAAGCGCGCACGGAATTCCGGGGTGGAGTACTCGCCGGTGAGGACGAACAGATCGTGAAATGTGGTGATGGCGCACCGCAAGGGGATTCGCGGCAGGCGCTGATTCAGGCCATGGAAGAGATCGGCGGCACGCGGACCGAGCGGCTCGGCGAGCAGGCGCCGCCGGGCATTGGCCGGGAGCGGATGGGCCCAGGAGCGCCAGTAGCCGTGCGGCCGGTAGCAGAAATCGAAGCGCGCTTGCGGATGGGAGGCGGCCAGGCCGAGCAGGATCTCGTGCGAATAAAGGCCCACTCCGGAGAGGCCGCCTCCCACGCTGTAGGTGGCGTCCAAGGCGATTTCGGGCGATTCACCCAAAAAGACGGACATAGATCCATGGTTTCCGATGGCGGTTTGGCCATGCCGCTACAGTCCGTATTCTTTCACCTTTCGGTACAGAGTGGTACGGCCAATGCCCAGGAGGCGGGCGGCCTTGGCGCGCTCTCCTTGGGTGGCGGCCAGCGCGTTGGCGATAGCCTGCTTTTCGCTTTCGGGGATGGAGATGACGGGCGATTTGGGCGCGACGTCGAAGTGCGGCAGCCCTCCCAGCGGTCCATCCAGGTTCGCGAGAGCGCCGGAGAGGCTCCGCAACCCGCAGGACGCGCGCTGGTATTGCAGGGCCGAGGGCAGGTCGGCCATCTGCAACGCGCCTTCGGAGTGAAGGGCGGCCATGCGGTCCAGGCAGTGCTGTAACTCGCGGACGTTGCCTGGCCAGTCGTAGGAGAGGAGCGCCGCCAGAAGGTCTTCGTCAAAACGGACCGCGGGCAAGCCCGCGGCGTGCCCCGCGTCGAGGAAGTGTTCGATCAGCAGCGGGATGTCCTGCTTGTGTTCGCGCAGGGGCGGCAGGTGAACCACCACCACGTTGAGGCGATAGAAGAGGTCCTGACGAAAGCGGCCGGCGGCGACCTCCGCCCGGAGGTCGCGATGGGTGGCGGCCATGATGCGGAGATCGACCTTGCGCCAGTGCAAAGCGCCGACCGCGCGGAACTCGCCTTCCTGGATGAGGCGGAGCAACTTGACCTGCATTTCGAGCGGGAGATCGCCGATTTCGTCGAAGAAGGCGGTGCCGCCGTCGGCCAGCTCGACAAGTCCCTTCTTGTTTTCGACGGCGCCGCTGAAAGCGCCCTTGACGTGGCCGAACAACTCGCTTTCCATGAGCGTGCCGACCAGCGAGCCGCAGTCGATGGGGACGAACTCACCGCGCGGGTTGGCGTTGTGCACGGCCCGCGCCACCAGCTCTTTGCCGGTTCCGCTCTCTCCCAGCAGCAGCACCGAAAGCCGGTTGCGCGAAGCCTTCGTAATGAGCCGCCGGAGGGCGCTGATCTGCGGCGACTGGCCCACCAGAGCGTGAGCGCAGCCCGTCGCGAGCCGATTCATGGGACACCTCGACTACATCGAATCAACTCGTACAACGAAGGCAGCGGATTTCTCACCTAATTCCTTACGAATCCGCTCAGCCAGGCCGTTGGCGCCCTCCTCGGTGGCCTCGGAGCCGGCCAGCACGCGCCACAAATCGGGGGTATCCGCGCGCTGGACCAGGCGCGCCGAGCCATAGCGGGACTGCATTTCGGCGCGCAGGCGCTCGGCGTTGGCGCGATAGCGGAACGCGCCCACCTGAACGGCGAAGACGGCGGGCGGGACGTATTCGGGGGTGCGCATCACCTCGAGGCGGACGCGGGCGATACCCGGACCGATCATGTCGATGGCGCGCGCGGCAGCGTGGGAGAGATCGATGATGCGGCCCTCGACAAAGGGGCCGCGGTCGGTGACGCGAACTTCCACAGTCTTGCTATTGTCGAGGTTGACGACCCGGAGCCACGTGTCGAAGGGGAGAGTGCGGTGGGCGGCGGTCAGCTTCTCCATGTCGTAGATCTCGCCATTGGCGGCGCGCCGGCCGTGGTAGGGGTGGCCGTACCAACTGGCCACACCGGTCTCGGTGTACGCGGGTTTGGGCGCGGCCGATGGCGCCGGCGCCGGCGGTGGTGGGATGCGCCGGGCGTGCTTCTTGTGCCCGCAGCCGGCCAGCAGGATGGCCGCCAGCATGATCGCCACGGAGGGTCGTAGGTACATGTTTACCGGGGGCTTAAGTCATCTTATCGTAAAGGAAGCGGCTTCGGCCGCCGATATGACAAGTATGCAGGAACGGCGCTCGGAAATTCGCATGTTGTGCGCAGACATGGTGGAGGTCTGCTGGAAAGATCAGGCGGGCAGGACGCGGAAGGCCACCGGCCTTCTGGAGGACATTTCCGCATCCGGCGCCTGCCTGCAATTGGAAACGGCCGTGCCGCTGGAGGCGGAGATCCATTGGAAATCTCCCCAGCAGGAGTTTGCCGGGCGCGTTCGGTATTGCGTATACCAGGAGATCGGATACTTTGTCGGGGTGGAATTCGAACCGGAATCAAGGTGGTCGAAGGAGACGTATCAGCCGCAACACCTGCTGGACTTGCAGCGGCTGATGGGGCGCGGAAAGAAATAGGCGCGGAGGCGGCGAAGCGGCGGTGCGGGATCGCGCCGCGCGGAAACGTCGGCTTGCACGCATCCGCGCGGCGCTGGCCTGCCGCGGATCAGAAGTTCAGATCCTCGGGCAGAACCTTCGGAACGAAGAACAGGTCGCCCAAGTAGGGCGGGCACAGCAGGTTATTGACGTAGGGTACTTTTCGCCCATCGCTAGAAAGAAACATGGCCATCTGCGTCTGGAAGGCCCGCGCCACGACGACCGATGCGGCCGAGGTGTAGAAATCGAACCCAAAGTCGTGCGGATCGGCGCTCAAGCGCATGTTGGGAAGCCAGGCCATGTCCGTGCGGAACAGCGAGACCGAACCGGGCGCGTTGGCCGCGCGGACGACGGCGGTCTCGAAAGGGTTCGGAAGGGTCAAATCGCCCCAAGCGAACTGGAACAGAACCGGCTTTGCAGAAACGCCTGGCAAAGGCGACCAGCTCAAGTGTGGCGCGAATGACAGCGCATCACCCAGCATGTTGTTCCACTCGATACGTTCCAGCATCTCCTGGATGGCGACAGCGCCAGGCACGTCAATGATGCGCACCGGCTGATTGCGAAGGGTGAGGGCTGCGTTGAAATCCGGTCCGGGTCGATTGATCAGGACGGGCTGGCGGTAAGCGAGCATGGCGATAACCGCCACGCGGTTTAACGGCGACCACGCGGCGGCTTCAGCCATGGTTCCTCCGGCGCTATTCAGGACCACCGACTGAATAGCCGGCTCGACGGCGTTCAGCACGCTGCCGACGCTAGCGCCGAAGGAGTAGCCAACGCAGAAGATGAGGTTACGGGATAGGTCCACGGTTCCGTCGCCGTTTAAGTCCATTCCGGCCTGAATGGCGCGGATCAATTGCATGTTGTCGAGCGCGGTCTGACGGATGCAGTCGCGCATGCCGACAACCTGCGATCCGACCACCATCCCGCAGCCTTCCCCGAGGTCGACTGTGCCGTTGCCGTCGATATCCACGCCGCGTCCGGGCCGCGGCACCGACGCCACGCTGCCGGTCTTATCGGTGACAAGCATCGTGGTGGCCGCGCCGTATCCGTGGCCGAAGGCGGTAATCGCAATGGTGGCGAAGCCGCGCACCGCCATGGCGGAGGCCAGCCTGCCGCCGGGGAAACCGTCTCCCGGCGTACCGTGGGCCAGGACCACGACTGGATATCCGCCCGCAGGCGGAGGCGTCGCGGGAAGAAATGCGTTGAACGCAACCTCCTGGGTGACCGGCGGCAGGGGGACATCCGCCAGGGTGGGCGCCGGCGGGATTACCAGTTGCTGGTTTAGGAACAGCGGAGACTGAATGGAACCGAACGCGATCTGGCCAACCCCCGCCAGCAACTCGGGCCCAGGCACGGGGAGGTCCTGAAACTTGGAGCTGCCAATGTCGGCGTGGAGCGTGAGCTTCGAGATACCGGAAACCGGGAATACGGCCCGCGGCGTCGCCATCGCCAAGCCTGGATTGCTGGTCTGGATGGCCGCGCGTGCCTTTTCCATCCAGACGGTGGCGCTCAGCGTAGTGAACACCGAAGCGGCGACGATGTCCTGAGGCGCCAGGCGCGGCGCCGCCCGGCCCGCTGCCATCGCGACCTGGTCGCAATATGCGCCCGGCTGTTGCAGGCAGGCGAGAAAGGCGGCATCGGTTTCCACCGGGTCGCCCTTGAGGTCTTTCACCGCCGAGGTGACGAGAAGGGCATAACGCCGGTGTTGAGCGAGAAGCTGATCCGGTTCGGCATAGGCGGTGTTGGTGGCCGGGTCATACTCGATTTTGTTGATGGGTGTGATGGCGCCGAACGGCTGCTGGCCCTGCTCTTCGGCGGTGAGCAGGTTGAGCCAGTAGATGAAGACGCCGTCTTTCAGGGTGTCCGGGTTCACGGCCGCGGAAAACCGCACGCGGAGACGCGGCTTCAGACTGAAGCCATCCAGTTGGTTGATGATGGCAAGCTCCGCACAGGTGCTGGGCTCTTTGGAGCAGTCGGGCATGGGCAGGTTGATGCGCAGACCGGTTTTCTGCGCGGAATCGGCTACGGTTAGCCCGTCGGAGGGAAAGGGCCCGACGGCGGGCGAAGTGGGGTCGAAGCGGACCTTGACCCCGGCTGCCTGGACGGCGGACGCCGCCAGTAGCGCGGTTAGAGACAGTTGAAGCAGGTAGTAACGGCAGGCCATTTTGGTGCTCCTCGGCAGGAGCTTAACGGGTTCGCGCGGCCGGTGAAAGCGGCAACATGCGATACTCCGTCCGTGCCGCGCCTTGCCGTATGTTGACGCCGGGGGTAGAATCGCTCCGTGGGATCTGCGGCTCCTAAAAAGCCAGGACCGGTCCCCGTGGCCAAGGACCGGCTGGATTCCTGGAAGGAAATCGCCGGCTACCTGAACCGCGACGTGCGCACGGTGCAGCGTTGGGAACGCGACTTCGGGCTGCCAGTGCAGAGGCTTCCAGGAGGCCCGAAGGCAGGTGTGTTCGCCATGCGGGCGGAGTTGGACCGGTGGCTGGAAAGCAATCCGGAATCCCGCAGCGGGCATACTGCCCGGTCTGCCCCACGACGCCGGCGCGTCCTCTGGGCCGTGTGCGGCGCGTGTGGACTCATACTCCTGGCTGCGTTGGCGTGCGGTCTTGCCGTGGTGCGCAATCCGCAAATGCTGGTTCTTCGCGACTCGCAGTTTACCCCGTTTGCCACCTCGTTTGCGGTCCAGGTCTGCCCGGCCTGGTCGCCGGACGGCAAGAGCATCGCGTTTATCGGCAGGGTGTCGGGATTCCCGCAACTGTTCGTCCAAGGGATCAACAGCTCGAGCCCGGTCGCGATCACCGGACCGGAGGTCACCTTGACCGGTGGCGCGGATCCGATCTGGGGCCGCACACCCTTCTGGAGTCCGGATTCCCAATGGCTGTACGTCTTCGGGGCGTCGAGCGGCAAAGCCGGGATCCTCCGGGTGTCGGCGGGCGGTGGACCGGCGGCTCCCGTCCAGGCGGGGGCCGTGGCGGGGACCATCTCCCCGGATGGGACGACTTTGGTGTTCCTGGCGCAGTCGCCGGAGGACCGGAAACTGAGAGTCTGGACGGCCAGCCCTCCCGAGGGCCAACGCCGTCTGTACGAACCGGTCCCGATTGAGACCATCTCATTCGCCAATATTCCCTTGCTGTCCTTGCTCCCGACGGGAAGAAGATTCTCTCGATGCTCACGACCGGGCACGACACCGCCTACCGGCTTCTGCCGTGGCCGCCGGGTCCAAGCCGGCGGATCTTCGCGAAAGCCGAACGTGCGGTCGGGGCTCCGGCCCTCGCGTGGATGCCGGATTCGCGGCACCTGGTGTTTTCGGCGGAAACGCTGCTAGGCATGGCGAACACCGAGAGCGACCGCTACTGGCCCATCGCCATCCAGCACCGGCCGATGTGGCATCCCACGGTTTCACCGGACGGTTCGCGGGTGGCCTACCAATCCGGGCTGTCTCAGGCCGACGTGATTGCGGTTCCACTGAAAGGAGGTCCCATCCGGACGCTGCTTGGAAGCATGCGGACCGAGCAGGAGCCGGCGGCTTCGCCGGTTGCGCCGCAGGTGGTTTACGTCACCGACAAGCGGAGTGCATCGGAGATCTGGATCAAAGACCTGGCGCAAGGCTGGGACCGCCCGCTGGTATCTCCGCGGGATGTGCGCGTGCGGGGGGAAGAAGCGCAGTTGCTGCTGGCCCCTGTGTTCTCTCCCGATGGCCGCCGGGTGGCTTTCACGGCGACCTCGCCGGCGGGTTCGGCCATCTTCACCGTCCCTGCCGCTGGAGGCTCGCCGGTTCGCGCGAGGGGAGGCGTCGAGATGGAGGAGAATTCCCCGACGTGGTCTCCCGACGGTGAGTGGCTGGCATTTCGGAGTTTCTCTGGGCGTGAAGGACGCCTTCTCAAAGTGCGCTTGGGCAGTGCCGGTCCGGTGGAGGAGATTGCCGCAATGTGTCTGGGTCCTTTCATGCCCGAATGGTCGCCGACTGGCGAATGGATCGCCTTTTTGGGTGCGGGTTGCCAGACCATTCTGGTCAGTCCCGATGGAAAGACCACGCGCTCGCTCGGCGGCACGGGCGCAGTGGCTTGGGCCCGCGACGGCAAAACGCTGTATCGCGTGGACCCGGGCAAGCACGCACTGATCGCGGTCGATATCGCGACAGGCGCCGGGCGCGTACTGCGCGACGTCGGCGATTTGATTCCTTATTCGGGACCGCAGCCGGGACTGCGCGCATCGCTAGCGAGCGACGGCAGCAGCATCGTTTATTCTGTGCTGCGATCTCAAGAGGAGATCTGGGTCATGGAAAACGTCCGCATTCAAGAGCCGTGGTACGCGTGGCTGCTGTCCCTGGCGCGGCGCTAGCGCAGGGTGACGATCCCGGACGGCGTCACCGGAAAACAACCCGTGCGAGGCCGCCAATCACAACCCCTCCCACTCTCCTAACCACTTCCTTTCCAACCACTTGACTGTCCCCAATTTCAGACTCAAGCCCCTCCCTGTGCTATTCCTTTAAATAGCACCGGCGGTATCTGCCGCCGGTTTTTCTTCACAACGAACCATCCATGCCACCTCACCGCCAACCCGTCTCCAACCAACCACTCGCCGCCAAGGCAACGGTTGGTCCTTGTTCCTGCGCTGCCAGGCCCGGGGCGGAGCGAAACTGCCGCTGCGCGGTGGAGGAATTCGAGCGGCTCAAGGCGCTCTGGGCAAAATTACCAAACGAACCCATTTCTGGGGTCCAACTGAAAGAAAAAGAAACCACTTACACCCATGCGGACACAGACCCATTACCACCCCAAGAACCGGCCCCCGGCGCCGCGCTAAAACGTGTAATCCGGCGGCTTGATGCCCTTCACTCGCAAGTAGACCTCTGCCTGGCCGCGGTGATGCGCGGTGTGCGTGAAGTACGCCCACAGCCATTCGAAGCCAGTCATCTGGCGGTTCTGAGGACCGATCAGGGCATCCAGTTTGTCAGGCGTCATGGCGGCCAGGGCTTGGTTGCAGAAGCCGAACGAATCGGTGAGGAACGCGATGGCGGTGTCCTTATCGACATCCACCTTGTTCGAGTCCTTCTGCCACGCAGCGATTTTGGGCGGCAGCGCCGGTCGCGGCAGGCCGCTGGCAAGGGCGCACACGCCGACGTTGGCCACGCCGATGTGAGCCATCAACTGGCCGAAGCTCATCTCCTCGGGGTTCGGCCGGAAGTTATAGCTCTCGGCCGGCATGGCCTTGGCGACCGCCAGGGTAAATTCGCCGGTGGTCTTCCAGTGTTTGGCGAGCGAATCCTTGATGGTGGTCTGTCCGAACAGTGGAAGGGACAGCGCCAGAAACGTAATGACGGTGGTTTTCCGCATGAAGTAGCCTCAGGATATAATTGTAATCGCACAGGCTGCATCAAAAGCACACCCAGGGAGACCAAGTGGGACCGAATCGCCCCCTGCACATGCGCGCAACGGCTCCGCCGATGGCCGCGCGAAGCGCCGACCGCTATTTCGAGCTGAAGTCGGAGATTCACCGCAAGCTGATCGGCGTGCTCAACCTGGACCGCGTCTCTTCCATCCCCAAAGACCGGATCCGCGCGGAGATCGGCCGCGTGGTGGAGCGGCTGCTCGACGAAGAGCGCGTGCCCATGACCACGGCCGAGCAGACCAAGATCGTGGAAGAGGTCTTGGACGAGGTGCTGGGGCTGGGGCCGCTCGAGACCCTGCTCAAAGAGCCGAGCATCTCCGATATTCTGGTGAACCGCTACAACAAGGTGTACATCGAGCGCAACGGAAAGCTCTCGGAAACCACGGTGCGGTTCAAGGATGACGCGCACCTGCTGCACATCATCGAGAAGATTGTCTCGCAGGTGGGCCGCCGCATCGACGAAGCCCAGCCGATCGTGGACGCGCGCCTGCAGGACGGCTCGCGCGTCAACGCCATCATTCCTCCGCTGGCGCTGGACGGGCCTTGCCTGAGCATCCGCCGGTTCGGCCGCCACGTGATCACGCAGGAGGAGATGCTCCAGTTCAGGACGCTCACGCCGGGCATGCTGCGGTTCCTGGCCGCGTGCGTGGAGTCCAAGAGCACCATTTTGATTTCCGGAGGGACCGGCTCGGGCAAGACCACTATGCTCAATGCGCTCTCGCGTTTCATTCCGGAGGAGGAGCGCATCATCACCATCGAAGACACGGCGGAGTTGCAGCTTCAGCAGCGGCACGTGGTGAAATTCGAAACGCGCCCGCCCAACCTGAACAAGGAAGGCGGCATCAACCAGCGCCAGTTGCTGCGCACGGCGCTCCGCATGCGGCCGGACCGCATCATCGTGGGCGAGTGCCGCGGCGCCGAAGCGCTGGACATGCTGCAAGCCATGAACACGGGCGTGGAGGGATCCATGAGCACGGTGCACGCCAACAGCCCGCGGGACGCGTTTTCGCGCCTCGAGACCATGGTCATGATGGCCGATCTCGAAATTCCCACGCGCGTGATCCTGCAACAGCTCGCCAGCGCCATCCGGATGGTGGTGCAGCTTTCGCGCCTGCAAGACGGCACGCGCAAGATCATGAGCATCTCCGAGGTGCTGGGCGTGCGCGACGACAGGGTGCAGATGCAGGAGATCTTCGCCTTCGAGCGCGTGGGCGTGACGGATGCGGGCAAGGTGCAGGGGCATTTTCGGGCGACGGGGGTTTCGCCCCGGATTCTGGAGCGCCTGCGCGTGAGCGGCATTCAGGTGCCACACCAGATATTCGAAGAAGCGGTCAGTGTGAACCTGTAGGGTGGTGAACCGCATGAGCTTTTTTTTCTGGGCTGCCTGATGGCGGCGGCCGCGGTCCGGGCGGCCCCGCAGCAGCCCGATAAGCAGGAGCTGTAGCGGATGCTGGCCGAGTGGATGGCTTTCATTCGCGCGGGGCTGAAACCGGACTTCGGAGCCAACGTGACGTACTGAATCGTTGCGTCTACCCACCGCTCGCTGACGGTCGCGGCTCTGTCCGAGGTGACTTTCAGAGCCGCGACCGTCAGGGAGCGGTGGGCCTGGACACGTGAGCGAAATCCTGACACAGAGTATTAAACCATGAAGCCCCTGAAAACCGAAGTGGCGTTTGCGACGCCGTGGTTCGAGGTGCTGGCCAAAACCATGAAGCCCGGAGAGGCGCCTTACTACTCGCTGCGCCTGCCGGATTACGCCGCGGTGGTGGCCATCACCGAAGACCAGCGGGTTCTGGCGGTGCGGCAGTACCGGCCGGCAGTGGAGCGGTACACCGTCGAATTGCCGAGTGGCCTGGTGGACCCGGGAGAGAATCCGGCCGGGGCGGCCCGCCGAGAGTTGCTCGAAGAAACCGGCTACGAGGCGGCAGAGGTGGAAGTGCTTGGACCGATGGAGCCGGACACCGGCCGCTTGGGAAATCGCATCTGGAGCTGCGTAGCCACGGGCGTGCGGCGAGCGGAAGGGCGCGCGCCCGAGGAAGGGATCGAGGTGCTGACCTACTCTCTTCCCGAGCTGGCGCGGGCCACGGCGGAAGGCGAGTTCAACCATGCGCTGCATGTGGCGGTGCTGCTAGTGGCGATGGTGAGGGGGAAGGTCAGGCTGGCGGCGCCAAGATAGTCTACGGCCTGTAGCCGTGGTCTACCACGCCTCGGCTTGACAGGTCGCTCCATACTAGAAGACCAGCTTGAGGCCAAACTGGATCTGACGCGATTTGGTGGCGGTGCTCGTGATGACGCCCCAGTTGGGGGCAATCGTCGGCGCCCCGGCGGCGTTGACATTGGAGAATGCCGTCAGGCCGCCGGGGACGTTGAAGTTGGGGTGATTCGGGAGGTTGAACGTCTCCACGCGGAAATCGATGCGGCGGGCCTCATCAATGGCGAACGACTTGGCTAGCGAGACGTCAAAGCCGAAAATACCCGGTCCGATGAGGGTGTTGCGGCCCAAGTTGCCGCGCCGGTTGGCGGGCTGCAGCGTGAAGGCGTTGATGTCCCAGTAGCGGTCGGGGCCGCCGAGAATCGGGTTGTTGGAGTAGCCGGGCTTGACATCGGGGCGCTCGTGCATGGAGTAGTTCACCGTGTTGAGGTTGCCGGAGCGGTTGAAGCCGAGGCGCACTTCGAACGGATGGCCGGTTTGCAGGGTGGTGATGTTGTTGAGCTGCCAGCCCTTGAGGATGGCGCCGCCGAGGCCCTTCCGGTCGCGCGCGATGGGGAGCTCGTAGGACCAGTTGCCGACAAGGACGTGCTGTGCCCAGAAGGTGGAGAGCCCGCGGTCAGCTTTGCGGTCATAGTAGTCGAACGAATAGGTGCTGCCGTCCGCGTAGTCCTGCGAGTTGACGCCGCTGGAATCGTCGATGGACCGGGAGAGCGTGTAGGAGAGTTGCGCGCGCAGGCCGGCGGAGAAATGCTTCTGCACAGCCAGTTGCAGCGCGTTATAGGAGGACTGCGCGTCCGAGATGCGCTGCGTAATGCTGCCGAAATTGGCATTGCGGCGGCCCAGTTCCGGGTGGAAGATCTTGATGCCGTCGATCAGTTCTGACGGCGCAAGGTTGGCGTCGCCGATGCGGAACAGGTGCAGGCCGCGCGACCCCGAGTAGCCGGCGCTGACCGTCCAATCCTGGGGGACCGCGCGCTGCAGGTTGAGGTTGAACTGCATGGCGTAGGGGTTCTGGAGATTGTAGTTGGTGGTCTGCAACTGGTACTTCACGTT
>Ga0187850_10003418_pt1 | contig 13484 bp, 7 predicted proteins | sample June2016WEW_4_15_FD_132436 | JGI IMG/M metagenome (GOLD analysis project Ga0187850, IMG submission 132436) | Peatland microbial communities from SPRUCE experiment site at the Marcell Experimental Forest, Minnesota, USA - June2016WEW_4_150 | ecosystem: Environmental > Terrestrial > Soil >... | reverse complement strand
TGATCGCCGATTTCCTTCAGTGAAGCCCCCTGCGCGAGCAGCCAAGCTGCGCAAGCATGACGCAGTGCATGCGGCCCCCGCCGAGGCGTAACGATTCCCAATCGCGTGAATCGTGTCTGGGTAAGATGGTATAGAGCGCCAGGGGATAGGGGGCGGTAAGGGGCTTTCAGCGCCAGGAACATCTCGCGCCGGGCACAAGCCGGTCTCACGTCTCTCAAGTAACGGATCACCGCATACCCAACTTCCTGAACGAGAGGATATTGCTGTGTGCGACGTTGTTTTGGACGCCAAACCGTGAGAGTCTCTTGTTCCCAATCAAAATCTTCCAGGCGAAGCCTAGCTACTTCGCCGCTGCGCAGCGCATAAATCGCGAAAAACATCAGCATGCATCGATCGCGGATGTCGCGGGGCCGATCGCTGTCTGTAGTTGCGATCAGTTTCTGAACATCACTCCAGACAGGTCCCCCGGGAAGTCCCTCTTGCCGGAAGATACGCGGGCTCTGGATGGCGGCGGCAACACCGGGGTGACACCAAGAGCGTCGCTCCGCGTGAATGAAGAACGCTTTGAGGCTTTTCGCACATGATGCCACGGACACGCGTGTCCAACGGCCTGCGCTTCTGAAGGAGATATACGCGTCGACATCCCTGACGGAAACGGCGGTGAATGGACGGCCTTGAGCATTCCACCAAGAAAGAAAGTCTCGAACGTGCCAACAGTAGTCGCGCACCGTTACAGGTGACAGGCCACGATCGCGAGAACAAAAAGAGGCAAAATCTTCTACGAGATTCGAAAGCGGTGCCGGATTTTCCTTTGGTTGTTTAAGCAGACCAAGGAACCGCAGCCACTGGGTTGCTCTCAGGATGAATAGCGCTTGTGACCAGCGCAAGGATTGCGCTCTGTCACGTCGTCGTTGCCGCCGTGCCCAGCGATGCGCCGCAACTTCGATCTCAGCGGGATCAATCTCTTGGTGTGGGAGCACATGCAGATAACGGCATACAACGAGAAGCTCGCGCGCGATGTTTAACAGGGTTCCCTTTGCAGAGCCCTGTTCTGCACGATGTAATAGGTATGCTTCCCGCTCTTGGGCGAACGGGGCGTTTCGGTGACGCGCTTGGACAGACTGATAATCAAACAGTTTTTCGAACATGGTCGAATCCTCCTCTAAGGGAGAGATTCAACCAGTTTTGGCCGAAAATTATGTGGCGCTCAGATCACGGCATTCGTGACCAGCACTGGTGTTGCCGCCGGGGCGCCACATAATCCCCGGGGCCACATAACGCATACGGCTCCTACCTCGGTTGACTGGCGTCAAACCGCACGTGCGGGAAAGGATGGAGTACGCAGGGGCGGGGTAGCCAGCGATCGAAGTATCGGCCCAGCCGGTCCCAGTTCGGAGGCCGTTTCTGGCTGCGGCGACGAATCACATGCCGCCACAGCCGGAGCAGCCTCTCCCGAAACAGTCCCAGACTGGCGAGATTCTCCGGAACGGCGTGGTAGCGGTAATAACCTCAGACGACTTTCCCGAGCCACTCCCCAGTTTCCGCCAGCGGCGCATGCATCCGCTTGCGAAGCTCTTCCTTTACTGCTTGTAGCTTCGCTCGCATCCGCTTCCGCACCGTCTGACGGCGCACCACGAAATAGCCCGTCTTCCCGTTCCTCCCGCATATGTGCGTGAAGCCCAGAAAGTCGAACGTCTCCGGCTTGCCTTCTCCACGTCGCTCCCGGTTGGGTGCCGCATAGCGCCCAAACTCGATCAGCCGCGTCTTCTCTGCGTGCAGTTCCAAGCTGAATTTGCCCAGCCGTTCCCGCATCTCCCGCAGAAACCGCTCGGCTTCCTCCTTGTGCTCGAATCCCAACACCGCGTCGTCCGCGTAGCGCACCACAATCACATCGCCGCGCGCCACCTTCCGCCGCCATGCTTCCACCCAGAGGTCGAACGCGTAGTGCAAATAGATATTGGCCAGCAGCGGCGATATTACCGCCCCTTGCGGCGTACCTATCTTGCTCTCCGACCACTCCCCATCCTCGGATACCCCTGCCTTCAGCCATTTCTGGATCAGACGCAGCACCCGCGGATCCCCTACTCGATGCTCTACAAACTTGACCGTCCATTCGTGCGACATGTTGTCGAAATATCCCCGAATGTCCAAGTCGAGTATCCAGTTCACTCGCTTTCGCGTAATCCCTACCGTCAGCGCGTCCAGCGCTTGATGCTGGCTGCGCCCCGGCCGAAACCCGTAGGAGAATCCCAGAAAGTCGTTCTCATAGATCTCATTGAGAATCGTGACCACAGCATGCTGTACGATCTTGTCTTCCAGCGCCGCTATCCCCAACGGACGCTTCCGCCCGTCGGCTTTTGGGATATACACTCTCCTTAAGGGCTGTGCCCGGTAAGCTCCGCGATGCACCCGATTGTGCAGGTCGGCAAGCCGCCCTTCCAGTCCGGTCTCATACTCCTTCCACCTCACCCCGTCCACTCCTGCCGCTGCTTCTCGCTTCAGTGCGTAGAAGCTCGCCCGCAAAAGTTCCCGCGTCAGATGGTGAAGTAAAGCTGTGAACCGCTCTCCCTTCCTTGCTCGCGCTGCTTGTCGCACACCCGCCAGCCCCTGGGACACGCCTTTCTTCCCTCCCTGTGTCGGGTTCGTGTGGGCCTGACTGGTGTTCCCCTCGGTCCGCGCCCTTCCCTCCCCAGCCTCCGCACTCGAACCGCCGCTCGGCGATCCTCCTTTGTTCGGTTGGTTCATCGGTACTACGGCGCAGTCCGACTCCTCCGCCCCGTTCATGCCAGTCGTACGGCTTGTTGCCTTCTCTGGCCGGTCTGCTCCGCTTCCGCGTGCAGACAGTTCGGAGGTCTCCCGGTTCTCGTGCATGAAGTTTCCTAGCGTGCCAGGGGTCTTTGACTACGCAGGACTTGCGGTATCCTCGCGCTTGCGCATACCACGATATTGCCTTCCCTCATCACCCAACTGGGTCGGCGCCCTGAATTGTGTTTTCGCAGCTCTATACCCTGCCCACCAGTGCCTCTGTCTACGCTTCGCGCCCACCTCACGATGGATCTGCGCAAGACTCGAGGTCAGGATGGTTCGCTACTCCTTTCCTGTAAGACTCTTTCATTCCCTACTTCATGCCGGTTTATCCCGGCGCTCTGGGTGTCCAGGTTTTTCCAGGTTTTTTTTACAGCTTTGCTGTTACGGCATAGAGCTGACGATGCTGTTGTTGGGACACGGCATGTGATACTAAAAATGAGAAGGGAACGAGGGCGACGAAGAGTAATCTCAAAATTACACGCACGATACCTCTCTAAGGCTCTGGAAGGATAGTCGAAGTTGGCTGCCGATTTAGGACAGCCCCGTTCGGGTTTGGCTCCCGCCGCGTTCTTCCAACTTCTGATTTCCGGATCTTATGTCAACTTTGAGGCCCGAGCCCCGTCTGGTTTGAATTATAAGCCAAAAACGATAGCGCCAGATACAGCTTTTGCACACACCTCGAGTCTGATGGGCCTGATGGCAAGAGCAGATGAGCTTACCAAGGATAGCGCGCGTATAAGAGAACTTGGACACCCATTTTTTGTGGCTTTTCTTGGCACTATCCATGAGTCCGCCGTTAGAAATGTTGGTAGAGGTGAACCATAGCTTTGCCGCGCAGCAACTACGTCCAGGAACGACAAAAGGTGGTCTATCACTGCTTCAGTAGGCGCGTCCGCCAAGGGTAGGGTGCCGTATCTCCAAAATCCAAAACTTAAGCCAGATTTTGGATTTTGGAGAAACGGCACCATTGCCGATTTATAATCAGTCCGGTGGTAAGCGATCACCTTAGACTACAAAGAATGAGGAGACAGGGGTAAGGAGGGAAGCACAAACCCGGCATCGTGATATTGTCACCCGTCGTTTGGCGTGCATTCGCATTTCATTCTGTCTCCTACGATGTCACTGGGCTTCCAATGTGAGGGAAGATGAAACGAACCCTTTCTATTATTGTTTTTGCGTTGGCAGCTTATCCGCAGGGCGTAAAGGTATCGGACTACGGCGTATTCCCCGTTTCATATAAAGACGTCCAAGTCACGGATTCGTTCTGGGCGCCGCGGATCGAGAACATCCGCGCGGTCTCGCTTCCCGGACTGCTGGACCGCGCCGAGAAGAGCGGCCGCAGCCCCGACTTGCGCTTGATCGAAGCTGCGTGCTACGTCTTGGTTAATAAGCCGGATCCGGCCCTCAAGGATCGCGTCGACCAAAAGCTCGACAAGTTGATTGCCGAGATCCGAGCGCGCAAGGGCAAATGGTCCACAACCGGTGATGGCGACGGATTCTGGTGCGGCAACTTCCTCGAGGCGTCTGTCGCTTACTACGAAGCCACGGGCAGCCGCAAGATGCTCGATGCCGCGATTGAAATTGCCGACGATCTCGACAATTTTTACGGCCCCGGACGGCATCGTGACATCCCAAATCACGAAGGCCTCGAAATCGGACTCGTGCGCCTTTTCCGAGCCACACGGAACGCGAAGTATCTGAACCTTGCCCGTTTCCTGATCGACACCCGCGGAAATCCCGAAGGGCGCACGGGCCTTTACGGGCCGTACGCGCAGGACCATCTACCGGTCAAAGCCCAGACACGCGCCATCGGGCACGCTGTGCGTGCGACCTATCTGTACATACCGCTGACCGACATCGCGGCTCTTACCGGAGATGCGGCATACGCGCGGGCCGACGAACGGATCTGGGAGGACGCGATCAACAAGCGGACCTTCGTCACTGGCGGAATCGGTTCCTATCGCGACGAGGAAGACTATGGCGACGATTACGATCTCCCGAATGTCTCTGCCTGGAACGAGATCTGTGCCGCTTACGGGAATACCTTCTGGAACCAGAGGCTGTTCCAGCTCTACCAGGACGCAAAGTATGTCGACGTGCTCGAGCGCACGCTCTACAACGCGCTGCTCGTGGGCGTTTCGCTGACCGGCGATATGTATTTATACCAGGCGCCATTGCGCACCTACGGCAGCTTCGCCCGGCAACGCGCCTTTGGGCCGAACTGCTGCCCGCCGAACATCGCGCGCATCCTCCCGCAGCTAGGCGGATTGATTTACGCCCGGAATGATCAGAGCCTGTACGTCAATCTCTACATCGGCAGCAAGGCGAACATCCAGCTTAAGGACACCCCTGTCGCCGTCGCGCAGGAAACGAGCTATCCATGGGACGGAGCGGTCAAACTCACCGTCAGCCCAAAACAGCCTCAGCGCTTTGCCGTCTACGTGCGCATCCCGGGCTGGGCGCGCAACCAGCCGGTTCCGGGTACGCTGTATCGATATCTGGCGGCCGCCGGCGCGGAAGTCACTCTGAGCGTCAACGGCGCGCCGTTCGCGTATACCGTCGCCAGAGGCTATGCCCGCATCGAACGCAACTGGAAGGCGGGCGACACAGTCCAGATCAACATGCCGATGCCCGTCCGCAAGGTGGTGGCTTCCGACCTCGTTCCGGACGACCGTGGTATGGTGGCCTTCGAACGCGGGCCGCTCGTGTACTGCGCCGAACAGGCGGACAACCCGGCCGGCGTCTTCAACCTCCAGGTGCCCGAGAGCACAGATCTGCAGTTCTCCTTCAGGAAAAACCTGCTCGGCGGGATCGGTACGATTACCGGCAGCGTGAACGCATTGAGCCGTGCGGCAGACGGAAATGCTGTGACGCGGAAAAGCCAGGCATTTTCGGCGATCCCGTTCTATGCGATCGGCAACCGGACAACAGGAGAGATGTCGGTGTGGCTGGCGCGCGACGAGGCGAAGGCGGTCATTGCTCCGAAAACGTCAATCGCTTCGACCAGCAAGGCGACTTCCTCGTGCGGCAACGGCACGGAAGCCGAGAATTACCCCGGCAACAAGCCGCCGACGATCGAACGCCGGTTCTACCCGAGCTCGCAGGACGGGAGCGGCGACATCCGCGCCATCTCGGATCAGCTCGCGCCCGTCAACTCCGAGGACGGGTCGGCGCCTTTCCTGCGCCTGCATCCGCAAACCGGCGACCGCGCCTGGGTGCAATACGATTTTGCAAAACCGGCAACGGTATCTTCCGTTGAGATCTACTGGAAGGACGACAAGCAGTATGTGGTTGCGCCCAAAAGCTGGCGCCTGCTTTTCAAGGACGGGAACGAATGGAAGCCGGTGACCACTTCCGGTGTCTGTGGCGTCGCTAAGGACACGTTCAACAGAGTTGCTTTCCAGCCGGTCAAGACCTCGGGATTACGCATCGAGATCCAGCTTGCTCCCAAGCTCTACAAGAAGGGAACGCTCGGCCCTCCCGACGGCAACTACCTGGCCCAAGACCTGATGTGGTTCGAAGGAGGCGTCATCGAGTGGATCGTTAAATAGGCTCGCTTCCCGAGACTTGAGAGCGAATTGGGTCAAAAAGCAAAAACGCCACGGATTCCACGGATTTCACAGATTCAAAAAAACTGACGGATGATGCGTTTAAACTGGAGCAACTTGCCCCAGCACATGATTCAGGATTCTATGACAAATCCGGGAAATCCGTGGCGTTTTTGCTTTTTTCCTCCATATGTGAATCGCACTCCTTCCTGCTGGGTTGCAAAGGGATTACTTCACCAGGCGCAGGGTGCCGAAGATTTCGGGGTGGTGTGGATTCCAAACCATCGGCGGCTGCCAAGCGAGGAAGTCGCGGTTGGGTGGCTCGCCGTCCTGGCGGTATAGATTGATGCGCATTTCGTTGCCTGCCTGGGCCGGGCGCTTGTCCACGGCCGCGATCGGAATGCGCATTTCGCCGTACCAGATCTTCTTTTTGTCATCGATGCGCGCCTTCACCTTCATCCCTGAATCCCAGTTCTGCTCGCCGTTGAAACCCGGCTTGTCCTTCTTGGAATCGATGTCGAGGTCGAGGAACTCGCCCGCCGGAGACATCTGGAATTCGCGATACCGGTTGGTGTTTTCGAAATCCGCTCCGAGATAGACCTCGAAGCAGTCCTTCTCCCACATTCGATATGTCTCCTTGACCGTGTCTGGATTGGCATTCAGTGTCAGCTTCTGATACGGGCCAACGAACAGGAAATAAACGTAGTCCTTCGTCCAGCGCGAGCGCACTTCGGCGCGGAATTCGGGCATCACCGGGCCGAGCACGCTGCGCTCGATCGTCACGCCTTTGATCCCTTTCCAAAAGACCGAATCCGGATCGGCGGTCGGCTCTATGGATTTTTCCGCATAATACGACAGGAATACCGCCTTATCCTGCGCCTGAAATAACAACATCAAAGCGATCAGTAATTTCATGGCAATCCTCATTTCATAATTCGAGATTCGAGATTCGAGATTCACGATTTGAAAATTTCAAATCTCGAATTTCGAATTATTTTCGTTCGAGTTTCAACAAGACCGTTTGGTTCGGCGACAGCTTCAGTGGCATTTCGATGACGTCGTCGGCCAGGATCCTGTCCTCGAGCAGGTCGATGACGCGCGATTTGCGCGGAAGGCGCAGGATGCGTGAACCGCCCCCAGGCGCATAAATGCCGAGGAAACCGCGGCTGGCGTAAACGTTGTCGCCCGCGTCGCTGTAAATGTGGCAGCCAGCCGCGCGCGCGATGTTGCGCAGCAACGCCGCCGGCAATATGGGCGCGCTCGAGTAAACCGACGTCCATCCTACCTGTTTTTTCACGACCAGCCCCGGTTTATCGAGTCCCGCGAGCTTCCCCAGAGTCTGCGCCCCCGGATCGTCGCCGTAGAACCGCGGGCTGATGCGGAATCCAGGCAGATCGCGCCGCAGCGACGCGTCACGCGGATCCTTCAAATACACCTGGTGATCATACCAGCGGATGATATTTGCCACGTTCACGTCGGTCCCATAGGCAGATCCGCGCGCCAGCGACTTCGTGTACGGATGGTCATAGGAGGTGATGTCGACGTGCAGTTCGCCGGGAATGGTGTTCTCAGCCAGCCGGATCCCGGTCAGCGCCTGCATGTCCGCAACCGACAGCTTGTCGCCGATATATCCCGGCGCATAGACCCAGACCGCGGTCGCCCCGTTCTTCTTCAAGCGCGCATGAATCGAGGCGCGCTGTTCGGGCGTCACCCGGAACGTATTCAAAAAGACATACAGCTTGTATTCGCGCAGCTTCGGATTGCCGATGTCGGACAGCAGGTAGCAGTCCCACGGCGCGCCGATGAACGCGAACTCCCACTGTTTCTGCGCCGTCATCAGCGCGTTCCAGAGCGGCTCGCCATCTCCCGTGTAGGTGAAGCTCGCCTCATCGACGATGACGGCGATATCGGGATCGCTCCGCTTGTCGCTGTCGAGCGTCTTCTCGTCGATCTCCTTCAGCTTGTGAAACAACTGGATGATCTTGTCGTCGTGGTAGGTCCCGCCGTGCAGATCGGTCCACCACATGCCGAAGCCCTTCGTCACGGCGTACGCATAATCGCGCACCAGCAGACCCTTGGTTTCCTCAAAGTTCTGCGGATTGTGGAGCGAGTCGCCCCAGCGCCACTGGCGCTGGAACAAGTAGGTTTCGGTGTCGACCTCGTTGAAGTAGAGCTTGCCGTGGAGCGCCGCCTCGTCGGGGAGCGACTGCGAGTTGTTCGGCCCGCCGATCTGTTTGTTGTCGTAGGTGTAGCAACTCGCGATGAAATCCACGTCGGGCGAGCCGAGCACCTTCGCAAACGCGAGATGCCCGCTGTGCACCGCGCTCAGGTTCGGGAAGTTGCACCAGAGATAGCCGTAGAACGCGCCGACAATCTTCTTGCGTCCGGTGATCTCCTTCACCCACCGGGCATTCTCGATCAGGACATCGGCGACCATCTCGTTGAAAAACGTGAAATAGTCGGGAACGCGCGTACTCACGGCAGGATCGAAGAAGATGCCGTGATTGCTCGAGTAGCGCTCGACTTCGTTCGGCGGCGTGGCGTTCTCGAAGGTGACCTTCGGGTCGTGCCACGCGCGGCGCAACGCATCCTCGGTCCCATACTTCTTCTTCAGCCATGCCCTGAATGCGGCCTGCGCCGCCGGGGAATAGTCCTCAACCCCGAACTTCGTTGGCGGCTCGCCGCCGGGCCGCGTCTCCCAGAAGGAGTTAAAGGTCAGCCACTCGCCGCCGAAACCGTTGCCGACCTGGTAACCGACGATGTTGTCGCCGTATTTGCCTTCCACGTGGTCCAGGAACGCGATCATCGCCTTGTGCGAGAGTTCGCGATACTTCTCGGATGCGAATGAGGGATGGCATGCCTGGCCGAACATGCCGGCAGGGCTGCCGTCGTCGCGCATGGTGATTTCGTTTGGGAAGGACTTGCACCACCACGATCCGGGAGTCAGCAGGATGCGCGGCAGGAAGAGCGACTTAGGGTCTATCTTCAGGTAACCGTCCATCTTCTCGTCGATCTTTACAAAATCGTACGTTTCCGGCGCGGTCCAGTCGAAGCGGAGGTAGATGTTGAAAATGGAGATTCCCGCCTGGCGGAAATCGTTGAAGTCAGCCGGTCCCGGCCGGTAGGGCGCAGCCAGCGTCTGGCTCGTCAGGATGCCGTTCACATACAGGGCAGGCATCCCATGCAAAATCTTCACCTCGCTCGTTAATCCCGTGCGCGGTAAGACCTGCGGCGCAGGCACCAGCGCAAGCAACAGAGGGGCAAACAAGAATAAGTTCCTTTTCATGCAACGCAGCTTCTTACAAACTGACCATCCATGTCAATCTGCTCCGCCTGGGAGCGCGGGCGTCCCGCCCGCAAGGCGAAGTGGAACCGGCACACATGCGCGCGAGACGCGCGCGGTCCCAGGGTGCCGATCCCGAGCGCCGTCGATCAAAGAGCGCACAGCCTTTTCATGATATCCTTGTGACCCTATGAGCCATGCGAACCGATATTATGCCGCCTGCTGTCAGACCGATTTCCCGAGCCCTGCTTCGCGGCGGGAAATTCCCGCGCGAGTGGACCGGATGCTTGAGCTGATCGACTCCGCCGTGATCGGCTATGAGCCCTTTTTCCCCGTGCGGCTCGTGGTTTTTCCCGAGTTCGCCCACACTCCACCGGTCTACAATACGATCAGGGAACTGGAGGAGCATCTCGCGGTTCCTGTGCCTAACGAGCACACGCACCGGTACGCGCTGCGCGCCCGCCACCACGGGATCTACATCCAGACCGGCACTTTTCTGGAAAAAGACGAGAATTATCCTGGTGTCGTCTTCAACACGACCTGCCTGGTGGGGCCCGATGGTGTTCTTGCACGATATCGGAAGACTCATCCTTGGATCCCCTGGGAGGTTCATGCCAGCCCGCACGACATTCCCGGCTACGGCGAGGACCCGTTTCCAGTGGTCGACACCGAATTGGGAATGCTGGGCGCGGCGATCTGCTATGACTGGCTCTTCCCTGAGGCCATTCGCCAGCTGGCGCTCAAGGGTGCGGAAGTGTTGATTCGGGTTTCCGCTTACATGGACCCGTGGGGAACCGCGGCTCCCCTCGACTGGTGGACGCTGGTGAATCGCTGCCGGGCGCTTGAGAACATCGCTTATGTGGTGGCAACCAACCAGGGAGCCCGACTTTCCAACTACCCGCCGTTCAGCTGGCCCGGCGGGAGCATGGTGGTGGACTTTGACGGACGAATTCTTGCCCAGGCCGAACCCGGTCCGGGCGAGAGGATCGTTGTGGCGCCGGTGGATATCGATGCCCTGCGCGAAGAACGCGCCCGCCGTCGCGGACATCACATGCTTTCTCACCTGCGCACGGAGCTCTACTCCGGGTATTCGCGTCCGATCTACCCCCGGGCCGCAGAGGCGCGTCCGCACACCATCGAGGAAAACAACCGCCTGATTGAGAAGGCGAAGGCCGGGAGCCAGCCTCCGCCGAGCCGAGAGTGAATCGCGCCTGCTGCGTGCGCTTGGCATCATCTGTCCACGATGCTCATCGTCACTCGGGGCATAGGGAACGAATCCGGTTGATCCTTTCGCATTACCATGGTAATATACCGGCATGGCAATCGCACATCCGAAAGTCACGTCGCAGGGTCAGATTTCGGTGCCAGCCGAAGTGCGCCGCAAACTTGGAATTGGTCCGGGTTCCATCCTGGAGTGGGATGAGCAAGGAGACGACGTTCTAGTTCGTCGCGCCGGCGGGTACTCTTCCGCGGATATGCATCAGGCGCTCTTTCCGCAAGGAACCCCAATGACCCGAAGCATCACTGAGATGAAAGAGGGCGTGCGCAGGCACATAAGGAAGCGATATGCGCGCCGTTGACACGAACGTGCTGGTACGGTTGATCACGCGCGACGCGCCCAAACAGGTGGAAGCGGCCGAGGCTTTCGTCGCAAATGGAGCTTGGGTGTCACACCTCGCTCTGGCCGAGGCAACCTGGGTTCTTACCGCAGTCTACGACCTGAGTGCGCAAGAGATTGCGAGAGCCGTCGAAATGCTTTTGCAACATAAGAACCTTGCCCTGCAAGATCCAGACGTCATATCGGCTGCGCTCGAGCACTTCCGGATGAAGCCGTCGCTGGGGTTCTCCGACTGCCTGTTGCTTGAGATCGCCCGCAAAGCCGGGCACCTGCTCCTCGGCACTTTCGATCGCCGTCTCGGCAAGTTGCAAGGGGCACATAGGATTTGAGATCTCAATGAACCAGCGGAAGCTAATCCCCCGCTCAAGGTAGCTCACCTATTTAGTTTTTCGAACATCAAAAGGGGCACGGTGCCGTGATGGTCTTGGTCGTTCGCCCCGCCAGGCGGGGCAGGCCAAGGCGCGCTTTTCACGCGTGGTCGATTACTTCCAACTGGTTTTTGCCTCCTTCATGTGTTAACAAAGTTGACCTGAAAATACGTCGGGGCGGTCTCCAAAGCCGATCCCGGCCGCACGGTTGGGCAGAGGAACGTGCTGTTTCACGATTCCATCACTTACGGGGCTGATAAGAATGAGAAGAATGCAGATTCTCTTTATTTTAATCATGACGATGTTCACTGTTTCACCGGCTTTTACGGAGCGCGAGACGTCTCAAGTCGCCGGAGGAGGCGCCCAGTTTCTCGATGGGATCGGCGAAACTGCTCTGTCGGGCAGCCAGTCCGCCAGCACCGGTGGTGCGCAGGCAGGCGCAGTCATATCGACGGCCGCGATTTCGAAGGACTCTCCTCTGGCGTCCCGATTGGAGCGCGTCCCTGATATCAAGGCCGAGACGGTCGCGGGCCAGCTTCCCCGGCTGCCGTATGCCATTCCCGCCGTATACCGCAACAAAGCCAAGGGCCCGGAGGTTCGCGTGATCTGGCCGTCGCCCAAAGACAATAGTCAGGTCCTCAAGCCGGGCACCTACATCGTGACCGGCATGGTGCCCGGGACTAGATTCCAACCCAAAGCCGCCGTGACCGTGAAAGAGGCATCCAGGGACCTGCTCGTTCCGAGGCGCCTGGTCGAGGCGTTTCCTCTCGGCCAGGTCGTTTTAAATCAGGACACCAAGGGTCGTGATACGCAGTTCATCAAGAACCGCGATAAGTTTGTCCGCACCCTGGCGACCACCAATCCCGACTGCTTCCTGTACAATTTCCGGGACGCGTTCGGCCAGAAGCAGCCAGAGGGCGTCAAGCCGCTCGGTGGATGGGATAGCCAGACCACACGTCTGCGCGGCCACGCCACCGGTCACTACCTGTCGGCCATAGCCCAAGCCTACGCCGGCACGACCTACGATGAAGCGCTGCGGGCGAATTTCCTCCAGAAGATGAACTACCTCATCGACACCCTGTATGATCTCTCCCAGAAATCGGGCAGGCCTGTGCAGGAAGGCGGCAAATTCAATGCCGATCCGACCGCCGTCCCGCCTGGCCCCGGCCGTACCAGCTACGATTCCGACCTCCGGGCCGATGCCATCCGGACCGATTACTGGAACTGGGGCAAGGGATTCGTCAGCGCCTACCCCCCTGACCAGTTCATCATGCTCGAGCAAGGAGCCACCTACGGCACCCAGAACAGCCAGATTTGGGCCCCTTACTACACCCTGCACAAGATCCTCGCCGGACTGCTCGATTGCTACGAGGTTGGCGGCAACGAGAAAGCTCTGGAGATCGCCAAGAACATGGGCGTCTGGGTCTATGCCCGGCTCAAAGTCCTCCCTACCCAGACGCGCATCGGCATGTGGAACCGTTATATCGCCGGCGAGTACGGCGGCATGAACGAAGTCCTGGCGCGCCTCTACCGGCTCACCGGCGACCGGCAATTCCTCGAATGCGCCAAGCTGTTCGACAACATCAACTTCTTCTTCGGCAACGCCGATCACGAGGCCGGCCTGGCCAAAAACGTTGATACGATTCGCGGTAAGCACGCCAACCAGCATATCCCGCAGATCACCGGGGCGCTGGAGACCTTCCGCGACACGCTGGAATTCCCCTACTATCAGATCGCCGACAATTTCTGGAACATCGTGACCAACAGTTACATGTACAGCATCGGCGGCGTCGCCGGTGCACGAAATCCGAACAACGCCGAATGCTTCACAGCCGAGCCCGACACGCTTTTCGAGAACG
>Ga0187850_10003416_pt1 | contig 13489 bp, 7 predicted proteins | sample June2016WEW_4_15_FD_132436 | JGI IMG/M metagenome (GOLD analysis project Ga0187850, IMG submission 132436) | Peatland microbial communities from SPRUCE experiment site at the Marcell Experimental Forest, Minnesota, USA - June2016WEW_4_150 | ecosystem: Environmental > Terrestrial > Soil >... | reverse complement strand
TCCTGTCACCGACTGGTTCGGACAGGACGACTTCCATCACAACGGCGCGCTCTGGCTGCCTCACTGCTTCAGCTTTTTTGCCGGGTTCGGCCATCCTCGCCCCCAGCCAAATCAGACCGGCGGACGGGCCGCTGCGCCTCTCGACTACGGCACCAACGACGGCTACCAGTTCTATCTCAACATGGGACCGCTCCCCAACGCCGATAAGAACTATTTCCATGGCGACGTGCTCTACTGGAACGAAATGATGGCGCACGACACCAAGGACGCGTGGTGGCAGGCCCAAAACCTCTTGCCGCATATCAAAGACATCAAACCTGCCGTCCTCACCGTCGGCGGTTGGTTCGACGCGCAGAACCTCTACGGCGCGATTCAGGTTTTCTATCACGTCAAAAAGGACAGCCCGCAGACCGACAATCACATTGTGATGGGTCCCTGGTATCACGGCGGCTGGGGAGGCACCACCGGCGAGAACGACGGCGCCATCCCGTTCGGCCAGCCCACGGCTGAATATCTCGTCAAGAATGTCGAGCAACCCTTTTTTGATCACTATCTCAAGGGCGCATCGGAACCGGCGACCGCGTTGGCGACCGTTTTTGAAACCGGTGCCAACCAGTGGCACCAGCTCCAGCAGTGGCCTCCGGCAGATGGTGCGCCGGCTGCGTTCTATCTGCACGCCGACGGCAAGCTTTCGATGGATCCACCCGTCGCCAACGAGGGCGCTGCCTACGATGAGTACGTCAGCGATCCCGCCAAGCCGGTGCCGTTCATGGACGTCATCACCCTCAGCATGCCCGAACAGTACATGATCGCCGACCAGCGTTTCGCCGCCCGCCGTACGGATGTACTCGTCTACCAGACCGATGTGCTACAGCAGCCGGTTACCGTGGTGGGGCCGATTTCACCGAGCCTGTGGGTGGCGACTTCGGGCACCGACTCCGACTTCGCAGTCAAGTTGATCGACGTATTTCCTGGCCGCTATCGGGACACCGCCGGCAATCTTGTCAATGCCCTGGGTGGCTACCAGATGATGGTTCGCGGCGACATGATCCGCGGCAAGTTTCGAAACAGTCTCGAGAAACCCGAGCCCTTCACGCCCAATCAGCCGACCCAGGTGAACTTCACAACCAGCGACATTTATCACACCTTTCTGCCGGGTCATCGCATCATGGTGCAGATCCAGAGTACCTGGTTTCCGCTCTCCGACCTGAACCCGCAGCGCTTCGAAAATATTAATCAGGCAAAGGCGTCCGACTTCCAGAAGGCAACCGAGCGCATCTATCACACCGCCCCGATGCCATCTCAGGTCAAGGTGCTCGTGCTGCCATCCCGTATTCCATAGACATCAAAGATCGTAACTGTCTGGCATTTTTCTGAGATTCGGATTGCATGATCGAAAGGCAAGACAAACCTCGAAGACTCAAAGACTCCAAGAATCTCGAAGAGGCACCGGCTTCTGCGGCGCAGAAGCCGATGTCTTCCCACTAGACAGGGTTTCTTGAAGACTCTTAGAGTCTTCGAGTCTTTGCGGTAGATTCCGTCGTTGATCCGAACGCCATGGCCCAGAGAGTCCCGTCACAATCGAAACTTTCAACGGTGTTGCGCGTCATCAGCGGCAATTTCCTGGAGATGTTCGACTTCTTCCTGTTCGGGTTCTTTGCTCCTTATATCTCGAAAACATTCTTTCCGTTGAGCAGCGAATTCGCCTCGCTGCTCGCGACTTTTATGGCTTTCGGGGCAGCGTTTCTCATGCGTCCGCTGGGCGCCGTCATTCTTGGCGCCTACCTGGACCGGCAAGGGCGCCGCAAAGGTCTCATTGTCACGCTGGCGATCATGGCATCGGGCACCATCCTGATCGCCTTCGTGCCTGGCTATGCGTCGATCGGGCTCATTGCGCCGTCCCTCGTGTTGCTCGGAAGACTGTTGCAGGGCTTCTCGGCCGGCGTGGAGCTTGGCGGCGTTTCAGTCTATCTGTCGGAAATGGCCACCCCGGGACACAAGGGCTTGTACGTGAGTTGGCAATCGGGCAGTCAACAAATCGCAATCATGTTCGCTGCTCTCATGGGTTACGCCTTAAACAGATCCCTGTCGCCCGCCGAGATCAGCGACTGGGGCTGGCGCATTCCGTTCCTCATTGGCTGCCTGATCGTGCCGTTCGTTTTAGTCATCCGGCGGTCCTTGCAGGAAACCGAAGAATTCCTTGCAAAGATTCACCGGCCGAGCGCGTCGGAGATCTTCCGGTCCATGATGGAGAACTGGCAGATCGTGGTCGCAGGGGTGTTGCTGGTGACGATGACGACCGTGTCGTTCTATCTCATCACGGTTTATACGCCTACCTTCGGCAGAAGCGTCTTGAACCTCGACGATCGAAGCACCCTTACGGTCGCCTTCTGTGTCGGCCTTTCGAATTTATTCTGGCTCCCCGTAATGGGCGCGGTGTCGGACCGGATCGGCCGCCTGCCGGTGCTGCTCACCTTCACAATTCTGACGATCCTGACCTCCTATCCAGCACTGTCGTGGCTGGTCGCAGAGCCGTCATTCGGCAGAATGCTGAGTGCCGACCTGTGGCTATCGTTCCTGTACGGCGGCTACAACGGCGCCATGGTGGTGACGTTGACAGAGGTCATGCCGCGTGATGTTCGAACGGTGGGGTTTTCTCTCGCCTACAGCCTGGCGACCGCGCTCGGCGGGTTCACGCCGGCAATTTCGACCTTCCTGATCCAAGTCACCGGCAACAAGGCTTCGCCTGGACTATGGATGTCGTTCGCAGCACTCTGCGGCCTGACCGCCGCCTGGTACCTGTTTCGCACCAAGCCGCAGACCTCCGTGGGTGCAACGCCGGCGTGAAGAGGTCTGCCTCAGAGACTCAAAGAACCTCCAAGAGGCGTCGGCTTCCGATCCAATAGGCTTCTTTCGAGATTCTTCGAGCACTTTGAGTCTTGGCGGTTAGCCCGTCTTTATAAGAAAGAAACCAAATCATGCATCACTTGGGCGGCGCGGCGCCCGGCGCGGCTGCCGCATTCTTGACGTACTTGTCGTACCAGGCAAGATACCGCTCGTAGCGATCACGGACGTAACTCGGCCGGCTGATGCCGTGAGTCTCGTTGGGATAAATCACGAGCTGTGTAGCAATCCCCAGGCTCCTTAGCGCCTCATACATCTGCTGCCCGCCCTGAACCGGCACGTTGAAATCGCGTTCACCTCCCAGGAATAACGTCGGCGTTCTGATGCGATCGGCATGCAAGAACGGATAGGCGATTTTCTGGTAAGTTTCCCATGATTTGGGATTCCAGGGAGGACCGATTTCGTAGTCGTATTGAATGATGTACTGGTCCGTGCCATAGAAGGCGACCGTGAATGCAGTACCGGCGCCGCTGGTGGCCGCCTTGAACCGCGTGTCGCTGGCAATCATGTAGTCGGTCAGGATAGCCCCGTAACTCCATCCGCCGACACCCAGCTTGTCGGGAGCGGCAACTCCCATCTTGATGACGTAATCGACTCCTGCCTGGAGATCCTCGACTTCGTAATGGCCCCAGTCCGCGAATATGGCACGCGAGTATTTCGTGCCGCGGCCGGAACTGCCTCGATAGTTCACTGCCAGCACGGCGTACCCGTTAGCCGCAAAAAACTGGCGCTCCATGCTGAACGAATGCTGGTCCTGGCCATTCGGGCCGCCATGGATCCGCAACAACAAAGGGACCTTAGTTCCTGCCACATACCCGATCGGCCTTGTAAGGAGACCATGCACCTCGGTGCCATCCTTGCTCTTGAAATTGACCTCTTCCGATGGCGCCACCTGCAGCTCCGCAAACAGCTCATCATTCTGATGCGTGAGCTGGCGCAAAGCGCGTCCTTCCATCGTATAGACCTCGTTATATCTGGCGTCGCCACCCGAGATCACCGCCGAGCAGCCGCCTCCGGTCACCCAGCTGGATACAACCACCGGCGGATTCAGCAGCCGTTCGACAGGACCACCCATAAGACTCACCCGTGCAGGATAAACCGACCGGTCGTCGCTTACGCTGAAAGCGATAAACTTCCCGTCGGGGCTAAACTCGGGCGCCGAAACTCCGCGGTCGAGATCTTCCACAGCCTTGACCCTCGTCGGCGCGGCACTGCCATCCGAGGGAACGAGTGTCAAATGCTCCATGCTGTAGGCATCGTACTTCTTCTCCTCTCCTTCAAGGAAGGTGATCCACTTTCCGTCGGGACTCCATTGCGGGCGCGCCCGGCCACCCCGGCTTGTCGGTGGCGTCACCGGCTTGATTGCGGCGCCCGGCTTCGACTCGGCCAAATAAATCTGGCTGGCAGGATCGCGATCCGGATCTTCGGCATGGTTGCTCATGAAAGCGATCCTGGAACCGTCTGGCGACCACGAAGGCGATGATTCGTCCCACTTGCCGCCCGTGAGCCGGTCCGTTTTTTTCGCAGCAATGTCGAACAGGTAAATGTAGGTGTGGCGATCCGATAAAAGATAGCCCTGTCCGTCTTGCTTGAACTTGTAGCGGTCGATGACGATCGGCTTGGGCGCCTTCTGCGCGCCGCCGCCTCCTCCTCTGTCTCCGGCTCCTGCCGCGGCTGCGGGCGCCGCGGCCTCGGCATCCGGGTTGGGGTCACCGACAACCAGCGCGAGCCGTTTCGAATCCGGAGACCACTCATATCCCTGCAGCCTTCCCTTCACATCGGTAAGCTGAACAGCCTCGCCGCCGCTTCGGTCCAACAGCCACACCTGATTGCCGCTTGCCTTTCCAGGCCGCGAGGAAGTGAACGAAAGGTATTTCCCATCCGGGCTCCAGCGAGGAGAGGATTCACTCTCCTGACTGTAAGTAATCTGGCGATCTTCCTTGCCATCGAAACCGATCATCCAGATGTGGGAATTGCTCCTGTCTTCCTTTGCGTCAATCGTGGAGACGACGTACGCCACCGATTTGCCGTCGGGAGAGCACTGCGGGTCCCTCACTTCATGCAGGCGGGACAGGTCGTCGAGCTTGAGCGGGCGCCGCGCTGTCTGTGCGGGCAGCATCGCTGCCGAGACCGCAACGAACAAAAGGATGCGGGCGAAAAGAGTCTTGGACATACGGTTGCCTCCTGAACACAATTCCATTTGAGAGTGACGGAACAGCCAGGATTCTAGGCGAAGATGGGGATCGACATCAAGCGGGAGGATCAATTGACAGGGGAATTGCCGACACGCCTGAAACTCAGAAGCCGGCTTGGGATCGCGACAGTGCTAGAATTTGACACGCATCTAACTCGAACTATCCATTCAGTGGTGGCAGTGGTGGTTCGTGAGATCCGCAGTGTCCGTCGAGAGTGCTCGATTATTGGAGGAAAGACGATGAGATGCCTGTTTGTGACCGGATTGATCGCTGTTTCTTTCGCGGTTTTGGGGCCTAGCCGATCGAATTCCGGTTTTCAGGATCCTGCGTTTGGATTGCCGCTGCCCAACCCGCCAGCCATGATTGGCGCAGAGCCCGGAAAGCCGGCGTCTCAGAGCAAGGCAGGTAAACAAGAGTCGCCGGTCTTCGACAGTGCCAAAGCCTTCGAGCACTTGCGCCAGATGGTCGCGATTGGACCTCGGCCGGCTGGATCGCCCGCGCTGCGCCAGACGCGCACCTACATCACGAACGCGCTTGCGAGCATCGGCCTTACCGTGCATGAGCAGCGTTTCACGGCCCAGACGCCGATCGGCCCGATCGTGATGGTGAATCTCACGGTGGCGCTGCCGGGACGCCGGACAGATCGGATCCTGCTAACTGGTCACTACGACACCAAGCTCTCACGCGATTTCCCCTTCGTAGGAGCGAGCGACGCAGCCTCGAGCGCAGCGATTCTCATCGAGCTTGCGCGCGTACTCAAAGACAAGCCGCGCGAATTCACCTACGAGTTCGTGTGGTTCGACGGCGAGGAGGCCACATGCTGGGACTGGGATGAGTGCAGCAAGCCGGGCGCGCCCGACAATACCTACGGTAGCCGGTACTATGTCGATGCAGCACGGAAGGCGGGAACTCTTGCCACTATCAAGACGATGATCCTCTTTGACATGATTGGCGCGCATGAATTGAAAGTGAAACGCGACGCGTATTCCGCTCGATGGCTCAACGAGCTCACGTGGGCAGCAGCCAAAAAACTCGGCGACGACACCGCATTCCTCGACGTCGATGCCGGCCGCATTGAAGACGATCACCTCGCTTTTGTCGAGGCCGGCGTCCCGTCCATCGATCTTATCGACCTCAACGACTACCCGCAGTGGCACACCGCGCAGGACGACCTCAATCATGTCTCTGCGCGCAGCCTGCAAATCGTGGGGGAAGTGATTCTTGCCGCGCTGCCGGATATCGAGAAGCACCTGATGCGGTAGTGTTTGATTTCGGAGACGTCGCCATAACCTCGAGTCTATTCGGCATTGTCGGGATTTGGTTTCCGAGGGATTTCGAGGTTATGGTGCGTGTCCCCTAAATTGCCTTCGAGCCTTGCAAACGTGCCGGTCTGATTCGCACATAATTTTCACCTTCTGTGCCAGTGTACGAGTAAATCTGTTTTACGTCCCGAACATCGATATCAGCAGGAATTAGGCAGCCGTGTAAGGGGCAAAGATCTCTTGATTGCTGCGCTTTTGCACACTCACAGCATGCACTCGGCCTTCAGCTTTTGAGTCCGGCATGGATCAGGATCCTGAACGCAGCTGTTAAGCGATCGGCGGCCTCCGTTGTTAATCTCTTGGATTGCTCGATCAATGGGACGTATATTTGAGCTATTCGAAACGGCTCCTCTATGGCAAGAATCCTATCCAGGTTCGGGGCAATTGCCGTACTCACATTATTCATAAGTGCCCAAGCACCCAAGGCCAGCCGCAAGGTCTTTGTGGTGGCTGTCCATGATTCATCTCTATTTACGCTCTGCCCAGCGCCTTCGCCCAATGGCTCGCAGTTGCAGAGATCAACCGATTACGGCGTCGAGGTCCTGGACGGCAGGTTGGTCATTAAACATCCGAATGATTATCTTTCCGTCAGCGTTCCGCCCCACGTATTTCCGCAAGATTTTGCCATCCTCGACCGAGCTCGCCCCGACTGGTTTCATTTAGGGAAAACGACTCCCGGCATATGTCCTTCTGGGTGGGAGGATCCGGATCTAAAGGAAAGGGCAGAGACGGCATTTCATACCTCACAGACCGAGTACACGGTTGTCGATTCTGCCGAAGGCGCCGATCTTGTAATGGTTATCGAAGGGCTCTCAATGCAGCCGGGATTAATCCGGCTACTGAAGCAGGGAATCACACGCACAGTGTTTGCAGCGATGGCAGTCGTAGTCCCGTCTTCGATATATCGACAGAGCCCTGCCGAGAGCGACGCGTTGCTCAAAGGCTCTGTCTGGCAAGGAATGTCAACGTGGCAGTCGGACCAGAAGCCTGCGTCGCCTGAGGAATTGGTGGCGCAGTTTGTCGGCAAGAAGAAGGTGGCCGACACTATCCCAAGAATCTGCTCAGCGTGGTCGATGTCTCCGCCGTCGTCATCCGGATTGGAAGTCCATCAGGCTCAACGTTCGCTCAAAGGCCAGGAAACGGGAACGACCATCGTGCCTCAAGTTTTTGAAGACAACCCTGCGGATCGTGGAATCATCAAAGTTAATGTTGCTCTTGTCACGGTGCCTGTTATAGCGAGCGACATAGATGGGAAATTTGTCCCCGACATTCAACCGAACGAATTCCACATATTCGAGAATGGCCGGGAACAACTGATCGACAACGTCATTCCCGAAACAAGTCCTTTTCATGTGGCTTTGCTCCTCGACACCTCCAATAGCACCGTCTTCCGGCATCCGGACATCGAAACGGCGGCTCTCGCGTTCGGAGAGGCACTCCGTGCGGACGATCGCCTGATGGTTCTCTCATTCGGCAATTTCATATATGTCGACAGTGAATTCACAGCCGATCCTGCTAAGATCCGCGACGCCATTCTCGAAACCAGAGTTTATGGAGGGACCCGGTTATACGATGCTTTGGATCTGGTCGTAACCGAGCGACTCGATCACGTTCAAGGGCGCAAGGCGATCGTACTTTTGACAGATGGTATCGATTCGTTAAGTCGTCTGGCAAACGCAGCTAGCACGCAGGCTCTAATCGAGGAGTCCAACGTGCTCGTGTACGCGATACGCTACAACACCGATTATTACGATGCAAACACAGATTTACAGGGGTATCAGTACTTGCTTACCCTCTGCGAAAACAGCGGAGGGCGTCTGCTAAACGCAGCGACCGTTCCCAGCCTACGGCAAGCTCTCTCCAAGATCGCAGAAGAACTGCGTCACCAATACACCATCTGCTATTACCCAACCGATTCCGCAAACGACGGCTCTTTTCGCCGCATCCGGGTATCGGTAGACAGGTCCGGTGTTCGTATCCATGCTCGCAGCGGATATCGCGCTGCACTCCCAAGCAAATAGGTAACGACAAGTTGGACTGCACAGCGCCTGAGGATCAAACATCCAAGAAAGAGTTTCTCTTTGCCACGAGGCACTGGCTACCGGAGGAGGGAGGAATTAGTCTACGTCCATCTTGGTGGGTAAAGACGTCAATTGTTGTATAGTGGGTTATCCGGAAACTACCATGCGCACAAGAAACGGCATCCGGGGAAATTAGCGAGCCCCAATGCGGCGTTGTGGCCGGGTGAGTTTGTTAAATCCCAAACTTGGAAGGGGGATTCAGCGGAGAGCGCGTCCTGACAGCGCTCCTGACAGCAGTCCTCTCTTGACCACATTCGTTGGGGTTTCTGCGCACTCTGCTCATCGACGCGCGCTTGCTCAGCCATCCGCAAGGCGGACGCGAGCGGCAATCTCACTGCGCCGCGCGAACGATTGCGCCTGAGACCTATCTCCCCTCATCGCTAGAGAGTGACCGTGTAACGGCGCCTGTCCAGAAATGTGCGCCGCTGGCCGCAGTGTCTTGATCGCAAATGCACGATCTCCGTTGATGCGTAAATCCGAGAATATCCCCCACGATCAAAAAAGGTGTGGCAGAATGTCGAGCGGTTTCTACCCGTGAATTCGGCGGAGCAGACTGTGCGCGAATGACTCGTGTCCAGCCTTGCATGCAAGGCTCATTATGGCTTCGACCGCCGCTGCCGGAAGAGTTCGAGCCAATGACCAGAATCAGTATCTTCAAAGACTATTCGCGCACTTTCTGGACCGCCAACCTCATGGAGCTGTTCGAGCGCGCGGCGTACTACGGGCTCAATTCAGTTTTGGGGGGATATCTGACTCTGAGCAAGGCGGCAGGAGGACTCGGATTCGCAACTCAGTCCGTGGGCTTCCTGCAGGGGATCGTGTATGCGATCACCTTCATCCTGCCGATCCTGGGAGGCGCGCTTGCGGACCGCTACGGCTATCGTCGTCTGCTCCTGTTTGCGTTTGCGCTGCTGTCTGCAGGGTACTTCTTATCCGGCACCGTTTCCAGCTACGCGCTTGTCTTCCTTTTCCTGCTCGTGATGGCCACTGGATCGGGCCTATTCAAACCGATCATCTCCGGAACCATCGCCCGCACTACCGACGAACGGACGTCGGGCCTCGGCTTCGGCATCTACTATTGGACGATTAATCTCGGCGCTTTTCTGGCGCCCCTGGTAGTCAGCATTCTCAAGGGCTTTTCGTGGCACTACGTTTTTACCGCCTCTGCCCTTTACTGCGCCGCGATGCTGTTCCCCGCCGCGTTTCTTTTTCATTATCCGCCCCGACCGGCCAACACCAGGACATTTCGCGAGGTCCTGACGGGAGCTGCCGAAGTGCTGGGAGATGCCCGCTTCATGATGATGGTGGTGGTTTACTCCGGGTTCTGGATCCTCTATTTCCAGAACATGGGCACGATTCTCTGGTACTTGCGCGACGTCATCGACAAGGAGCCGGTGAGCGCCGGCATCACGAGTCTGTTCAGAAGCATCGGTTTGCCCTGGACATTCCGGTTCGACATCGAGCACGTTACAGTAATCAACGCAGGCACCATTATCATGCTGCAGGTGCCCATCAGCCGGTTCGTGGCCCGATTTAGGGCTCTGCCGACGATGGTAGGCGGCATGGCGCTTGGCGCCGCCGGTTTCCTGATTCTGGCAAGCTCGCGCAACCCTTGGGTGTTTGTGGCCGGGATCGCGGTGTTCTCTATTGGGGAGATGACTGCCCATCCGAGGTATTACAGCTTCATCGGCTTGGTGGCGCCGCAGGATCGCAAAGCGGTCTACATGGGATATGCGTTTTTATACGGGGTCTTCGGCTCGCTGCTGGGATCGAATGTGGGCGCGTTCCTTTATGCCCGCATGATTGAGCCCGCGCTGGGCACGGATGCCATTGCGAGCCGCGGCACCCTTTTGTGGCTGATGTTCGCCTTCCTGGATGTTTGCGCGACCCTGGGACTGATATTGTTTTTCCGGAAATTCGGGACTGATACGGCCGAGACGCGGAAGCGGGCGGCGCTGGCCATGAGAATTACTTATGCGCTCATCGGTTTGTTGGGGGTGGCATTTGTGGTGATGGGCTTCGTCGCCCAGCCCGTGCAAATTAGCACCCTTGTGCAGGCGCTGATCTTCCTCGCTCTCGCTTGCGGCGGATTGTGGTTCAATCAACGAGGAGCCGCTCGGACCGGCTCCTAGAGCCATGTGCCAAAACTACGCACCAACGCGCCACTTTGATATAGAATCGACCCGCCGGCAAGTAAACGTGAGAATCTTGCAGAGGAGAACCATACCATGCTGAAAGAGTTCAAGGAATTCGCCATGAAGGGCAACGTGCTCGACATGGCCGTAGGAATCATCATCGGAGCGGCATTCGGCAAGATCATAACGTCGTTCGTCCAGGATATACTGATGCCGCCGATAGGCAAGCTTACGGGTGGCGGCGACTTTGCCAACTACTTTATCCCACTTTCCTCCGGGAACTACCCCACGCTGGCCGTGGCCAAGGCGGCAGGAGCCGCCACCATCAACTACGGGGTTTTCGTCAACACGGTGCTGGACTTCCTGATCGTGGCCTTCGCAATCTTCCTGCTGATTAAGCAGGTAAACCGCCTGAAAAGGACAGAAGCACCGGCACCGGCGGCTCCCACAACAAAGGAATGTCCGATGTGCCTCTCCTCGATCCCGATCAAGGCTCAACGTTGCGCGTACTGCACCTCTCAGCTAGTTGCATGATGTTATGGGGTCAGCTACGACCCGCATAGCTGCGGTCTGGAGTTTTTGCATTTCTGGGAGGCCCGAAGGGCCGCCAGCAAATAGGCCCGGCCGTGAGGCCGGGAGTTTCGCGCCGCCTCCTGAGTGAGCGCCAAAGGTGCGGCACCTGATGCCGACATATTTCTAACTGGAACTGCTCGGTCTGCACTAGATCGAGGTAGACCTGCAATATGTTTTTGATTAAGTGCCGCGCCTTCGGCGCTCATTTCTCTATCTCTACCCGTATCCCGGCCTGACGGCCGGGCCTATTCGCTACCGGCCCGTCGGGCCTCGCACAAATCAGGCGATCTGCAGGACTTCGACCTTGTTTCCCATAAGTTCTTCGAGCCGGACGAGAACAAGACGTATGTGAGCGCCAGACTCTCGACCGAACGCAGGTTCGAAGCGCCCTCCTTGTTCGAGCTGCTCAAGGAGCGGACACATGACTATCCCGTAGGTTGTTCGCGCGGCTTGATCAGTGCTGCCAGGTGTTTTGCAAGACTGCCGGGATCGGGGAAATAGCCGTCGGCGCCGATCGCACGGCTGAACTGTTCGGTGACCGGAGCCCCGCCCACATACACGCGCGTGGCCGGCGAGCTCGCCTTGATCTGCGTCACGCAATCTTTCATATTGCCCATCGTCGTGGTCAGCAGCGCGCTCAGGCCGACGATGCACTGAGGATGTTCCGCAACGGCGGCCACAAACCTGCCGGCACTCACGTCGACTCCGAGATCGACGACCTGCCAGCCGTCTCCTTCCATGACCATCCCGACTATGTTTTTCCCGATATCGTGCAGATCGCCGGCGACTGTTCCCAGTAGAATCGTGCCGCGATGCACGGCCACACCCGATTCAAAAAAGGGTCTTAAATGAGCCATCGAAGCCTTCATTGCTCTCGCGGATATGAGAAGTTGCGGAATGAAGGCTTGTCCCTGTGCAAACTGCTCCCCAACTCGATTCATGGCTGGCATCAAAGCGCGAAGCACGATGTCATTTGGATGCACGTCTGCATTCAGCAACTGAATGGTAATCTCAGATGCGCCATCCTCGTTCTGCATTTCGGGCGGGTATGCAGACGCGCGTTCACTCTTGCCCCGTTCGATGCACAATGCCAGTTTGTCCAAAAGGTCTTGCATGGAAGCTCCCATAACTTGTCAGAATGTCATAAGTCCAAGTTCCCTCAACGCGAGGTAGGCGGCGCCGGCCACACCTGCCGAATCTCCTAACCTGGCTTTGAGAATCTGCGGGTAAGGCTCCATTCGCTTCCTACTCCGTCGCGCTCCGCTCTCGCTTCGATTTGTTTGCCGGGCGACTCGGGTAATGATCATAGCCGCGCAGGTCCACGCTCTTTCCTTGCGATGCCCAGGGGATGTGCAATTCGGAAGGCAGCACGCCCTGCCGGTAACACTCTCGTAAAGTGTCGTCCAACCCAACCACCAGCCAGCGCTTCTTCTCCTCATCACGTTGAACCATGGAGGTGGAAAACGAGGCGATCACCGGCACAGACTCCTGCATGCCGTTTACGCATACGCACTGCGCCCGTGCGGCAGCCGGCCCGCACAGTAGCGGATCCAGCGCGTGGACAGCATGTACGGCGTCAAAGAGCTTCTTGAATTGTGGATCGTCTTCCGGCGATCCGTAGGTCCAGCATTCGTCCTGACGCGTACGCACCACGATTTCAGGTGTGGGATCATTATATCGGATCACCGCATTCTCGAACTCCAATTGAAACATCGGATCTTGATCGCCGCGTGTCGCGTGCGTGCCATAAAAAAGAAGTTCCGTGCCGCGGTTGGTGTGCGCGCGGCAGACGGCAGTATCGAAATTCTCGATGGGATTGGCGCGATACAGCTCGGCAACAACATCCGAAGGCACGGCGCTGCTCGCGGTCTCTTCCCCCAACAGATAGAAAAGATTGTGCAGGTAGTGAGCCATGGCATTGTTGGCCGGGCTGTCAAGGATCCACCTGCCGCAATTGTCCTTGATTCTTCCCGCCCAGCCGTTGCGTTGATAGTAAGCATCGTCCCGGGGCCAGAAGATCAAAGTCTTCAGGCGCAGTGGTTCTCCAAACAGGCCTCGCCGAATGTCACGTTTCAGGTTCTGAATTGCGTGGGAGAACGACCACTGGTAGCCGATCATGCACCAGCGGCCGGCACCCTCGGCCGTGCGGGACAGAAGGTCGGCTTCCTGGACTACCGGCGCGATCGGTTTTTCACAAAGCACATGCGAACCATTATTCAGTGCGACACAGCTCTGGTGGGCATGGAAATGGATCGGCGAAGCAATCACGGAGAGATCAG
>Ga0187850_10003411_pt1 | contig 13499 bp, 8 predicted proteins | sample June2016WEW_4_15_FD_132436 | JGI IMG/M metagenome (GOLD analysis project Ga0187850, IMG submission 132436) | Peatland microbial communities from SPRUCE experiment site at the Marcell Experimental Forest, Minnesota, USA - June2016WEW_4_150 | ecosystem: Environmental > Terrestrial > Soil >... | reverse complement strand
GGCGGCCACCTCTTCGATCTCCATGCCGCCCGCCGCCGAAGCCATGAACACCGGCTTGCCCTGCACGCGGTCGAGCACGATCCCCAGATACAACTCGCGCTCGATGGGCAGCGTCTCTTCCACCAGCAGCCGATGCACGATGCGCCCTTCCGGCCCCGTCTGGCGCGTGATCAGCCGCATGCCGATCAGTTGGCGCGCGAATTCGGCGGCCTCGGTGGAGTTCTTGGCCACTTTGACCCCGCCGCCCTTGCCCCGTCCGCCGGCGTGGATCTGGGCCTTCACCACCACGCTGCCGCCGATGTGCTTGGCCGCCGCTTCCGCCTCGTCGGCCGTGTACGCCACCTCGCCGCGCGGCACGGGTACGTGGTACTGGGCGAGGATGGCCTTGGCCTGATACTCATGAATTTTCATGGAAGTCCGCTTGTGTTAGTATGGCGAGAAAGCCAAACCATTCAACATATTATCATGTCCCTTCTGCCGTACCTCGAGCGCGTCGCCGAGCGGGAGAACCTGTCGCCGGCGGATGCGCTGGCGGCCATGCAAACCATCCTCACCGGCCAGGCCACCCATGCCCAGATCGCGGCTTTCCTGATGGCCTTGCGGATGAAGGGCGAGACCGTGGACGAGCTGGTCGGTTTCGCGCGCGCCATGCGCCAGATGGCCGAGCCCATCGATCACCAGCTCGGCGACGTGCCCCTGCTCGATACCTGCGGCACCGGCGGCGACTGTGCCGGCACATTCAACATCTCGACCATCGCCGCGTTTGTCGTGGCCGGCGCGGGCGTCCGCGTGGCGAAACACGGCAACCGCTCCATAACGAGCGAGTGCGGCAGCGCCGATCTGCTGGAATCTTTGGGCATCGGCATCGCCTTTTCGCCCCGCGAGGCGGCTCGCGCCATCCGCGAGATCGGCATCGGTTTTCTGTTCGCCCCAGCCGTCCACACCGCCATGAAGCACGCCCAGCCCGTGCGCGTCGAGCTCAAGATGCGCACCATTTTCAACCTGCTCGGGCCGCTCACCAATCCCGCCGGGGCCACCGCCCAGTTGGCCGGCGCGGCCTCGCCCCGGGCCGCCGAGCTGATCGCCGGCGCCTTGGCCGCTTTGGGACTGCGGCGCGGTTTCGTGGTTCACGGCTCGGACGGTCTGGATGAAATTACCACTACCGGCCCCACGCTGGTGTTTGAGATCCGCGACGGCAAAGTGGAGCGCAGCACGCTCGAGCCGGCGGATTTCGCGGTCCCCACCTCCGTCCCCGAGGACCTGAAGGGCGGCGACCCTGCGCGCAACGCGGCCATCGCCAATGCCGTTCTATCCGGCCAGCGCGGCCCTCACCGCGACATCGTCCTGGCCAACGCCGCTGCCGCCCTGGTGGCCGCCGGACGCGTGTCCACGTTCCTGGAAGGGGTCGCCGTGGCCGCCGTTTCCATCGACGCCGGCGCGGCCCGCGGCAAGGTCGAAGCCCTGGCCCGCTTCACCCCGAGTGGCGCCTGAAAATCTGGGGAATGCTCTGCGAGAACTGCGACCGCGCCAGCACCATGTTGCATCCGGCCTCATGGGCCTGCTGCTTGAGTTCACCCTGCGCGTGGGACAGGTACCCGAGCAAGCTGATCCCCTTGGTTTCCGAATCTCCCTTCAGCTTCGCAATCACCTTCAGCGGCTGTGCCGCCTCGAAGTTCAGATCGAAAATGATGAGTGACGGCCGCTGTTTCGCCTTGGCCAGGACTTCTTTGGACTCTTTGACGAATTCCAGCGCCAGCCCCGCGCGCTTGGCCGCATCGGCCAGCTTGACCGAGAAGAACAGATCGCTGACTACTGCTAGGACTCTCTTAGGTTCCTGCTGCTGCATAGAAGTGTGTCTCTGAGAATGACTGGGAGGGGACTCTTGAATTCTATCACGAACTCCGGGTGGGACAGACGATCGCCTTTCGTGGTCTGTCAGGCCTCGCCAAAGCAGGGCGCTTGACAGACGACAAAAACCGATCGTCTGTCCCACGTGCCATACTGACTCCTGATGCCCTCGGTTCTCATAGCCGGTGGCGGCTTGGCCGGCCTCTCGGCGGCGGCCGCTTTGGGCGGCGCTGGTTTCGACGTGGACCTTTTCGAGGCGCGCCCCTTCCTGGGCGGACGCGCCACGTCGTACCCTATTCCCGGTTCGGAGGAAGATTCCGCGGAGACCATCGATAACTGCCAGCACCTCCTGCTGCGTTGCTGCGTCAACCTCCTGGATTTCTATGAGCGCCTGGGCGTTCGCGACCGCATCCGCTTCTATCGCGAGGTCTACTTCCTCGAACCTGGAGGCCGCCTCTCCGTCCTGCGCCGTGGCCGGCTGCCCGCGCCCTTTCACTTCACCGGCTCGTTTCTGCGGATGCGCTGCCTCAACCGGGCCGACAAGTTCGCCATCGCGCGCGCTCTCTTCGCCATCCGCCGTGAACATGCCCGCCGCAAGGATCTCGACCGCATCAGCATGCTCGACTGGCTCCTCCAGAAACGCCAGACGCCGCGCGCCATCGACCGCTTTTGGCGCCAGGTCCTGGTCGGCGCGGTCAATGAGGATCTGGACCGCATGGCTGCCGTGCACGGGTTCCAGGTCTTCTGGCTGGGCTTTCTGGCGCGCGCCGATTCCTACGAGTTGGGAATTCCCAGCGTTCCCCTGGCCCAACTCTATTCCGCCGGGGCCTGGCAGCGCCTGGCCAGCGTGCGCCTACACCTGCGCTCCCCCGTGGAGCGCATCGATGGCTCCGGATTCATGGTAGCCGGCGAGCGCCGTGCCGCCGATCACTACATCTGCGCCCTGCCTTTCGAGCGTCTGGAAGCCGTCGGGCTGCCGGCCCCCGCCCTCGGCCACTCGCCCATCACCGGCGTGCACCTGTGGTTCGACCGCGAGGTCACCACGCTGCCGCATGCCACTCTGCTGGGCCGCACCATGCAGTGGATGTTCAATAAGGACCGCGGCCGTTACTTGCAACTGGTGGTCAGCGCCTCGCGCGACCTGACCAACGTTCCACGCAACGAGATTGTCGATATCGCCATCGGCGACCTGCGCCTGTACTTTCCACGCGTCCAGGAGGCCAACCTGGTGAAGGCCCACGTGGTGAAGGAGCAGCACGCCACGTTCTCCGCGGCCCCGGGAACCGAATCGCTTCGGCCGACCGCTCAATCCGGCCCTCCCAACGTCTTTCTGGCCGGCGATTGGACCCGCACCGGCTGGCCCGCCACCATGGAGGGCGCGGTCCGCAGCGGTTACCTAGCCGCCGAAGCGGTGGCGCAGAAAGCGGGCGTTCCCGCCCGCTTTCTGCTGCCGGATGCGCCTAGAAGTTGATACGCGCCTGGAACTCCAGGATGCGCGATCCAGGATCGATGGTGCCCGAAATGTCCCGGTAAGCTGACGTGACCTGGCCGAAAGTCGCGCTGTTTGTATTGGCGCCTGGCAGGAAGTTCGTTATGTTCAGGACGTCCAGCGCGCGGGCGCTGATCACCATCTCCACCTTCTCCCGAATCTGGATCCGTTTGGTCAGGCTCAGGTCGAAATGGCGCTGCCAGGGGAGGTAGATATAGCCTTCCCATCCGAGTTGGCCGGGTGCTGCCGGACTGATATAGGGCGCATTGGGGTCGATTTGCGCCGGAGTCAGGCCACCCACGTTATAGGCGGCCATGGTGTTGAAGATAAGGTTCGTATTGTTGGTACTGTTCAAGCCGGCAACGGAAGTGCTTGAAGGCGGCGGCAGATAGTAGACGATGCCGCCACTGGGCCCCGCGTACCCGGTCTTGTAGATGCCCACCATCGATTGGAGTTGCTGCGACGTGATGTTGTGCAGAACCACGCCGTTCGGACTGGCACTGGCATAGCTGAAGGTCGCCAAACCGTTCAGGAACAGCGGAGTGCCGGACTGAAGCCGAACCACACCCGCCAGGTCCCAACCCTCCAGGACCTTGTTGACCACCCGATTATGCAGGTCGAGTTTTTGGCCGCCACCGAAGGGCAGGGTGTAAATCCAGTTGAGCTTGATGGCGTTCCGGATGTCGAAAAGGTTCGGCACCTTGTCGAGTTTTGTATTCCGGAAGGTCGTGGGATTGCTGTAGACAACCCCACTGTTCACGGCTCCGTCCGACAACTGTTTGGCCCAAGTATAACTGCCCATCAACTGCAGACCGGCAGCCATGCGGCGCCGGAATTCCACCGTGCCGGCATCGTAGTAGGAGGACCCCATGTTGTTCAACAAATACGAGTTGCCGCTGCCTACCGTGGGGTTTACCACAAAGAAATTCGCGGGGTAGCCGGCGTTGGTCAGGTTCGTCATGCGGGAGGCGTTGGTGGAGATCGAGCCGGCCAATGTTCCAGCCTGCCCCATCATCAGGTAAGTAGCGGAGGTGGAGTCGTTGGTGGTGCCGATGGCAGTGGAGAGGATGGGAACATTCTGCTGCCCTGGGAGACCGGTATTGCCGAAGTTGTTGCCGGCGGCGCTGTTGTAGATATTGCCGCCCCGGAAGATCCGCAGGTTATTGGCTGCGATATTGAACTCGTTGAGGAAGCCGTTCTCAACAATATTCACCTCATTGAGCGCAACTTGGCGCCATTCCTTCAAACCGTGGTTGCCGTTGTAGCGGATCTCCATCACGGTGTTCCGGTCAAGTTCCCGTTGGTATCCTACGTTCCAGCTCTGCACGTACCCCAGCTTGAGATTGGGGTCGAACCCGTTCAGGCTGCAGGTGAAGCAGGCCGCCAGCGGGTATGTCGGGGAGTTTGCCACGGGACGGGTGGGAATGATCGCGTCGCTGAATTCCACGCTGCCCGGGGCGCCGAAATACTGGGGATACGTCGAAGGCGACACCGAGGCATCCTGCGTGACCCCCTGGTTTGCCCCATAAATGCCGGTGTAGACGTTCATCCCTTCACGGATGCTGGCAATGCTATAGCCGGCCCGCAGAACAGCCGCACCCACGTGATGCCCCGTGAACACTCCCAGCAGCCCGTCGTGCGCGGGCAACTGGTAAGCCAAGCCGGCCGAAGGAGCCCATACCGGCGGCATCGAGTAGGTGTTGGCTCCGGTGAGTTGCGAATAAGTTGGCACGATGCCCGTGGTAGTCCCTGGCTTGTACATATTGCCCACGCCGGAGATGCCCCACAGGGACTGATAGGTCACGTTGGAATACAGGCCGTCGAGGTTGGCAAAGGAAAACTCCTTTTCCAGCCGCAGCCCCGCCGTCACCGTCAGTTTCGACGAGACTTTCCACTGATCCTGCAAGAAGAAACCGAGCTCGCGAACCCGGTCGCGGTCGATGTTGGCAGTGTCGTTCTGGTACTGGTGCGAGCTCTCGCTCAGCGCCTGGGTCACCGTGGTGGAGGAGACGCGGCCCACCAGGTCCGCATACATCGCCGCCGCATAGCTCAACTGCGTGCTGCTGGCGCCGGGGAGGTTGCCGGCGGTGAAGATGGACGTGGATCCCGTGAAGATCGGGTCGTTGGCGGCGACACCAAAGCTGATGCGCGGAATCTCGCCGCTGTTGAAGATCTGCTGAAACACGTTGATCTGATCGAAGGTGCCTCCGAAAGTGATCTGGTGCGAACCCCGGACCAGGGACACGGTATCGCCGAAGTTCTTGACCGGAGCGTTGCGGCGCTGCGGTGCGAATGTGGTGCTGACGGCCGCCAGGGCATTCGGTCCTGGGGCCGCGAACAAGGGGCCGTAGCCGCGCCAGGTATTAAAATCTCCCGGGTTGACCGCGTCGAAGAACAGAACCGTTCCGCCGTTCAGACCAGCGCGCAGCTCGTTGGTCATGCGCGGTGTGATGGCTGATCGGAGCGAGATGGTGCCGTCAAAACGGTTGCTGCGCTGGCCGGTGTTGAGGTTGGTGAAGAGCACGGTACCCGCGCCCGGCAGCACGGGGACGATGTTGTTCAGAAAATCGGGGATCGACGAATACTTGTCGTAGTTGTAGACCAACGAGATCTGGTTATTGGAGTTGAGGTTGTAGTCCAGCCGGGTGGTAAAGAAGTCGCGCGAATCCACGCCGGCGGTCGAATAGCTGACCTGCTCGGTGTTGTAGTCGCCATTGCTGGTGTTGGGCTTGATGACCCCGCCCGAGGCCAGCGAGGTCTGTTGCGCGAAAGTCTTGGCCAGAATCGGGTCCAGCGTGGTGGGGTATGCCCGCGTTCCCGCCGGCAGAGAGGGATTGGCGGCGGCTGCCAGCGCCAGCAGGTTGATGTTGTGCATGGCGCCGGAAGCGTCCTGGTAGGTGTAAACGCCGTTCTCCGCCCCGGGCGTGAAGACGCTGCGGGAGTAACTGTTGGTGCCCGGGTACCGGTACAGTTCCAGGTTGGCGAAGAAGAACAGTTTGTTCTTCTTAATCGGCCCGCCGACGTGGCCGCCGTACTGGCGCAAGTGTACGATATCGCGCGGCAGACCCACCTGGTTATTAAAAAAGTAGTTGGCATCCAGCGCGGTGTTTCGCACCTGGTAGAATGCGCCGCCATGAAAGCTGTTGGTGCCCGATCTGGTCACAAACTTGATCTGTGCGCCACCTTGGCCCGTGCTGTCCACGCCCGCCGCGGAAGTGCTGAGCGTGACTTCTTCCAAAGCATCCACCGAAGGCATGATGTAGCTGAAGTATCCGTCACTCGACTTCAACATGTTGTCCTGCGTGTTCATGCCGTCGATGGTGACGTTGAGCGCGCCCTTGGGAAGCCCGTTGATGGTGGAACTGCGGGGCGTGGTCGGCGTGGACGTGCCGGGCACATCCACCAGCAGTTCGACCGCGTTGCGGGTGTGAAAGGGGAGATCCCTGAGTTGCCTGTCCGTGAGCGTAGTGCTCACTTCGGCGGTCGTCTCCTGCACCACTTCCGCACCGGCGGTAACCACGACGGTTTCGGTGGCCTGCCCAATTTCCAGCTTCACGGGCACGGTCGCCGGCACACCCGCTTCCATGCGAATGTCCTCGACGGTGGTGGCACTGAACCCCGCTTTGGCGACATGCACCCGGTATATTCCGCCGGGAACCCCTGAAAAGGTGAATTCGCCCTTTTCATTGGTGCTGGTTTTGAGCACCGCGTTGGTGGCCGTGTCGATCAGTTGGACGTCGGCCCCAGGCACGGAGGCGCCGCTGGGGTCGGTGACGGTCCCATTCAGGGACGCCGTACTGCTGCCTTGTGAGAAAGCGAGGGTGGCACAAAGGCAAAGCATTAGTGCCACGGAGAGCGTCTTCATGTGAACCTCCCTTACTGTTTGACCGGAGTTTCCGTTTTGCACTCCCGGGTAGTGTACAGTATACATCCAACCGCCTTCGTTTATGACAGGGAGGCGAATTATTTTTTTGGGGTGGTCTTGGCCCCTGCCTGGCGCGGTGGGCGAATCGGAATTCGGGGGATTCGGGGTTGGTAACTGGCCACCCCGAAATGACAGGGCAGGGGGCGGAAGACGGGTTGGCAGGCGAAAGCGCCTGCCCCCCAAACACGTAAGCCCTGGCGGGCCAATGTGGGACAGACGCTTCCGTCTGCCGGCCGGGCGGCCTTAGAAATCGAAGCGCAGCGCCATCTGCATGACGCGCGCGCCGTTCACCGAACTGGAGATCTTACCGAACGTGGTCGGCGTGGCGATGCTCACCGCCGGGGTGCTGAAGTTCACGTTGTTCCACAGGTTGTAGGCTTCGGCCCGGTACGTCACTGATTTGCGCTCGGTGATCTTGAACCGCTTCACCAGCGAGACGTCCGTGTCGAAGAAGCGCGGCCCGCGGAACGCGTTGCGGCCCGACGTGCCAACTCCACCCGCGAGTGGGAACGTCATGGTGGTGGTCGCCAGCGTGGAATCCAGGAAGAACACCCCGCTGCCTTGCCGCGAGATGCTCCCGATGTTGCGGTCGCCGTTGTAGTCCGCCGTGGCGGTTGCGGTCCCCGGCCCCGTGGCTCGACCGGAGGAGATGGTCATCGGAGGGCCGCTCTCCCACACGCCCATGGCGCCCAGGTCCCATCCGCCCAGAATGGAATCGGCCCAGTGCGGCATACTGCCCCCCAGCGCCTTTCCGTTACCTATGGGAAGGGTGTACATGATCTGGTAGGTGAGCACCTTCGGACGCTCATAATCGCTGCGGCCATAGTTGAGGTTGAGGTTGTTGTTGTCCAGCGGGACGGTGAACCCGTTGCCATCCACCGATCCGTTGTCCAGCGATTTGCTCCAGGTGAAGTTGAATGTGTACTTCAGAGCGCCGAGGTTGCGCCGCAGGCTCACTTGAAGCGAGTCGTAGAACGACTTGCCGTCGTTGCTCCCGTAGATCAACTGGTTGAACTGTGGGAAGGGACGCAGATAGTAGTCCGAGACGCCTGCCGCGGCGTACTTGGTGTAGTTGGTGCGGTCCAGAGTGTTGGCGAGGGTGCCCAACTGGCCCTGGCTGATGGCCGTGCTGCCCAGCCCGCTGACGGCGGCTGCCGGCGTGCCGAAGATCTTCACCAACGTGTTGGTGGCCGGCGGAGCCGTGCCGTTGGCGATGTAGGTCTGGAGTTGCTGCACCGAGCCCAGGAAGTTCTGATAGACCATGGGCTGGTTGATGTCGCGGTCGGTGAACAGTTTGACGCTGTGGTTCCCGACGAAGCCGGCTTCCAGGATGGTGCCGCGCAGAAGCTCCCGCTGCAACGTGAGACTATACTGGTGCACGTAGCCGGAGCGCAGGTTGGGATTGAACACCACAATGCTGGTATTGCGGTTGTCCAGCGGCGTGATGAGCGGAGCGGCGGCGTGCGTCGGCATGGCCGGGTTCTGGCTGGCGCGCACGTCCGGAACTACTTGATTCGGGAAGGACGTCTCGCCATCCGCGAAGCCCGGACTGTTGCTGTCCACCAGGGAGGTGGTGGCGCCGACGATGCGGTCGTAGAAAATACCGTAGTTGGCGCGGATCGCCATCTTCCCCTCGTGGGAGGGATCCCAGGAAAGCCCGAATCGCGGGGCGAAGTCGTGCTTGTCGGTGTTATACCAGGTCGCCATCTTCGCCACGCTCAGATTGTTCTGGGGATTGGTGGCGGCCAGAGTCTTGATGCTGGAGACGGTCCCCTGCAGGCCGTTCTCCTCGGTCGGCGTGCCGAAAATCTCCCACCGCAGACCGATATTCAAGGTCAGGTTGGGCAGCAGCTTCCAGTCGTCCTGGATGAAACTGCCGTAGTCGTGGAAGTTATAGTTCCTCACCGACGGTGTACCGGCCGCCTGGAAACTGGAGAGGTCCGTGTAGAATGTCTGCGCCACCGAGCTGATGCGGCCCAGCAGGTCGTTATAGAGACCCTGGAAGATTTGCAGGTTCGCCGAAGAGAGGCCGCTCGGGCCAACCGTGGTCGGAACCGGGGCATAGGTGGTCGCCAGCGTAGCGGTCGGGTAGACGCCCGCGTAGTTGTAGCCGTATTGCAGCGTGTAGCGAGCGGTGATCCCCGCCTTCGCCGTGTGCCTGCCGTGGATCCACGTCAGGTTGTCGGTGTATTCGTTGATCGGCGAATTGCGGCCTTGCGCCAAGGCCGTCAGGATGGGGTTGGTGAAGCTGTAGAAGCTGTACATGATGCCGGGCAGGCGCTCGGGACGCCAGAAGTCGGCCGTGGCGCTCTGGTGGCCATAGCGGAATTCATTAATCAGCGAGGCGTTGATGGTCCAATCCCATCCTCCAGCTACGCCCCAGCGGTGGCCGCCCTGCGCGCCCTGCGCTCCGCCCGGGAACGGCGCGTCGGCGGAATTCAGCGAGTCGATGGCGTAGTTCCGCTGCCAGCTATGCCGGTAGAAGATGTGGTTATTGGAGTTCAGGTTGTAGTCGCCCCGGATGGTGAACTGGTCTTCATAGCTGTTGTTCGGCTGGTTGAAGCTGTACCCCGAGGAGTTGTATCCGTCTCCCACGCTGGTGGTGTTGGGCGCGGGGAAAATCGCCAGCAGCTTCGCTATGGCCGGGTCGATTCCCAGGTGCAACGGGTCATTGGCAACGATGCTGTAAGTCTGAGGGGTGGTGGTCCCGGCCTGCAGCCATGTGAAAAGACCCGCCTTGGCATTAGCGGTCGGCACGGTGCGAGTCCGGAGAACCTGTTGATACGTGCGCCGGCCCTGGTAGTTGCCGAAAATGAACAGCTTGTCGTGCTTGATCGGCCCGCCGAAGGAGCCCCCGAAAATGTTCTGCGTAAACTCCGGCCGCGCCACGTTTGCCAGGTTGCTGAAAAAATCGTTGGCGTTGAAGTCCCGGTTCCGCATGTAGTCGAACCCGTTGCCGTGAAATAAATTGGTGCCCGTGCGCGTGATCATCTCCACCTGGCCGCCGGCATTGCGTCCGTATTCGGCTTTGCCGCCCGACGTTGTGATGCGCACCTCGCCCAGGGAGTCGGTGTTGGTGGCGGTCATGGAAAGGCCAAAACGCGGGGCCACCGCATCGTTGGCGTCGATTCCGTCCAGGGTGGTGTTGTTGCTGCCCTGGCGCGCGCCGTTGATTCGCGAGTAACTGGCGTCACTGGCGTAGACCGCGGTGCCCGGCGCCGTATACGGCGCAAGCAAAAGGGCCGTGCGGCCCAAAGCCGGCAGCGTGTCGATATCGCGCAGCGTCACCGCGCGGGAGACCTGCGATTCGCCGGTCTGTATCACCACGGTCTTGGCTTCCACCGAAATGGCTTCCGTGGCCGGGCCCACCTCGAGTTTGACAATCTCGGAAACCGTGGCGCCGGCGTCCAGTTGGATATCGTTGAGGTCGAATTTGCGGAAACCGGCGGTCTCCACCGTGAGGTTGTAGACGCCGGGCTGCAGCGCGGCCAGAACGAAAATGCCTTCCGCGTTGGAAGCGGTCTGCACGCTTAGTTGCGTCTTGACGTTGACGGCATGCACAGAGGCGCCGGGCACCACCGCGCCCGTCGCGTCCTGGACCGTCCCATCCAAACGGCAAGTCTGGGTTTGCGCGAGCGCCATAGCGGCCAGCGCAAAAACCGCTACGACAAAAACAAAGAACTTTCGAATCGACATCGAGATTCTCTCCTCTTCTAATGACTCAGCAATCACCGCACACCTTCAGCGCGCGGAAACCAAGGGGGGACCGAATGCAGTCGGCACTGCACGTCTGTTGAACGTGGTGCACGACGACAATAGACACCACGGGACCCCGGTATACAACATTTGTTGAATTCTACACCACTGGGTAGGCTTTGGTCAAGGGAATTCTACGGTTGTCCCGCTACTGCACACCCGTCTTCTTCACTAGCTTGATCTCAAATAGCTTGGGCCACTTCTTTCCGGTGACGAACAGCCGGTCGCCCTTGGCATCGTAGGCGATTCCGTTGAGCACGTCGCCCTGGCCTTCCACGAAGCGTCCGTCGGGAGTAGCCAATCCCGCGAGGCTGATCCATCCGGTCACTTTGCCGGTGGCGGGGTCGATGCGCGCGATCCGGTCCTGACACCAGATGTTGGCGTAGATCTCACCCTTCACCCACTCCAGTTCGTTCAGGTCCTTCACCGGACGCCCCTCGTCGGTCACCGTAATGCGGCCGAGTTCCTTCAGCGTCTCCGGGTCCCAGAACCGCAGCTCCGGCGTGCCATCGCTCATGATGATCCGCTTGCCGTCCTGGGTCAGCCCCCACCCCTGGCCGGGATATTGGAATTCGCCCCGCGGCGCGAAGGTGCCGAGGTCGTAGATGAAGCCCGCCTGCGCTTGCCAGGTCAGCTCCAGCAGCCGGTCTTTCCAGGCTATGATGCCTTCGCCGAAATACGGGTCGGGTACGTCGCGCTTCTGGAGCACCTCCCCGGTTTCCAGCCGCACCTTGCGAATGGACGACTCGCCGGGTAGCCCGGTGCCCTCGTACAGAAACCCGTTGAGGTAGAACAGGCCCTGCGTGAAGGCCCCCGGATCGTGAGGATACGTGTGCACCACTTCATAGCCATATTCGGGAATCCCTCCGGCCTGCGAAGCCGGGCCGCAGGCGCAGCCCGCGAACAGCACCGCCGCAATCAGAATTCGCATGACTAGGTACAGGGTACCGCAAACGGCGGGGGCAGGGCAGGCGTCCCGATGAGTCGGGACGCGGCAGGCACGAGTGCCCAATGCCACTTAGTTTTTGTGAAATCGACATTCTGCATGGATTGTGGGGCGGGCAATCCTGCCCGCAAGCCGGCCTTCCGGCCGGCTGGACCCGCTGGAAAGCGGGTCCGCAGGCTAAAAAGCCTGCCCCACACGAGTGCCTGCGCCACATGGCCGACGGGCCCGCTTAGAACGGAAAGTCCTTCCGGGAAGTCTGCTGGTATATCGCGGCGGTCGATAGATACCGGCGCGGATTCATGGGAGTGCCGCCGACGCGGACTTCGTAGTGCAGATGCGGCGCGGTGACGCGCCCCGTGGTGCCCGCGGCGCCCACCAGGTCGCCCCGCCGCACTTCCTGCCCGGCATGCACGTAAATGCGGGAGAGGTGCGCGTAGTAGGTCTGGATGCCGCCGCCGTGGTCCACTACCACCAGCCGGCCGTAACCGCCGGTCACCATCTCGGCCTGAATGACCATGCCGTCCGCGGTGACGTGCACCGCCGTGCCGCTGGGCACGCTGATGTCCACTCCCTTGTGGAACGCTCCTTCATCCGAGAACGGGTCGGAGCGCTTGCCGTACGGTCCCGTAATGAGGCCCTGCACCGGCCACATGCTGGGCTGTGCGCCCGGCGGCCGGAGCCGGCCGGAATTGCGCGAGGGCAGCGCCAGCAGGTTGGTGGTGCGCAGAAAGTCGTAATCCTGCACGCTCTCGGCGAACGTCGGCACCAGCTTGCCTTCGGCCGATATATCCGCCGGCCCTTCCAGCTTCTGCTTGATGCCGTAAGCCACGGAAACTTCTTTGGCGTAAAGCTGCAGGCTGGCGAGTTGCTCGTTGGTCTGGCTGACCACCTTCTGCAAACTCTGGTAACGCACGCGAAGGCCATCCGCCTCTCGCTTCAGCGCATTGTAGTTGGCCACTTTCCATGCCATGCGGGCATAACTGGCGACGAAACCGAACACGGAGAAACATCCTAGGAGGGCCAAAGCCAGAATGGCGTATACCGCCTGCTGCGGGATGTGGACGCGCCGGAGCCTGCCGCGCAGCGAGTGCGCCAGCACCACAACAAAATATTCCTGCTTCATAGTCTTCTCCGGCCGGATCAGTTGAGATTCGGAACGAACTTCCGCTTCCGAGACCCGGTGGGGCTATTTGAACTACCGAATTGGCGAATCTCAAACTGTACCAATTCGGACATGCGGATGTCAACCCCTGATTTTCCGTTGCAAGTTATTGAAAAAATTGGTATTGTTCAGTTTTACTGTGCCCAGGCGAATTCCCGGAGCGTTTTTTGTGCGCAATCTGGTGGAGCGGCGCAGCCTGCTCTTCCAACTGGTGCGCCGCGATTTCGAGCAGCGCTTCGTCGGTTCCGCCATAGGGTGGATCTGAGGGCTCATCCATCAGCTGGCGCTGCTCATCAGTTGGATGTTCGTATTACAGATCTGCATGCGAGTGCCGCCGCCTACGGGCGTCAGAAACTACCCGCTGTATATATTC
>Ga0187850_10003407_pt1 | contig 13513 bp, 7 predicted proteins | sample June2016WEW_4_15_FD_132436 | JGI IMG/M metagenome (GOLD analysis project Ga0187850, IMG submission 132436) | Peatland microbial communities from SPRUCE experiment site at the Marcell Experimental Forest, Minnesota, USA - June2016WEW_4_150 | ecosystem: Environmental > Terrestrial > Soil >... | reverse complement strand
TCCGGGCCGCGGGCCGCGCAGGACCACACTTCCGGCTTCTATCACGCCCTGGTGGAAGCCCGAATTCCCTTCGAGACCGTTCTCGACAGCCAGCTTGGCTCAGCGCGCGTGGAGCCATTCAAGGTGCTCGCCCTGCCGAATATCTCCAACCTGTCCGACGCGCAGTGCGCGCAGTTGAAATCGTTCGTCGAAAAGGGCGGCGGGATCGTGGCCACTCACCAGACCTCGCTTTACGATGAGCGGGGCAGGCGGCGGGACGACTTCGGCCTGGCCAGCCTCTTCGGAGCGTCGTTTGCCGGCCAAGTGATCGAACGCCAGCAGAACGCGTACCTGAACCTGGAAGACCGGTCGCATCCCCTGCTGGCCGGCCTGGAGGATGCGGGCCGCATGATCCATGGTGTGATGCGCGTTGAGATTCGCGCGGCGCCGGGCTTGCGTGCGCCCCTGATGACAGTTCCTACCTATCCCGATTTGCCGATGGAGGAGGTGTACCAGCGGGAAACCAAGACGGACATTCCCGGCGTGCTGGTTCGCTCGGTGGGTTCGGGCCGCGTGGTTTACTTCCCGTGGGACATCGACCGGACGTTCTGGGAAGTCATGAATCCGGATCACGGAATGGTTCTAGCCAATGCCGTTCGCTGGGCCGCGAATGAAGAGCAACCTCTGCGGGTGGAAGGGCCTGGAGTACTCGACGTGGCGCTGTGGAGGCAGCCATCCTCGATTACTGCGCACCTCGTCAACCTTTCCAACCCGATGATGATGAAGGGGCCGTTCCGCGAGATTCTGCCGGTTGGCCCGCAGAAGGTGCGGGTGAAACTGCCGGATGGCGCGAGGGCGCGCGGCGTCAGGTTCCTGGTCAGCGAAGCCAAGGCCCGGTGGCGGCAAAGCGGAGCGTGGGTGGAGACTGTCACGCCGCCCATCGCCTTGCACGAAGTGGTGGCCATCGACCTGTAATTGCGGTCCGGGAGATGCCGTAAGGTCTACCGCTGCCAGGGCCTACTACCGGGGCAGCGTCAACTCTCCCTGGATCGATAATTGAGCTTCCACGCCCGGTGCGCCGGTTCCGGGTTGGCCGCCGCCGACGAAGACGCGGTAGGCACCGGGCGCCACCACGCGGTCTCCGGCCTGGTTGACGCAACTGAGGTCGCGCGGATCAAGGGTGAAGCGCACATGTTGGGTTTGCCCCGGGGCGATGTGCACTCGCTCGAATCCGCGTAATGCCCGGATGGGAGCGCCCAGGAGCTTGGGGAAGCTCAGGTACACCTGCGTGACTTCGTCTCCGGCAACGCTGCTGGTGTTTCGGATATCCACTTCGACTTGCAGGTTGGCTCCCGCCTTCACGGTCGAGGGCGAAAGCTTGGCGTGGCTGTAGACGAACTTGGAGTAGCTCAGTCCAAACCCAAACGGATACAGCGGTCGGCCTTCGAAATAGCGATAGGTTCTGCCTTTCATGGAGTAGTCCTCGAAGGGTGGCAGATCGTCCGTGCTCCTGTAAAAGGTGATGGGCAGGCGCCCAGCGGGGTTGTATGCACCGGCCAGAGTCTCTGCAACCGCGGTCCCGCCCTCTTCGCCGGGGTACCAGGATTCGAGGATGGCGTTGGCGTTCTGGCTGGCCCAGTTGACGGCCAGGGCGCTTCCGTTCATCAGGACCACGACCAATGGTTTGCCCGTGGCCTTTATTGCTTCTATCAGGCTCTCTTCATCCTTGGGCAGGTCGATGCTGGTCCGGTCCCCGCCTCGAAAGCCTTCCGGCAGCGGTCCGCGGTTGGAACCCTCTTCGCCTTCCAACTGCGCGGTGATGCCCACCACGGCGATCACGACATCCGCCTGCTTGGCCGCGGCGACCGCGTCGGCCTGGCCATATTGGCGATTCCAGAGCAGGGCCGGACCGGTGGGGCCGCTGAAGCCGCCCCGGCCGGCAGGAGCAGCCGCGCCGGTTTCCGCAGCCGGTGCGGAGCGGAAGAACTCCACCTTCAGATCGTAGGTCTTGCCTTTCTCCAGGCTTACCTCAGCGCTCCTCGCGGTTGTTACCGCGGGATCGGGGGGCGCACCGCGGCCGCCAGTCTGCGCGCGCTGAACCCAGTCGTCCATGAGGATCTTGCCATCCAGCCAGAGCCGGACACCGCCGGCTGCGTTGATGGAGAGTCGGTACCTGGCGGACTCGGGAGGCGTGATCGAGCCGGTCCAGCGCGCCGAAAATTCGCCGGTTCCGACTTCGGCCAGGAGGGGTCGTGCCGCTGCGCCGCCGCCGGGACCGAATCCAAATCCGGGGACATTGCCCAACTGCGGTTCTGTGCGGCTGGCCACCGGCGCTCCGGACAGATCCTTGTTAGCGAAGTAGACTGCCGTCAGCCCGGGCTTGCCCTCCGCGGTATGGAACGCCGTTTCGGGCACCAGCACCGGATCGCGCAGGAAATTCGTGCCCGGATTGAACGTCACCTTGGCGGAGGCGAACTGCTTGCGGATTCCGTCGATCAGCGTGGTATAGCGGGAAGGCGTGCCATTGTAGTTGCCTTCGAGCGCCCGCAGCGAATCCGCCAGCGGCCCCACCACCGCCATGTTCTTGACGGACGCTTGGAGCGGGAGCACGCCATCGTTCTTCAGCAGCACCATGCTTTCGCGCGATATCTTCAACGCCAGTTGGCGATGCGCCTCGCTGTCGGCTTCGCCGGCCGGAATCTGCGCGTACTTCACCATCTCCGGCGGATCGAATAGTCCCATCTGGAAGCGTGCTTGGAACAGCCGCCTCAGGTTCACGTCCACTTCCTTCTGGGTGATCAGGTCCTTCTGCATCGCCTCCAGGTACGCCGGGACATCCTGCGACATGGCGCAGTCGTTGTCGGTCCCCTTCTTCAACGAAAGAGCGGCCGCCTGCGACAGCGTTGGGAGGAAACCATGACCCCGGTAAATGTCCGTGATGGCGCCGCAATCCGAGACCACGTAGCCGTTGAACTTCCATGCGCCGCGCAGCGTGTCTTCGAGCAGGAACGTATTGACGCAAGCCGGCTCGCCGTTGATGCGGTTGTAGGCGCACATCACCGAACCCGCTTTGCCCTCCACTACGGTGGCGCGGAAAGCCGGCAGGTAGGTGTCTTCCATGTCGTGCAGGGAGACCTTCACGTCGACCGTGTGCCGGGTGGTTTCCGGCCCGCTGTGCACCGCGAAGTGCTTGGGCGTGGCGATGGTTCGATAATGCTTGGGATCGTCGCCCTGCATGCCGGTAACAAAAGCTACGCCCATCCGAGCGGTCAGGAAGGGATCTTCGCCGTAGGTCTCCTGCCCCCGGCCCCACCGGGGATCGCGGAATATATTGATGTTGGGCGCCCAGAAGTCGAGTCCCAGCGGGCGGCCGAATCCGCCCGCGGCGCTGTTGGCCCCTTGGCGCAGCCCTTCGTGGAATCTGGCCCGCGCCTCGATACTGATGGCGGTCGCCATCTCTTTGATCAGCAGCCTGTTCCAGGTGGCCGCCAGGCCGATGACTTGCGGAAACACCGTAACGTTTGCGGTTACGACCCCGTGCAGGGCCTCGCTCCACCAGTTGTATGCAGGAACCTGCAGCCGCGGGACAGCGGCCGCCCGGTTCACCAGTTGGCTGGCTTTCTCTTCCATGGTCATACGGGAGACCAGGTCGTCCACACGCTGTTCGAGCGGCAGGGAAGCATTCAGATACGCCTGCTGCGTTCCACTGCCGGCCTGCTGGCCCAGGGCCGGGCCAATGCCGCAGATCAGGATCACGGTGGCGGCAAGCGCTGGCAGCCGTCCGAGGAATATGGATTGGTTGCGCATGTGAAACTCCGAGTTCACTTTATCATTACGCGCTGGTTCGAAGGATCAGGTAATCAGATCTTCTCTACTGAATACTCCCGGCTGGGCGGACGCCCCAGGGGAGAAGCAATGCAACCGATAGCAGTGCCCATAGTCCTTTCCGCAACATGGTCAGGCCCCTCTTACGGGTTCAAACCAGGGAGTGCCGGGGACCTGGGCCTTGCGAGCGCCTTCGTCGTTCATCTCAACCCCAATGCCCGCGCGTTCCGGCAGCGTGATGAAACCCTTGTCGATGATCTCGCCTTCCTTGACCCACCCTTTCCAGAGCGCCAGGCTGTCAATCCAATGCCATTCCAGCACCAGGAAGTTGGGAACGGCTGCGCAAACCTGAGCCGAGGCCATGGTCCCAATCGGGGAAACCACGCAATGCGGGGCGAACGGCACATAGTAGGCATGCGCCATGTCGGCGATCTTGCGGCCTTCGAGCAGTCCGCCTGCCTTCTGAAGATCGGGCATGATGATGTCTACCGCGCGTTTTTCGAGGAGTTCACGGAAACCGTGCCGTAAATAAACATTCTCGCCGCAACAGATGGGTGTCATGGTCGACTCACGGATGTCCCGCATGGCGTCGACGTTTTCGGCGGGCACAGGTTCTTCAAGCCAAAGCAGCTTGAAGGGTTCCAGCTCCCTGGCCACTCGCTTGCCGGTGGTGGCATCGTAGCGGCCGTGCATGTCCACTGCCAGGTCGATATTCTTGGGGTACGACTCGCGCGCAAACGCGACCGACGCCACCATCCGGTCGATTTCCCCGTTTGAGGCGGTCCAATTCACGCGATCGAATCGCGCGGGATCGTTGGCCTCATCGATATCGATTTTGGCCGCCGTAAAACCCACCTCCTGGATCTCATGGATTCGCGCTATCGAACCGGCACTGCGAGGAATCACGTCCCGTCCCCCGGAATCGCAGTAGACACGCACACGGTCCCGAACCTTGCCGCCCAGCAACTGGTAGATGGGCAGCCCTAGCGCCTTGCCGGCGATGTCCCACAGCGCGATTTCGACCGCGCTCAAGGCAGCGAGGTATTGCCCGCCTTGCGCGCCCGCGAAAATGCCAGCCGTGCGGATCCGTTCGAAGGCCGCTTCGATGTTCAGGGGATCCTGGCCGATCAGCATCCGGCGAAAGGAGTTGATCAGCGGCACGCTGCCCTGGACCGCGTCTGTTCCTTCTCCTTGCCCGACGATTCCCTGGTCAGTGTAGACACGGACGTGAACCTGGTATCCGTGGACACGGACTTCGGCGGTCCGGATGTCGGTGATCTTGAGCTTGGGCCGGCGATACGGCGAACTGGCCTCTTGTACGGCATCTGAGAGCGAAGGAAACAGGAAGCCCCCCGCCACGGGCGCAATGCCGCTGAATAGAAGGTTCCTTCGGCTGATTGGGTTAATATGCACCTTTCCGGTCGATGAATCGCTTTGAATCTGCTCCGCCGCACGTTACCGGTTGCACGGAGGCGCCATATTATCGCACGGCTGCGGCCAAAAAACTCTGCGTTCGGGCCGCAATCACCGCCGGCAAATGAACCCGCCCGCTCGTCAGGCTAGGGAAGCTCAAAGACCGGGTCCGGACCCGAGCCTTTGGGGGTTTCCACCACGCGGACGATCTTTCGATCGGCAATCGAGACCACGAAGATCTTGTCCTCCATCTGCACGGCACAATACGCGAGTTTCCTGTCGGCGGAGAGGGTGAGCGAGACCGGTTGTCCCGGAAGCGGGATCTGGCCCGTTTCCCGCCGGCGCTTGGCGTCCGCAAAGCCCACCGCAGTGCCGAGCTGCAGCGCATAGATCAGGGTTTCGCCGTCCGGCGTTATCGCGATGCGGACTGGTCCCTTGCCGGTGGCAATCTCGCCCGCGTGCTTTTTGGCCACCGCATCGACGATCGAGATGCTTTCGCCGCCGGAGTTGGCGACATAGATGGTTTTCTTGTCCGGTGAAAACGCCGCCCCCTGAGGGCGCGGACCGGTCGGGATGAGGGTGATCTCGCTGGTTTGAAGGTCCACGGCAGCCATGGCGCCGGTGTTGGTGTTGCTGACAAACGCCCACTTGCGGTCCGGTCCGAGCAGCACCATGTGAGGAGCCTCGCCTTTCACGTCGTACGCGTTGAGGATCTTCCGCGATCGAGGGTCGACCAGCAGGAGGGCGCTGGGCTTCTCGGTTGTGACCAGCACGTTGCCTGTCACCGGGTCGACGTCGATGCCGTGCGGGCGCCGATAGCGGCCAAGGTCGATCATGCCCAGACTCCGGCGGTTGGGGATATCGACGATGGAGACCGTGTTCTCGCCATCCCCCTCTTCGGTCATCAAAAGCACACCGTTGTTGGTGACATAGAGGAACCGGCGATCCGGGGAGAAGACCATTTCATGCGGATGCAAGCCGACCTTGGTTTCAGAGACACACCGGCCGGCAGGATTGTAGAAGCCAATCTTGCCCGAAATTTTCTCTGTAACGACCAGGCTCGCGTCCCGCGCCGTTTGGCCGCACAGGATGACCGCCAGGACGCCAAGAAAGCACAGCGTCTTGCGCATAAGACCTCCTCTTCATAAACTACCGCGGCCAAACTGCCGGAGCCGGACCTGCCACTTAGGTCGGTTTTGCCAGCGGCACGGGTGTCTCGCCGCCGATGTTGCGCTCGCGAACCAGGGTCCAAAGGACCACGGCGCCAATCAGGTCGAGCATACCCAGGCAAATGAAGAACGGCGTGTAGCCGACGGTGGCGACCAGGCCCCCAATCAGCAGAGAGAATATGAGCAGGCCCGCATTGCCCAACGTGCCGGCCACGCCGGCGGCGGTGGCCACCTCATTTCTCTTGAACAGGTCGGACGCCATGGTGATCACGGTCACCGACAGAGTCTGGTGCGCAAAGCCGCCGAGACTCAGCAGGGCGATGGCCGCATAAGGGCTCTCGACGAATCCGACGAACCCCACTCCCAACATCAGGAAAGCGCCCAAGGTGAAAGTCGAGCGGCGCGCGTCGATCACGCTGAGGCCGTGTTTTTGAAGTGTCATGGCCACCAGACCGCCAAACACGCAGCCGAAATCGGCGGCCAGGAATGGTATCCAGGCAAACAGCGCGATGTGCTTCAGATCCATATGACGGACGCTGCTCAGATACAGCGGCAGCCAGAAACTGAGAGTGCCCCATGTCGGATCGGCGAGAAAACGCGGCACGGCGATTCCCCAGAGGTTGCGCTGCTTGAGCATCCTCGGGAACGATGGGCGGGTCCCGTCGCTCCGCAGGCGCTTCTCCTGTCCCGAGGAGATGTAGTTCCTCTCCTCGTTCGAGAGAGCGGGGTGGCTGACAGGCGACTGATAGAACAACAACCACAGCACCACCCAAACCAAGCCCAGGCTGCCAGTGATCACGAACGCCGCCCGCCAGTTGTAGCTCAGGATGGCCCAAGCCACCAGTGGAGGGGCAACCATGGAGCCGACCGAAGCGCCTAGGTTGTAGACGCCGCCGGCGAGCCCCCGCTCGTGGGCCGGAAACCACTCGGCAGTGGCCTTCATCCCCGCCGGATTGGCCGAACCCTCGCTGAACCCCAGGAGGCCGCGAAGGCCGGCGAATGCCTGCCAACTGTTGGCCAGGCCATGCGCCATGTTCACCAGCGACCATGCGGCGGCGAATATGGCGAAGCCGATTTTGAGGCCGAGCACGTCCAGAACATAGCCGCAGATTGGCTGTGTCATGATGGCGCACTGGAAAGCACCGACGATCCACGAGTATTGTTGCGTGGTGATGTGGAGGTCGCGGAGTACGGTCGGAGCGGCTACCGCAAGAGTGCTGCGTGTCAGGTAGTTGACGATCGAGCCGAGCATGATGAGGCCGATCATCCACCATCTGAGTCCTCTGATTTTGGGCATTGCGGTGTTGTGAGGCCGTGGCGGCTCGAGTGAACGAACATCTTATCTCATTCAGACTGGCGCGGGCGGCCGCCTTCGAATTTCGCTATCATGTGTGGCTGTCAGGAGGAGTTTGATGACACGGCGAACATTCCTGGCTTCGGCCGCGGCGGGAATCGGATCGCGGGTATGCGCCGCGGCGGGAACGCCTCCCAATTTTGTCTTCATACTCTGCGACGACCTCGGGTATGGCGACCTCGGCTGCTATGGCTCCCGCATTCGCACGCCAAACCTCGACCGCATGGCGGCAGAGGGCGTCCGTTTCACGAATTTCTGCTCCGCGGACCCGGTCTGCTCGCCGTCACGCGCCGCGCTATTGACCGGCCGGTATCCGACACGAGTAGGTGTTCCGCGGGTGCTGCGTCCGCAGGACACCGGCGGCCTCAACCTGGATGAGACGACGCTGGCGAACGTCTTGAAGAACAGCGGCTACCGTACCATGTGTGTCGGCAAATGGCACCTCGGCCGTCCGCCGCAGTACCTGCCCACCAGCCGCGGCTTTGACGCCTACTTCGGCATTCCGTACAGCAATGACATGAACCCCAGGGTCCTGATGCGCAACACTGAAGTCATCGAAGAGACGGCCCGGTTGGAGACCCTGACCGAGCGGTACACCGAGGAGGCGAAGCGGTTCATCGAGGCATCCAGGAGCGGCCCATTCTTCCTCTATATGCCGCACACGTTTCCGCACATCCCGCTGGCGGCTTCGGCGCGTTTTCGCGGAAAATCGGCCGAGGGATTGTACGGCGACGTTGTGGAGGAGGTCGATTGGAGCGCCGGCGAAGTTTTGCAGACGCTGAAACGGAACGGTCTCGATCGAGACACGCTGGTGATGTTTTCGAGCGATAACGGCCCGTGGTACCAGGGAAGCCCGGGGAAACTGCGCGGCCGGAAGAATACCACGTATGAAGGCGGCGTTCGCGAGCCATTCCTGGCGCGATGGACCGGCGCCATCCCCGCGGGGCGCACCTCAAATGCGCTGGCCTCCATGATGGATGTTTTCCCCACCGTAGCGCGGCTGTGCGGCGCCGCATTGCCTTCCAAGCCGCTGGATGGCATCGATATCTGGCCGCTGCTCCACGGAGAGAAGGACTCCATCGAGCGTCCGCCCCTGCTCTATTTCGACAATTGGGACTTGCAGTGCGCCCGCTGGATGAACTGGAAACTGCACATCGCGCGGCACAACACCGCGGCTTATACTCCCGCGCCGCCAGGCGGGCGGCACAGCTATTTGCTGCCGAAGCCGGAACTCTACAACCTGGCGACCGATCCCGATGAAAGCTATGACGTGGCAGCCGAGAACCCGCAGGTAGTCGCCCAAGTCCAGGAGAAGATCGCGGAGATGCTCCGGACTTTTCCGGAACCGGTGCGGCAGGCCTATGCGGAGGCGAAGGCGCGCCAAGTCGATCCGAACATGCCCACTGGCGCCTACCCGGCGCCAGTCCGCCAGTAGGCGAAGTGCACGATTCCGCAAATACGGTCCCGTATTCCGCTGAAGCGGCCCGTGGGTGGGGCAGGCGATTCGCCTGCCAGCGGCCGAGCGAAGCTCGCCGCGAGCCGCTGCGCGGCCCGCAAGCGAGGGCAGGCGAATCGCCTGCCCCACCAAGCCCACTGGCTTCGCCGGGAGACGCCACCGTAATTCCGAATTGGAGTACGAAGTAGCCGGGCGCCTGTGGCTGGTACAATCGGTCCGGAGTATTCCCCATGTGCCGAATTTCAATATTTCTTTTAATGGCGGCCGGCCTCGGCGCCCAACAGCCTCAAGCCAACTACGATGAAGCCACGGTGCCGCGCTACACGCTGCCCGATCCGCTGGTGACGGGCAACGGCCAGCCGGTAAAAGACGTCAAGACCTGGAACGCGCGGCGCCGGCCCGAGATATTGGCGCTGTACGAGACGGAGGTTTACGGCAGGAGCCCGGCGCGGGCGGCCAAGCCGAACTACGAAGTAGTCTCGGTAGAGAAGCAGGCGCTGGGCGGTAAGGCGGCGCGGAAACTGGTCACGCTGTATTTCGGAGATAAGAGTGCACCGAGGATGAATCTGTTGGTGTATCTGCCGGCCGGGGCCAAGAAACCGGCGCCGATGTTTCTGGGGCTGAGCTTCGAGGGGATTCACACGGTCGCCAACGACCCGGGCGTTCCACTGGCGGAACAGTGGGTGCGCGACCCGGCCACGCGGGCGATGGTCAAGCGCAGAGCGGAAGAGAGCACGCGCGGGTCGGCGGTGCAGCAGTGGCAGGTAGATCAGATTCTGGGTGCGGGGTACGGGCTGGCGGTGGCGTACTACGGCGACGTCGAGCCGGATTTCGACGGCGGGATGAAATACGGAGTCCGGCCCCTCTTCTTCAAGCCGGGGCAGACGGCGCCGGCGCCGGACGAGTGGGCGGCGATCGCGGCGTGGGCGTGGAGTCTGCGCTGTGCCATGGACTACCTGGAGCGGGACCGCGACGTGGACGCCAAACACGTGGCGGTGATGGGGCATTCGCGGCTGGGCAAGACGGCGCTGTGGGCAGGTGCACAGGACACGCGGTTTTCGGTGGTGATTTCGAACGAAAGCGGCGAAGGGGGCGCGGCCATCAGCCGCCGGCTCATCGGTGAGCGCACGAAGGATCTCATCACGCGGTTTCCTCACTGGTTCGACGCCAACTATCGCAAGTACAGCGAGCACGAAGAGCAGATGCCCTTCGATTCGCATATGCTGATGACGCTGATCGCGCCGCGCGGGCTTTACGTGGCCAGCGCGGAGGAAGACCGCTGGAGCGATCCCAAGGGCGAGTTTCTGGGCGCGGCGGAGGCGTCGAAGGTGTGGGCATTGTTCGGCAAGAAGGGCGTCGGCACGATGGAGATGCCGGGCCTCGATCAGCCTGTCGGGGAGAGCGTGCGGTATCACATTCGCGCGGGGAAGCACGATGTGACGGCGTATGATTGGGAGCAGTATTTGAAGTTTGCGAAGGAGCAGTGGGAGCGGTGAAGCGGAGAGGTCAACTCATGAAGAAACTTTTCGCGCTCCTGTCTCTCGGGTTTCTTTTCTGTTTTACTGGCGCCGCACAGCGGGACGCCTCGAAATCCGGCAAGAAGGCCTCCGCCGCGGCCCCGGCCGGCGCTTTCGCCACGGGTAAGTACCGCAATCTCTTCCTGGAAGCGGGCCATTCCCAACAGGAGATCTCCAAGAAGATCGAAGCCGCCTTCGGGCAGTTGTTCCACGGCGATCCCAGTACCCAGACGGTCTACTACGAAGCCGGGGCGAACGCCAACGGGCCGCTGGCCTATCTTTCCGACATCAACAACAAGGACGTGCGTTCCGAAGGCATGTCCTACGGTATGATGATTGCGGTTCAAATGAACCGGAAGGCCGAGTTCGACGCTCTTTGGAACTGGTCGAGAACGTTCATGTACCACGATTCGCCTGCCCACCCCGCCTACGGCTTTTTCTCCTGGTCGCTAAAGCCCGACGGCACGCCCAACAGCGAATCGCCGGCGCCGGACGGGGAAGAGTATTATGCCATGGCCCTGTATTTCGCCTCGGCGCGCTGGGGCAACGGCACGGGGATCTATAACTACCGCGCGGCGGCTGACCGGCTGCTCTCCGACATGAAAAATCGCGGCGCGATCACCGGCCCGTGGAGCAGGGGGGAAAGGACCGAAACCGACGGAGCGGAATTTAACCTCGAACATAAAATGGTGCGCTTCACACCCGACAACCGCCGGCCCGACCATACCGACCCCTCCTATCACCTGCCGGCGTTCTACGAATTGTGGGCGCGGTGGGGCCCCGTGGCCGACCGGCCGTTCTGGGCCGAAGCCGCCAAGGTAAGCCGCGATTTCTTCCAGAGAATCACCAACCCGCAGACCGGCCTCGCCCCGGATTACGCCAATTTCGACGGCACTCCGGTGATCAGCGGCTTCAACCGCGGCGCCGCGAATTTCGGACCCGACGCCTGGCGCACGGCGGCGAACTGGTCCGTGGATTGGTCCTGGTGGGCCGCAGACTCGCGCGAGCGGGAATTGAGCAACCGCATCCAGGCATTCTTCGAATCCAAGGGTATCGACACGTACGGAAACCGATACACCCTGGATGGCACGCAGCAACTCGGCGGTTCCCACTCGACCGCCCTGGTGGCCACCAACGCCATTGCGAGCCTGGCCGCCACCCACTCACGCGCGGCGATATTCGTGGAAGCCCTGTGGAACGCGCAGATTCCTTCCGGGCAGTTCCGATACTACGACGGCATGTGGTACTTGATGGGTCTGCTCGATTGCAGCGGCGAATTTCGCATCTGGAGGCCGAAATAGAAGACGGAGGGCTGCACATGGCGAGAGACCTGGTAGTTGGTCTGGACAGCAGCACCTCGGCCACCAAGGCGATTGCCTGGACGCGAGACGGCTTGCCCGCCGCCGAAGCGCGCAGCCCGGTCCCGCTGACCAGTCCGGCGCCGGATTGGTACGAACAGGATCCCGACGACTGGTGGAATTCCGCGCGCTTGGCGCTGCGGGACCTGTTGCAGAAGATCTCCCCCGCGCGTATCGCCGCGATCGGCATTTCCGCGCAGAGGGAGACGTTTGTCCCCCTGGCGGCGGACGGCACTCCGGTGCGGCCGGCCATCGTCTGGCTGGACCAGCGCTGCCGGGAGGAGGCGATCTGGCTCGGCGACCTGATAGGCAGACACCGTATTCACGAGATCTCGGGAAAGCCCGTGGACATGGCGCCTGTCGCCTACCGGATCGCCTGGATGCTGCGCAAGGAACCCGAAGCGTACACGCGCACCGCCATGTTTGCGGATGTACACGGATATCTCACCTGGCGGCTCACCGGGGAGTTTCGGACTAGCTGGGCGAGCGCCGATCCCCTCGGTCTGTTCGACATGCGGAAGAGGGCGTGGTCCGCGGAGATCTTACGGGCCCTCCATCTGGAGCCCGGGCAATTGCCCGTGGCCGCCGCTCCCGGAACGGTACTTGGTTACGTGAACAAAGACGCCGCCGCTTTGACCACGGTCCCTGCCGGCACGCCGGTAGTGGCAGGGGGCGGCGACGGACAAGCTGCGGGTCTGGGGGTGAATGCGCTGACGGCGAGCCGCGCTTATTTGAATCTGGGGACGGCTGTCGTGGCTGGAATCTACACCAGCGAGTACCGGACCGGGCAGGCGTGGCGCACCATGGGTAGCTGCTCCGGAGACGGATACTACCTCGAGACCAGCCTCCGAAGCGGGACCTTCCTGATCGACTGGTTTCTGGCGAATTGCGCCGCCGGAACCGGCGAAAGCCAAGGTCGGCGACAGCTTGAACTCGAGGCCGCCGCTATCCCTGTGGGCAGCGGTGGAGTGCTGGCGGTACCCTACTGGGGGGCGGTGATGACGCCCTACTGGGACCAGGACGCGCGGGGCTGCCTGGTGGGACTCACCGGCGCGCACCGCACGGCGCACCTATACCGCGCGCTGCTGGAGGGGATCGCTTTGGAGCAGGCCTTGGTTACGCGCATGATCGAGCAGGACGCCGGAGCCCATGTCGAGGAATTTGTCGCGATGGGAGGCGGAGCCGCGAGCGATCTGTGGTGCCAGATTATCGCGGACGCCTCCGGCACGCCGGTGGAGCGCTCGCAGACGGTGGAAGCTTCCAGCCTGGGCGCGGCGATGTGCGCCGCCGCGGGAGCCGGTTGGTTCGCTGGCGTGCCGGCGGCGGCGGAAGCGATGTCGGGCAAGATCACACGCACCACCGAGCCACGCGCGGACCGCGTATCGCGCTACGGGGAACTGCTCGAGATCTACCGCGAGATCTATCCGCAATTGCGGCAGACC
>Ga0187850_10003394_pt1 | contig 13546 bp, 19 predicted proteins | sample June2016WEW_4_15_FD_132436 | JGI IMG/M metagenome (GOLD analysis project Ga0187850, IMG submission 132436) | Peatland microbial communities from SPRUCE experiment site at the Marcell Experimental Forest, Minnesota, USA - June2016WEW_4_150 | ecosystem: Environmental > Terrestrial > Soil >... | reverse complement strand
TTTACCGTGACCCCACCTTTACCATACATACTCATTGGCGGTAGTCTTGGGGCCATTTTATTCGGGTCAGCGAGTAAACTACTCGGGTTATTTGACGTCGTAGCTTGTGGTCTTTGCTTTTCTATTGACCTAAGCATCGCTTCCTGTTGCTCTGCGCTAGGCTGTGGTCGGCCATCATGAGGCATTAACATCGCATGTCTGACTTCATGCTGTCTTTCTATCTCTTCATCGTGTAAGGTAAGCAAATAGGTAAGCGCGATCTCGGGGGTGATTTGCATAGCACTAAGCATTGCTTTCTCAACGGCAGAGATACCCGGGCGTGACAACATACTGGCACGCATGCCGTCGATCATTGCGTCCCAGCGTTCGAGTAAATCTCCAGACAGGTCAAGCTTGAACGGCTTAAGTTTCTTCTTTTTCTTGGCTGCTTTGGCGAACTGCGCCTCTATTTCTTTTTGCTTGGCCTCGAACTGCTTGAGCTGTTCTTCTTCTTGACTTGCTTGGAGTGCGGCGAGTGCTTCGGGTTCGGAGGCAGTTGAGATAGCTTCTAAGAACTCAACGTCTGCGGTTTCTTCGGTTGGTTGTTTCTCTTGCTCTGGAAAGAGTTTATCATGAAGTTCTTTTTCGATTTCTTCAATGCTCTTTTTATCGGTAGGCTCAATTATAACCTCAGCTTCCTTCTTCTTAGTGACTTTCTTAGTTTTAGGTTTAGCTTCTTTTTTTTCAGCTGGCATTAAATCCTCCTAAACGTGAAATATAATTCCGTAAATCATTTCAGCAATGAGAACACCGGCGATTATGATTATGAGCTCTTGCAGACATTCTTTTATGTTCATTAGATTCTAGAAGTGGAATATGAAATGCGCTATGAATATCCAGACCAACGGCCATCCTATGAACATGAACAAAGCAAATGCCGCTTGCCAGTCTTTTGGTGTATCGGTGATGTCTTTAAGCGCATTGTCTAGTTCTTTCTTTTCTTGTCTTGAAAGCGGTCGCGTTGTTTCTCCGTCTTTGATTACGGAGGCTTTTAACAGGTCGCTCTTCTTGACTACAACTTTCATTGGCTCATCAAGACCGAAGTCTTCAGGATCGTTCCACACGTTCTTGACCTTCATGCTCTGGCTCCGTTCCTGTTTTACTTAGATACCACGTTCGATATTCTTCAGTCATTTAATCTCTCTGAATGGACAGTTACTGATATGGTGTTTGAGCTCCCGTTTTAGCTCATCTATTTGTCTTTCTAACTCTTTAATCCAGTCAACAGTTTCTTTGTCCATACTACGCCTCGGTTATCATCTTCTCAAGCGTCGCCACACGTTCTTCCAACGCCTGTATCTTCTGGACTTTATTAACCCGCTTTTTCTTCTTGCCTTTAAGCCCTGGTATATACGCAACACTAAACTCATCCGTTGGGCTATTCACGTGCACATCTGTACTAGTCGGTTCGCTCTTTGCGGTTTGAGCTGGCACAGTTGTTCCTGGCGTTCCTGCTAATGTGTACGCTCCAGGATACGGGGTTTCTTCGTTAAGCGGCTGCGCTCGTTCTCTTCTACGTGCTGGCACCTGTCCAGGTAGCAACGAATCGACCGGCGTTGTGCCTGGTGCGTCTGGCTCTGGTTCAAGCGGTAGGTGTGCAAGTCGCCACAGTGCGTTTCTAAACTGAACGTCGTCCGGTATTGCAACTCCGCCTCTAGCGACGTTGTTAAGGAAAATCCCCAGATCGCTTAGTTCCGAGCTTGCTACTTCACCGTGCACTAACCTCGGCATACTTGCAGGGTTTATATCGGGGTTCATCTGCGCTAGTCGTGGAACAGCATAGGAGTTTATCACTGAACAGATAGAATCTAAAATCGCTGTAATGCTGAGGCTAAACAGGTTATTCCGGGTTTCTGCTAATGCGTACGATCCTGTTGTATCCTGTCCAAGCATAAGGAAATCTGCTAGAACAGACATTGCGATTAACTTATTGTATCGTTGAATCCCAACATCCGGGAGTAATTGCCTTTGTGATTGTGGGCCTAGTAATTCAATAGAATACATCTGCCCGCCGCCGCGTTCAGGTGGAAAAGAATTACTTGGTAATACATACCCTTCGTCCTGGTTTCGTTTTAAGTTGCGGACGTACCGGGTAAGTAGCTGCATCATTGCGGTTGAAGTTGGATCGACGCCGGTTATGACTTCACCTGGAGCACGTATCACAGGAACACCGGCTAAGTCTCGTTCATACCCGACCATTTCGATTTCTTCTAGCAGCTTTTTAAACTCATACGCCCTGTATGCGCCTCTGAAAAGACTTACGCCTTCTGGGTTGCCCTTGCGTGGCTTTATCCTGAAGAGTAGCATTTTCTCTATGGGAATTTCAGTTATCTGGAATTTAGGTGGTGCGAGTTGTCTAAAACCTCTAATACCGCCGTGCTCGTCAAAGTGCCAGTTTAAAAGCGTTTCCTGAGCTCTTGGAGCTAACTTTCTCCATCCTATTCGGCCATCGTCGTAATTTGAATCAAGTGTAGAATCTTCTGGGTGTGGGCCCTCTCTTTTCTTGTAAACTATCTCAGCAATAGAGTAACCAAATACACCACAACTTAGGATATCCGGCAATGTGTCTTCCCAGGATGTGCTCATATCCTCCCAGCACTGTTCGTAGAACGTAATTGACTTTGCTAATTCCGGGTCTTGCAGGTTGCCGTTTGAATCGCGCTGTCCGTCAATCTCCCACCAGAAATTTACACTTCGACAGATCATCTCTACGGTGTACCAGATGGCCGAGATAACAGCGTCCATGTCCCGCATTTCTTTCCATTTGCGGACGCCTCTGGTGTATTGGAGTTGTTCAAGCCACTCTTCATAGACATACGGCGGGACATACATGAGTCCCGTGGTGCCGTATTCCTGGAACCAGTTGATATTAGGTGGCAAGCCTGGTGCGCTTGGGCCGTAACCCATTAAGTCACCATAACCTAGTGATGGAAATCCTGTCGCATCCATTGGCTGATCGGTAAGGTCAAATCCTTTAGCTATGATGCTATTCCGTGTTTCAGCAAAATCAGTTATTCCGTTTGCTTTTACCATTATTGCCTTATTCCTCTAATTTGCCTACTTGTACAAGAAGATGGAACGTATGTTACAAAACCTGTTCTACATCATTCGTAACATCTTAACTGCTCTATCATCACCATTTATTTCGTGTATCTTAATGTGTTCTTCAATTGGTAAACAAAGAAGATTTACGGGGTTGTTATTCGTTCTGTCTTTGTCTTTGTGATGTACGTGGTATCCCGTTGGTATTCTAACCTTGAAATGTTGTTCCCATGACCTTCGATAATCAGTGTAAAACGCTGGCTTATAATCGCTGGAATCCGTAACTTTACCGAAACACATTTCTCCTTTTTCTTTTTCCGGCACGTCTACGTAATATCGTGGAAATGAACGCTTACACAGCCCTCGTTGTTTAACTTCGCCGGACGTTTCTACTTCTTTTGTTTGAAGAAATCTACGGTTGTACTCTTTAGCATCCGCCCGTAGCTCACTAAGGTATTCGTCTAATGTTATGTCTGATCTAGTCATTGCTTTTTAGTCTTTCGGCTTTCTTAAATTTCTCGCTTTGTGTTAATTTGGTGGTTCCTCACCACCACGGAAAGGTTTGTCTTCATCCATTGCTAGGTTTGGTAAACGTCTACCTAAATCACTTGCCGGTAACTCTCCGCGTGGCCCGTGAACTGCAATAGGCGGATATGGTGTAACACTAGACGCCTGATCACGTTTTAACGCCCACCAGCAGACTAAACATAAAGCAAATACTAAATCGTCATGATCTGACTCGCGCCACGCTTCGTAGCTTTCATGGCGTGTCCTCTCGTTAATCTTAATCCTAAAGTTCTCAATTTCTCTGATAAGTACGTCTTTATGCTCAAGTCCGTCATCAATCTTCAAGAGCTTTTTACCCAACATCGCCTTAGCAGCGCCAACCAAATCTTTCTTAGGCACGTTCCAAACTCCGTTTCCAAAGTTATCATTCTGGCCGCCGGTCACGTTTACTGGTACACATTTGAGTCCTGATTGCGTGAACATATCGACAATCGGCCTGCCTACGCCTGTGGCATCAACAACAAGACCAACCTGGGCCCTTGTTAATAGCTTCGTAACCAGCGTAGAGATCCAACGTACGATATCGGGATACGCTGTGCCTTTTTCTAACCGTTCGCAGAATCTAATGTGGTAGGTTTTGCCTATTGGAGTCTCTTGCGTTACTTTAGCTACTGCGCTTCTGACTGCGCTTTTACCTGTTGCATCACCTATGCCGCTTAGTTCAAACGAATCCCTTGACGTTGGTGGAGGTGGAATTAGTTTTGCTTCGGTGCATTCCATTACTGCTACTGCGGTAAAATCGGCAGCTTGTCCAAGGTCTAGGCCTACGAAAAACGTCCTGTTAATTGAATACTTCTTAGCGCATTCGAGGCAGATAATAAACGGCGCATGGTGTGTTGAGAGTTCGTCTGCTGAGGTAATGGTCTTGTGACAGGCGTTGCACTGTATATCTTCTTTATCAGCCATCTTTTCGCTTTATCTTTCCGATCTCAAGCTCTACCCTATTCCGTTCTTCTTCGAGGTATTTGTCTCGTTCAGCTATTGCTTGTAACTCATCTTTTTGTGCTTGTGTAAGGTGAGCGTATTTATACAACTCTACAAATGCTATTTCAAGCTCAGTTACTCGGTCTTCAAGTGGTGTTGTCATATTCCCCATCCTAGACTATCAATCATACCGCGTGCAATAGGCTTATCTGGAACTGGAACATCAAGTTCGCCAGTAACGGGATCAAAAAGCGGTTTAACCTCTTTTGAGAAGGCATTTTCTATTTCTTCAATACTAAATACGCCTTCTTCGTTCTCTCGAAACTCACACATGTATTCCTGCATGAAGTAACGGTCGCCTTTGGTGCGCTCAGTATCTAAAAACTCTTTATCTATCCTCGGACATTCTTCGGCAGTTACGCGCACCTTAAACCATCGCTCTTCGCTTTTCGTCCATTCTTCGTAAAAGAAGCCACTCCGGCCTTTAGGGGTTGAAAGCAACACGAGTTTGCCATGTGATACGGCAAGCATTGGGCGCACTGCATCATAGAGGCTGTTAACAACGCGAGCGGCTTCGTCCACAATAAGAAGAGATACACCACTATAGCCCCTGACTGTCTGTTCGTTTCCAGGGAGTGCAACGATCCTGGACCTGTTTGCGAGCTGTATGGTGAGGGCAGTTTCAATGATACTTGCCATTGGGTGGCCTATATCTTTATAGTACCACATTATCTTTTTAAACAACTCACCTGATTGCCGGATTGTTGGGGATAAGACAAGCACAAGAACCCCTGGATTGTTTAAAGCGTGGTGTAATGCAAGAATCGCCGTAATGGTGCTTTTTCCAGACTGTCGAGAACAGTTAAGGATAATCCGCTTCTCTTTTGAAGATAAAATCTCCTTCTGCCAAGGATCTGGTTCAATGAACTGCTGGGCAAACTTGATTGGGTTAAGCGCGAGTGCAAGCGTTCTTAACTCGCCTGTGTCAAGGTTGCCAAATTCCTGTTCAAGGCTACTTATCATCTTCCTCTGCTAGTTTAAGGAGTTCTTCGGACAGCTTTAGACGAGCTTCATCGTTCAATGATGAGTCTAATGCCGTCTTAATACGCATTAATTTTGATGTGTTGTCTATCTTGACCTTACCGGCGATTTCTACTTTCTTGGTGTCTCTGCCTGAGATTTTCTGCGTTACATCAACAGCTCCGAGCCAGCGATGTGTGACTGCCCATGATCCCGGCTTATCGTTTTGCATTATTTTAAACGAGTCTCTACGTAATTCTATGGCTTCTTCAAGCGTTTCGTCGTCCGCAGCGATAAGTTTAGCTTGCCACCGTTTTTGCCGTTGTTCGTCTAAATGGTCGTCATACGCGGTAGCTCGTTCTACCCAGTGATACTTAGAACTCCATCTCCCTATGAGCCTTGAACTTTTGCGGCACTCTTCTGCTACCTTTTCTAAACTCCGTTCTATCCTTAGATCCCTATAAAGACAAAACGCAGCGTATGCCTTCGAGCTCTCGTTATTCAATCGTTTCCACTGCTGCGTCATTCTCTCCACCAAGGCGGGTACGGAAAAATATGATGCCACCACGGGGGTTTCCAGTGTTTATGCCGGATTGTTACCCTAACCCTCTTGCTCTTTGATTTTTTGTAGTACATAAAAAAGGAGAAAGGGTTTAGTCGCTTCCCCCTGCAAAGTAGCTTTGGAACTCATACGTCCCTGCTGCTGCTTCAGTCATTTCCATTGAATACGTGCCATCTGCTGCGGTTACTGCGGTCGCTCCGTCGATGGTGTTACCTGACCCGTCTTGTAGTTGGATTGTCTGGTTTGGTATGCCTACTCCGGTGTCGTTCCGCGTTAACATCCCTGTGATGGGGAAGGCAACGTTTACGAACAAGGCACCTGTCGTTGGCAGGACCATTGTGGTCGTCGTGTCGATTGCAGCGGCGTTTATGGTTGCAGAGCCTACTGCACTTGTAGATGGGTTAAATGTGTCGGTCATTTTAAAAATTCTCCTTAAACTAATGTTTTGTTGTACCTGTTTTTGCGTTCTATGTTGTGTAGTTCTTTTGAGAGCACGTACGCTTGTTCTTTACATTCGCTGCACCACTGGGGGTACAATAAGCACCACGTACGGCATTTGTCCACGTTAGCGTTGCTCTCGTCCTCTTATTCAGATATAGATCATATCGTTAGACCAGTAGCCTCTTTTTCCGTCAGCAGTTACTAGCCAAAAGAAGTTAGGGCCACTAGCTACCGGCATCGTTAATCTCCAAGCTCCGCTTGAATTACTGACCGGAGAGCCCATACGGGTCCAGTTCTTAGTAGTCCCTCGCGCAGATGCTCTATCGATGTTTATCTGAGCATTTGGAAGTAGGTTACCTTCCGCGTCATAGGTTGACCCTACGAGCGTTAATTGCGTGCCGACGAGCTGGTTGATCCCCCAGGTGAAGTTTGCGGGTGTGGCTGGCTTTGGTGTTGGTGCCGGTCCTGGTGAATCACCAAAGCGCGTTAGGATGTTTTCCTTGATGGGGGTGTACGTTTCCATGAGGGTTTGCATCATTGCGAGCTCTGCAAATGCGGATGAGTCCCCTTCTACGTACCAATAACTAAACCCTGCAGGATTAACGCCATTGGACACGTATTCATCGGCTATTTCGAGGTAGGTATCTGCGTTGGCGCCGTAATCGTTTGAACACCAACTCCCTATCATGATGCCAATTTCTTTGCATCCGGCGTCCTTGTTGTAGCCTGCTTCTTGGCCTAGTTCTGAAGCTGAAATCATTGAGTTGGAGGTGTAGCTTTCCAGGTATGACGCACAGCCTTTTGGGCCCATGACTGCGCCAGCGTTGCCGCCGGTGGCCGCCCATATGTTATTATTCCCGGTCGGGCCGCCTGTGCCTTCACCACCGCAGTTCCAGAAGATTAAAGAATTCATTATCGCTGTGTCTTCAACAGCGCCTTCGCTTTCTCCACCGACTGCCTGTATTCCTGCGGCAGCTAAAGCTTGGTAATACGATGTACAATTTTGTCCACCGCAACCACCGCTGCCGTCATTCGAGTTGTTCATTATCGGACTTGCGCCTACTGCCTGACACGCAGCTACAAAACTAGCGTCTGCTCCTGCGCCGGGTGACGTGACTTGGATTAAATCGGCGAAGCCATGGTTCCATAGTGTCGGAACGTTTGAAAACGAACTTGCGGCTAATTGATATACTCCGGTTGTTGTCATTGTGATACCCATCTTATTGGGGGACGGCAGAATATCGGAGGTGATGCAAAACTCTGCCGCGCCCACAGTGTTGAGGTTTTCGTGTAAAAGAACGCGGCGAAATATATTTAACCGTTGTGTGTATCTGGGCCAAAAAACGCGGTTTGCTTATATAATAAGAGGATAGAGTTTCATATGAAACTGGTTGCTACCTTTTAGCATGCTGAAGAGAGAAAAAGGTTGTGCTACGATATCCAGAAGCGTTAGACTTGAGTCCGAAGCAGATCCCGCTTATTATGATGATCGGGTTACGCTTGGAAAGAATTGAGTACCAGCTTGCTAACCGCACGCATCAGAATTATATTAATCCTCATTCTCCAACGATTTTTAAGCAGCACCATGTTAGGGCTTTAGAATACACAGAAGAAGAGTTAACTGCTGCACAAGACCGGATTAAGGATGTTAGACATTATAAGAGTAGAATGGTACTGTACGATTGGGCGAGTGAGGTTGACAGGCTGTGGGATATTGCGGCTGCTCTTCTTTTTCAGCCGTGTCAGATTGTGCCGTAACATTAATCTGAGAATACTCTTCTAAGCACGCGGATTAATTCAGCTGTATTATACGAATAATACACCTCTAGACTTTCATCCGGACCTGGTTCTTCTTCAACTTCAAGTAAAAACCTACCTGCATTTTTTTCAAGCCATTTTATGACATCTTCAAGTTCTACGAGCATATTTCAAACCTCCTTAAGAAGCAATATATACTTTTTTCCTACAGCACTCATCGCAGAGCATGTCAGTTGTGAGGGTGTCTTCATCGACGGTTAGTTGGATATACTCGTCTAGTGGGATGTCTTTTCCACACTCTGTGCAGGATGTCATTTTTTCAGCCCCTCTTTTTCCAATTAAACAACGGCCCAAGTTCCCATTCAAACTGCGTGTGGCGAACTAAGGAAGCATCGTGCGTCCAGTATCTAATAAACGGTACCCTCTCTTGCCATTGGTGCGGTCTGCCCACGCTACGTTCTTTGTGTCTTTGATGAGTCATTTTTCACCCCTTCTAAATCTAAACTTATACTGAAATAGTCGTTATACAGTTGGGTGAGTAGGCCTAGAATCGTTCTATATAGTCAACAGGCGCCGGATTACACCAACCAGCGTCATAGGTAGTATCACAAACAAATTGTTTTTCACATTCGGCACATGAATTAATCCACGTTTTTTTCTCTACCTTACATTTTGGAGGACGACGACCGTGAATTAATCGGTATAAGAAGTTAGTCATTTTTCACCTCACTTTTCTTCTTTATTCGCTACTAAGTTTACAGAACCCGAAAGTATCTCTTTTCCTTCATCGCATCCATGGCGATACGGTAGGGCATTACGCAGGTAACACCAATAATTAGTTACCACCCCGTGAGATATTTCATAATATCTACAATCTTCGCAGTTCATTTTTCACTCTCATATTCCAGACACATATCAAGAGCTTCTTTAATCATGTCTATCACCTCTTCAAGCGTGGAACCACACGTATGACACCCTTGTACTCCATAAACCGAGGCACACCATGACCCGTTAGATTTCCCACCACTATCACACCAGCGTATGACGATAACGTATTCGTCGCCTTGCTCACCTTTATCTTTTATCGACTTTGTCATTTTTCACCCTTTTCCATCTCCGCAATTAGCATTTCTACAACTTCTGGTGGCATGCTAATAGCACATTTTCCCTCAGCTTCTAATTTAAGGACGTTCCTAAGTTCACACGCAAAATGGACTAGTGTGCCATCGTCTTTTTCCAATGTTGGTGAGCCAATTAATAAATCCCGATCACAGTATTTACAGTTCATTTTTCACCCCTTTCTCGTTACAACCCTACAGAATCGTTACAATCGTTGCTTTTCCGTTACCGTATAACGCGAATCTATGACGGTGATCATGATATATCCTAAACATAGAACGGTCTCCATGACAGATTGAACTCTTGCACACCTTCCTCATCTACTCGTATCGTTATGAAGTGATAGCCAGCGTGGTTCGCCATTCTTTTACTCCTCATCCATTTACTTTGTGTCGAGAGAGCTCCACCACTTACCACGTGAATGTGACGGTCAAAGAAGTAGCCTTGTTTGTGTGCGTGTCCCATAAGCAGCACATTGGGCTTGTTTCCGCCAGTAAAGCTCTCTATGAGCTTCTGTGGTCTATATGATAGGGCGTAGCTCCCACCATCCTCACCGTGAAATACCCGTATTATTATTCCTTTAATCGCTATATCTCCCTCATCCCTGCCGATGTATTCCGCGTTGGGGAGTGCGTTACAGATGTCTTCTACGATGTGCGCTCCGATTGATTCGTACCAGCGGTCGTGGTTGCCGTCGATAACGTAGGTATAGAACGGTATCTTTGCGAGTTGTTGTTCGGCATAGTGCTTTTGTGCCGCGTAGCCTATCTCTTTGAGTTCGTAGAGTAGATTGTATTTTCGTGAGTCCATGCCATGGGTGAGGTCGCCGCCGAACACGCAGAAGTCGGCTTTTTTCTCTTTGCACGTCTGTATGAAATCGTCTAGGAACTCTTCGTGATAATAGATACTCCCCATGTGCGAGTCAGTAAAAAAACCAAACCTGATTTCATCCCCGGAGTGGTCGATGTTCACCTTGGGGGGTTTTACCGAAAATGTGCTGATGCTTTTTCCTTTTGATATTGCCTTTAGCTCGTCGTGAGAATACTGTTCATAGATTCCTTCAAGAAAACGAGCTTCACGTTTCTTTTTCCTGCTGAGTTTCTGCCATTCGATTTGGCGTTCGTGTTCTCTCTCCCTATGTTGCGAACGATAATTCCTGCTTTCTTCGCGGCAGGTATCACATGTCTTGAAGCCTTTTGTCTCGACCGGCCTACCGCAGCGAGAACATTTTTTTATCATTCTGCTTTACCAGTCGCAAGATACTGTCGTATAAGGTATTGCCGGGTCTGTCTCTGGTCCAATGTCCATTAATGTGCTGTCTTCAACGTATCCAACTCTGTCTTTTATTATTTCCATTGCCTCGTCTTTTGTAATTTCATTCACATTCCCGCGACCAGAAACCCTAAGATACGTATGTCTTGAGCGTACGCCGTTTCTGAGTGAGATTTTATACAGATGATGATTAATTACATGGTATGTTCGATTCACCAGCCATCCGTTATATTTTCGGGTCGATTCTGCCCACAATGGACCTTCTAGGAATCTACAGCTGTCGCCGGGGTGTGTTGGTTTGATTAATTTGATTAGCTCGAATATGCTTTCTTCTAATTCCAGTTTAATTTTATTCGGCCCTTCTACCCGCATTTAATTGTACCTCTAGTCCTGAAATTTTTATCTGTTATCCTTTCTCCACAAACTTTACATGGAATACCATTTGAGCCAAAACGGTGAAGAGCTTGGCTTGTATTTGCTGCGCCGCAGTGAGGGCAGATGTATTCATAGAGTATGCTCATTCAGTTTCGTTTCCGTCTCCATCGGTATGTCATGACCGGACGAAAGTGCTGCAGGTTCCTACGTGATTGGTGCTGTATTCTCATTTTAAAAAAAAGATTGAATCCAGTCATTTACGTGTTCTTCACCCTCATAGTGCAGCCATTCGGTGAGTATCCTCTCGATAAGCTCTTCATCATCGGTTTCTGCAAAGTAGTCTCTCCTTGAGCGTATTTCTTTAAGGAGCTTTTTAGTTTCTGGGTTGAGTTTCATATTTTGGCCTGTCAAACGCTGGGCATAAATAAAACATCTCACAGCACTTCTTACAAAACTCTATATCTTTAGTCGCTACCGTATAAGGACACGCTACAAACTGCCTCGGTTCACTCATACAGGTAAATTTCATCCGTGGACCAGTATCCTCTTTTTCCGTCAGCCGTTACGAGCCAAAAGAAGTTAGGGCCGCTGGCCACCGGCATGGTCAGACGCCACGCGCCGCCTGCGTTACTGACTGGAGAACCCATACGGGTCCAGTTCTGCGTCGTTCCACGGGCTGAAGAGCGGTCGATGTTTATCTGGGCATTAGGCAGCACGTCGCCTTTTGCGTCGTAGGTCGAACCCACTAAAGTTAATTGAGTTCCTACAAGCTGATTAATGCCCCATGTAAAATTTGCCGGAGCCACCGGAGGAGTCGGGTTAGGAGGTGGACTGGGATTAGGAAAGTCGTTTTCACTGATTAACGCCCATACGTCCCCAACGCCGTCGTTTGTGTTGAGGAAGTAGCTGTAGGGCATCCAGAAGTGACCGTTGTTTCCCCAGCTAGTTCCCCAACTGTTCCTGAACAGAAAAGCCCCAGTTGAGCCGTCGTAGTTGCCCGTGTGGGTGTCGTCGTAGCCGACTGAACAAACAGCATGACCGCCTGCTACTGCGCCGGAAGGTGCAGGCATGTTACCGCCGGAACCCGTGTCCATAAAGCTTTCATAGACAGTGAATCCCAGTCTGACGGGGTAGTTGCTGGCGAGTGCCGCTTTCATGTTGGCTATCGTCGTGTTCTCGTCTGCCGCGTCGAGTTGTGTGTCAACGAGTGATTCGTCTTTAGCAGCCGCTTGTATAACGTTTTCCGGAACTGCCTGACTGAGTGGTTCGGAGTAAGGGTACATACTCTCAGGCGCTATGCCTACATTCTTGTAGACCCACGCAGAGGTCGTGATTGTTGAGCCGTTGTCTTGTCCTGGGTCGCCGTCGTGTGCTGTTTCGCAGCGATAGAACTGCTGTTTTGACCCGACGGTAAACTGCCCTGAGACGATATAATCGCGCACCATCTGAGCGCCGTTAAGCGCGAACGCAGAGCACGCACCTTCCTGGCCTTGGTCCTCTATCGGCGTGCCGTCTTTGAGCGTGTAGGTTGCCGGTAGTGCTGCGGTCTCTTCGACCGAGAGTAGCCGTCGTGCGTCGGCGTGTGGCGGACTGCGGTTACAACCGAGATAGTATCGTTTTCCCTTATAGTCGTGATATACGGTCATTTCTTCTTTGCCTCCCTTTTTAGTTGCTCTTTAAACGCTTCCTTGGTTGCTATGACTGCCAGAGTCCCGTTTAATACCCGTAGCTGGTCACTGATCTCAGTGAGGAGTAATAAATTAAGCCAGGTCATCTTATTCGGATCAAACCTGTCTATTACTCCTTTCATTTGCTTTCCTTCTGTAAATTCAGTCTCGTAGTGTATTCGAGACGACGATTCGCTTTCTTGAATTCTCATGTTTCTTTTTTCACCTTTTTAATCCATATCTAAATAGAAAATCTTGGTAAATCGTTTGCTGGCAGCGAGCACAGAAAGTGATTACCTCCCACTTACCAGGCCAGCGCCATAGAACCTCGGCTAATTCTTTCTTATGTAGTTCCTTACCGCATTTAGCGCATACTTTCATCGTATCACAATAAAGTACCAGAGCGTTGCGATGTAACAGACCACAAAGAGCGCGGCGATCATTACTAACGTACTATTTATTCTCATCGTCGGTTTCCTTGGCTTATCTATCTCAAAAACCCTTTTAAGCCTTTTCTCCATCGTTTCATCTTTCATTTTCTCTTGATGTACTCCTCTACCTCTTCTGCCCATTTGTCGATCTCGGATAGTTTAGGGTACTCCTCTTTAGCTGCTCCGATCTTCGCTAATCGTTTCAGTGCGGTTACTCGTTGTAATATAATCTGTCTCTCGCTTGCTGACGTCATTTTTCACTCGCTCTTTCCTTACAATTATCTTCAATTCTGGATTCGATTCGCGCTCGATTATTGGAAGGAAACTGT
>Ga0187850_10003390_pt1 | contig 13547 bp, 10 predicted proteins | sample June2016WEW_4_15_FD_132436 | JGI IMG/M metagenome (GOLD analysis project Ga0187850, IMG submission 132436) | Peatland microbial communities from SPRUCE experiment site at the Marcell Experimental Forest, Minnesota, USA - June2016WEW_4_150 | ecosystem: Environmental > Terrestrial > Soil >... | reverse complement strand
GAAAGACGCCTGGCGTTCTACCAGTTGGACGTCTCCGGGCACGGCATTCCGGCGGCCATGCTCTCGGTCACTCTGAGCCGGGTGCTGGCGCCCGGGTACGGCAGCCCGGTGCGGCGGGCCAGGTCGTCTTCCGGGGATTCTGAGATCGCACCGCCGCACGCAGTGATTGCCGACTTGAACGAGCGGTTTCAGAGCAGCGGCGGCCGATACTTCACCATGGTGTACGGCGTTCTGGACACAGCGACGCGCCGGGTGTGCCTCAGCCAGGCCGGGCATCCCAGCCCCATTCGCCTCACCGGGCGAGGAGAGGCTGTCCCGGTGGGTGAAGGCGGGTTCCCGGTCGGCGTGATCGCGGGCATGGACTACGACTCCGTGGAGCTGGATCTGGCTGCCGGGGAGCGCCTCGTGTTGTACTCGGACGGGATCACGGAGTGCGCCAACGGGAAGGGAGAGCGGTTGGGAGAAGCTCGCCTGCTAGCGCTGCTGGAGGCCTCCGCCCGCCTGGATCTGAGCCTGGCGGTGGGAGAGCTGAAATCAGCTCTCCGTGTGTGGAGGGGCGGCGACGACTATGAAGACGACATTTCTCTGGTCGCCTTGGAGTGTGTGTGAGTCGGAACCGGCGTCAATTCTTCGCTAGTCTAGTGAGGTGGCGTGGTCCAACATCCTGGTGCGCGCGGCCAATTGGGTCGGGGATGCGGTGCTGTCCCTGCCCGCGCTGCGCGCCATCCGCGAGCACAATCCCCAGGCGCACATCGCCGTGCTTGCCCGCCCCTGGGTCGCGGGCCTGTACCGCCGGGAGCCATTCTGCGACGAACACATCCCCGCTCCGCGCACGCTGGCCGGACGGCTCCGCCTCACCCGCAGTTTGCGCAAGCGGCGCTTCGACGCCGCCATCCTGCTGCCCAACTCGTTTGAAGCCGCTCTGATCGCTCGCCTGGCCGGCATCCCGCAGCGCATCGGATACGATCGCGACGGCCGCGGGTTCCTGCTCACCGCCGCCATTCCGCCGCCCCAAGCCGGCGAGATTCCGCGCCACGAGAGCTTCTATTACCTGGAACTGCTGCGCCGCGCCGGGATTATCCCCGAACTGCCGCCCGCCGCGCCCATTCTGCTCGGCGGCGCCGAGGAGGCCCGCCGCATCGGCCGCGAACGCTTCGCAGCGATGGGTTTTCGCCAGCCGGTCGTCGGCATCAGCCCCGGCGCCGAGAACAGCCGCGCCAAGCAATGGCTCCCGGAACGGTTTGTCGAAACCGCGACCCAGCTTGCCGCCTCGCTCGGCGCCGCCGTCGCCCTGTTCGGCTCGCCCAGCGAACAGACGCTCGGCCGCCTCCTGGCCGAGCAGCTCCGCCGCAGCGGCTGCCGCGTCCTGAACCTGGCGGGCGAGACCACGCTCGAGCAATTCGTCGAGATGGCCGCCGCGTGCCGCGTGTTCCTGAGCAACGATTCCGGCGCCATGCACGTCGCCTCGGCGCTGGGCGTGCCCACGGTGGTGGTGTTCGGCCCCACCGACTGGATCGCCACCGCCCCCGCCGGCCCCTTCGCGCACATCGTGCGCCAACCCGTCGAGTGCAGCCCCTGCATGCTGCGCGACTGCCCCATAGACCACCGTTGCATGAAGGCAGTCACTTCGGAACAGGTGGCGCAGGCGGCGCTGGAGTTGGTGAAATAGGAACAGACGTGGACACCCGAGCGAAAATCATCCCCGCCGAACTCGCCCCCGACGCCGTCCGCCAGTGCCGCGCCGCCGGGAGAACCGTGACCCTGGTAACCGGCTTCTTCGATCCTCTACTGGCGGCGCATGCGCAGCGCCTGGAAGAAATCGCGCCTCCCGGCGGAGCGCTGTTCGTCGCGGTCCACGACCCGCCGCGTCCTCTGCTTCCCGCGCGGGCGCGCGCCGAACTGGTCGCCGCACTTCGCGTGGTAGACTACGTGATACTCGGCGGGACCATCGCAGCCGACGCGTTCCTCCAAGAGGAGGCCGCCGACCAGCGCCGCACCCAGGAACTGATACAGCATGTTCACGGCCCGCAGAAGTGAACGTGGTAGCGCAGGCCCGCGAATCCTGGTCGTCCGGATCGGTTCGATGGGCGATGTGATCCATGCGCTGCCCGCCTGCGCCACCCTCAAGCACAGCTTCCCCGGTTCCACCCTCACCTGGGTCGTCCATCCGAGGTGGGCTCAGTTGCTGGAGGGCAACCCGTTCATCGATGACCTGATCCGTTTGGACCGCCGCAAGGCCGGCAGCGTGGCCGATGCCTGGCGCGCCCTGCGCCACGCCCGCTACGACTTCGCCGTCGACTTTCAGGGGCTGATTCAATCCGCGCTGGTCGCCTCCTTCGCCCGCCCGGACCGCATCTTCGGCTTCCACCAATCGCAGGTGCGCGAGAAGTTCGCCGCCCTGTTCTACTCCAGCCGCGTCCGCGCCAACGGGGTTCACGTCGTGGACCGCAATCTCGAGCTGGCCGCCGCCGCCGGCGCCTCCACCATCCTGCTCCAATTCCCTGTGCCGGATGGCATTCCGGAAGGCGATCTGCCGGAGGGCGGTTTCGTGCTGAGCAACCCCCAGGCAGGCTGGGGCGCCAAGCAGTGGCCGATGGAGTCCTACCAAGCGCTGGCGCGCAGGCTGCGCGACGAGCTCGGCCTTCCGCTGGTGCTGAACGGCCCCCCGGGTTCCCGGACGCTGCTGGCGGGCGCGCCGGACGCCGTAGTCCACATCTCGGGACTGCCCGGCCTGATTCACGCCACGCGGCGCGCCTCCGCCGTGCTGGGCTGCGACAGCGGCCCCACGCACCTCGCCGCCGCCCTGGGCAAGCCCGGCGTGGCGGTTTTCGGCCCCACCGATCCGGCCCGCAACGGCCCCTACGGAGGCAGCTTCACGGTCCTGCGCAGCCCCGGCGCGGTCACCAGCCACAAGCGCCGCGCGGCGCTCGATCCCAGCATGGAAACCCTTTCTCCGGACCAGGTATTCGATGCCTTGAAGGCCCGCCTCCGTCCCCAGTCCAAACCGGCTGGCTCCGGTCTCTGATGCGCCGCCCCTGGTTCCCCAAGCCCTACGCCGACCTGGTGGCCCGCTTGCGGGTGGCCACCGGGTTTCTCCTGGTGGCGGCCTTTGCCTGGTTCGCCACGCCCACTCCGCGCTCGCTCGCCGCCGGGCTGCCCGTCTCCGTCCTTGGCCTGTGGCTGCGCGGCTGGGCCGCCGGGCATCTGGCCAAGGACCAGAAACTCGCCACTAGCGGACCCTACGGCCATCTGCGCAATCCGCTCTATCTCGGCACGCTGATCGTGGCCGCGGGCCTTGTCATCGCCTCCCGGCGCCTGCTGTTGGCCGGGCTGTTTGCGGCCGTGTTCGGGCTGGTGTACCTGCCGGCCATCGAGCTGGAGGAACAGCATCTGCGCGATCTGTTCCCCGAGTACCGGGACTACGCCGCCCGCCTCCCCCTGCTGTGGCCCAGGCTCAAACACGCCGGCGCAGGGGACCGGTTCCGCTGGCGGCTCTATCTGAGGAATGAGGAATACCAGGCGCTGCTCGGCTTCCTCGCCGGGGTCGCGCTGCTGGTCTGGAAGGCCTGGCGCTGAGCTACTTCGCCGGCGCGGGCTTGGCGAACCTCGCGTCCCCGATCTCGACGTTGATCTTCATCTCGGTGACCTTCATGATCACCTCGCCCATCCCCATCACCTGCCTGGTCAGGAAGGGCGCCTTCACGCCGCCGCCGATGTCACGGTAATCCGAGTACTCGACCTTGATGTCCATCGGCCCCTGCGGCGTTTCGAAGTTGCCCGACTGCCCCGCGAGCAGAAACGTTCCCGTGTCGTAGTACTGGATCACCGGCTTGCCGGCCGCCGGGGTCAGCTCGATGGCGTACACCTCGCGATCCCCGGCCTTCTCTTTGCCCTTGAGCTCGGCCTTCGGATACAGCTCGCGCCATTTCAGCGCGGCGTTGAACACCGCCTCCCGTTCCACGTTCGCCCGTTGCGCTCCGGTGACCTCGACGGCCTCTTCCATGGGCATCTGGCTCCAAGCCACCTTGCCGTCGAACCCCTGCCGCATTTCGCCGGCCTCCTCGAAGTTCATCACGATCAGCCGCTTGTTCGGCGCCTTGGCGTAGTATTCCACCGGATTGTGCATTTCGTCCACGGAGGTCCCCATCACGCCTTTGAACACCATCGAGGTCACTTTCTCTATCGCCGCGCGGCCGCCGCTGGCCTGGATCGATTTCTCGATGATCGCCTCGGCCGTCAGTCCCGGCCTGGCCTTCTCCTGGGCCGCGCCGCCGAGCGCGCATATCAGACCCGCCGTAAACAGAATTGCTCGCATTCACTTCGTATCTTACCGAGTTTCGGGGACAGGCCACTCAATCCCTAAACTCCCAGGCTCCAGGCAATTCGCCGCGCACGGATGCTCTCGACGATGGAGCCCGTGAAAACCCAGACACTCCTGTCACCATTCTCCGCCCGTGACAGCCGCGTTTTCCTGAGCCGCCCAGGCAAAGAGCGGTGACTTTCCAAGTTTTCCCGGAGTCGTTCTGCGATCCCCGCAGCAGACTGCTGGCAAGCGAGATGCCGCAGCTACCACCGCGTGAACTTGGGCAACCCTGTTTTCAGGTGGCCATCAATGATTGGATTCGGTTGACCCCCGAAGCGACTGGACGGGAAGAGAGACGGAAGGGGGGCTATATTGGCCCGGCGAAGATCAGAGGAGCCTCGGGGGGCGTCACTGGCCTCGCGCCGAGTGAGATCAATTCGGTATTGGCAGGATCGTCGAGAGTCCACAGCGCCTTGGCGCCCACCGACCCTTCACGGCAGAACTGAGCGGTCCTGCTGGATGGCGCCGCGTGAGCCACGAACACAATGTCGGCAAGTGCAGCGGCCAGCCGGTTTCTTTCCATGGCGAGTTGAGCTGTTGGGCGTCGTTGACATTCCGCAAAAATGGAAAGCAGGAGCAAGCGGCCACTTTTGATCGGCGCCCGCCATTCGGGCCGAATCGTAATGCGGTCGATGCTGCGGGCCGGGCACAGGATGAGGGGGGCCGGGCCTCGAAGAAGAATGGTGAAGCACTCCTGCTCGACGGGAGACTGGAATCCGCTTACCACCGCAATTTCAGAGCGCCGCAGCGCTTGCGCCAAGTCATGTGCCCCGATGATCAGGCTGCCGGGGCACTGCACCGAGCAGAACAGCGCCACCTTCCTTCTCGCGAGGATCTCGAGGTTCCCGATGTAGGCCGCCTCTGGCGCCCTGCCCCTAGACAATCCGCGTAGGGAAGCAGGGTACCTCGGGTCGTCCGGACCGAGCCGCGCTGCTGTCAGACGCCGTCCTCCCCGCTCACCGCGCGATGGCGTACTCCACGGACATGGGATTCCCCATGCGCTTGGACGCGTCCAGAATCTCAAGGCCGACGACGTTGCCGCTATTGTCGTAATCCAGGATCACGCCAGGCTTGTCCTCATCGCTCTCCTCAACGGGGGCATCGCTCAGTACGATGCTGAGTACATCCACCTCCGGATCGTATGTGACCTTCATTCCGGCCTCCAGTACTTCTCAATCTTGCTCGTCCGGTACACCGTCACGACCACCGGCGGGTCTTTCTCCGTGGCGACCACCGCCCTCAACAAGTACATTCTCCCATCCCCGGAGGTAAAACGCGACTGGAGAATGCCTTTGCCGCCAGGCTGCGGCACACGCTGCTCCGGGCTCTCCAGAACCGAGTCCAGCCACTCGCGAGGAATCTGGCGCCGCACCATCTCCTCTTCGGCATGCCGGGATATCAAGAACCGCATCGGGAATCCGCCGCTCACTCCCCATCTCCGTCCGTCTCTTCGGCGTCCCGTCCCAGGCGGTACTTGATGTCGTAGTTGACAATGAAGTCCAGTTCCTCGGCGGTGAAGCCGTATTGGTCCCCGAGAACTCGATCAATGTCGTCGAGGATTCGTTTGGAGAGTCCCGAATCGTAGGATTCGATCAGGAGGCCGGTCTTGCGCCGCAAAGAAACGTTCGCATTGAGCGATTCTTCCAGAGTCTTGGACAGCTTGTCCAGCTCGCCCAAAACCGGTGGGGAGAACATCCCGAGGTCCAGCGGATGCTCACGAACGTCTGACGGGTTAATATGACGCCCGTCGGTGTGGACGCAAAAGAACACGTAGTACGCCGTGCTGTTTAGGATCGCGTGTAAAACACGCCGCTGGCGAGCGTTGGCCACAGATATCGAGTTCAACTCGCCGCGAGGTCTCGGTGGCCCCCCACCCTCGGGTCGCGCTGACGGCGGCTCCAGGTAGAATTGACAGAAGTAGCCTGGAACACGAACCCAGTAAACTGGGTGCTCTGCACTCTTCATCAAGTAGTGCGCGACAGTCTTGGTGCTCTGCATCTTCGCCAGCACCGACACCACGCAGGGATCGCCAACCTTGGGAAACACGCCGTGAAAAGACCGAGGGGAGTTGCCGAGGTATTGGTATTGAATCTTGCCGAACAGATCATCACGCTCTCGCCGTTTGGCATCCCAACGGTGATACCTCGTGCTAAAGGCTGTCGCCGACCCATCAGCGGAGGGCGCGTGCAGCATGATCGTCAGTCGATTCTGAGCGCCCTCGAACAACTGACCTGGACGGTTCGCAAAGTGAGCGAGCCAGAGGGTTGCGGGACGGGCCCACAATGCGTCCCGAAGCGGGTCGAACGCTCCAGAACTTGCGATGGAGACCGGCACGATTAGGCCGAGCCTCGCGGCGCTGTTCTTGAGTGCAAGACAGCGCTCGACCACCCAGGAATAGATGTCAGGGCAAGTCGTCGTTGTCAGGCCCATCGGGGCATATCGCCCACCCAACTTGCTCTTTTCTAGATAAGGCGGATTTCCAATTATGGCATCAAAACCGCCGCTGGACATGATGGCGTGGAAGTCGATGAACCAGTGGAAGGGCTGGTGGGTGGCCAGCCATCCTTGGTAGCCCGCCTTCTTGGCCCCGTACTCCCCGGCCAAGTGCCAGTTGAGTTCTTCCTCAAGCTCCGCGAGGCGCCTGCGGAGCGCCTGCTTGTCTTCCGCTGCGACTGAACCGCCCAGCTCAGTCTGCTGCTTTCTGAAGAGACCGAACAGGCGCTCAACGTCCTGGGCCTTTTCCTCAATCCGTTCCAGCGCGCCCTCGAAATCGAACTTGCTGCCGACCGCGCGCTTGACGTCCTCGTAGGTGGCGTAGCCGACCAGCGTGTTCCCGGCACGGATGTTGAAATCAATGTCGGGCAGTGGTTCGATCTGTGAGACCTGTTCCACCTGGGCCACCAGTTTCAGGAACAGCCGCAGCTTGCAGATCTCGACCGCCTCCTCCATGATGTCGACACCATAGAGGTTGTTGATTACGATCGACTTGAGAATGAAGTACTTCCGGTTCGGGTGCCGGGCAGCCTGTTCCAGCACCTTCCGAAAGTCGCTAAATTTCTCCGGCCGGTGCGGTTGCCCGGAGCGTTCCATGTCGTCAAGGAACGCCTGCATCCGGTCCAGGCAAGCCTCGTAGAGCGGTTCGAGAACGTTGAGCGCCGCGAACAGGAAGGCGCCGGAACCGCAAGTGGGGTCGAGCACCGAGACCCGCTCGATGGCGTGAAAGAATGCCCGAAGGAGTTCCGGACCTTCGCAGTTCTCGATCACGTCCTGCGCGAACTGGCGTATGTCCAGGTTGCAGGTGATGAGATCGTTGATGGATTGAACCTGCCCGCAGGCCATCTTCGCCTGGACCTCTTCATACCGCCCGCGGCGCGCAACCACTTCACGCCAGATCTCGGTTGGCAGGGCGAACTCAGGAGGCGCGGGCTTGTTCCACGAACCCCGCATCGAGACGTCGGAGAGGCCCGCCGCGATCTCGACCGGCAGGTCCAGACCGGCGCCCTTCTTCATGGCATCGTAGATGTACCGGTCCGGATCTTCCTTGAGCAGGACCCAGACGGAACCGTTCGGCTTGAACGCCACAGCGCAGTCCTTCCGGGCGGCGTCGAACAGAAACGGCACAATGGTGTTCTTCGCGATGTAGCCGGTAATGTCCTCTTTGGTGTAATACGCTCCCATCTGCTTCTGGTTGATGTACTTCTCGAAGATGTAGCCGAGGACATCCGGGTTGATCTCGTCGTCGCGGCGGTTCGGGCGTTCGTCCAGGTGCCATTGGTACAGCTCGAAGAACTGGAAGATCCGCTCGAATGCCGCGTCACCTATCTGGATTTTCGCGCCGTGGAGTTCCTCGATCTGGTGCTTCTGGAAAAGGCCGCCATTCAAGTACGGCACCTGCCCCAGAAGTCTGTTTGCCGCGGCTGAACGCTCGGCGGATTTCTTTGCAAAGCCCTCAAAAAACAGTGGGCACAGAAAGCCCGTGTAGTAGCGGTCGCGGCCGACCCGCTGGCACTCCCCGAGCTTCGTCTTCAGGTAATTGTGATCCGCGTTCAGAAACCCCTTCTTCTGGATGAAGTAGTTGAACATCAAGCGGTTGATCATCACCGAGGCGTACCAGCGCTGCATCTCCTCGTCCGGTATACCCTTGATGAACTCCAGGAAGGCTGCGTGTTCCGCCCGAAATCGCTCATAGAACCGCTTGGTGACGCGCTCGACGTCGAACGCCGCTCCCGTCCTAACCGTCACCGCAATATGGTTCAGCTCTTCCTCTTCCGCGAGGCTGAAGGCGATGTGTTGAAGCTTCTGAATCAGCGACTCGCCGGTCTGTTGCCGCCAGTACGTGTGTTCGCGGCATGCGGCAGGCTTGCCGGCCTCGCGCTTTACCCATTGCCACACCTGAATCGTTTGAGCTTCGTCGGAATAGATGATGATGTGTTGGAAGTGGAGCTTGGCAAGCGCCCGGTCGATCTTGAGCCGCTCCGAGCGCGGGGGGATGCCGCCGCCGGTCGCAGGCGCGCAACGGAAGACGGCGAAATCCCGCTTGTGGGCTATTCCTTCGAGATGAAACATCTCAACACCTATCGGGATTTGAATCCGCTCGCCGTAACGGTCCCAGCCCAGTTCCTCGATGAAGAGGCTGCGGAGGTTCGACTCCTTTAACAGGTGGCGGGCGCGAGCGGGATCAAGTGGCATAGGCTATCCGGTTGTCGGTTGAGGCGACAAGCCCAACGAACAGATGATTCTGGGCTCTCGCGCTTCGTCCTCTTCCGAGATCACGCAGAGGCGGCCCTGATCCCGAAGCGCTGAGACGAGTTGCGCGAGCGTTTCGTCGCTCGCGCCGGTTCGGAGTTGGCGGTTGAGCGAGTCGACAGCCGATTGCTGCAAGGGGTACCGGTAGATCTCCTCGATAGCACGCTGAAGCTCGGCCGTGTCGAATAGCGTGCCTTTCAGATCCAGGGCGTACCGCATCAGCCGCTCGTACGTCCGGAATCGTGCGCCCGATGGCCGGCCCAATGTGCCGCCGAGGGTTTTCTCCTCTTCCGCAATGTGCTGCACCGCGCTCGCGACGAGAGAATGGTGATTCTCCATTCGCGGAAGGGCCGGTGTGTCCGAAGCGCACTCAGCCGCTTTGAGAATGGACAATTGCGATTCGGTTACCAGATTCCCTGCCTGGTCCGCCCAAGCCAGCGCGTCGTTATCCTCCGCGGTCCGGACGTACACGAGCACTCCATTTGGCTTGGCTGACGTCCCCTCGTAGGCGCGTGCCGAGTAGACTACCGGGGGCAGTTCGGGAATCGTCTTCTGGAGTCCAGGGTCACCGGCCACGGCGTCTTTCCAGATCTGATAAGCATACGACGCAAGGTCCACCTCGCCTTCGTCGTCACCGTCCAAAATACCGGCCTTCTCGTTGTAGATATCCAGGATTGCTCGGTCGTTCCGATCATCGTCGAAGAAGGCTTCGTCGGTGCCCACGACCTCGGCATTTTCGGTGAGCCGCTGCCGCACCCGGTTGCGCAGCCTGATTATGCGCTCGACTCCATCGGCGGGCAGGAAGGAGTAGCAGAGGATCTTGTCCGACTTCTGGCCGATACGGTCGATGCGGCCGGCCCGCTGGACCAGCCGAATGATCGCCCATGGGAGGTCGTAGTTGACGACGACGGCGCAGTCCTGCAAGTTCTGGCCCTCGCTCAAGACGTCGGTCGCGATCAATGCCCGAAGTTCCGTCCCAGGTTTGACTTGGTCCACCTTTTCGTTGCTCACCGGACTAAAGCGCCAGGCCAGTGCGGTGGGGTCGGGCGAGTCCCCTGTCACACCCTCGATCCGGTTGACGCCCCGACGCTTCAACTGCTGCTCCAGGAATAGAACCGTATCCGCGAATTGGGTGAAGACCAGCACCTTCTCGTGTGGGTGCCTGGACGTAAGCAGCTTTTCGAGTGCGCGAAGCTTGGTGTCTCGATCGGGGTCCCACTGGCTGCACCGGCTGAAGATGCGCATGAGAGCGAGAGCGTCATCGCGTACGGCTTTGGTCAGCGACTCGATGAACAGTTTGGGACTGAGCCATCCGAACCGGCGCCTGTACTGCGCGGTGTACTCCTGGTATACCTCCGCGGCGCGTCGGCGGAAATCGGCCTCGGAGCGCATCGGCTTCGCCATGTCCGCCGCCGCGCCGTTGTTGTCGTCTTCGCCGAACAGATCCTCGCCGGACGAGTCAGCGTCCTGGTCACAGACGCGGGTGTCGAGGAGTTCGGCACCTTGGGTTCCGACAGGCACAGGGAGACCGTTCTCGATCGCGTGGAGGAAGATGTAATTGCGGAGGATGTGGCGTTCGACCGAGAGCAGGAAAGAATGCCCGCTGCTTTCGAGCCGCTTGAACAAATTCGTTCGGCAGAATCCCATGAGCCGCCTCCCGGCGCGTGATAGGTCTTGGAGGACCCTCGATTCGGCCTGGGTGGGCGCCGTGTCCGGCGCCGGCGCAACGTAGTTGGCGAGCCCGTATCTCGGCAGGTGCAGGTGGTTGATGATATCCACGATGTCGGGCGCGAACAGGCGGGCATACTGGTCATTCGGATCGGCGTCGTCAACCTTGAACTTGACCGTCCTGGGCATCCGGTCTGGGAAGTAAGAGCGTGAGCCGTCTTCAAAGACGAGGTACTTGCGGCCATTGACCGGGTCGGCCTCAGCGTAGTTGTCCCGAATGAAGGTTCGGGTGCGCCGCACCATGTACAGCCGCATCAATTCGCGCCAGTCGTCCGCGTGCTGTGTCTTCTCGAATGCCGCCAGCGAGCGGAGGGAGCACTGGTACCGCCGGATGAATTCCGTTTCACCGATCTCCCGGAGCAGGACTTCGGGCCGGACGCCGAGGTCCTTGTCGTCCGAAACGAAAAGGCGCAGTTGGCTGGACAGATCCAGATAGGTCTTGTTGTAGGGCGTGGCGGAGAGGAGGATGCACCGGCTCTCGTTCTTCTGCAGGTACTCGTGAATTACGCGGTACCGCGCCCCCTCTCGATTTCGCAGGTTGTGACTCTCGTCGAGGATTACCAGCCGATACCTGCGCATCTCGGGCAACTCCCGCAGGACCCGCGTGTACGAAAGGACTCTGGCGCGAAGGCGGTACCTTTCCCTGTAGTCCTCCCACATGCCGACGAGGTTCTTGGGGCACAGGATCAACGTCTCGAGGTCCTGGTCGTCCTCCAGGATTCTCGCCAGCGCCGTGGCCATCAGGGTCTTGCCAAGCCCCACCACATCGCCCAAAAGGACCCCACCACGTTTGTTGACGTGGTGCGCAGCGATCTTGACAGCGGCAACCTGAAATTCGAAGAGCTTATTCCCAAAATCCTTCGGGATGCGGAACTGAAGCAGGCCTTCCCGCGCATCCTGGCAGAGGTGGTAGGCCATCTTGACGTAGATGTGGTACGGTGGGATCGGTTCCTCTCTCGCCCAACTCTCCCCGAGGATCTTGACCAGATCGTCGGAGATGTCGACGCACCAACGGTCGTTCCATCGGTCCTCAAACCAACGCGCCAGCTTCTGGCAGGCGTCGTGGTCGAGGACGTCGACGTTCAGTTCGCCCTGCATGCACAGCCCGGCGAACGTAAGGTTGCTGCTCCCCAGGTAGGCCACCGATGGGCTGACAGGGTCCTGCGGCCGAAAGAGCACGTACAATTTCGCATGCAGCGGGTGGCGCAGGAACAACTTAGCAACAACCTTCTTCGCACGGATCTGGGCGGCGAGTTGCCTCAGGCCCCGCTCGTCGTCGTTTGTGGGCGTGCCGATTGTTAGCTGCGCCCGGAACTCCTCGGCGAGCCTCTTCTTCAATCGCAGAGCGGTCTGGTTGTCGATTCCCTCGTCGGCCCGAATGAGGCGAAGGGCGTCTCGGAGTTCGTCCTCGGGGAGACGCTGCATGCCGACGAGGAGCCGGCAACAGTGGTCCTCACCACCAGACCACCGGTCGATGTACCTATCGAGTTGCTTCCACCCGCGCAGGTTAAAGTAGCCGACACAGAAATCCGCCCGGTCCGACAAGTCGATGGTCTGGCACAAGGCCGGGAGCAACTGCTGGTCGATGTTGTCGAAGATGCGGGGCATAGAATCACATTTATACTCCAAATCGAAGAACCACGTTGTCTTTTCGAGGCCGTGACGGCAGCCACGAGGCATCCGTTCAAGCACCGGGGTCAATTGCTTCGGCCTCCCTGCCCCTACAATGCGCACGTCGCATGCTACCCGCTTCGTGGGAAGCGCTTGTGGCAACGACACGCCGCGCCGGCAGCCGGCATCCGCTTTTCTGCTATTCTGTTCACTGGCTTTCGAGCTACTCGATTCAAGGAGGAATCCCCGTGAGAGTCGGCGTTTTTACGGCGTTGTTGGCCAATCTTTCCCTCGACCAGGTCATCGCGAAACTGAAGGCCCTGGGCGTGAGCACCGTGGAGCTGGGCACGGGCAACTACCCCGGCGATCCCCACTGCAAGCTCTCCATGCTCGACGATCCCGGCGCGCTCGGCGAGTTCAAGCGGAAGCTCGACGACAACGGCATGTCCATCAGCGCCCTGAGCTGCCACGGCGATCCGCTGCACCCCAACGCGGAGGTCGCTCGCCTCAACCAGGAAACCAGCCGCCGGACAATCCTGCTGGCGGAGAAGCTGGGCGTGCCCGTGGTGGTCGATTTCTCCGGCTGCCCCGGCGACAGCGAGACGGCGAAGTACCCCAACTGGGTCACCTGCGCCTGGCCCCCGCACTTCCAGCAGATCCTCTCCTGGCAGTGGGAGAAGGTGGTGATCCCGTACTGGCAGGAGCGGGCCAGGTTCGCGGCCGGCCATGGCGTCAAGGTGGCGCTCGAGATGCACCCCGGCTTCGTCGTTTACAGCCCCGAGACCATGCTCAAGCTGCGCGCCGCCGCGGGCCCCAGCCTCGGCTGCAACTTCGACCCCTGCCACCTTTTCTGGCAGAACATCGATCCTATTGCCGCCGTCCGCATCCTCGGCGACGCCATCTTCCATGTGCACGCCAAGGACTCCCAGCTCTACCCGTACAACCTGCCCAAGTGCGGCGTTCTGGACACCAAGAAGTACACCGACGAGCAGAACCGCGGCTGGATGTTCCGCACGGTCGGGTATGGCCACGGCGCCGACTGGTGGGGAGAATTCATCTCCACCCTGCGCATGTACGGCTACGACTACGTGCTCTCGGT
>Ga0187850_10003364_pt1 | contig 13622 bp, 10 predicted proteins | sample June2016WEW_4_15_FD_132436 | JGI IMG/M metagenome (GOLD analysis project Ga0187850, IMG submission 132436) | Peatland microbial communities from SPRUCE experiment site at the Marcell Experimental Forest, Minnesota, USA - June2016WEW_4_150 | ecosystem: Environmental > Terrestrial > Soil >... | reverse complement strand
GTCGTGCTGGTGGACGACATTCTGCGGACAGGCCAGAAACTGCTGGAGCTGAAGACCCTGGTGGAGGCCAAGGGCGCCCAGGTCGTGGGCATGGCGGTGGTCATCTACCAGCCCACCCCACGAACGCCGGACTTCAGCCCACTGCCGCTCTACTATCTGGCCAAGCTCGACGCCATCTTCTACCGCGACGCCGCTTCCTGCGAGCTCTGCCAGCAAGGCGTCCCGGTCGAGAAGGTGTGGGTGTAACAGTATCGAGGGAGGTGCGTGGTGTCTCGCTTGCTTTCCCGTAGGGGCTTTCTGTGGGGGTCGGCCGCAGCCGTGGCCGGCAAAACGCTGTTGTCGCAAGCCGCTCGCGCCCAGTCCATCGCGCCTTATGCGGATACGCCCGCCGTGGCGCTGGTCTCGGGCAGCGACCGGGCTCAAAACATCCTGAGGGCGCTCGTGGCGATTGACGACCAGATCCAACCGATTCTGAGGACCAAGACGTCGGTGTTGATCAAGCCGAACGTGGTGGTCTCGGGTGCGCCGAACGTGCCCGCGTGCACGCACGCGGACGCGCTACGGGGCATCCTCGAGTACATCGCGGGGTCAGGCTTCAAGGGGCCGGTGGTCATCGCCGAGGCAGGCGCCGAGTACACCACGGCCGGGTTCCAGACCTACGGCTACCCGGCGGTGGTCAACCAGTACAGGAGTTCCAGCGCGATCACCTCCCTCGATCTGATCGACCTGAACGAGGAAGGCCGGTATCTCGTCCAGCAGGTGGTTGATGCAAACCTGCACGTGCAGCCGATCCGCGTGGCCGCGCGGCTGTTCGACCCCGACGCCTTCATCATCTCGGCGGCGATAATGAAGACGCATGATCGCGTGGTGGCGACCATGTCGGTGAAGAACATGGCCATGGGCGCGCCGCTGCATGCCACCTACGCCGAGGGCTGGTCGACCTGGAGCAACAAGCCCAAGATGCACAACACCTACAGGCTGGCCAACGTCAACATCTACCAGATGGCCAAGGAGCTGAAACGGTACTGGGGCGTGGCGGTCATCGACGGCTACGAAGGCATGGAAGGCAACGGGCCTTCCTCAGGCACGGCCGTGCCCTCGCGAGTGGCCATCGCCTCGACCGACTTCCTAGCCGCCGACCGCGTTGGGGTGGAATGCATGGGCATCAACCCGGACTGGGTCGGGTATCTCAACTACGCCTGGAAGCTCGGGCTGGGCCAGTATGACCTCGCCAAGATCAACCTTGTGGGCGGCGCCGCGCTGGCCTCGGTGAAGCGGACTTACAAGCTGCACGATCAGGTGGCCGACGAACTGGAGTGGATGCAGCCATTCCCCCTCTGCAACACCGGCGTGGTTCGCGGACCGCGGGACCTCGGCGGCTGGTTCGACGGACGCGGCAGACGCTGAACACAGTGCCCGCTCAGGCCACGCCGGGTTTTCAGAATATAAGGTCGTCTTATCTTTACGGCGCTTGCGCCCTGCATTAGTTTTCGTGTACTCTTTAGCGCAGGGAAGTCCTCGAAGCACCTCCCTGAGAGTGCCACGTTGCACTGTTGAATCACCGGCGGAGGGCTTTCCATATCTTCATAAGGAGACCCTCTCGATGATTGCTACCGAAGCGACGGTCCAGAACCCCCACGAACTGGCGCTCCAGAATTTTGACCTTGCCGCGGATGCCCTGGAACTCTCCCAGGACATTCGGGAGATGATCAAGTACCCCGAGAGAGAGCTGGCGGTTTCCGTCCCGGTGCGCATGGACAACGGGCGCGTCCGGCGGTTCCAGGGCTATCGAGTGCAACACAGCACGGCCCGCGGGCCGGCCAAGGGCGGTATCCGCTTCCACCCCAACGTCACGATCGACGAAGTGCGGGCGTTGGCCACCTGGATGACCTGGAAGTGCGCGGTCGTCAACATCCCCTATGGAGGCGGCAAAGGCGGCGTCACCGTCAATCCCAAGGAACTGACGGCCGGCGAGTTAGAGCGGCTGACGCGGCGCTACGCCTGCGAGATCTACCCGTTGGTCGGTCCCAACCAGGATATTCCCGCTCCGGATGTCTACACCAATTCGCAGATCATGGCCTGGATCATGGACACCTATAGCATGATCGTGGGCCACCCGGTTCCCGGAGTGGTGACGGGCAAGCCCATCTCCCTGGGCGGCTCGCTGGGCCGGGACGAGGCGACCGGGCGCGGGGTGTACCACACCATCCTGTCCGCTTGCGAGCACATTCAGATCTCGATCAAGTCCGCCAAGGTGGTGGTTCAGGGTTTCGGCAATGCCGGCTCGGTTTCCGCCCATCTGCTCGACACGGATCAGGCGCTGGTCATCGGTGTCAGCGACTCGCGCGGCGCAGTGTATAACAAGAACGGCCTGGACATTCCCAAGCTGATGCTGCACAAAGAGCAGACCGGAACCGTCGTGGGCTTCCCCGGCTCGGAACCGATCACGCCGGCGGAACTGCTCGCGCTGGAATGCGACATCCTGATTCCCGCCGCCCTGGAGAACACCATCGACGCGGACAACGCCCCGTCGGTGAAGACGAAGATCGTCGCCGAGGCCGCCAACGGCCCGGTCACTCCGGAAGCCGATGAGATTCTGGACGGCAACGGCGTGTTCTTGATCCCGGACATTCTGTGCAACGCCGGCGGCGTAACCGTCTCTTACTTCGAGTGGGTGCAGAACGAGCAGCACTTCTATTGGGAGTTGCAGGACGTCAACAACCGGCTGGAACGGGTGATGACCAGGGCCTTCAAGGAAGTGTTCGACATCCACGACCATCGCAAGGTCAGCATGCGCCTCGCCGCCAACATGCTCGGCATTGGCCGGGTGGCGGCAGCCACCAAGGTGCGCGGGTTGTATCCTTAAGGAATCGTTGACTCGACAGTTCTTATCCATTTAGGCGCCGCGTTGGCGACGCTGGTGACAGCGCCGGCTGCCGACTACCGGGCCGGTGTGGCGCGCCTCGAAGTCGCTCCGGAGCGATGGGTACAGGCAGTGGCCATTCAGGACTCGAAAGGCGGCCGCCTGGTCATCGTAACCGCCGGCGAGATCGGACTGCCGCTCGCCATCACCGACCTGGTGGCCGCGCGCAGTGAACTGGATCGCTCCCAAGTGCTGTTTGTTTCTGGACCTGCGCCGCCGCCGAGCCGGGCGAAGCTCGCCGAGGACTTGGTGACGGTGATCGGCGCGGCGCTGGGCGACCTCCAGCCGGCCGCGCTCTCCTACAGCGAGGGCAGCGAGCTCAGAGTCTCCGCGCCTGACGGAACCTTGCGTGTCGGACTGTTCGGACAGGGAACCGCCGCCAACCCAACGGGTAACCGCAAAGGCGTAGACGGCCCGATCCGATCGGCATTCCGCATGGTCGAGCCAGAACCCACCCTTCGCCTCCGCGAGACTTCCGGGCCCCGGTCGAATCCCTGTCCCGTTCAGGTCATTCGTTTCGGCGGGAGCCTGACGCTGCTGGCTTTGGGGGGTGAGGTGAGGCCGGACTACGCCCGCCGCATCCAACGCCAGTTCCACCGTGCCAAGGAGCCCCTCATCGTGGTCGGGAACTCGAACGACATCGCCGGGCCGCTCGCCAGAGAGCTCGAACCGGCCATCCTCGACGCCATCCGAACGGTCTTGAGGAGGGTGGGCAGATGAGCACTACTCCCCGCACTTCCGCGCACAAAACCTGAGAAACCTCTCCCGTGCCCGGCACCTAGTAACTAGGGTATTCGTCCCAGTGCGTGCCTTCTGTTGGGTGCTCTCCGCGGTCATGGGTGCGGCGGCCTTGGCGGCCGACCACGGCGCCACCGCCGACTATGTGGGCGGAACCATTTCCAACCCTCCTGCGAAGGGTGGCGTGATCGACCTCACCGACGACCAGCACCTGCAGTTCAAAACCGGGAAGGCCGACCTTCGGATCCCTTACGAACGCATCAACCTGATCGAGTACGGGCAGCAGGTCGGCCGCCGGTATGCCATGGCGATCATCATCTCCCCCCTACTGCTACTCAGCAAGAGCCGGAAACACTTTCTGACGCTGGGCTACACGGACGACGAGGGACGCCAGCAAGCCATGGTCCTGCGAGTGGACAAGGCGCACGTCAGGGCCCTGCTGGTGAGCCTGGAGATCAGGACGGGACGCAAGGTTCAATACCAGGATGCGGAAGCCCGCAAGGCGGGCAAGGGGTAGTGTATGTGGCTGCTCTGGGTGTTGGCGGCGCTGTGGTCCGCGGACGAAGCCGCTGTGCCCAAGCCGGCTGGGACGTCCTCCGCGCTCGAACAACAAAACCTCGCCCAGTTGCTCACCGTCCGCCGCGTGTATGTGGACCGGCTTACGGGAGGAGAGACTGCCGCGCAGTTGCGCGACATGATCATCAGCAGCCTCCACGGCGCCAGGCTGTTTGTGGTGACCGAAAGCGCCGAGCGAGCCGACGCCACTCTGCGCGGCTCGGCTGAAGACCTGGTTTTCACCGACACCTACTCCTCGAACGACAGCATCAATGCCTCCGGGACGCTCGGTGGGGCGAATGCGGCCCGCAACCGCAGAAACGCATACGCCAGTGCCGGCATCGGGGAGCACGAGGACTCGCGCGTTTCCGAGCGCAAGCACGAAGCCACAGCCGCAGTTCGGCTGGTGAACAAAGACGGCGACGTGATCTGGTCTACCACCCAGGAGAGCCTGGGTGGTAAGTTCCGCGGCGCCAGCGCCGATGTGGCCGACAAGATCACGCGGCAACTCACCGCCGACTATGAGCGCGCCAGGAAAACCCAGCCTCGTTCGGAAGCTCGACCTTAAGGGGCCTCGCAAAATACGGTGGCTGACTTCACTGTCCCAAGGTGCGTTTTCCGCGCCGCGCGGACGGTGCTGTCTCTCCTGGAAATCTCCGTAGTCCGCAACCGAGGGACTGCCTCGGCCGTCCGCCTGTAGGATAGGGCTCCAGCCCTGTCCCGGTTGCCCTTCGCACTCATTTTCATCCCCAGGGGTGGCGCACTGCACCATGGCGGCGACTGTCACCGCATTTTGCGAGGCTCTGTAGGTCGCGCGACTGAGGGGATTGCCCATGCGCAAATGCGGGCATAAACGGCGCAATGTTAAAATCCGTTAAAGAATAGGACAATCGGATGGGAATTGGTGTACACTCGAATCAGTTAGCTATTACATAGCATCCCCGGCGACGGACCCAGCCGTCGCCAGCCCCTCTGAGTGAAGCCCCAGGTTCCCAGCCTGGGGCTTTTAATTTGGCGCTAGCCGCGCGGCAGGCCGCCTCCGGCGGAATTGCGTGCCCGGTGAATCGGGAGCTGTCCGCGCGGGAGGCCTCCTCCGGCGGAGAGGCTTGCGTGCGGAGAAACAGCAACCCCCGATCAGCCTACCTTCCCGTCTTGTCGAAGAGGCGGTTTGCCTCTGCCGAGGGGATTGTGTCTTCCGGAAAGCTGGTGTAGGTTCCGGAGCGCAGCAGCTCGCGGGCAATGCGCCGAGTGAGGCCCATGGCGGCGCGCGCGAGAGCAGCCCCGAAACTGACGCGGGCTACGCCGAGACTCTGAAGCTCACTGATCGAGGGCGCGCCGGGTCCCGCCATGACATTCACCGGACCCTGGATGGCTCCGACCAGCGCCGAGATGAGGCGTGGATCGCGAGCGCCGACCGGGAAGGCGCAATCCGCGCCGGCTGCGAGGTATGCGTTCAGCCTCCGGACCGCATCGTCGAATCGAGCCTTCTCGTCGCCGGCGGAGCGGAGGTAGACGTCGGTACGCGCGTTCAGCACCAGAGGAATGCCCGCGGCACGGGCGGCCTCGCGGGCCGCTCTGATCCTTTCTTCCTGCAAGTGGACGTCGGCCAGGGCGTCCTCGAGGTTGACGCCGATCGCACCCGCTGCCAGCACCGCCCGGATCGTTTCGGCCACCGCCTCCGGCGTGTCTCCGTAGCCCGCCTCGATGTCGGCGCTTACCGGAATCCGCACGGCGGCCACGATCCGGCGCACCGCCGCCAGCATCTCATCGCGCGAGATGCGCTGGCCATCCGGGTAGCCCAGCGAGTAGGCGACCCCGGCGCTGGTGGTAGCGAGGGCGGGGAATCCAAGCTCCTCGACGATGCGGGCGCTGGCCGCGTCCCAAACATTGGGGAGCACCAGCGGCGCGGGGCCGTGGTGCAAGGCCCGAAATTGCTCTGCTTTCTCTGATTGCGTCATAGGCCGCTCCTGACCAGCTTCGGCATCAGCTTCCTCCCGGGCCGTGTGTTGTACTTCTCGCGCCAGGCGCGATGGGCCGGGTCGTCCGGGAACCGCTCTGACGCCGGATACGGATATTGGCTCATGCCGTGGAACGGCAGCGGCTCGACACTCTGGGAGAACGCCGTGTTGGCGTCGCCGTCTTTCGACCAGCCGTCCACTAGCAGCAGGAAATCGCGCTTCCAGCCAGGGCGGACCGGCGGCAGGCTGCCGGCGCTGAACGCCACGCGCAGCTCGTCGCCCGAGCCCATGATGACGGAGCGGTCATCGACACTCCGCACCAGCTCGCTCACGTCGCCGTAGCGCGTGTACAGGCCCGGGATGGGGTTCCACATCGCCTCCGGCATCCAGTGCGCGTACTGGTAGGATTCCGGCTGCTCGCGCCGGGGATCGAGCACCACGCGGGAGAAGCCACGCAGGTTCAAGCTGGCGGCCTCCGCATCCAGGGTGGTCATGCGGACCGGCGGCGCGGCGGTGTCCTCGCTCAGGAAGACCTGGTCCCAGTACACACAGGTGTTGGTGACGATACGGACCTCGCGCGAGGCGGAGAGGAACTTGCCCGTGAGGTCCACCACGATGGTCTTCGGCCCGCCGGAGGGCACGCCCATGTCTTCGATCACGGTGCGCCACCGGCCCGCGGCATCCTTCACCTGGAGGTAGGGCATGACCAGCCCGACCGGGTTGCCCTGCGAAGCGGCCATGAAGGTGCTCCCATCGGCCCAGTCGATCCAGCCGTTCAGAACCAGCACGGCGCGGTTGTCGCGCGCGGCCTGCGGGCCGAAGTCCAGGTCGAGCCAGTGCATCTCGGCCCGGCCGGCGTAGTCGTGACGGAAGCCGGCGGCGTAGACGCGGTCGCGCCGCAGCACGTCCGCGAGCACGTCGCGTCCGCGCGCGTCGCGCGCCGCCCGCGGGTAGACGCGGCGGCTCACGCCGAACAGCCGGAACTCCGGGAAGGGCGGCGCCTTGAACTTGTCGTTGGTAAAGATCTCGACGCCGTCCGGGTGGTCCACCGCGATCAGCCGCACCTGGTCGATGTAAGAGACCTCGTGCAGCTCCTCGGTGATGCGGATCTCGTAGCGCCCATCGCGCGGCGCGAGCGAACCCTGGGGCAGTTGCAGATATTCGTCGCTGTCGACGGGAAAGTAGCTGCCGTCGCCCGAGCTGGCGCCGAGCGGCGCAACTCCCAGCACGTCGCTGATGAACTGGAACTCGCGCCCGTTCCAGGCGAACACCATGGGGCAGGAACCCGACATCCGCGGCGCTTCCTTGTACACCGCCGCGCGCGCGGCCTTCTCCTCCGGTTGGTTCTGGATCATCCCGTTGGGCCAACTGATGCGGACCGTATCCGCTTCCTTGGCCGCTCCCAGGCCGAACAGCAGCGGCACGCCTTGGTAGATCTTCTTCTGGTAATGGTTCCCTGCTTTGACCTCGACTTCGGCGCCGGCGCCGCTTTTCAGATTCTTCACGCCGCTGAGTCCCACGCTCAGCCATTGGTTCTTGGTGACGGTCTGGTTCAATAACACATGGATGCTACCGTCGGAGGCGATCGCAGCCAGGTCCACGCGCCCGTCCCGATCGAAATCCGCCGCCGCCCAGGCGACCGCGGCAGGGAATCCTGCGGGAGCGCTCGGGGCCGCGAATTTGGCGAGCCCCTGGTTGCGGCAGATCCCGTTGCTAGCGATCAGGTCGGAAACGCCCCGGTTGTCCAGGTCGGCGAACTCCGGAGCACCAGTTGCACCCGCCGTTGCCGCCTGGAACTTGCCGTTGCGGTTGAGCGCCAGCCCGATCCCGGCCGGGGCGGAGAACGCCAGATCGACCCAGCTATCGTTGTCGATGTCGGCAGCCCGAAACGAGGTCGCGCCCGGAGGCACTGCCTCCAGCGGAGCCGCCACAAAGACGCCACGCATCTGGTCGCTGTACAACACCGCGGGATGGCCGGCGTAGGACACCGCCAGATCGATGCCCTTGGTGTCGGGAACCACGCGAAACGGAACGGCAGCGATGGCGCGCCCCGCGACGAACGGGAAGTGCGCGGTGTAGTCCCGCAGCACGCCTTCTTCGTTGCGCAGCAGCACGGACTGGGCGCCGAACAGGAACAGGTCGAGGTCGTAGTCGTGGTCGAAGTCCAGCCACACCGCCGCCTCAAACCGCCCCTTCGGCAGGCTCGCCTCCTTTTTCTCAAACCGGCCTTTCACATTGCGATACAGCAGCGGCCCGCTTTCCGTGAGCACACAGAGGTCAACCAGTTCGTCGTTGTCGAAATCGCCGGCCGCGACGCTGATGACGCCTTTGATGTCCTGGAGGCCGGAGTTCTCGACCAGGTCCTTGCCCTTGCGGTACAGGCGTATGCCGCCGCGCGACCACGCGAGCAGATCCGCGCTGCCGTCGCCCATCGAGTCGATCGCCAGCAGGCCGGCCGTCTTCGGGTCCACCGTTCCGGCCAGTTTGCGGTCTTGGAACTTCGGCTCCGCGGGTGGCGTCACCTGGGAGCCGGGCTGCGCCTGGATGGGATCATACAGTTCCGCGTAGAAACACCACTCCATGTCCTCGGAATCGTCGGCCTCCTTCTGGCGCTTCTTGACTTCCATGAAGACCGCCAGCGCTTTCGCTGCCTCCTCGTCCTTGCCCGTCAGGCGGTAGACGTTGTAGATCTGGAAGCGCGGGGCCACCAGTTTCACATCCAGCTTGGCCGCGATCTCGAACTGCTTCAGCGCGTCCGGCTCGCGCCCGGTAAGGTTGTAGAGCAGGCCGAGGTTGTAGTGCGAGACGGGCTCCTCGGGGGCCAGTTGCGTCATGCGCTCGAACTGCCGGACGGCGTCCGGGTAGCGCGCCTCGCGCTTGTAGGCGATGCCCAGGTTGAACCAGGTGTGCGGCAGCCCCGGCTCCTGCTTCTGCGCCTTCTCCAACTCGGCGATCGCCTCTTTGTTGTTGCCGGAGCGCAGCAGGGCCAGGCCGTAGTTGAGCCGCTCCCGGAACGAACCTGGCGCCAGGTCCAGCGCTTTCTTGAGCTCGACGACGGATTGCGCCACCGTGGTCGGCGTTTCGAACAGGGCTTTGCCCAGGTTCCGATGCCGCCACAGCAGTTCTTCGTTGGTGGATCCGCCGGCGACAAGGACAATGGCCGCAACCCCGATCAGCAGCGGCCCCGGAAACAGTTTCAGTATGCGCATGACAACCTTGTTAGCGATTGTAGCGTGCCCGCTCCCTTACGGTCGCGGTTCGGTGCTGCCACGCGACCCTCAGCACCGAACCGCGACCGTAAGGGAGCGGTTCAAGCGTTCCAGTAACGATCCGCAACCTCGATGCCGAGGCCCGGCTTCTGCGGGACTGCCAGGTATCCACGGTCCGGCTGGAAAGGCTCTTTGAGGAACGGCGCTCGCCCCTCGCGCGGCTCGGTGATGAACTCCTGCGCGTAGCGGCAGCACGGCGTCGAGGCCACCAGGTGCAGGCAGGCCGCCAGCCCAATGTTCCAAGAGGTGTCGTGCGGCGAGTAGAACAGCCCGGCGGCGTCGGCCATCGCGGCGATCTTCTTGCATTCGGAAAGCCCACCCGCCTTGGTCACGTCCGCCTGGATGATGTCCAGCGCGCCTGCCGCGATCAGCTTGTGGAAGTCGTATCGCGTATGGTCCTGCTCGCCCCCGGCGATCGGGATGTCGAGCGCGGCGGCGACCTTGGCGGTGCCCTCGATGTCGGTGAATGGCACGGGCTCCTCGAACCAGAAGACGTTCTGCGATTCCAGGTAGCGGCCCATTTGAATCGCCCGCGCCACGCTGTAGCCGGAGTTGGCGTCCACCATCAGGTCGATCTTCCCACCGATCGCCGACCGCACTTCCCTCACCAGCTCCTTGTCCACCTCGAGCGGGCGGGAATCGAAGCCGTGCCGAGCGGCAATCTTGATCTTGGTGGCACTGTAGCCCTGCTCGACCATCCGGGCGCACAGAACCGCCTGCTCCTTCGCCGGGCGCTCGCGGTTGGTGAAGCTGGCGTACATGCGGATTCGGTCGCGGTACAGCCCGCCCAACAACTGGTACACCGGAACGCCGAGCGCTTTTCCGACAATGTCGTGCAGCGCGATGTCCACGCCGCTGATGGCCATCGACACGCCCTGGCCCCGGATCTTGTACGTCCCCAGGTATAGCTTCTCCCAGATCTTCTCGATCTCGAACACGTTCATCCCGATCAGCAGCGGCTTGAGTGTCTTGTGAAGGTAGTCGGCGTTGATTGCGCCGCCGCTCGGGCTCGGCTCTCCGATCCCGATGATGCCGCCATCGGTGAAGACCTTGTAGTAGATGTAGCCGTCCGCACTGACGGCCTTGGCGTCGGTAATCTTCAGCGGCCCGAAGCCGCGCGGGAGGAGGCTCGCCTCTTTGCCCTGCAACCCAGCAGTGGCGGCTAAGAAGCCGGAACCGAGAAATGCTCGCCGGTCGATCGCCATAGCTCCGTCATCATAGCATCGAGACGGCAACGGAGTGCTGAAGCAGCCCTCAGGCCTGCGCCGGGAAGGGCAGATCGCGCTGGTGCGAGGCCAGCCGGTTCAGTCCGCCCTGCAACATGCCAATCGCCACCGGGGGGAAGAAGACGCTCCACGCGAAGATTGCCCAGACCCGCCGGCGCCGTGGCACTCCCCAGGCAGCCGCCCGCTGGTCGAGGTGATCCGCGAGCGTCATCAGCAGGATGGGCCCCATCAACGGAACCAGCCAGATCCAGGCTGCCCCACGTGGTGACAACAGTCCCCTGGAGCGCTGCAGGTATGCGGCCTCGCCGTAGGCGCGGTATATCCAGTACAGGACGTAGAACGGGATGAACGTCAGGAGGGCGACGGCGACGGACCCGCGATAGGAGGGTTCGAGGGAGCGGCCGCGCGGGGGCGGTTCCTCCGTAAACAGGGCTTGCCTGATCGGGAGGAGGCAGATCACGCCGACGAGCAGCACACCGCCCAGAACGTACATCAACCCGTTGGGCGTCTCAGCAAGCGCGTAGGCCAACGAGGGTAGCAGGTAGGTGAGATGCTCGGTGGTGTAAAGCGCCCCGAACGCGATCATGAAGCCCAGGCTGCTGCCTAGCGCGCCGGCGATCAATGCCGGAACCACCAACTGGACGACCGCGCTGCCCAAGTAGACGAAGAAGAACAGCACCCCACCCACGATCACTATCCCCGGACCGCGTGGGAGGCTGGTCCCAAACACCATCAGGACGCCTCCCGCAAGGATCTGAAGGCAACCCACAAACAACAGGGTGTCCAACGGCCGGGATCGGATGGCGACCCAGGCCAGGTAGAAGGCGAGCGGGATGCACAGGAGGCTCATGAGATACAGTCCACTGTAGTCGGCGGGCCTGAGGTTGTACCGCCGGTACAGATAGAACGCCGTGCTGTTCATTACAATGCGTATTCCCGCCCCCGCCAGCATGTAGAAGAGCAGCAATCCCCAAAAGCGGTAGGTGCTGAGAAGATCGGCCCAAGTCCAAGTGGGCTTCTGATCGGCCGCGGTTGTCGAGTCCACGTGAATTGCCTCCGGAGCAACGTAATCCTATCACATAGCCGTGGGATCCGGTGGGGACATCATAGCCGAGCCGCGACCGTCAGGGAGCGGTCCGTTGCCAGAATCGGAGCGGGTCAGGACACTAACAGCACTTGGGCCGGACGTAGCGGGCGCGGAGGCGCTCATCCGAGAATCGCTTCCACTCCTCGCGGGAAGGGGCGCGGCCGTGGGCGGCGAGGTGGCGGCGATAGGCGTTCTCGTCGCCCAGCTCGCGCAGCAGGTCCATCACGAACTTGCCGAACCGTATCAGGCGCTTCATATGGCGTCCTCCTGGAGGTTCGAGGCCACGAAGGGCGTCTCGGTGGTCTTAGCTTCCCGCCTCCCGCGGAGCAGGCCGGTCCAGACGCGGATCGAATCCGCCAGGACGGTCGCCACCAACACCAGGAAGATGCCGCAGACCACCGCATCGAGCCGGTCGTTGAAAACCTGCGCGTGAGTCTCGCCGATTTTCGAGGCCGCAATCTTGCCGGCATCGAGCTGGCCCTGCAACTCGGCGGCGTGCGCCAGGAAGCCCAGGTGCGGGTACGGCGAGAAGATCTTCTGGAACCCGGCGGTGAAGGTGACCGTGACCAGCCAGCCCAGCGGGACGGCGGTGATCCAGAGGTACCGCTTGCCGTGCATCTTGATGAGGATGGTGGTACCCACGCACAACGCCACCGCGGCCAGCAGTTGATTGGCGATGCCGAACAGCGGCCACAAGGAATTGATTCCGCCCAACGGATCGCGCACGCCCTGGTAGAGGAAGTATCCCCAGGCGCAGACGATGGCCGCGCTGGCGACAATGACGCCGGGCATCCAGCTCGTGCGGCCCCAAGGCCTGTACACGTGGCCGGCGAGGTCCTGAATCATGAAGCGGCCGACGCGCGTGCCCGCGTCGAGGATAGTGAGGATGAACAGGGCCTCGAACATGATGGCGAAGTGATACCAGAAGCCCAGGATGGCGCGGCCGCCGCCGCTCTGTGCGAAGATGTGCGCCATGCCCAGGGCCAGGGAGGGCGCGCCGCCCGTGCGATGGAAGAGGTTCGCCTCTCCTACATCTCGAGCCAGCGTGCTCATGTCCGCAACCGTCACCGGGAATCCCCAGGAGGTGATGGTCTCGACCGCCGCCTGCGGAGTGCCGCCGAAGGCTCCGGCCGGCGAGTTCACCGCGAAGTAGACGCCCGGCTGGAGCACGCAGGCGGCGATCAGTGCCATGATGGCAACGAAACTCTCCAGCAGCATCGAGCCGTATCCGATCGGCCAGGCGTGCCACTCCTTGGCAATCATCTTGGGCGTGGTGCCCGAGGAGATCAGCGAGTGGAAACCGGAGATGGCGCCGCAGGCGATGGTGATGAAGCAGAAGGGGAAGATCTTGCCCGCGAAGACCGGGCCGGAGCCGTCTGCAAAGCGGGTGAAGGCGGGCAATTGCAGTTCGGGCCGCACGAACAGGATGCCGACGGCGAGCATCAGCACCACGCCCAGCTTGACGAAAGTGCTGAGGTAGTCGCGCGGCGCCAGCAGCAGCCAGACCGGCAGCGCGCTGGCGAAGAAGCCGTAAACGACCACCGCAAGCGCCAGCGTTTCGCCGGAGAGCGTGAACCAGGGCGCGAGGCTGGAAGACTGCGCCACGGCCTGACCGCCGATAATCGACGCCACCACCAGCAGGAAACCGAGCAACGAGCACTCCAGCACCTTTCCCGGCCGCCAGTAACGCAGGTAGAGACCCATGAAGATGGCGATGGGCATGGTGGCGGCGATGGTGAAGGCGCCCCAGGGGCTGCCCTTGAGCGCGTTCACGACCACCAGCGCCATCACCGCCAGCATGATCACCATGATCAGCAGCACCGTCAGCAGCGCGGTGAACCCGCCGACCTTGCCGATCTCTTCGCG